>Ga0126312_10000348_pt1 | contig 26148 bp, 32 predicted proteins | sample Plot104A_FD_92537 | JGI IMG/M metagenome (GOLD analysis project Ga0126312, IMG submission 92537) | Serpentine soil microbial communities from UC McLaughlin Reserve, CA, USA - Plot104A | ecosystem: Environmental > Terrestrial > Soil > Grasslands | place: USA: UC McLaughlin Reserve, Lake County...
GGATCGGCGGCGCGGCCCTGCGTTTGATTCGCCGGCCCTCCACGAGCAGGACCCATGCGCCCAGCGTGGCCAGCGACGCGCCGCCGACCATGAGGATGTGGGTCGGGCCCCACAGCGTCACGTCCTGGCCGAAGATGCGGTGCCAGACGTCGTCCTGCGGGAAGCCGCTCAGCGCGCACACGCCGCAGATCAAGATCAGCACGCCGCCCAGCGGCGCGTCCCAATAGCGCCCGAGCGCGATCGAAGTGGGCGTCGGTCGGCCGGTGCCGATCACGACTGCGAGCAGGCCGCCGAGCGCGATGCCGCCCAGCCCCAACAGGATCGGGTAGTGCGCGGCGGTGCCGAACGGGCCGGGGTCGCGGCCGTTGTCGATGTGCTGGGCGACGTCCCAGTAGAACCCGAACGCCGCGAGCAGCAGCGAGCCGCCGGTCACGGCTGAGGGCAGGGCGGCCCAGCGCGGCAGGCCCGAGACGCGGGCCGAGAAGTCGGCCAGGCGGCCGAGCCACGCGATGCGGCCGGTGCGATGGGCAAACCCCACCCAGAGGGCGAGGACGGTGAGCGCGGCGCCGGCGGCCGCGCCCCAGATCAGGTCCTGTGTTGGCGCTCCCCCTGCCGGCTCGGACCCCTGCGCAATCCAGTCGAGCATGACCACATATTACACGGATCGATGACACATCAAACCTTGTACCGTAGAATGAGGCTCCGATGGCGAGGGAGATGACCATCGACGAGCTGGCGCGCGAGACCGGCATGACCGTGCGCAACATCCGCGCGCATCAGTCGCGCGGGCTCTTGCCGCCGCCCGAGGTCCGCGCCCGCACCGGCTACTACGGCCCCGAGCACATCGAGCGCCTGCGGCTGATCACGAACATGCAGGCGGAGGGCTTCAACCTCGCCGCCATCCAACGCATCGTCGAGGCCTCCAACGGCGGCGGTGGGCCCCAGATCCTCGACTTCGGCCGCGAGGTGCTCGGCGCCTTCGACGAGGAGCCGGAGCTGACCACGGGCGACGAGCTGGCGAGCCGGTTCGGCGGCGAGCTCGACGTCAAGGCGCTCGAGAAGGCGGTCAAGCTCGGCCTGGTTGCACCGCTCGGGGACGACCGCTACGAGGTCGCCAGCCCGACCCTGCTGCGGGCGGGCGAGGAGCTGTTCGGGCTCGGCGTTCCGCTCAGCCACGCGCTGGCGGTGGCCGAGCGCATCCAGCGCAACTCGCGCCCGATCGCCGACGCGTTCATCCGCCTCTTCATCGAGGACGTCATCGGTCCCGGCGACCCGACCGAGCGCACGCCGGAGGAGTGGGAGCGGCTGCGCGAGACCCTCGAGCGCCTGCGTCCACTCGCGGTGGAGGCCGTGCGGGCGGGCTTCCAGCAGACCATGAGCGCCGCGGTCGACGAGCAGGTGGCGAAGATCGTGGGCGGCCTTGCGCCCCGCTCGGCGGGCGGAAGGCGCGCACGGCGGACGAGCCGCCGCCGGTCCTGACGATGACCATCTTCAGACGCCAGGCCCAGATCGACGCGCCGGTCGACGTCGTCTGGGAGCTCGTCGGCGATCCCAACCGCCACCCGGAGTGGTTCCCGCGCGTGGTGGCGGTCAGCGACCTCGAGAGCGTCGAGCAGGACGCCCGCTTCCGGCAGGTGACGCAGACGCCGATCGGCAAGCGCGAGACGACGCTGACCATCGAGGACCTCCAGCGGCTGCGGTCGATCAGCATGCGCTGCCTCGACACTGGCACCCAGGTGCGGTTCCTGCTCACCGAGGCGCAGGGCGGGACCTTCGCCGACATCGAGATCGGCCTCTCGCCGACGCGCCTGTCCGATCGGGTGTTCGACGCGGCGGTGGGCAAGCGCTACTGCCGGCGCTGGACCGACGAGGCGCTCGACGCGCTCGCCGACGCGGCGGCGCGCGGGGTGGCTGCGTAACCGTGGAGGCCCCGGCCCAGCCCGAGCCGGGAGAGGTCGTCGCCTCGGCCGGCGTGACCGGGAGCGCCGCGGTCGCCTACAGCGCCGGCGTGGTGGGCAGCGCCGGGGTGGTGGCGAGCGCAGGTGTCGTGGGCAGCGCCGGCGTCGCCGGCAGCGCGGCGGTGGTCGGCAGCGCTGGCGTCGCGGGCAGCGCCGGCGTCGTCGGCAGCGCTGGCGTCGCGGGCAGCGCCGGCGTCGTCGGGTCGGCGTCGGTGCTTGGCGGACTCGGCAACTTGCGCTGCATGGCCTGCGTCGGGTGCATCGGCTGCGTCGGCTGCGTGGGGTGCGTCGGGTGCATCGGCTGCGTCGGCCTGCGGGGCGCGGTCGGGCAGATCGGCAAGCGCCGCTGAAACGCCGCTCAGGCGCGCTGGATCGACGCGCTCAGCGCGGGTGCGCCCGCGAGCGTCTGCAACACGACGCAGTAGCGCTCGGTCAGCCGCAGGAGCGTGTCGAGCTGCTCGTCGGTCGCGCTGGTGTCGAGGTCGAAGCGCAGCCGGATCGAGCGAAAGCCGACGGGCGCGTCGCTGCTCATGGCCAACGTCCCGCGGAAGTCGAGGTCGCCGTCGGCGGTGACCGTTCCGGCGCGCACCGGCAGCTCCAGCGAGGTCGCGACGGCGCGCAGGGTGACGCCGGCGCACGCGACGAGCGCCTCGAGCAGCATGTCGCCCGAGCACAGCAGCGATCCGTCGCCGCCGGTGGCGGGGTGCAGGCCGGCGGTGGCGAGCGCCCGGCCGGTCTGTATCGAGCAGCTGATGCCCTCGTCCAGGGTGCCGGTGGCGCTCAGCGTGATCTCCGCGGCGGCGGGTTCGGCGCGGTAGCGCTCCTTGAGCGGTGCCTGGATCTCACGAAGGTCGGTCATCGGGAGTCCGACAATACCTACGATGGCCTCGCCCGATCTCGACGCCTGGCTGCCCGAGCCGGCCTCCGGCACGTTTCACCGCCGCGCCGCCCGCGCCGACCCCGATGTCCTGTGGGAGGCGGCCGGCAGCGTCCGGCTGAGCGAGTCGCGCGTACTTGGTCGCGTGGTCCGCTGGCGGATCCCCGGCACCCCGCCCGAGATCACGTACCGCGAGCTGCTCGCCCGCGAGCCGTTCACCCTGCTGGAGGCGGGCGAGCGGCACTCGCTGTCGGCGATCGTCGGGCGCATCTGGACGCTGCGGCGCGACTATCCGCCGCTGCCCGATGCGGGCGCGTTCCGGCACTGGCAGGAGCCGGGGACGGCGCGGGTGCTCTTCGCCCACTGGGTGGAGCCGGCCGGCGGCGGCCGCTCGGCGCTGGTCAGCGCGACGCGTGTGGGCGTCGTCGATCGCCAGGCGCGTCTCGGGCTGCGCCTGGTGCGGCCGTTGATCGCCACGTTCGAGCCACTGATCGGGTCGGAGGCCCTGTCCGTCGCGGTCAGTCGCGCCGAGCGGGGTTGACCGTCCGGCCTGGAGGGCGGGCGACGAAGGGGGTGCTTGACCTTGAGGGCAATAATCGCGCATAAGGTCAAGCACCCCCTGCTCGCGACCGGCCTGGTGGGCCTCCCGCTAGCGGTCGAAACTCCGCGGCCCCAGGAAGTTGTCGTTGACAGCATTGTTTGCGGTATCTACATTGTTGTCCATGACAACTTGGAGGACTTCCGACATCCCCGACATGACCGGCCGGACCGTCGTCGTCACCGGCGCCAACAGCGGCATCGGGCGCGCAGCCGCCGAGGCGCTTGCCGCGGCCGGCGCGCGCGTCGTGCTCGCCGTGCGCGACACCGCCAAGGGCGAGGCGGCGGCCGCGGCGATGCCCGGCACGACGGAGGCCCGCCGACTCGACCTCGCCAGTCTCGAGTCGATCCGCGCCTTCGCCGCCGACTGGCAGGGCGAGCTCAGCGTGCTGATCAACAACGCCGGCGTGATGGCGCCGCCGCTCGCGCGCACCGCGGACGGGTTCGAGCTGCAGTTCGGCACGAACCACCTGGGCCACTTCGCGCTGACCAACCTGCTGCTCGAGCAGGTGACCGGTCGGGTCGTGACGGTGTCCTCGACCGCGCACCGCATGGGCGCGATCGACTTCGACGACCTCAACTGGGAGCAGAAGCCCTACCGTCGCTGGCGCGCCTACGGGCAGTCCAAGCTCGCGAACCTGCTGTTCACCGCCGAGCTGCAGCGCCGGCTCGACACGGCGGGGTCCCGGGTCATTGCGACCGCGGCCCATCCCGGGTATGCGGCCACGAACCTGCAGTTCCACAGCGGCAGCGGGGTCATGGACCGTCTGTCGAGCGTCGGCAACCGGATCTTCGCCCAGGACGAGCACGGCGGCGCCCTGCCTACGCTCTATGCCGCCACGGCCGACCTCCCCGGGAACAGCTTCGCGGGGCCGAGCCGCTTCATGGAACAGCGCGGAGCGCCCAAGCTCGTCGGGCGCGCTGCGGCGGCCAAGGACGCCGACGCGGCCCCGCGGCTGTGGGAGGTCTCCGAGGAGCTGACCGGGGTCCGCTTTCCGCTGGGGGCCAAGGCGGCCGCCGCCTGAGCCGTCGGCTCAGTCCCGGTGGTGGTTGACGACCTCGATGTTGTTGCCGTCGGGGTCGAGGACGTAGGCCGCGTAGTAGCCGGGGTGGTAGCGCGGCCGCTCGCCCGGCTCCCCGTTGGCGCGGTAGCCCGCGGCGACCGCGGCCTCGAAGAAGCGGTGCACGGCGTCGTCGTCGCCCCGGAACGCCATGTGCAGGCCCTCGGTCGGCGGCCCCTGGACGATCGTGAACGAGCCGCCCGACGCGCCGGCGAAAAACACGCGGTCGGGACCCTCGTGCCGCAGCGCGAAGCCGGCGGCGTCGGCGATCGTGCGGTAGAACGCGGTCGCCGCGGCGAGGTCGGCGACGCGGATCCAGAGGTGGTCGACGATGCCGCCGCGCCGCAGCGCCCCGTGGTGGACGGCTTCGACGCTGTTGCCATCCGGGTCGCGCAGGAAGCCGCCGTAATAGTCGGACCGGTACTGCGGGCGCGGCCCGGGCGCCCCGTCGTCGGGGTGGCCCGCATCGAGCCCGGCGCGCCAGAACGCGTCGACCTGCTCGCGGGAGGGCGCGGCGAAGCCGACGTGCAGGCGGCGCGTGACCGCGTGACCGCGCTCCGCCTCGTAGATCCCGAAGTCGCTCCACTCCGCCAGCGCGCTCGAGCTGCGCGAGGTCACGATCCCGAGCGTCGCCAGGACGGTGTCGAAGAAGCGCTCCGAGCGGGAGCGATCGGCGACGCGGATCGTGACGTGGTCGAACATCAACTCGTGCGCTGACTGGCCGGCCGTTTCGGGAGCGGGTCCGGTCCCCGCAGGAATACACGATCTCGACCGAACCGCCCGGCAGCGCGCGCTCGCGCACGTAGGTCAGGGTCGTCTCGGGGCTGAGCGACGGCGTCAGCTGCATCCCGCCGCCAAACAGCAGCGGCACGACGACCAGCTCGAGGGTGTCGAGCGCTCCGAGCGCGCGGAACGTCTCGATCGTGCGCGGCCCGCCGACGAGGTGGACGTCGCCGCCGCTGTTCGCGGCCCTGATCCGCTCGAGCAGACGGGCGGGTCGCTCTCGATCACCACGTGGTCGGGCGTCCCCTCCGGCCGGTGCGACGCGAGGACGAACACGTCGAGGTTCGGCCACGGCCAGCGCTCGTTGGTCAGGGCGGGCTCGAACGTCGTGCGGCCCATCAGCGCCGCGTCGCAGTCCGCGAGGAACTCGCGGATCCCATGGCTCCGTCCCGAGCCGAAGGCGGGGTCGGCGGTGAGCGCCGGCCAGCCCTCGGGCGTGGTCACGTAGCCGTCGGCGCTCATGCTCATGCGGGCACGGATCTGCATCGGCTGGCTCCTTTCGAGGTTCCCGCCCTGGTCGGAGCCGATCGCGCGGCCTCGACACGGCGTCCGCTAAAGCAGCCCGACCTGCCGCAGGATCGAGACCGAATCCGAGTAGACGTCCTTGCGCTTGACCAGGCCGTCCTCGAACGGGATGACGTCGACGCCCTCCCATTGCACCGTGCGGCCGGTGGGCTCGACGACGAGGTCGCCGCGGCGCATGGTCTGCGTATGCGTGGCCATGGCCGTCCACTCCTGGACGACGAGGTCGTCGCGCACGTACAGGCGCCGAGCCTCGAACGCGATGTCGGGCCAGGTCGCAAAGATCGAGGCGATGTGCTCGCGCACCGCGGGCCCGGTCGCCGACTCGCCGGCGGTGTGGTTCTCGAACACCATCCCGGGGGCATGGAGAGCGACGATCGCGTCGAGGTCGTGGTCGTTCCATGCGGCGTTGTAGCGGTCGATCACGTCCTGAATCTGCTCACTGTCGGGCACCGTGCCACCTCATCCGTGTGGGGGTCGGGATGACCGTGAAGCCGGGGCGAGTCTAAAGCCCTCCCACAACGACCCCGCGATCGATCATGCTCGGCGGGTGAGCAAGATCACCCTGAGCCTGCTGGGCGGCTTCGCGGCCGAGGTCGACGGCGAACCGGTCCCGGATGCGGCGTGGCGGCTGAAGAAGGCGCGCGAGCTGGTCAAGCTCCTCGCGCTCGCGCCTGGCCATCGCCTACTGCGCGAGCAGGCGATGGACGAGCTGTGGCGCGATCGCGCGCCCGACGCCGCCGCCAACAACCTCAACCAGGCCGTCTACGTGGCGCGGCGGGCGCTGCAGGCCGAGGCGATCGCGGTCCGCGAGGGTGTGCTCGAGCTCGAGGCCGAGGTCGACGTCGACCGCTTCGAGGCGGCGGCCGCCGCCGCGCGCGATGCCGGCACGCCGGGCGCCTGTCGGACGGCGCTCGCGCTCTACCCCGGCGACCTGTTGCCCGAGAACCGCTACGACGACTGGGCGGCGACGCGGCGCGACGACCTCGCCGCGCTCGCCAGCGCGCTGGGGGACGAGCTCGCCGCCCTCGGTCCCGTCGCGGCCGGCCGGCGGTCGGCGCTGCCCGCCGACGCCGGCGCGTTCGTGGGGCGCGCCCGCGAGCTGGAGGAGCTCATGCCGCTGCTGCGGGGCCGGCGCCTGCTGACCTTGGCCGGGCCGGGCGGCGTGGGCAAGACGCGGCTCGCGTTTGAGCTCGCACACACCGCCGAGCCGTCCTACGCAGACGGCGCGGCGCTCGTGGAGCTGGCCGCGATCGGCGATCCGCGCCTCGTCGTCGACGCGGTGGCGACTGCACTCGAGGTGCGCCCGTTGCAGGGCCAGGAGGCTGTCGACGCGCTTGTCGATTTCCTGGCGCCGCGCACGTTCCTGCTCGTGATCGACAACTGCGAGCATGTGCTCGCGGCCGCCGCCCGCCTCGTCGACGCGCTGTTGCGCGCGGCGCCGCAGCTGACGATCCTCGCCACCAGCCGAGAGCCGCTGCGCGCCACCGGCGAGGTCGTCTTCCGCGTGCCCTCGCTCGACATCCCGGATCCGGAGTCCGCCCACGCGCCGGAGGAGCTCCTGGGCTTCGAGTCGGTCCAGCTGTTCGTCGAGCGTGCGCAGGCGGCGGCGCCCGGCTTCGAGCTCGACCGCGACAACGCCGGCGACGTCGTCCGCATCTGCCATCGCCTGGACGGCCTCCCGCTCGCGCTCGAGCTCGCCGCCGGTCGCGTTGGCTCCCTGGGCCCCGCGGCGATCGCGGACCGGCTCGGCGACCGCTTCCGCGTGCTGCGCAGCGGGAGCCACGCGGCGCCGACGCGGCAGCAGACGCTCAGCGCGACGCTGCAGTGGAGCTACGACCTCCTCGAGCCCGACGAGCGCATGCTGTTCCGGCGGCTCGCCGCCTTCGCCGGCTCGTTCGCCCTCGAGGCGGCCGAGACCGTGTGCGCCGGCGACGCCATCGACGCGGCCGACATCGTCGACGTGCTCGCGCGCCTCGTCGAGAAGTCGCTCGTCGCCGTCGACGAACGATTCTCGCGCGAGCGCCGCTACCGCCTGCTGGAGACGGTTCGCATCTACGCGGGCGAGCGGCTCGACGAGGCGGGGGAGAGGGCGTCGTTCGCGGCGGCTCACGCGCGCTGGGCCTTCGCGGTGGCCGCCGCGGAGCGTGGGTCCCCGCGCCTGGACCGCGACGCCGCAAACCTGCGGCTCGCGCTGGCGACGCTGCTCGAAAGCGCTCCCGAGGACGCGCTGCGGCTCTGTGTGGCGCTGTGGCCGTTCTGGTTACGCCGGATCGATCTGCCCGAGGCCCAGTGGGCGTTTGAGGCGGCGCTTGCGGCGGCGCCCGAGCGCACGGTGCTGCGCGCCGAGGCGCTGCTTGCGGCGGCCGCGATCGACTACCGCAGCGGGGCGCTGGCGCGCGGGCTCGAGCGGGCCCAGGAGAGCCACGGCGTCGCGCTCGAGATCGGCGAGGAACGCGCACGGTGGCGCGCGCTGCAGTTCCACGGCGAGTTCTGGATCGCGCGCGACGCCGCCGGCGAAGCGCTGCCATGGCTCGAGGAGGCGCTCGCGCTCGCGCGCCGCGAGGGCTTCGCGGAGGCTGCCGCGATCGGCATCTACACGATCGGCGTGGCGTCCTGGATCGTCGGCGACTTCGACCGCGCCGAGCAGCTCGTGGCCGAGGGCATCGACCGCCTGCGGGAGCTTGCCGACTCGCCGGAGCGGATTCCGGCTCCGGTCAACATCGCCGAGCTGCGCTCGACGCGGCCGGGGGGCCTGCCCGGCCTGGGCGTGGTGTTCGAGGACTCGCTGCATCCGCTCGTCGAGGTCACCTCCGCGACCGCCGTGAGCTACGCGCTCGCGAACCAGGCCGGGCTCGCCCGCGCACGCGGGGACCTGGTGCGAGCGCGTGCGCTCCTCGAGGACAGCGCTGCGCGATTCGCGGAGTGCGGCGACGCCGCGGGCAGCGCCGCCGTCGGGGTGCGGCGCGCGTACCTCGAGCTGGCGGAGGGAGCGCTTCCCGCCGCCCGCGCAGCGCTCGAGGAGGCGCTCGAAGTGCGCCGGGGGCGGGGCGACCGGCGGGGCGTGGGGCTGGTGCTAGCCGGGCTCGGTCTGATCGAGACGACGGCGGGCGAGTACGCGACCGCCGAGCGCGAGCTGGCCGAGGCGCGTGACCTCTTCCGGCGTGCCGGCGATCGCTGGGGGCTCGGCAGCACGCTGTGGCGGACCGCCGACCTCGCGTTCGCGCGCGGCGACCTCGACGGCGCGCAGGCGGCGCTGGAGGAGGCGCGAGCCGTCGTGGGCCCGACCCAGCGCGAGCGCTGGATGGCCAACACGCTCGCCGGGCTGGCCGAGCTCGCGCTGCTCCGTGGTGAGGCCGATCGGGCCGCCACGCTGCTCGCCGACGCCCGCGACCGGTACCTGGCGCGAGACGACGCGCCCGGGGTGGCCGAGGTCGACGAGCGCCTGGGCGCGCTCGCTAAGCATGATCTAAGCGGCGGCAAAGCGGGCGTGCGTTGACTCCGGCTCTCCCCCACGACGAAAGGACGTCGGAGATGACCATCGCCCCCGTGCTCGGTGAGGCAACGGTGCAGGAGCTGCGCGAGTCGGTGCGCGGCGAGATCGTGACCCCGGACGACAGCGGCTACACCGAGGCGTCCAAGGTCTGGAATGGCCTGCACGACGATCGCCGGCCCGCCATGGTGATCCGCTGCCAGGGTGTCGCCGACGTCATCGCGGCGGTCGGCTTCGCCCGCGGCAACGATCTGCCCATCGCCGTCCGCGGCGGCGGCCACAGCGTGGCGGGCTTCTCGACCGTCGACGACGGCGTCGTGATCGACCTCGGGCCGATGAGCGGCGTCCGCGTCGACCCGCAGGCTCGCCGCGCGACCGTTGGCGGCGGCGCCGTCTGGGCCGACGTCGACCACGAGACCCAGGCCCACGGCCTGGCGACCACCGGGGGCCTCGTCTCGACGACCGGCGTCGCGGGCTTCACGCTCGGCGGCGGCATCGGCTGGACGATGCGCAAGTTCGGCCTGGCGTGCGACAACCTCGCTGCCGCCGACGTCGTGACGTCATACGGGGAGCTGGTGCACGCGAGCGAGACCGAGAACCCCGAGCTCCTGTGGGGCCTGCGGGGCGGCGGCGGCAACTTCGGCATCGTCACCCAGTTCGAGCTCGAGCTGCATCCCCTCGGACCGATGATCTACGCCGGGCCGATCTTCTACCCGGCCGCGGCCGCCGGCGACCTCCTGCTCGCGTTCCGCGACTGGGCCGGCGACGCTCCCGACGAGATCACCGCGTTGGTGAACCTCACGACCGCGCCGCCGCTGCCGGTGATCCCCGAGGAGTGGCACGGCAACAAGGTCGCGGCGTTGATCGCCGCCTCGACCGGCCCGGTCGACGAAGGCGAGGCGCTCGTGCGGGCGTTCCGCGAGGTGGCGGAGCCGATCGCCGACCTGCTCGGCCCGATGCCCACCGGGGCATCCAGACCCTCATCGACCCGCTGTGGCCGAAGGGCATCCAGTCGTACTTCAAGTCGGCCAATCTCGGTCGCCTCGACGACGAGCTCGTCGACGCGCTGTGCGCGGTCCACCTCGCCGCGCCCGGACCGCAGTGCGAGATCCATGTCCACCAGATGGGTGGCGCGGTCGCCCGCGTCGGCGACGACGCGACGGCGTTCCCCGAGCGCTCGATGCCGTACATCCTCAACGCGGTCACCGGCTGGCAGGACCCAGCCGCGACCGAGGCGCACCGGGACTGGGCCCGCGGTGTGGTGGCCGCCGCGTCGGGGGCGTCGACCGGACGCGCGTACGTGAACTTCCTCGGCGACGCCGATGCGGCGCGCACGTCCTACAGCGAGGCAACCTACGCCCGCCTTGCCGCGCTCAAGCGGCAGTACGACCCCACGAACGCCCTCCGCCTGAACCAGAACATCGAGCCGCGCGCCTGACGCGCGCGCTCTGAAGGGCACGCGCCGGCGATGCCATTGCGGCATCGCCGGCGCTGCTTCGTGGTCGACGAACGCGCTGGCGCTCGCTCAGGACAAGGGTGCGGCCGGCCAGCTGGGTCCCGCGGGACGGCCCGGTCCGCCGGGCGTGCGTGGGTCCCGACGGGTCCCAAGGCCCGGCGGGCGACAAGGGCGCGACTGGTGCTTCCGGCGTGACGGCCGACTCCTCGGTGGTCACCCGGATCGTCTGTGGCAAGGTCGACTGACGGGCCGGCTCGACAACGTCCGGGCTCGTCTTATCCGAGCTCGAGCTCGTGGTCGATGCCGGACCCGTGGGCCGTCACCGCGCGGAACCCGAGCCGGCGGACGAGCGCGCGCGCCGGCCGATTCTCCGACAGCGTCGTCGCAACCAGTACCGCGACGCCGTTTGCGCGGGCGCGTTTCACCGTGCGGGTCGCGAGCGCCGCGCCGATGCCCAGCCCCTGCAGCTCGTCGGCGACGGTGACCGCCATGTGCGCCGCCGCCGGACGGCGGCCGTCGAGCGCATAGCGGGCGACCCCGACGATCGAGCCATCGCGCTGGTCGATCGCGGCGATGGCCTCGTGCCGGACGTGATCGATGTCGCTGAAGTAGTCCAGCTCACGGTCGGACAGCTCGCGCTTCGTCGACAGAAAGCGCCTGCGCCGCGACTCGGGACTCAGCCGCGCGAACAGCGACGCCAGAGCGTCGCGATCGCCGGCCTCGATGGGGCGGAACCGGAGTCGGGTACCGTCGGCAACAACGAGCATGCGCAAGTCGTACTCCGCACGGCTTTGCCCGCTGTTAGAGCCGGCTTAGCCGTCGGGCGCGGTCCACTCGGGCGGTGTGTACGGCGCGCCGGGCACGCCGCCGACGCAGAGCACGCGCATGCCGTCGGCTCCTGCCACGAGGGTGCGCGAGACACCGGGCCCGACGCGTGCGACGTGATCGGTGTCCAGCGGCAGATGCGCTTCGTCGGGCCCGATCACGATCTCGCCCGACCCGCGCAGCGCCAGGTAGAGCTCCTCCTGGCCGCTGGCGCTCTCGTCGTGGGACTTGGTCGTGTGGTTGGGCGGCATGTCCATGATCTGCACGCCGAAGCCGGTGATTCCCAACCCGGCGCGGACGAGCTTGGCAAACCCGTCCCAGAGCGTCGGCAGCTCGTCGATGGGAACGGATATGAAGCCGCTATCGGTCTCTTGTTGGGGCATCGGTGGATCATGCACGCGCAGGGTGGGTAGTCGCAAGGACGTGGCCACCGAGGCGGCATCCGAAACCCCGGCGCGAGACGCACCGCCGCGACGGGACCGCGCCATGCGCCTGCCGCGGACGACCGGCGCCGTGAGCGGGGTCGCGATCGTCGTGCTCGGGATCTGGGGCGCGCTGATTCCGCTCGTGGGGCCCTATTTCCACTACGCCTTCGGCAATTACGACAGCTGGCACCTGACCGCAAACCGATTCTGGCTGGACGTCCTTCCCGGCGTGCTCGCCGTCGTCGGAGGGCTGATGCTGCTCTACACCACGCGCCGTGTCAGCGGGCTGATCGGGGGGTGGCTGGCGGTCGCCGCCGGCGTCTGGTTCGCGATCGGCCCGACCGTGAGCCTGCTGTGGGACGACTCCGGGGCGCCGATCGGCCGGCCGATGGGCGGCCGCGGCCAGCAGGCCCTCGAGCTCCTCGGCTACTTCCACGCGCTCGGCGTGGCCATCGCCGTGCTCGCCGCGTTCGCCATGGGCCGCTTCGTCTCTCGTCCGCGCGTGGCCGAGGAGCCGTTCGTCGCCGCCGGCGCGGTCGCCGGCGAGGTCGCCGACCACCGGCGCGGCGGGCTCTTCCGGCGCCGCCGGCGCGCCGACACCACGTCCGCGTAGTGGCGCAGCAACTCGGGCTCGTCGTTCATCCCACGCGATCCCTCGACACCGTCCTCGAGACCACCGACGCCTGGGCGCGCGCGCACGGCGCGAACATCGGTCAGGTTATGATCCCCGGGCTGACGCGCCAGGTGGCCGATCCGGTCGATCCCGCCGAGTGCGAGATCCTGCTCTCGCTCGGAGGAGACGGCACCGCGCTGCACGCCCTGCACGCGGGTGCTCCCGCCGAACGGCCGGTCCTCGGAATCGCGTGCGGCAGCGTCGGCGTGCTGACGTCCGTCACGGGCGACGACGTGGCCTGGGCGCTCAATCAGTTCGCGGACGGGCGCTGGAGCCCGCGGGCGGTGCCGGGCCTCGCGATCGCATCGGCCGACGGGCCCGTCGAGGTCGTCATCAACGACATGACCCTGATGCGCGACGGCCCCGGCCAGGTGGTCGTGGCGATCACGGTGGACGACGCGCTCTACGTCCGGGTCGCCGGCGACGGGGTGGTCGTCGCGACGGCGCTCGGCTCGAGCGCGTACAGCATGGCTGCGGGCGGGCCGATCCTGGCGCCGGGCGTGGAGGGAATGGTCGTCACGCCCCTGGCGCCCCACGGGGGATCGGCTCCGCCCCTCGTGACGGGCCCGGGCAGCACGCTGAGGCTCGAGGTCGAGCAGACCTATAGCCGCGTCCGCTACGACGTCGACGGCCGGTCGATGCCCAGACCCGGCGACCTGCTCACGGTCCACTACGAGCCGGAGTACGCCGTGCTGGTGGAGTTGACCGACCAGGAGTCGCGGCTCGCCGGCCTGCGACAGCGCGGACTCGTGCGCGACGGTCCGCGCGTCCTTGCCCGGGATCGCCGCGTGTAGGGCCACCGCGACTTCGCCCTGCAGGTGGAGGGTGCGCACTAGGCTTCCGCAGACCTTGATCAGCACCAATCAGTTCAAGAACGGCAACCACATCGAGGTCGACGGCACCGTCTTCAAGGTGCTCGAGTTCCAGCACGTCAAGCCCGGCAAGGGCGGGGCGTTCGTCCGCACCCGGCTGCGGCGGGCGGCCGACGGGGCCGTGATCGACCGGACGTTCCGCGCCGGCGAGAAGTTCCGCGCTGTGCATACCGAGTCGCGGCGGATGCAGTTCCTGTATTCCGACGGCACCGACGCGCACTTCATGGACTCGCAGTCCTTCGAGCAGATGACCCTGCCCGAGGACGGGGTCGCGAAGGCGCTGCGCTGGATCAAGCCCTCCGAGGAGGTCGACGTCCTCTACATCGACGACCGCCCGGCCGACGTCAACGTGCCGAGCGCCGTCGAGCTCGAGGTGACTCAGACCGACCCGGGCGTCAAGGGCGACACCGCCTCCGGCGGCGTCACCAAGCCGGCGACCCTCGAGACCGGCGCGGTGGTCCATGTGCCGCTGTTCATCGACGCGGGCGAGCGGGTGCGCGTGGACACGCGCAGCGGCGAGTACGTCTCCCGCGCCTAGCCACGATGCGCCGCAGCGATCAGCGGCGCGCCGCGGTGGTGGCGCTCTACCAGCACGATCTCACCGGCCGTCCCGTCGACGAGCTCTTCGAGCCCAACGCCCGCCCCTACACGCGCGGGCTGGCCCATGCGACGCTGGATTTCCAGGACGAGCTCGACGAGGCCATCTCCCGCCACGCGACCGGTTGGAGCCTGGACCGCATCGCCCCGCTCGAGCGCGCGATCCTGCGCGTCGCCGCGCTCGAGCTGCTGCACCCCGAGCTCACGATCGCCGAGACGCCGATCCCACCCGAGGGTGCGATCGACGAGGCCGTCGAGACGGCGAAGCGGTTCTGCGGCGCCGACGCGCCGGGCTTCGTCAACGGGGTGCTGAGCGCGATCCTCCGCGCGAACCGCGACAATCGCGCTGCCCATGGCTGACCTCGCGGAGCTCACCGACCGGCTGGAGCGCGTCGCCGCCGAGCTGCGCGCCGGCGAGCTGGATCCGCAGCAGGCCGCCGACCGCGTCGACGACCTTGCCCGGCTGGCGGGCGAGGCGGCCGCTGAGCTCGACCGCCGCGCTCGCGCAGCCGACGCGCCACCCGGGCAGACGGAGCTGCTCTAGCCGTCGGCGGCGGCCGCCTTGCCGACCCGGGCGCGCTTGGCAGCCCGATCCGGGTGGATGATCATGCGCCCGACCAGGTCTGCATAGAACTCACCTACCTGCTCGGACGTCATGTGATCGTTGCCGGGGTGATACCACCGCGCGAGATCGATGCAGAGCGACAGGATCGCGAGCGTGGTCGCCTCGAGCTCGGGGACGTCGAATGTCCCGGCGTCGACCCCTGCCTGGAGCTCAGCCGCGAGCAGCTCCTCGAAGCGCTTGCGCAGCTTGGCGATGCTGCGGAACTGCCCGGGAGGAAGCGCCTTGAGCTCGTACTGGATGACGCGCGCGACGCCGTGGTGGTCGGCATGCCACTTCGCGAAGGCGGCGACGAACCGGCGAACCCTGTGCTCGGGGTCCTGCGGGGCGCGTAGAGCCTCTTCGACCGCGTCCAGCACGGACTGGTGGCCGATGCGGCTGATCTCGTAGAGCAGATCGCTCTTGGCGTCGTAGTGGACGTAGACCGCTGCCGGACTCATGCCGGCGCCTTCGCCGATCTCGCGCGTCGTGGCCGCCTGGAAGCCCCGCGCCGCGAACGCCGCCAGGGCCGCGAGCAGAAGTCGACGCGAGGACTCCGGCTCGATGCCGACCCAGAGCCCGGCCGAGTTCGCGTCGGCGTCCTCCAGTGCCGGCTTGCGACGGCGCCGTGCTGCAGGCATGCGGGGAGTCTGGCACCTGGATTGACGCTAGCCCACCTGCGATGAATAAGCGCTTGCTTGGCGGTCGTGTCTGTGCTACTCGTGGCAAGCCGGCGTCCAGCGGCCCGGCAAGGAACAATCGGGCGGGCGCGGGTCAGAAAGGAGTCCTATGCAGATTTCATGCGCGTTTCCGACGACATTGGACTCGCACGAGGACATCGCACTGGCGGAGGAGCTGGGCTTTGAGCGTGCGTGGCTGTACGACACGCCCCAGCAGAGTCCCGACGTGTGGATGATGCTGGCGCTGGCGGCTGAGCGGACGGAGCGCATCGGCCTCGGTCCGGGCGTTCTGGTGCCCACGCTGCGCCACCCGATGGTCAACGCGGCGGCAACCGCCGCGCTCGCCGCGCTCGCCCCAGACCGCGTGGCGGTCGCCTTCGGCACGGGCTTCAGCGGGCGCCGCGCGATGGGTTATCGGGGGATTCCGTGGTCGTACATGGACCGCTACATCCGTGCCTATCGCGGCCTGCTGCGGGGTGAGACGATCGAGTGGGACGGAGCGCGGATGCGCATGCTGCACCCGCTGGGCCACGCGGCGCAGCGGCCGGTCGAGGTTCCGGTCATCATCGCCGCGCTGGGGCCTAAGGGCGCCGAGGTCGCTCGCGAACTGGGCGACGGCCTCTACATCACCCTGGCGCTTCCCGAGTTCGCCAGGGAGTTCTCGTCGGTCTCGTTCCTGTTCTGGGGAACGCGCTTGGAGGAGGGCGAGGATCCCAGCTCTGAGCGCGTGCGAGCGGCAGGAGGACCGGGGCTGGCGCTCGCTTACCACGGCGCCTACGAGTTCGGCACCCCGTTGGAAGAGCTGCCGGGCGGGGCGGAGTGGCGAGCGGTCGTCGAACGCACGCCGCCCGAAGAGCGCCACTTCGCCGTGCACGAGCAGCACTGCGTCGGCCTCAACGAGGCCGACCGCGCCGCCTGGGAAGCGGGCGGCCACGCGATGCTCGAGGAGGCGACGATGAGCGGGACCGCCGGTCAGCTGCGAGAGCGGCTCGCAGGTCTCGCCGACCACGGCGTGACCGAGCTCGTCTTCCAGCCCTGCGGACCGGACATCCGTCGCGAGCTCGAGGCATTCATGGCGACGGCGAAGTCCGCCGTCGCGGCGTGAGGGGCGGCGACATGAGCAGCGCGCGAACCCTGACGCCGTTCGTCGACGGCGGCTGCTACTTCGAATGCCCGCGATGGCACGACGGCCGGTGGTGGGCCTCCGACTTCTACCGCTACGGCGTGTTCACCTACGACGCCGACGGAAGCGAAGAACTCGTCATGGAGGTCGAGGCCCAGCCTTCCGGCCTGGGCTGGCTGCCCGGCGGGGACCTGCTCGTGGTGTCCATGAAGGACCGCCGGGTGCTGCGGCGCGCGGCTGACGGCAGCGTCAGCGTCCATGCCGACGTGTCCGCGCTGGCCACCGGTCACCTGAACGACATGGTCGTCGACCGGCAAGGGCGCGCGTATGCGGGCAACTTCGGCTTCGATCTCATGGGCGGGGGGCACCCGGCGCCCGCCGCCGTCGTCCGTGTCGATCCAGACGGGCGAGCCGTCGTCGCCGCCGAAGACCTCTGGTTCCCGAATGGCTCGGTGATCACCGACGACGGCACGCTCATCGTCGCCGAGACGATGGCGGCCCGCCTCACCGCGTTCACGATCCAGGCCGACGGCGAGCTCGCCGATCGACGCGTCTGGGCGCAGCTCGAGCCGGCGCCCGAGCCCGCTGACATCGCGACCATGTTCGGCGCAATCACCTTCGCTCCCGATGGCTGCGCGCTGGACGCCGAGGGACACCTGTGGGTGGCCAACGGGCTTGGCGGCCCGCTCAGCCGCATCGCCCCAGGCGGGCAGATCGTGGACGAGGTGCCGGTACCCGCGGGCCTGGCCGTGTTCGCGTGCGGGCTCGGGGGCGAAGACGGCCGGACGCTCCTGGCCTGCGCTGCGCCCGACTTCCACGAGGAGGAACGGAAGGCGGCGCCCGAGGGGGTGCTCCTGAGCACAACCGTCGCTGTCCCGCGCGGAGGCCTCCCTTGAGGGCGGTTCAGCTCTTCCTTCCGAGCCCCAGGTGCTCGTAGAGGAAGTACGCCGAGTGCGTGATGAAACGGCTGCGGTACTGCCAGGGGACGTGCCCGGCGCCCTGCAGCGTCTCGAACACCACCGGGACGCCCGCCTTGGCGATCCCCTCCGCGGTCGCCTTCGACAGTGCGAACGGCGTCGTGTGGTCGAGCGTGCCCTCGAAGAAGAGGGTGGGGGCGTCCGCGCGCGAGTAGGACGCTGCGGGCAGGAAGCCCGAGATCGACACCGCGGCATCGATGGGGACCGAAGGATCGGTGCCAAGCAGCAGCGACGTCACCGCGCCTGCCGAGGTGCCGCCGACGGCGATGCGGTGCGGATCCACGTGCAGCCCGCGCGCGTGCCGGCGGATCCACGCCACGGCGGCGACGGCGTCCTCCTTGGCGGCCACCGCCGCTTGTGCGCACTTCGGGGGCGGCGCCGAGCCCGTCCCCCCGCATCGCACGCCCTGGGCCAGCAGCCGATAGTCGATCGAGGCGGCCACGTAGCCGCGTTGGGCGAACGCCGTGGCCAGCTGGACCACATTGGCGGCGCGCTTGGAGCCGACGCGGAACCCGCCGCCGTGGATCCACACGACCGCGGGACGGTTGCGCGTGCGGTCGCCGGAGGGCTGGTAGATGTCGAGCCCCTGGTCGCCCGAGTAGCCGATGTCGCGCTTGACGTCGACGCGCGAGGTGACCGCGTCGCGGTAGCGGAGCGGCTCCTTGCCCGAGGGCTTGTCGACGGTCGTGGCGGGCGTGGCGGATGTTGCGAGAGCCGCGGCGGCAAGCAAGGCGAGCGTCGTCACGCCCGAACCAACACCGGGCCGCGGTCGAAGGCGCGGTGCCGCTCGTAGCGGCCCGCCGGCTCCGGGCTAGTCCCGCTCCGGCCGCTGCACCGCCGCCAGCCCCTCGGCCCGGGTCGGGAACCCCGCGAGCCGCACGACGCGGCCGTCGCGGAACCACCACACGTCGGTCTCGTCGGCCTCGATGGGGACGTCGCTGCCGCGACCCACCGCCACGATTCGCGTGTGGGCGACCACCGCGTGGCCCAGGTCGACGATCTCGAGCGGCTCCCAGCGGATCTCGGCGAACAGGTCCTGCGTCTTGCGCCAGAACTCCTTGGCCGCATCGCGTCCTCGGTAGACCTTCCGATCGGGCAGGTCCGGCCGCTCGTGCAGCTCGAGCTTCGGGTCGAATCGCTGCCACAGGTCGGGCGCGAGCTCCTCCGGGTCCATGAAGCCCTCGGTGCGGCCGAGCGAGTTGATGAGCTCGTAGTTGCGCCGCACCAGCTCGACGTTGTCACGAGACACGGCGCGCAGTATCCCGGCAGAATCGGGGTCGCGTGAGCGTGCCCTACCCCGATGACCTGCGCGACGAGGTCGAGCGCTACCTGGCGGACCTGCGCTTCTCCCCAGACCCGGAGACCGCCGGGCTCGAAGAGGCGATGCGCTATTCGCTGCTGGCGGGGGGCAAGCGGATCCGCCCCGTGCTCGCGCTCGCCACCGCTCGCGCGGTCGGTCTGGACCCGGAGAGCGTGCTCCCGCTCGCGGCGGCCATCGAGCTCATCCACACCTATTCGCTCATCCACGACGACCTGCCCGCGATGGACGACGACGACCTGCGTCGCGGCCGGCCGACCTGCCACCGCCGGTTCGGCGAGGATGTCGCGATCCTCGCCGGCGACGGTCTCTACGCCGAGGCGTTCGCGCTCGTACTCAGCCGCCAACAAGGGGAGCCCCAGCGCGTGCTCGAGGCCACCCGCGAACTCGCCGTCGCCACCGGGGTCCAGGGCATGGTCGGCGGGCAGTACATCGACATCAGTGGCACATCCGACCTGCGCCGGCTGCACGAGCTCAAGACCGGCCGACTCATCGGCGCGTCCGTGGGATGCGTACTGCTACTGGCTGATCGCCCGCAAACGGCTACGCTTGCCTATCGCTCGTTCGCAGCCGAACTCGGCGTGCTCTTCCAGATCGTCGACGACATCCTCGACGTCACCGGGACCGACGACGCCCTGGGCAAGCCGCGTGGCAGCGACGAGCGGCACGGCAAGCGCACCTACGTCAGCGAATTCGGAGTTGAGCGGGCGCGTGAGCTGGCCGCGGAGTCGCGCCGCAAGGCGCGCGCCGCGTTGGCCCAGGCATCCGCTGAGGGCGACGGTACGCAGGAACTCGAGCAGATCACCGACTTCATAGTGACCCGCACCTCATGACCAAGCTCCTGGATCGCATCGACGGCCCGTCCGACCTCCACGCCCTCTCCGAGGACGAGCTCCAGCAGGTCGCCCAGGAGGTCCGCGAGCACATCATCGATACCGTCGGTGAGGTCGGCGGGCATTTCGGCGCCAACCTCGGCGCGTGCGAGATCGCGGTGGCCCTGCACTCGCTGCTCGAGTCGCCCCGGGACAAGATCCTCTGGGACGTCGGCCACCAGGCCTACCCGCACAAGGTCCTGACCGGCCGCCGCGAGGAGCTGGACACGATTCGCCAGTACGGGGGTCTCGCGCCCTTCTGCTCACGGGGCGAGTCCGCCCACGACATCATGGGCGCCGGGCACGCGTCGACCTCGGTCGGCTACGGGGTAGGGCTCAAGGAGGCCATGCGCATGGGCCACGGCGTCGACGGCCGCGTGGTCGCGGTCATCGGCGACGGGGCGATGACCGGCGGGGTGGCGTTCGAGGCCGTGCATCTCGCGGGCGGCCTGGGCACGCCGCTCGTCGTCCTCCTCAACGACAACGGCATGTCGATCGCGCCCAACGTGGGCGCGCTGTCGCGGTACTTCAACCGCGTCCGCCTGCACCCCAAGCTGTGGAAGGCACGCGAGGAGGTCGAGGGCGGCCTTACCAAGCTCCCGGCCGGAATCGGGGCGCGGTTCGAGCGCCTCGGCCCCCAGCTCAAGGAGTCGATCAAGGCGTTCTGGGCCCCGGGGCTGTGGTGGGAGGAGCTGGACTTCGCCTACATCGGCGTCGTCGACGGCCACGACGTGAGCGCGCTGCGCGAGGCCCTCACCGAGGCACTGGCGGCCGAGCGGCCCGTCGTCGTCCACGCCGCCACGGTCAAGGGCAAGGGCTTCGCCCCGGCCGAGGAGGGCGGCCTCGAGGGCATGGAGAAGTGGCACGCCGCCAAGCCGAGGTCGATCGCCAACGGCGCTCCGGCGGCGGCCAAGAAGGCGGGCGCGCCCAAGGCGATCGCCGTCGCGCCACCGCAGTACACCAAGGTCTTCGGCGAGGCGATGGTGCGCGAATGCGAGCGCGACCCGCGCGTCGTCGGCATTACCGCCGCGATGAACTCCGGCACCGGGCTGAACATCCTCCAGAAGGCCAACCCCGACCGCTACTACGACGTGGGCATCGCCGAGCAGAACGCGGTGCTGCTCGCGGCCGGGCTGTCGCTTCAGGGCGCCAAGCCGGTGTGCGCCATCTACTCCACCTTCCTGCAGCGCGCCTTCGACCAGATCGTCCACGACGTCTGCCTGCAGCGACTCAACATCGTCTTCGCGATGGACCGCGCCGGCCTGGTCGGGGACGACGGGCCGACCCACCACGGCGCCTTCGACATCGCCTATCTGCGCTGCCTGCCCAACATCGTGCTGATGGCGCCGCGCGACGAAGCCCAGCTCGTGCACATGCTCCACACCGCGCTGGGCCACGACGACGGTCCGATCGCCCTGCGCTACCCGCGCGGCGAGGCGGTCGGCGTCGGCCTCCCGGAGACTCCGCGGACGATCGCGCTCGGCACGGGCGAGATCCTGCGCGAGGACTCCGCGGCCCGCGTGGCGATCCTCGGCTACGGGACCGGCGTCCAGAAGGGCCTCGAGGCGGCCGAGCTCCTGGCCGAGCGGGGCATCGCTACCACCGTTGCCGACGCCCGCTTCGCCAAGCCGGTCGACGCCGGGCTGGCCGCGCAGCTGGCCGCCGACCACGACCTGCTCGTCACCGTCGAGGAGGGCGTGCTGGCCGGCGGCTTCGGGACCGCGGTGTGGGAGACGCTCAACGACGGGGGCGCGTCGCTGCCGCGCATCCTCCGCGTCGGGCTGCCCGACCGCTACGTGACCCACGGCAAGCCCGCCCTGCTGCACGAGCAGGTCGGCTACACCGGCGAGCGCATCGCCGATCGGATTGCCGCCGCCGTGGGTTCTACGAGCGAGCTGACGCAGGCCTAGGGGGCCTGCGCTCGAATCGACAACGGGAAGTGGTGCGCAAGCTATTCGTCATCCTGGCCGCCGTGCTCGCGCTCGGCGCGCTGGTCGAGCCGGCAAGCGCCGTGATCCGCAAGCCGCGCTGGCTCGGGCACGTTGCGATCACCGAGTACTACCCGGTGCCCGAGAAGTGGTTCGTGGGCCAGAAGGTCAGCGCGGCCGGCCTTTCTGGCCAGCACCGGATCGACTGGCTGTACTCGGCTCGCGGGGTGTCCATGGAGGGCGACGGCATCGACGTCGACGGCAACCAGGTGCACATCGACGAGCTCGGCGACGGCGGATGGGTGGACGAGCGCGGGCACGACACCGACTCCGACGGCCATGGCCACTGGAGCAGCGGTGCGCCGTTCTGGCGCGCGGGGGCGTACTGGAAGTCGGCCGATGGGTTCGTCACCTTCCCGCTCGATACCGGAGGCTGGTTTCGTGGAACCGGCCAGGACTACGTCGACCCGCCGGGCGCTACCTTCGCGCCGGGACCGTCGCGGTCGCTTCGGCCGTACAAGAGCATCGCGGTCGACCCCGACCTGATCACGTTCGGCTCGAAGGTCTTCATCCCGCAGTACCGCAGCCACGGCGGGTGGTTCGTCGCCCAGGACACGGGCGGCGCGATCCAGGGCCGCCACGTCGACGTCTTCCGCACCCCGCCGGCGAGCATCGACGATACCGGCCAGTACTTCTCGAGCGCGCGCGTCTACGTGGTGCCGCCGGGGACGCGCCGGCCGCACCTCCCGCCCGATACTCCGGGGCCGAGCCAGCAGGAGCCGGCGCAGCCGCAGGGCGGAGCGACGCCGCAGCCGGGCCCCAACACCGGAGGCACGCCGGGTGCGTAGGCGCGTCGCGCTGGGCGCCGGGCTCCTGGCGCTCGCGCTGCCCGCCGGCGCATCCGCGCAGGCGGCCAACCCGCTGCGCATCACGTCGGCCAGGGTCGAGGCCAAGGGCGACAACCTGCAGCTCTCCGTCCAGACCGCCGGCACGTGGAGCCCGACCGACCTGGTGGCCGCCGGAACGCGGTCGCTGTGCCTGAAGCTGACCGGAGCGGGAGTCGAGCAGGTCTGCGTGCAGGCGGTGGGGCGGAGGGCGGTGCTGATTGCCCCCGGCAGCACCGAGCCGATCGATGCCGCCGTACATCGCGCGGACCAGCGATCGCTGCAGGCGCGCTTCGCGCCGGCGCAGGTGGGGCTCGAGGCGGGCAGCACGTTCGGCTGGCAGGTGGTCACGGCCTGGGACGGCGCGACCGACCAGTTCCCCGCTGGCGGCACGAACGAGGCGACCGCCCCGCAGCAGCGCGTGGTGGGCTGCAAGGCCGCCGGCGCCTCGTACCGGACCAACGGCCCTCGCAACCACAAGGTCGTTGCGCTGACGTTCGACGACGGCCCGTTCAGCCTGACCTCGAAGTTCTATGCCGTGCTCGAGCGCGAGCACGTGCCCGGGACGTTCTTCCTCATCGGCCAGCAGGTCGGCGGCAAGCGCGCGCTGCTGCGACGCGCGCTGCGCGACGGGTTCGCGCTCGGCGACCACTCGTGGAACCACGCGAACCTGGCGGGCGACGGCGCGGCGGCGGCACGGCAGCTCGCGTCGACCAAGGCGGCGATCAAGCGGGCCACCGGCTACACGCCCTGCCTGTTCCGCGCCCCCTACGGCGCGGTGAGCGCCCCGCTGATCTCCGAGGCGCGGTCGCAGGGCATGAACACGATCCAGTGGGACGTCGACCCGACGGACTGGTCGACGCCCGGCACCGGCGCGATCTACTCGCGCATCGTCTCCCAGACACGGCCGGGATCGATCATCCTCATGCACGACGGCGGCGGGCCGCGCGGGCAGACGCTCGCGGCGCTGCCCCAGGTGATCCACACGCTGAAGGCGCGGGGCTACAAGTTCGCCACGGTGCCGGATCTGCTCGGGCTGCAGCCGGTCTTCGGCTAACGGGCATCAGGCGTCAGGCATCAGGCGTCAGAGCGGCGCCTTCGCCGCAGCATTAGTGCGCCCCACGCCAGGGCCCCGATGCCGAGCAGCGCCAAGACGGCGACCAGGGACCCGGGCAGGTTCTGCACGAAGCTGCTGTTCTGCGCCCCCGGCTTGATCGCGTCTCGCCCGACCTTGACCGGTCCGCCGCCGTTGCGGGTGGCCTCGATCAGGGCCTCGTTCTCTTCCGTGCTCGTGGGGTTGTCGTTGCGGGGGTCGGTGGGGTCGACCGCCGTGGGGTCGTCGCCCCTGCCGCCGCCGCCGACATGACCGGCGCTCGTGGTGCCGGTGCCCGAGGCGGTCGTCGCGCCCGGCGACGGAGCGCGGAAGCCCGCGGGGCCGCCGCCGCCCGCGCCGCCTCCGCCGCCGCGGTCGCTCGCGCCCGCGATCTGGGCGTTGCGGATGACGTCGCGGCAGTTGCCGTACTCGTCCACGTCGGCGGGCAGCTGCGACAGCGCCTGGCGATAGTCGCGCTGCGAGTAGCGCCTGGTCAGCGTGCCGTGCTTGGTGCAGTCGTCGATGACGTCGCCACCGGAGGCTCCGGCGTCGCCGGCAACGAGCAGCGCGGACAGCACGACGACGACGACCGTCGGGACAAGCCGCATCCGCCGCATTCTTGTCCGGCGACCGACGGATCAAACGTCCAACTGCAGATACGCCGAAAAGATGGCCTACAGCCCTCCGCCCCGAAGGACCGCCGGACGGGCCGATCCGAGAGGGAGATCCGCGCGGGGCCGCTCGCGACGTGAACCACCGAAGGTCTGACATAGCGACCAAAGGTGGTCCACGTCCACTTGTGTTAGTCGGACTCTGTGACCAACCGACCCGCCGAAGCCGGCCGGTCCGCCCCGCAAAAGGACCGGCCCGCCGAAGCGGGCCGATCCGAGGGAGGAGAGATGTAGCTATGTGGGTCTAACTAGCTATGTGATCGATGAGCGAAGTCTTCAGTGGTGGACCGTGTAGCGCGTGGTCAGGGCCAGCACGGCCATCGCCACCCCGGCGACGGCGAAGGCCGCGCCGGCACTCTCCTCGCCGACCGCCGCCAGCAGCACGGCTGCGGCAGCAAGGCCGGTGACGAGTCCCCAGTCGGAGGCGTGGTGGTTGGCCACCGAGCCGCCCCCGTCCTCGATCGTGGCCGCGGCGAGCGCCAGGCCGACCACGAGCGCCCCGATCACCACGGCCACGATGGTGCCAGCGACGCCGAACCCGAGCGCGAACGCCGAACCGGCGATCGCCAGCCCGATGACCAGCTCGAGCGCGCCATGGAGGGGAAGGGAGATGAGGCGAAATACGGTCACGTCCGTATTGCATGTTGGCTGACCGGCCAGTCAATTCGTGTGAGGGGGAGCACAGAAGCGGTACGCGCCGGCTTCGACTCGGGATCGGCGGGCTCGGCGGCCAGTACGACCCGGCCGCGACGTGCGGATCGGCGGGCCTAGCGGCCGCCGAGGCCCAGCGCCTTCATCACCAGCTCGCGCATGCGCCGGCGCTCGGGGGCCGAGAGCAGGCTCGGGCGCCCGCGCGACTTCGTCATCAGGCCCTGGAGCTCCCGGCGCTCGTGGTCCTCGAGCCGGCGCCATGCGTCGCCGGTGTAGCGGACGATCACGCGGGCGGTGTCGTAGACGCGCTTCCAGTCGACGTTGCGGGCCACGCGGCCGGCGCGTTCGGGGAGTCGGGGCACGCCGCACAGAGTAGGTTCCCGCCGTGCCGAAAGTGCGGCTCGACGCGCTGCTGGCCGAGCGCGGCCTGTTCTCCTCCCGCTCGCGCGCGGCGGCCTCCGTCCTCGCCGGCGAGGTGCGGCTGGGGGACGGAGTGCGCGCCGACAAGCCGGGGCAGCTCGTGCCCGACGACGTCGAGGTCGAGGTCGCCGAGCAGCCGCCCTTCGTCTCGCGTGGCGGCGTCAAGCTGGCAAACGCGCTCGACGCCACCGGCGTGTCGGCCCGCGGGCGCCGGGCCCTCGACGTCGGCGCCTCGACCGGCGGGTTCACGGACTGCCTCCTCCAACGCGGCGCCGCCCACGTGGTGGCGCTCGACGTCGGCTACGGCGAGCTGCATTGGCGCCTGCGCACCGATCCGCGCGTGACCGTGCTCGAGCGGCGCAACGCTCGGGACGTGCGCGCGGACGAGCTTCCGTACCGTCCCGACCTCGTGGTCGTCGACGTCTCCTTCATCTCCTTGGCCAAGGTGCTGCCGCCGGTCCTCGCCGTCACGGCGCCCCGCTACGACGTCCTCGCGCTCGTCAAGCCCCAGTTCGAAGCCGGGCGCGACCGGGTCGGCAGGGGCGGGGTCGTGCGCGACCCGGCGGTCAGGCGCGCCGTCCTGCTCGAGGTCGCGCGCGCGGCCCAGGAGATCGGCCCACCCGCCCCGGCCGTGCTCGGCTTCGCCGCGTCGGGCCTGCCCGGACCCAAAGGAAACCGCGAAACGTTCGTGCATCTCGCCGAGCCCGGGCGCGGCGAGGTGCCCGACCTGGAAGCGGCAGCGCGGGGCGTCGAGCCGTGAATGCGGCGACCGTCATCACCCACCGCCGCCC
>Ga0126312_10000352_pt1 | contig 26052 bp, 28 predicted proteins | sample Plot104A_FD_92537 | JGI IMG/M metagenome (GOLD analysis project Ga0126312, IMG submission 92537) | Serpentine soil microbial communities from UC McLaughlin Reserve, CA, USA - Plot104A | ecosystem: Environmental > Terrestrial > Soil > Grasslands | place: USA: UC McLaughlin Reserve, Lake County...
CGAGCGAGAGCCGGCGATCGCCGAGGCGGTGCCGGAGCCGACGCCGGCATAAGTTGGCAGTGCCCAGTTGGCAGTTGGCAGAGCGTGGACGCCCTCGTTTCTGCCAGCTGCCAGCTGCCGTCCCTTCCACCGGCGAAATTTGTGCCCTATATACTCCCGCCCCCTAGCAGGGGACCGTGTCAATTCGGTAGGGGGCACAAATGACCAAGAGGTTGTTCGTGGCAGCGATGGCAGCCGCCGCGCTTGCCGTACCGGCTTCGGCCTCGGCCGCGACGATCCAGCCCGGATCGTCGATCGAGTCCCAAGGCTCGTTCTGCACGCTGAACTGGATCTTCGACGGCGCCGGGGGGCCCTACGCGGGCACCGCGGCGCACTGCGTCAGCGGCGTGGGCGCCGTGGTGAACCTGGCCAGCGGCTCGCTCGGCTCGACCGTCGAGCGGATCGGGACCGTCGCCCTGCGCGGCGACCCCGATACGCCGGGCCGCGATTACGCGCTGGTCCGGATCGATCCGGAGCGCGCGGGAGAGCTCAACCCGGCGCTGGCGGGACATCCCGACATCCCGACCGGGGTCTCGCACAACTACGCCAAGGGCGACCTGATGCAGTTCTCGGGCCACGGCGTCGGCTTCGATGCCTCCGCCCCGACGCAGCAGCAGCGGGTCGGCGTGCTGAACGCGATCGACGGCGGTCACCACGACATCGTCGGCGGCGTCACGCCCGGTGACTCGGGTGGTCCGGTGGCCGACCTGACCGACGGCAACACCGCCTTCGGCGTCGTGGACACCGTGGGAGTGGGCGTGAACACCGGGTCGCTGACCGTGGTCACTGCCGGCGAGGGCGGCTCCAACCTGGACTTCGTACTCCAGGATGCCGCCGCCCACGGTCTGAGCGTCACGCTGAGGACCGTCCGCTAGGGGCTGCCCCTGACGTGCTCGCGGCGGCGGAGAGGACCGCCGATCCGCTGAGCGATTGACCCGTCAGTCAATGGGATAGGTACAATCCGGGCGCTTCGCCGCCGCGGCGGCCGCTTCCGCGCGGCAGGCGGGTCTGGGCCGGGCCGCCGCCGGCCCGAGAAGGTCACCCCAGAAGGAGAAGCCCTTGAAGATCTGTGTCCTGGTCAAACAGGTGCCCGACGCCGCGGTAGAGAAGCGCCTGGACCCCGAGAGCAAGCGCCTCGACCGCTCGGGCGAGTCCAACCTGAACCCGTTCGACACCCACGCGATCGAGGCCGCCATGCAGATCCGCGAGGGCGGCAAGGTGGACGTGGACGAGGTCGTCGCCGTGACCATGGGGCCCGAGTCGGCGTTCCGCGCCCTGCACAAGGCCGTGTCGCTGGGCGCGGACCGCTCGGTCCACCTCACCGACGAGTCGCTCGCGGGCTCGGACGTCTGCGCTACCGGCTACGCCCTGGCCCGCGTGCTCGAGTCAGAGTCGCCCCACCTGGTCCTGCTCGGCCAGCAGTCGGACGACGGCGAGTGCTACACGATCGGCGCCGTGGTCGCCGACCACCTCAAGATGCCCTCGCTTACCCAGGTGATCGAGATCGAGGTCGAGGAGGGCAAGCTCCGCTGCCGCCGCCAGGCCGAGTACGGCTACGACACCGTCGAGGTCGACATACCCGCCGTCATCTCCGTCGGCGACGCGATCAACGAGCCACGCTACCCCTCGCTCAAGGCGATCATGGGCGCGAAGAAGAAGCCGCTCGACACCAAGTCCGCCTCCGACGTCGGCATCGAGGCCGACAGGGTGGGCGAGCAGGGCTCGCGCACCACGGTGGTCGCGATCAACCCTCCGCCCGAGAAGGAGCCCGGCGAGATCATCGAGGACGAGGACACCAACGAGACCGTCGAGAAGATCGTCTCCTGGCTGGACGAGAGGAAGCTGTTGGCATGAGCGCGATCCTCACCTACGCACTCCACTACCAGGGTGAGTTCAACAAGAACTCCCTCGGCGCGGTGTCCGAGGCCGGCAGGCTGGCGAAGGAGATCGGCGGCGAGGCGGGCGCGGTCGTGGTCGGCGAGGGCGACGACCTCAGCGACGAGCTCTGCGCCTCGCTCGGCGGGTACGGCGCGTCCAAGGTCTACCGCGCCAAGGCACCGGACGGTCTGGCGCAGCCGGTGGTCGACGCGATGGCCAAGGTGATCCGTGACGAGGGCTACAAGTACGCGCTCTTCGGCGGCGGCCTGCTCGGCTTCGAGGTCGGCGCGGGGCTCACCGCGCGGCTCGGCGCAGGCGTGACCATGGAGGTCACCGAGGTCAAGGCGCAGGACGGAAGGCTGCTCGCCGAGCGCCCCATCCTCCAGGACTCCGCGATCGCCGAGGTCGAGTACGTCGGCGAGCCGGGCGTCATCATCGGTCGCCTCAACGCGTTCGACGCCAAGGACCCGGCCGACGATCAGGCCGAGGTCGTGGACATCGACGTCGAGCTCGAAGAGCACTCCACCAAGGCCCGCATGGTCGAGCGCGGCGAGTCCGGCGAGGAGGAGGTCAACATCGAGGAGGCCGACATCCTCGTCGCCGGCGGGCGCGGGCTGGGCAAGGCCGAGGGCTTCCAGCTCTGCGAGGAGCTGGCGGGCGCGCTCGGCGGCGCCGTCGCCGCCACCCGCGCAGTGGTGGACGCCGGCTGGTACCCATACGCGGCCCAGATCGGCCAGACCGGCAAGACGGTCGCGCCGAAGCTCTACTTCGCTGCCGGTATCTCCGGCGCCATCCAACACAAGGTCGGGATGCAGAGCTCGGAGAACATCGTCGCGATCAACAAGGATCCGAACGCGCCGATCTTCGAGTTCTCGGATCTCGGCATCGTGGGTGATCTCAACAAGATCCTGCCGAAGCTGACCGAGGCGGTGAAGGCCAAGCAGGGCTGACGGCTGGCAGCTGGCAGGGTTTTATGACCACCGCACCCGTTGAATTCCCACCCCCGGTCGATTCGGCGTCTGAGTTCGTCGGGCCGCCCGTCGATCCCGAAGAGGAGCGGATCGAGGTCGGCGTCGTCATCGTCGGTGGCGGCCCCGCCGGGCTTGCCTGTGCCATCCGGCTGACGCAGCTCCTAGAGGACGAGCCGGCGCTCATGGAGTCGCTCGGCGAGGTGCCGGTCGCCCTGGTCGAGAAGGGCAAGGGCCCGGGTTCGCACCTGCTCTCCGGGGCGATGATGCGGCCGTCGGCGATGAAGGAGCTCTTCCCCGATCTACCGGAGGAGGAGTGGCCGACCTATGGCACGGTCGGCAAGGACTCGGCGTACCTGCTGCCAAACAGCAAGCGGGCGCTGTCCCTCCATCCGGTCCCGCCGCCGTTCCGAAACCACGGGAACCACGTCACCTCCATCGCACAGCTCGGTCGCTGGCTGGCCGAGAAGGCGGAGGAGGCCGGGGTCTACATCCTCGGCGAGACCGCCGCGGAGACGCTCCTCGTCGAGGGGCGCAAGGTCGTCGGGGTGCGCTCGGGCGACAAGGGCCGCGGCCGGGGCGGCGAGGAGCTGTCGAACTTCGAGCCCGGGTCGGACCTGATCGCCAAGGCCACGGTGCTGGCCGAGGGGACCCAGGGTCACCTGACCGGCGCCGCCATCCGCCACTTCGAGCTCGGCAGCGAGGATCCGCAGCAGTGGGAGCTAGGCGTGAAGGAGGTTTGGGAGGTCGAGAAGCCGCTCGACCGCGTCATCCACACCGCCGGCTGGCCGCTCCGCTTCTCCGCCAAGTACCGCGAGTTCGGCGGCTCGTTCATCTACCCGATGGGGGAGGACAAGATCTCGCTCGGTCTCGTCGTCGGGCTCGACTACCGGGACGCACGCTTCTCGGCGCACGACGCACTCCAGGAGCTCAAGACGCATCCGCTCGTCGCGGACCTGATCGAGGGCGGCAAGCGTGTCGGCTGGGGCGCGAAGACGCTGCCCTCCGGCGGCTACTGGGCGATGCCGGAGAAGCTGTGGGCGCCCGGGCTCGTGCTGGCGGGCGACGGCGCGGGAATGTGCAACGTCTCCGAGCTGAAGGGCGTCCACTACGCGATGCACGCCGGGATCTACGCCGCCGAGGCGATCGTGGAGCGGCTCAAGTCCGGCTCGACCGACGACCTCTCGAGCTACGACGAGCGAGTTCGCGACTCCGAGATAGTGGAGGACCTCTACCGCTCGAGGAACATGCGTCAGCCGGCCTCGAAGGCGGGCTTCTTCGTCGGCAGCGCGCTCGGGAGCATGATGATCCTGTCGGGGGGCCGCTTCCCCGGTGGCCGCTGGTCAACCCACGACGACGCCACCGTCGACGTCTTCGTCGGCAAGGAGCGTGACTACCCGAAGCCCGACGGCAAGAAGACCTTCGACAAGCTCAGCTCGGTCTTCCTGTCCGGCAACGCCACCCGCGACGACGCCCCCAACCACATCCGCCTCCAGGACAAGGTGCCCCTGGAGCTGGCGCTGATGTGGCAGAACATGTGCCCGGCTCAGGTCTACGAGGTGCCCGAAGAGGAACTCGCCGCGGCTACCAAGAACGGCGGTCTCGACCCGAAGCGCGAGGTCAAGCTGAACGTGATCCCCTCCAACTGCGTGCAGTGCGGGGCGATCACCGCCAAGGGCGGCCGCCTTACCCCGCCGGAGGGCGGCGACGGCCCGAACTACCAGCAGACCTAGACGCGCGAGGAGAAGGCCGCGGTGGGTGTGTCGAGCCCGCCCATCTGCGACCACTCGACATCGAGGTGCACCAATCCGGCGAAGCGCTCGCCGTCGCGCACGACCAGATGACGGGTCCGGCGGTCAGCCATCAGCTCCGAGGCCTCCACGAGCTGAGCGTCCGGGGCCGCGGCCACCAGATCGGTCGTCATGTAGTCGCCCAGCGGGCTGTGCGGGGCGTCCTCTTCGGCCGCCATCGCCCGGGTCACATCCCAGTCGGTGATCAAGCCCTGCAGCTGCTCGCCGTCGCACACCGGCAGAGCCTTGACGCCGGCTTCCGCCATGCGGCAGGCCGCGTCCCGCACGCTCTGCTGCGGCTCGACAGTCGGCAGGTCGGTCGCCATCACGTCGGCGATACGCATAAGGAATCCTCCGTAATCGAGTCAGCTGCCGAGTCTGGCGACCGTGTACGGCGGCGTCAACCCGATTTACGGAAGCTTTACGGAGCGAGGCGCTCGATGCTCCAGTGGCCGCCAGAAGCGGGCCGGTAACGGAGCCGGTCGTGCAAGCGGTCCTCGCGGTGCTGCCAGAACTCCCACTCCGCTGGAACCAGCCGGTAGCCGCCCCAGTGCTCGGGCACCGGCGGCACCTCGTCGGCGTAGCGTTCGGCGAGCTCCGACACCAGCGCTTCGAGCGCATCGCGGCTCTCTATCTGCTCGCTCTGACGCGATGCGAGGGCGCTGATCTGGCTGACGGGCGGTCGGCTGCGCACGTAGCGCTCGGTCTCCTCACGGGAGCAGCGCTCCACCGGCCCCTCCACCCTGACCTGTCGCCCGAGCCCTTGCCAGTGGAAGAGAAGGGCGGCACGCGGGTTGGCCTCGAGCTCGCGCGACTTTCGGCTTAGGTAGCTCGTGAATACGAGGAGGCCGCGCTCGTCGGCACCCTTGAGGAGGACCATGCGCGCCGAGGGGGCGCCGTCAGGCGTGGCGGTGGCCAGCGCCGCCGCCTCCGGCAGCTCCATACCGCTGTCGCGCGCCTCGGCGAACCAGGCCTGGAACATGCGCAGCGGGTCGGGGTCCGCGTCCCGCTCGAGCAGAGGGCGGATCAAAACGAGAGCCCGATCCTCCCGGACGCTCAGCCGCCGCGGACGACCCGAAGATCGCGGTGGAAGAGCGCGGAGCCGACCCCGAGCAGCAGGAGCGCGTTCACGGGGTGGAAGGCGCCGGCGTTCGGATGGTCGAAGTCGGCGAGCGCGAACTGGACCTCGAACAGGACCAAGAGCAGGGCCGAGAGCACGATGTCGACGCGATTGCGGGTCGTCCGCGCGATTAGCGTCAGGATGAGAATCAGGAGCGTCACCGGGTGCAGCGCGTCGCCGAGGTCCTTGTGGGCGTCGAAGCTCGACGCCCCGAACACGCCGCGACCCGCGAGGTAGAACTGGACCAGCAGCCCGAGCAGGAACAGCCCGAGCACGACCAGCCGTGTGCGCTGGACGACGGGGACCTCGCTACGCGTGTCCGGCATTTACTCGCTCCTCTCTCTCAGGCGCCGATAGAGAACATCGCCTCGAGGTCGTGTTCGGAGAACACCTCGAAGGCGACCATCGTGTAGGTGCGCTCGATGCCGTCGAGTCGGGCCAGCCGTGCGGTCACGACCTCGGCCAGGAGCTCGTGCCGGGGGACCCGAACGACGGCGACGAAGTCCCATTCGCCGGTCACCGAATAGGCCTCGGCGACCCCGTCGACGTCCGCGAGAGAGCCGCCGAGCGTGGGAAGCGCCTCCCGCGAGGCCTTGACGAGGACGACGGCGTGGGTCACCGCGGGGTTATATACCGCCATCCGCTATCCCGGCCAGCATCCCCGCCGCGCCAGCCCGCTTCGGGCGCCCGAGCACCTGGTGGGCGCGCCTGCGTGGCTGGTTCAGGCGCGGGCGCCGACCCAGGACCCGTCGCTAGACTCGAAGAGGCGATGAAGCAAGGAATCCACCCCGAGTACGTCCAGGCCCACGTGCGCTGCACGTGCGGGAACGAGTTCTGGACCCGTTCGACCAAGCCCGAGCTCCACGTGGAGATCTGCTCGAACTGCCACCCGTTCTACACGGGCCGGCAGAAGCTCGTGGACACGGGCGGGCGTGTCGAGCGCTTCCGCCGCCGGGCGGCCCGTAGGCGCGGCTGAGCGCCGCGCTCGGCGCCGAAACTCCGGGCTTTCGCACCTGTTTCCACGGGGCATGCGCCGACCGGCGACAATAGCCTCGATCGCACTCGCCCTGGCCGCACTGGCCGGCGTCGCGCTCGCGAGCGCGACGACTCCCCGGGTCGCCAGGTCCAAGGCGGTCGTCAAGCTGAGGTCGTGCTCTCTAGACGAGCACAGCGCGCGCTACTACGCGCGGATGAGGAGGGTGCTGGGGACCAGGCGCATGAAGCTGCGGTTCACCCTCCTGGAGCGCTCGGACGACGTCGGTCGCTTCAGGAAGGTACGCGCTCCCGAGCTCGCCCATTGGCACAGGTCGGACCTCGGAGTTCGCTCCTTCGGCTACAGCCAGGGGCTGCGTGGGCTGGAGGACGGCTCCGCCTACCGCATGCAAGTGCGCTACCGCTGGTACGGCGATGATCACAAGCTGCTGCGCGCAACTCGCCGCTACTCGCGGATCTGCCCGATGTTCGTGCCACTGCCGAACCTGCGGGTGCGGCTGATAGACGCAGCGCCGTCCGACGGCGGCTGGCGCTACAGGGTCTGGGTGACCAACGCCGGACTGGCGCCCGCCGACAACATCCCGGTGCAGCTGTCGGTCGACGGTGCGCCGGGGGCCAGCCGCACGATCGCGCACCTGGAGCCGGGCGAGGGTCGGCGAAGGACCTTCTACGGGCAGCCCGCCTGCACGCAGTGGTATTCCGCCACGGTGGACCCCGACGGCGCGATCTCCGAGACCAAGGAGGGCGACAACTCGGCCTCCGCCCGCTGCGTCCCGCTCGGCTGAGGTCGGGGGACGCGGCCGACGCGCCGATACGATCTACAGGATGACGCCCGTAAGCGCACCCGCGGAGCGGGAGCCGATGCGCCAGGCCACGACCGACGCGCCGGTGGGCGGCCAGGCCGTGCTCGAGGGCGTGATGATGCGCGGGGTCTCGACCTGGGCCGTGGCCGTCCGCAAGCCCACGGCCGAGCAGCTCGCCGACGGCGGCTCGCTCTCCAAGGAGGGGGCCAGGGGCGAGATCGAGGTCACATCGGAGCCGCTCGTCTCCTGGACCAAGCGCCACCGCGCGCTGAGGTTGCCGATCGTGCGCGGTGTGGTCGCGCTGGCCGAGTCGCTCAAGATCGGCTTCAAGGCTCTTGGAATCTCCGCCAACGCCCAGGTGCCGCCGGGCGAGGACGGCGACAAGCAGGACATCGGCGGTGGCACGTGGGCCGGGACCGTCGTCTTCGCGATCGTGTTCGCGGTCGGCCTCTTCTTCCTGCTGCCCGCCGGCCTGACCAACCTCTTCCGGGACGACATACCCAACTCGGTCGTGTTCGTGCTGATCGAGAAGCTGGTACGCATCTCGATCTTCCTCGGGTACCTGTGGCTGATCTCCCGCATGAAGGACCTGCAGCGGGTGTTCCAGTACCACGGCGCCGAGCACAAGACGATCTCCTGCTACGAGGCGGGGCTGCCGCTGACGCCCGAGAACGCCAGCGGTTTCTCGCGCTTCCATCCCCGCTGCGGCACCAGCTTCCTGCTGATCGTCATGATCGTCGCGATCTTCGTCTTCGCGCCGCTCGGCAAGCTGCCCTGGCTGTGGCTGTTCGTCTCCCGGGTGCTGGGGATTCCGCTCGTGGCCGGAATCGCGTTCGAGATCATCAAGTGGTTCGGGCGTAACCGCAGCAAGCCCTGGGCGCGCGCCCTGATGTGGCCGGGCATCCAGCTCCAGCGGCTCACCACGCGAGAGCCCGATCTGTCCCAACTCGCCGTCGCGATCGCCGCCCTCGACACCGTCCTGGCGGTGGAGGATCCGCGCCAGGCAAGACCTGAGGAACGGGTCGGCATGGAGGTTGTGGCCTGACGGCCTTCCCCCCTTCGGGGGTCTTGCGCGGCTAGCTGAGCCCCAGGTACCAGGCCCCGAAGACCAGGCCGAGGAGGCCGAGCGCCGGGATCAGGGCACGACGGTAGAGCGGCTCGATCGCGGGCCGGGTGAGCAGCCAGGCGAAGGCGGCGGTGAAGCCGACCATCGACGCGATCGTTGCCGGCGCGAACACCGCCAGCGCGGCGGCCGCCTCCAGGCGGCCCGGCAGCGCGGTCGACCACGAGGAGGACCACTGCGCCCGTCCCGGCAAGCCCGTGCAGCATGCCGATCGCGAACGCCTGAGTGGGGGTGCGAAGCTGCACGTGCCCGTGACTTCGCCCCGGGCCGCGTCGGAGGTGGCGGCGCCTGGGGTGGCCTTCGCGGTGTGCGTGCGCGCTGGAGGGGTAGTCGCCCCTGAGCCACTTCCAGGTCACGCGCGCGGCAAGCAGCACGATCACGCCGCCCACCGCCCTGTCCGCGGCCGCCTCGAGGCCGGCCGGCAGCTCCGCCTTCAGGACGATCAGCGGTACTCCGACGGCAAGCAGCACCAGGGCGTGACCGGCACCCCACCACGCGCCCAGGTGGGCCGCCCGGCGGGTGTCGCCCTCGTCCGAGGCCACGAGCGAGGTCACCGCGACCAGGTGGTCGGGATCGGCCGCGTGGCGCAGGCCGAGGGCGAGCGCGATGCCCAGCGCGACCAGGAGCGGCGCCCCGCTCATCGCGAGCCCCCGTTTCTGGCGCAGCGCTCGCACAGGCCGACGATCGGGAAGTGCGAGAAGCGGGCCTCGTAGCCGAAGCTGCTGCGGATCTCGCGGCGGGCGCCGTCGAGCTCAGCCGGTTCGACCGCGCGCACGGCTCCGCACGACTCGCATGCGAGATACTCGCGCGGGCCCCCGCTCGCACGGTCGTACAGACCGGCGCCGTGGCCCGCGTGGAAGTGCCGGACGAGGCCTATCCGCTCCAGCGTCTCGAGGTTGGCGTACACGGACGCCAGGTCCGAGCTCGGCAGCCGACCCTCGAGCCCGCCCGCGATGCGCTCAGCCGAGAGCGGCTCGTCGGCGGCGTACAGGACCTCGAGCAGCACCCGGCGCGCCGCGGTCAGCCGCAGGCCGCTGTCGCGCACCACCGCGAGCGCATCCTCGAGGTGCGGCGCCTCGGCGGGGGCGGCGTGGTGCGACTCGGTCATTGCCGCGGCGGCTTTATCACGAATCATTCGTGATATCGAGGCCATCGCCGGAGGTTCCCCCTTGACACCGCGGTGGGCGGACGGTTCCCTTTGAGCCAGGCAGGGGATCGCCCCGTCCTCGTGGAAATCGACCAGGAGGCGTCGCGCGGTGGCAGGGATTCAGGCAGGAATCGCGATGTCGCGGGCAGGCAGCGCTGCCCGGCCGGTCCTCGTCCCCCCGCCCGCCATCGGGGCGCCCACGTATTCGGCCCCTCTCGTACCTTCGGATCCGGGGGGCCAAGGTCCTGCGGACGCCGGAGTGGGTCCTCCGCGGCTTGACACCGGCCGCCCCGCTCCGGCACCGCGGGACCACCGCCGAGCGCCGCCCGGTCCAGCGGGAGAACGGCACGCCAGGCGCCGTCCGAACCGGTTCCACCCCGCCCCCTCCTGATCGCCGCGCGCACGCCCGAGCTCCGCGCCCAGGCCCCTGAGCGGGGACCGGGCTAACGCGTACCCTTGGAGCCGTGGTCGAGAAGCTCGTCGAGCAGATCGAGAGCCGCTTCGGCGAGCTCTCCGAGCAGATGTCCGACCCCGAGGTGATCGCCGACCGCGGGCGCTACGCCGAGGTGGGGCGGGCATACCACTCGCTCGAGCCCGCGCACGAGCTCGCGCGAGAGTGGCGCACGGCGTCGTCGGACGCGGCCGGAGCCCGCGAGATGCTCGCCGAGGACGGCGACGATCCCGAGCTGCGCGAGCTCCTGGCCAGCTCGGAGAAGCGCCTCGAGGAGCTCGAGGAGGAGATCCGGCTGGCCATGGTCGAGCCCGACCCCCACGACGAGAAGGACGTCATCGTCGAGATCCGGCCCGGCGCGGGCGGCGAAGAGGCAGGCCTGTTCGCGGCCGACCTCTATCGCATGCTCAGCCGCTACGCCGAGCGGCGGGGCTTCCGCACTGAGCCACTGTCGGTGGGGGACGGCCACTACACCTTCGCGGTCAAGGGCCAGGGCGCGTACAGCGTGTTCAAGTACGAGGGCGGCACCCACCGCGTGCGACGGGTGCCGGAGACCGAGTCGCAGGGGCGCATCCACACCTCGACCGCGACCGTGGCGGTGCTGCCGGAGGCCGAGGAGGTCGATGTCCAGATCGACCCGAACGACCTCCAGATCGACGTCTATCGCTCCTCGGGTCCCGGCGGTCAATCGGTCAACACCACCGACTCGGCGGTGCGGATCACGCACGAGCCCACGGGCGTGACGGTCTCGATGCAGGACGAGAAGTCCCAGCTGCAGAACCGAGAGAAGGCGCTGCGCGTGCTACGCGCCCGGCTGCTCGAGCGCGAGACCGCGGCCCGCCAGGCGGAGCAGGCGGCCGACCGTCGCGCCCAGGTCGGCAGCGGGGAGCGCTCGGAGAAGATCCGCACATACAACTTCCCGCAGGACCGGGTCACCGACCACCGCGTCAAGCTGACGAAGGGCGACCTGGCGCGGATCCTCGACGGCGAGCTCGACGGCTTCACCGCGGTGCTGGAGGCCGAGGAGAAGCGCCTCAAGCTCGAGGCCGGCGAGCGCGTCGTCGGTTGAGGGTGCGCGACGCGCTCGGCGGGGCAGTGCCTGCGCTGCGCGCTGCCGGCATCGACACGCCCGAGCTCGACTCCGAGCTCCTGGTCGCCGACGCGCTCGGAGTCGACCGCGCCGCGCTCCTCGCCGATCCCGATCTGCCCGTACCGCCCGCGGCGGCACGCCTGATCGCGGACCGGGTCCGCCGCCGGCTGGAGCGCGAGCCGGTTGCCTACATCCTCGGCCGGAAGGGGTTCAGGCGCATCGAGCTCGCGGTCGACGCGAGGGTCTTGGTGCCACGGCCCGAGACCGAGCTGCTGGTCGAGGTCGTCCTCGAGCTGCCGCGGGGCGCCCGGGTGCACGACGCCGGCACCGGGTCCGGGGCCGTCGCGCTGGCGCTGCTCGACGAGCGCCCCGATCTGGTCGTCAGCGCCTCCGACTCCTCGCCGGCCGCCGTCGAGGTTGCGCTCGCCAACGCCGCGCGTCTCGGATTGCCGGTCGAGGTCGGCGTCTCGCGGGGACTGCCGCCCGGCTCGTGGGACCTCGTCGTGGCCAACCTGCCGTACGTACGCGAGGACGAGTGGGGCTCGTTGCAGCCGGAGATCGTGCGCTGGGAGCCGCGCGGCGCGCTCCTCTCGGGAGCCGACGGGCTCGACGCGATCCGCGAGCTGGTGGCGCAAGCGGAATCGGGCACGCGGTTGGCGCTCGAGCACGCCCCCGCGCAGGCCGCCGCGGTGCGTGGACTGCTGAGGGACGCCACGACGCGGCGCGACATGGCCGGCCGCGAGCGGGTGACGATCGGGGCCGCCCCGTGAGGCCCGAGGACGTCGAGACCTTCGAGCGCTGCATCTCAGTGGGGGGCGTGGCGCTGTTTCCCGCCGACACGGTCTACGGCCTGGCCACGGAGCCCGACTCGCGCGATGGCGTCTACCGGCTCTACCGCCTCAAGGGCCGCTCACCAGACCGTCCCGCTGCGGTCATGTTCTTCAGGCTCGAGCTCGCGCTGGCGGCCCTCCCGCAGCTCGGCGGGCGCACGCTCGACGCGGTGACGCGGTTGCTTCCCGGCCCGCTCACCCTGCTGCTGCCCAACCCGGCCCGCCGCTTCCCGCTCGCCTGCGGTCCGGAGCCCCAGCGGCTCGGCCTCCGCGTGCCGCAGCTCGAGGGTGAGCTCGCGCCGATGGCCGGATTGAGCTGGCCGGTGCTCCAGTCGAGCGCCAATCCCTCAGGCGCCGCGGACCCCCGCCGTCTGCAGGACGTCGACGAGCGCATCCGCCGCGCGGTCGACCTCCAGCTGGACGGCGGGGAGCTGCCCGGCAAGCCGTCGACGGTGGTCGACCTGACAGCCTACGAGCAGGACGGGGGCTACGAGGTGCTGCGCGAAGGCGCGATACCGACCGCCGACCTCCGGCGACACCTTCGCGGTGACCAAGGCTGAGTGATGATCGGCGTTCCGGGCCGGTGCTACGGTCCCGGTGGATGACCGAGCTGAGCCCCGATTACTTCACGAAACCGGTCGAAGAGGTCGATCCGGAGATCGCCGAGGTCCTCCGGAACGAGCTCGGACGCCAGGAGGCGACGCTCGAGATGATCGCCTCGGAGAACTTCGTGCCGCAGGCGGTGCTCGATTGCCAGGGCTCGGTCCTCACGAACAAGTACGCCGAGGGGTATCCGGGCAAGCGCTACTACGGCGGGTGCGAGCACGTGGACGTTGCCGAGCAGCTCGCGATCGACCGCGCCAAGGAGCTGTTCGGCGCCGAGCACGTCAACGTGCAGCCCCACTCCGGGGCGCAGGCCAACTCGGCGGTCTACATGGCGCTGCTCGACCCGGGGGACCGCATCCTCGGCATGAAGCTCGACCACGGCGGCCACCTGACCCACGGGATGAAGATCAACTTCTCGGGGCTCTACTTCGACATCGTCGGCTACGGCGTGCGGGAGTCCGACTCGCGGCTCGACATGGACGAGCTCGCCCAGATCGCGGAGGACTCCCGGCCCAAGCTGATCCTCGCCGGCTGGTCGGCCTATTCGCGCCAGCTTGACTTCAAGCGCTTTCGCGAGATCGCCGACTCCGTGGGCGCGCTGCTCGTGGCCGATATGGCGCACTTCGCAGGGTTGGTGGCGGCCCAGGAGCACCCCAGCCCGGTCCCCTACTGCGACGTCGTCACGACCACAACGCACAAGACTCTCGACGGCGCCCGCGGCGGGATGATCCTCTGCAAGGAGGAGTACGCGAAGAAGATCAACTCGCGCGTCTTTCCGGGGCACCAGGGTGGCCCGCTCATGCACGTGATCGCCGGCAAGGCAGTGACGATGAAGGCCGCCCAGAGCGACCTGTTCCGCGAGCGTCAGCGGAGGACCCGCCAGGGTGCCGTCGCGCTGGGGGAGGCGATGCTCGCGGCCGGCGTCAACGTCCTGACGGGCGGCACCGACGTGCACCTGGTACTCGCCGACCTTCGCGACTCCGAGCTCGACGGCCAGCAGGCGGAGGACCGCCTGGCCGAGATCGGGATCACGGTCAACCGCAACGCGGTGCCCTTCGATCCGCGCCCGCCGGCCGTGTCGTCCGGCTTGAGGATCGGCACGTCGGCGCTGGCCACCCGCGGCCTCCAGGTCGAGGACTTCCGCGAGATCGGCAACGTCATAGGCGAGGCGCTGACGGGTGACTTCTCCGACCAGGCGAAGGCGGACCTGTCCGAGCGCACCCGGGCGCTGGCAGAGCGCTACCCGCTCTACCCCCAGCTCGCGGCTCCCGCAGCGGTCTGAGCGCCACCGCTCTTTTCGAGCTCGTCGGGGTCGAGGCGGCCCGGGACGGCAGGCCCGTCCTGCGCGGCCTCGATCTGCGCCTGGGGGAGGGGTCGACCGCGCTGCTCGGTCCGTCGGGGTCGGGGAAGTCCACGCTTCTACGGCTGCTCAACAGGCTCGCCGACCCCGACGAGGGCACGGTCCTCTTCCGCGGCGACGATGTCCGCTCGCTCGACCCGCTCGAGCTGCGGCGGCGCGCCTCCCTGGTCCCGCAACTCCCCGCACCGCTGCCCGGAAGCGTGGCCGAGAACGTGCGCTACGGGCCAAGCCTCCGCGGCCAGGAGGTGGATCCCACCAGGCCGCTCGAGCTCGCCGGGCTGGCGCCGGACTACGCCGAGCGCGAGGCCGGGCGGCTCTCGGTGGGGGAGCAGCAGCGGGTGATGCTCGCTCGCGCGCTCGCCCTCGAGCCCGAGGTTCTGCTGCTCGACGAGCCCACCTCGGCGCTGGACGAGCTGGCGCGCGACGGTGTCGAGCGGACGCTGCTGGAGCTCGAGGGGCGGGCCGGGCTGTCGATGCTGGTCGTCACCCACGATCGAGCGCAGGCGGAGCGGCTGGCGAAGAAGATCGTCCGTATCCACGAGGGCCGGGTGGAATGAGATCGGTGGACATCTCGCTCGGCGAGGTCGCGGCCAGCCTGGTGCTGGTGGCCCTGGCCGCCGCGATATCGCTCTGGCGGCGCGTCGACCTGGAGGCCGATCTCGGGGTCGCGGTGCTGCGCTCGTTCCTGCAGCTGACGGCCGTGGGCTACGTGATACAGGCGATCTTCGACTCCGACAGCCTCTGGCTCGTGCTGCTCCTGCTCGGGGTTATGGTCGCCTTCGGCACGGCGACCGCGCACCGGCGGGCGCGGAACGTGCCCGGCGCCCTCGTGCCGATCGCGCTGGCGCTGGGCAGCGCAGCGGTGGTGACGCTGGGCCTGGTGCTCGTTCTCGGCGTCTTCGAGGCCAAGCCGCGCTTCCTGGTGCCCGTGGGCGGAATGGTGATCGGCAACTCGATGACGGCCGCGGCCGTGGCGCTCAACCGCCTTGCGGACGAGATGCACGCCGGTGCGGGCCGGATCGAGGCCACGCTGGCGCTCGGAGCCACCGCAAGGCAGGCCGCCAGCGGCCTGGTCACGCGCAGCCTGCGCTCGGGCATGATCCCCCTGGTCGACTCGACGAAGACGACCGGGGTCGTGTTCTTCCCGGGAACGATGGTGGGGATGCTCATCGCGGGCGCGGAGCCGTTCGACGCCGTGCGCCTCCAGCTGATCCTGCTCTGGACGCTCCTCGGCGCCGTGGCGCTCGCGGCGCTGATCGCGGTATCGCTCGGCTACCGCGGCTTCTTCACATCCGCGCACCAGCTCCGCGAGTTACCCTCCGGACAATGACCGAGGCCCTTCCCGGAGGACCGCTTCCGAAGCCCCGTCTGCGCGGCGTATCGCACCAGTGGGCCTTCTTCGTCTCGCTCGTCACCGGCGGCGCGCTCGTGATCGCGGCGCCCGCCGGGCGCGCCACCTTCGCCGCCGCCGTATACGCGGTGAGCGTCGCCGCGCTGTTCGGCACAAGCGCCCTCTACCACCGGATCACGTGGGCCTCGCAGGCGGCACGGCGCTGGATGCGCCGGCTCGACCACTCGATGATCTTCCTGCTGATCGCGGGGACCTACACGCCCTTCGCGCTGCTGGTGCTCGATGGAACGCTCGCCACCGTGATCCTGGCGGTCATCTGGGGCGGGGCGCTGGGGGGCATCGTCCTGAAGCTGGTGTGGATCGACGCCCCAAAGGGCGTCGTGGCGATCATCTACGTGATCCTCGGCTGGGTAGCGGTCGCCGCGTTCCCCGACCTGATCGACGAGCTGGGAGTCACCGGCACCGCGATGATCGCGGCGGGCGGGGTCCTCTACACCCTGGGCGCGCTGGTATACGCGCGCAGGCGCCCCGACCCCACACCCACGGTGTTCGGCTACCACGAGGTCTTCCACGCGCTGGTGATCGCCGCGGCGGCGCTCCAGTACGCCGTCGTCGCCTTCTTCGTGATTCCGGACGCCTAAGATCCTTGGATTCAGGTCACGAGGCCACGGGAGACAGCAGCCCCGGGCGCTCCATCGCCTCCCGCCACAGGGTGCGGGCCTCCTCGCGGCTGCCGCCGGTGGGTAGGCGCTCCGCGATCCAGGCCGGGGCGGCGGTCGGCACCTCGGCGACGATCGGGGCGATGCCGGGAAAGCGCTCCTCGCCGAGCTCCTCCTGCGGGGCGACGATCACCTCGCTGAGCGTCTCGCCGCGGCGGATGCCGGTCAGCTCGACGTTGGGCTCGCCCTTGCTGCCGGCCTCGCGCCAGATCCGCTGGGCCAACTCCCCGACCGTCAGCTGCGGCGGATCTGCGGGGGCGCCCAGCGAGACTCCTTGGGCGGCCAGCAGCGCGCCGTGCGCGGCGGTGGCAGCGGCGTGGGCCATCGTGATCCAGTAGCGAAGCATCCCCGTGTCGGTGATCGTCAACGGAACGCCTGCCTGGGTCTGGCGCAGGAACAGGTCGGATGCGCTGCCGGCGCTGCCGAGGACGTTCACGAACCGCACGGCCATCCGCCTGGCGCCCGCCGACTTGGCTGCGAAGGCGGTGAGCTGCTCCATGAATCGCTTGGTGCGGCCGTAGAAGCTGGCCGCCAGCGCGGCCTTGTCGGTCGAGGCCACGATGACCGTCTCGACCGAGGCCGTCTCCGCGGCCCGCAGCACGTTCCAGCTGCCCTGAAGGTTCGTGTCCAGGAACTCATCCGGGTAGACCTCGGCCCAGTCGACGTGCTTGTAGGCGGCGAAGTGGAAGACGAGGTGGGGGCGCGCCCGGCCGAGCTCGGCGTCGAGCCTGCCGCGGTCGCGGATGTCGCAGAGCACGTGCTCGATCCGCTCGAGCGCCGCGGGATCGCGGGCGCGTCGGTCCGTCGTCAGCGACGCCTCGTGGCTGTCCAGCAGCGTGATCCGCTCTGGGCGAAAGCCCCATAGGAGCGTGGCGAGCGTGCGGGCAATCGAGCCGCCCCCACCGGTCATGAGCACGCGACGGCCGCCGATCAGCTCCTGCAGCTCCAGGACGGCGGGCACCGGGTCCGGCCCATCGAGCACCGCTTGCCAGTCGAAGCCCTCGGGCCGCAACCGGCGCGGCGCCCTCGCGAGCGGCTCCCGCTGCGGCGCGGAGAGCGCCCGCTCCACCGCCCGGTAGCCCGCCTTCATGTCGCCCGAGCGGCCGGGGTCGGGCTCGTTGATCTCGGCGACGACGTAGGGGACGAGGGCGGCCAGGCGGCGCACCGCGGGATCCAGGTCGAGCTCGCCCAGCCCGTAGGGGAGTCCTTCCCCGAGCAGGCCGAGTGCGTCCGAGACGTGCGCGACCTCGGCGTGGGGACCGAGCTCCTCGACATAACGGGCCAGCTCCAGCTCCTCGTCCGACAGCAGCCGGAAGAGGCTGGGATAGGCGGCCGCGAATGAGCGGAACAGCGCGGCGTGCGAGGTGTCGAGCGTGAACCCGAGCTGCGGCAGCCGCTCGCGCCATTCGAGCATGTCGCGCCAGTGGCCGCCGACCCGCGACAGGTAGACGCCCCCGGTCCGCATGCGCAACACGGGAGGGACGTTCTCGATCAGCGGGGTGACCCCACGCGAGCGGCAGGCCTCGGCGTAGAAGCCGAGGAAGCGCTCGACCTCCGCCTCGTCCAGGCCCTCGTGCCATGTGGCCCGGAACTCCTCCGGGGACTGGGGTGCGAAGAGGTGGATCGTAAGCACCGGCGAGCCCGCCTCGGCGGCGAAGCTCGCGCTGCGCTCGATGCCCTCCCGGGCCTCTTTGTCGAGCCGGTCAACGCGGACGAAGGCCCCGCTCGGCCAGGCCACGGGCGCCTCGGCGGTCACGCTCATGCCCGTCCCCGCCAGTTCCTCCCGCGCCCGCCCCGCGGCCAGCTCAGTGGCCTCTTCGCTCGCCACGTGCTGCGGCGCCAGGCATAGCTCGATCCCACGCCAGGGGCCGCCCTCCAGGCGATCTGCTATCTGGTCAGGCTCGGGCGCTGCCTTGAGCAGCGGGATGGGTTCGGAGCCAGTCGACATAGAGCTGGACCGCCTCGGGCAGCGGCCGCGCTGGAAACAGTAGCCGCGTGCCGGTCTCGTAGCTCTCGTTCTCGCCCGGCGCGAGTTCCCCTCCCGGCGTCTCGATCGGCGAGCTCGAGCCGAGGGCGGCGAGCACGAGCCGTGCCGCCTCGATCAGCGGTGTGGCCACGCCGCTCCCGACAGTGACGGTCTGGTCGAAGCGGCGTTCGGCGATCATCGTCTCGAGCGCCAGGGCCACGTCGTCCACGAAGACGAAGTCCCGCGTGCGCGACGGGTCGCCCGGGATCACGATCGGCTCGCCGGAGAGCGCCTTGGCGGCGAACGCCGCGATCGCGCCGGTGGCGCCCTCGGCTCTGACCTGGCCAGGGCCGAACACCGACGTCATCCGGGCGACGATCGCATGCGCTCGGTGCAGCCGGCAGACCTGCTCCCCGAGGCGCTTGGAGATCGCGTACGGGTCCGGCGGCGGATCCATGGCGGCCCTCACGGTGGACGGGTAGATCAGCGCGGCGCCCTGCTCGCCGCAGCCCTCGAGCAGGTTGAGCGTGGTCCCGACGTTCTCGCGGACCGCCGCCGCCGGCTGGGCGCGCGCGGTCGCCGGGTCGGGGACGCCGGCGAAGTGGAGGACGGCGTCGCAGCCTGCGATCAGCTCGCGCGCCGCGGCGTCGCCGGCGTCGACCTCGACGGCGGCGAGCTCCTCGGACCCCGCCCGCGGCCGCCCCCCCGGGCGGGTCACGGCGACGACCTCGTGGCCGCGCTCGCGCAATACGGTCGTGTGACGCGAGCCGAGGAAGCCGGAGGCGCCCGTGACGAGCAGCTTCACGCGAAGTACTCCGCCAGCCCGTGGCGATACTCGAACGGCGACTCGACGCTCCAACTCGCCTCGCCGCCCGGCTCATCCCCGCGCGCGAGCGCGGCCACGTCCGCGACAGTCACGGTCTCCGCCGCCAAGTTGGCCCTGGCGATGCCCGGCCCGCCTGGCGAGTCGAGCATGATCCGCGCCACGTCGTCCACGTGCACGACCCCTATCGTGGCGCGGCCGCCGTCCTCGAGCGGCAACGGGTCGCCGGCGGCCGCGAGCGCGCGGAACTTGTCCACCACCGTCTGGGACTCGTGACTCCCGTGCTCCACCGGGCTCGGCCCGTAGACGATCCCGAGCCTGAGCAGGGCCAGGTCGAACCCGTGCCGGCGGGCGTACATCTCGAGGCAGAGCTCCGCGTAGATCTTCGAGAGGTGGGAGAGGTCGCCCTGGGGCCCATAGGGGCGGTCGGCGTCCACCCGACCCTCCAGCCCCGGTCCGTACACGTGCAGCGAGCTGCCGAAGACGAGCGGCGGGCCGCCGGCCCGCGCGACCGCCTCGGCGACCCGCCGTGCGCCGGCGATGTTCGTCTCCTCGGTGTAGTCGGGTTCCCGCTCCGCAAGCGGTCGGCTGGCCTGCGCGGCAAGCAGGTACACCCCTTCGGGAGCCTCGGCGAGCAACCGGTCGAGATCCTCGGTCGAGCGGATGTCGGCGCTCTCCACCCGGGCCCCGCGCTGCCGCAACCCGTCGAGCTGGGAGCGTTCGGTGGCGTACCAGTTGTCCGCGAGCGTCACCTCGCGGCCCTCGTCCAGGGCCCGGGCCCCCAGCGCGGCCCCCAGATAGCCCGCCCCGAGGACGAGGAGGGGGGCCAACTAGATCGAGTGGACGTTCGGGCCCGGCGGGGCGGCGTTGCGGGTGTCGACGACGAGCTTCGCCTGCTCCCAAGGCGCGGCGTCCGTGAACTGGCGATGCGGGGTGAGCAGCACGACGCAGTCGGCCCACGAGACGGCCTCGGGCCCCCACGGCACGCTCTCGTGGCGAAGCCCCTCGAGCTCGAGCTCGGGAACCCAGGGGTCGCAGTAGCGCAGGTCCCCACCCCGCTCGAGCAGCTGCCGCATGACCTCGAGACTCGGCGACTCCCGGGTGTCGTGGACGTCGCGCTTGTAAGCCATTCCGAGCAGCAGCAGACGCGACCCCTTGATCGGCTTGCCGGCGTCGTTGAGGGCCTCCGAGATCTTCTGCACGACGTAGACGGGCATGTGCGCGTTGATCTCGTGCGCCGCGTCGATCAGTTGCGCGGAGTAGCCGTACTCGCGCAGGCGCCAGGAGAGGAAGTGGGGGACGACCGGGATGCAGTCCCCGCCCAGGCCCGGCCCCGGATAGTGGGCGAGGAACGCGAACGGCTTGGTCTTCGCGGCGTCGATGACCTCCCAGACCGGAATGCCCAGGCGATCGCACATCAGCGCGAGCTCGTTGGCCAGTGCGATGTTCACCGCGCGGAACGTGTTCTCGTGCAGCTTCGCGGTCTCCGCCACCGCGGGACTCGAGACCGGCACGACCGTGTCGACGATCTGGCGGTAGAGCGCCTCGGTGCGGCGGAGGCACTCGCCCGTTACCCCGGCCACGAGCTTCGGCGTGTTGCGCACGCTCCACTCCTTGTTGCCGGGGTCGACCCGCTCGGGCGCGTAGCCGAGGAAGAAGTCCTCGCCTACCCTTGCGCCCGACCGCTCGAGGATGGGCAGGACGATCTCCTCCGTGGTCCCGGGGTAGGTCGTGGACTGCAGCACCACCAGCTGGCCCTCGCGCAGGTGCGTGGCCACCGACTCCGCCGCCGCGACGATGTACGAGATGTCCGGGGTTCGGGTCTTCGACAGCGGCGTCGGGACGCAGATCGTGACCGCGTCGAGCTCCTCGACCCTGGCGTAATCCGAGGTGGCCCGGAGACGACCGTCCACCCCGCCGTAGCGCTCGGCGGGAACGTCGACCAGGTATGACCTCCCCTCGCCGACGGCGCGTACGCGCGACTCGTCCAGATCGATGCCCGTGACCTCGAAGCCGACCTCGGCGAACAGCATCGCCAGGGGCAGGCCGGCGTAGCCGAGTCCGACGATGCCGAGCTTCGCCTGGCGGGCGGCGATGCGCTCGTCGAAGGCCGTGGCCGCGGCAGATGAGACCGCTCCGCTCACAGCCGCGCGATGCTAGCAGGGGGTCTCAGAGCCGCCATGATGCCGCCTCTGGCTACGGTATAACCACGCCATGTCCTTCACGGACTCTCTCCGCGCGCTCGTGGAGGACGGGTCGGTGGTGTGGGGATTCCTCGCCGCGGCGGCCATCGTATTGGTGCTCACGCCGCTCATGGCGAGGCTCGCGCCCCGGATCGGCGGTGTGGACCTCGGTGGGGACAGACCTCGCGTCCACACCAGCCCCGTCCCCAGGATCGGCGGCGTCGCAATCGTCGTCGGGATCCTCATCCCGGCGCTCTTCGCCGTCGACCTCGACGGCCCCTATCCCGGGATCCTGATCGGGACGGCCGCGGTGGCCCTCGTCGGTCTCGTCGACGACATCCGCGGCGTCAAGCCGGTCGTGAAGCTGGCAGCGGTCTGCGCGATCGCGCTGATCCCCGTGATCGGCTGGGACCTGAAGATCGACCATTTCACCCTGCCCTTCATCGGCAACCACGACATAGGCTGGATCGCCTACCCGCTGACGGTCCTGTGGATCGCCTTCCTCGCCAACCTGATCAACTTGATCGACGGCATGGACTCGCTGGCGGCGGGAATCGTGGCGATCGCCGCGGCGGCGTTCGCCCTGCTCTCCGCGTCGTTCGCACGCTACCCGGCCGCCGCTCTGGCGGCCATCGTCTGCGGCGCCACGCTCGGCTTCCTCCGCCACAACTACCACCCCGCCAAGATCTTCATGGGCGACTCGGGCGCTCTGGCGCTGGGGTTCATCCTTGCGTCGATGGCCGTCGAGGGCGTGCTGAAGACGGCCGCCACCATCGCCCTCGCCGGACCGTTGCTCGTGATGGCCGTGCCGCTCCTCGACACCTCGTTCGTCGTCCTCAAGCGGCTCAAGTACGGCCGCCGGCCCTGGGCGGCGGATCAGAACCACTTCTACCACCGCTTCATGCGTATCGGCTTCTCGCAGCGGCGCACCGCGGCGTACCTGCACCTCTGGGCCGTGCTGCTCGTGGCCTTCGCGATCCTGCTGCGGTTCGTGCCCCCTCGGCCCGCGGGTGCCTGGAACACCGGCCATGTGCTCATCGCGGCCGCGGTGGGAGTGCTGGTGCTGGCCGCCTCGGCCTGGATGGTCTACACGCTCGAGATCCTCAAGGCCCGCCACCTGAAGGCGATGGGGCTCGGCCGCTTCGTCAAGGACGTGGACGGGGTCGGGCCGCCGGAGACGGAGGCCGAGCGGCAGGACACCGTGGAGCGGGCCGTCACCGCGGGTCTCCGGTAGGGCTTCCAGGGTCCAGTCCCCGATCGTTTGTGGCGCGGCCCTGCGACTTGACCGGCAAGGTCGCGGCCGGCTTTCGGGCAATACCATCCGGAACCCGCGCGACTTTGTGCCCGCTTATGTGTCGCTTGCGAAGTACCTCGGGCTTCCCGGGGCGCCAACTCACCCGCCCGGACCCGAAAGAAGGAGCCTTGTGTCCCGAAGGAAACGTCTCGTAGCCGTCCTTGCGCTGGCGCTGGCCGGTCTGCTCGTCACAGCGGTCCAGGCCGGAGCCACGACGAGGACCGTTCACCCGGGGCAGTCCATCCAGGCTGCCATCGACGCCTCCAGCTCCGGCGACACGGTGCTCGTGAAGCCAGGGACGTATCACGAGTACGTCCAAATCGTCGACAAGGACCACATCACGCTCAGGGGCCAGAGGGCCGTGCTGAAGCCATCGGCCGGACCGGGTACGACTCTGTGCAGCCAGCCGCCCCAGCCGTCGCCGACCGGCGTGTGCGTCGTCGGGCGCGTCGACCTGTCAAATCCGGACAACCCGACCGTGCTCAGGCGGTCGGTAGGAGACCGGGTGACCGGCTTCAGGATCAGAGGCTTCGGGGCCAACGGAATCTTCGCGTTCGGCACCAACCGCTTCAGGGCCGACCACAACCGCCTCGGCGGCAACGGCGAGTACGGCGCCTTCAGCAACACCAGCACACGCACCCGGTTTGATCACAACCTGGTGCGGGGCAACAAGGGCGAGGCCGGGTTGTATGTCGGCGACTCGCAGAGCGCACACGCCGTGGTCACGCGAAACAAGGTAATCAGCAACCACGGCTTCGGGATCTTCCTCCGCGACGTCTCGCGCGGCGTGACGAGCCGCAACCGAGTTACCGGGAATTGCGCTGGCATCTATCTCCTCGCCGACGCTCCCGGACCGGCCGGTCACTGGAGGATCGGCCGCAACAGGGTCCTGAGCAACAACCGCGAGTGCGCGGCGAACCCGGAGGAGATGTCACCGCCGTTGTCGGGCCTCGGGATCGTGCTCGAGGGCGCGGACCACACGCGCGTGACGCGCAACGTGGTCCACGGTCACCGGCACAAGCACCCGTCGGAGCTGTACGGCGGGATCGTGGTGATGAAGGGAGAGCAGAACACGGCGCCCGCGCACGACCTGATCAGCCGCAACGTGGCGACCCGCAACCGGCCCGACATCAACTGGGACGGGACCGGGAGCGTCAGGTTCTCGCGCAACACGTGCCACCGGTCCAAGCCGGCCAGCGTGTGCGACTGACCGATTGAGTAGGCGCTATGAGACCGCGCCGCGGCTATCTGCGGCGCGGTCTCGTCTACCTCAGTCGCCCTTGTGGCCTACGTGGCAGGGACGGCCGACCGTAGCGGCGGGAAGTCGGCGAGGAGATCGGGCGCGTCGACCTGGAAAAGATCGACCGGCTCGGGCAGGCCGCGGAATCGCCACGCCCCGAGGCTCCTCAGGCCAATCCCCTCTGGGAGCGACTCCAAGGCCGCCGCGCGAACGGCGGAGGACAAAATGATCTGGCCGCCGTGCGCCGCGAAGCAGATGCGCGCGGCGGCGTGGACGGAGAGGCCGACGTAGCCGGTATCGGTGAGCACGGGACGCCCGCGATGCAGACCGATTCGCAGCCGCACGTCGGTCCCCCCGGGCCAAGGCCCGGCATGCATCGCCCGCTGGATGGCCAGTGCGGCCTCCAGTGCCGCGGGGGCGCGTTCGAACGCCGCAAAGACATCGTCCCCGCGGGCGGAGACCTCGTGACCACCGGCCTGCCGCACCGCTGCGCCCACTCGACGGCGGACATCGGCGAGCAGGGGAGCGTATTGATCGTCGAGTCGCCCGAGCAGCTCGGTTGAGGCCTCGATATCGGTCAGCAGGAACGTGACGTGGCCTGTCGGCAGCTTCCGCTGCGGCTGGAGCTGCGCGCTGATGAAACCGATGGGCATGATCCCGTGCTTCTTGGCCGCCCGCAGCAGCCGGCTGCGCGCGCGGTCCCGCGCGCCCTCGTCCTCGAATGCCACCTGGCTGAACCGGGCCAGGGCATTGCGGACGTGCGACGCATCGTGGATCGGCAGACGACGTTTGCCGCGCGAATCGATGTATGCAAAGGCGCTGTCGGGAAGCTGCGCGCGCTCCTTCGCGCCGAGCGGTGGCATGCCCGCATGATCGCAAGAACCCCACGCCCACAAACCGCGACCGACGCGCTTGCGAGCCTGCCCGCTCGCACCACCGATCCGCCTCGGGTCGTCCCATCCCCGCCGGAGTTGGGCGCGCAGCCAGTCCTCTCGGCACGCTCCAGAGGCCTGTGGTCGCTGGGGAGAAATGCGACAATTCCGGCAGTGTTTCGCCTATTAGGCTGAGGAGCCAAATATGACCGCAACCGACGAGTTATTGAAGAACGCCGAAAGGCATGCCGAGGGGTTCGACAAGGGCGACCTGGCAATGCCGCCCGCCAAGAAGGTCGCGATCGTGGCTTGCATGGATGCGCGCGTGAACCCGTATCCGATCTTGGGCTTGGAGTTGGGTGACGCCCACGTGATCCGCAACGCCGGCGGCGTGGTGACCGACGACGAAATCCGCTCGCTGGCGATCTCGCAACGGCTGCTGGGCACCGAGGAAGTCATCCTCATGCATCACACGGACTGCGGCATGCTGACTTTCAGCGACGAAGACTTCAGAAGGCAGATCCAGGAGGACACCGGGATCAAGCCCGGTTGGTCGGCCGAGGCCTTTGACGATCTCGAGGGGGACGTGCGCCAATCGATCGAGCGGATCAAGTCGAGCCCGTTCATCCCAAATAAGGACTCGATCCGCGGATTCATCTACGAGGTGGAGACCGGCAGGCTACTCGAGGTCACCTGACGCAGACCGATCCGTAGCAGCTCGAGCCGCTTCAAGGATCGCCTCAGCCGAGCGGTCGATGTCATCCGGCGTGGTCTGCCAGCCCACTACTGATACGCGCATGACCGCCCGCCCGTGGAAGCTGCTGCCGCTCAGCCAGCAGGTCCCATCCTGCTGAATGCGTTCGATCACAGCGTTCGTAGCCTGGTCGTCGTCGTCGAAACGCACGAGCACCTGATTGAGCACGACGTCGTTGAGAACCTCGACGCCGTCGGCTTCAGCCAGCCGGTTGGCGATCCGCTCGGCCTGCCCGCAGGAGCTGTCGATCATTTTTGCGATGCCGGCCCGGCCCAGCGAGCGCAGTGCCGCGTAGAGCGGCAGCCCGCGCGCTCGGCGCGAGAACTCCGGCGTCCAGTCGAAGCCCCAGGGGATGTCTTCGTCGTGCGGGGGGATATAGGCCGATGTCGACGTCATCGCTGCCCGGTGCGCGGAGGCATCGGCCACCGCCGCGATCCCGCAGTCGTAGGGCACGTTCAGCCACTTGTGACCGTCGGTCGCCCACGAATCTGCCCGCTCGAAGCCGTCCAGCAGGCCTCGGCGCGTCGGGCTCGCAGCGGCCCACAGACCGAAGGCCCCGTCGACGTGACACCAGGCACCCCTTCTGCGGCAAGCCGCGACGACCTCCGCGATCGGGTCGAAGGCGCCCGTGTTGATCTCGCCGGCCTGAGCG
>Ga0126312_10000353_pt1 | contig 26036 bp, 29 predicted proteins | sample Plot104A_FD_92537 | JGI IMG/M metagenome (GOLD analysis project Ga0126312, IMG submission 92537) | Serpentine soil microbial communities from UC McLaughlin Reserve, CA, USA - Plot104A | ecosystem: Environmental > Terrestrial > Soil > Grasslands | place: USA: UC McLaughlin Reserve, Lake County...
CACGCAGTTTTGCAAACCCAAATGCAGCCATTGTGGCGATCTCGAAGTAAAGCGACAGCGACCAGACAAGCCAGTACGGCTTTAACAGCATCACCTGAATTGGATCTGGGTTGTCAACGAAACTATAGGTCAGGACCCAGTCGGCGTGATAGGTAATGTCGGTGACAAATGGAAACGGCAGAGCCAGCGAATGCCCCCACCAGTCAGCAGGCCTAAGCAACCAGATAACTCTGGCGGCGATAGCGGTTCTTCAGACAGTGGTAGTGACGACTCATCAGCAGATAATAGTAATAGGAATAGCAGCAACACAGAAACTTCCGGTGAGTAGTAGTAGTAGTAGATATCACTGACTATTTAAGATTGACAAAAATGTGAAGTGCGGGATTTGAATGCTAGAAAGATGATGGCGCTGCGAAACCTTTCTTCTTCTTCTTTTCTAATTCTCTCTACCGTCTTGCACCTTCTCATCCACTATCTGCAATTGCTCCATTGCATAAATTGCCTGAAGATAATTCGGATCTTCTCTGTAGCGCAGGTAATCTTGGATTACGTGGCTATCGATCTTGTGCCATATTATTATGCCATCCACCATTCTTGTCGCTATCGATAACGTAGCCATTACCAGCCTATCTGATGGTGGGTCATAGTCTTGCCTTGTATGGTTGTAGGTTATTGTTGGATATACAATATAATCAATGGGTTTACTCTTGAACATCTTCCTAAATTCTGACAAATTATCTTCTAGTTTTGAGACATTGAAGTAGTTTGCACTTACCAAAATTATGGATTCGGCAAATTTGCCATACTCATCAACTACAACATCTGTTCCTAAGCCTTCAAAATATACCACAGGATAAAATTTAAGATCATTTCTTTTGCCTTCCAATGCTTTGGAGAGATTGGAATATAACATGAAATCAATGTTCCTCCAGAATTTGGTGTCATTTCTTGTGCTAATCCAGTTGAAGTCATCTATGGCAAAGCCATCAAACGAGAAGGGATGCCTGTTTTTGAGGTCATTGAAATAATTTATCCACTCTTTCCAATCGTAATTGCTCACAGGTCCGCCTTCCGATGGAGGCAAAAGAATTATGACTATTTTTAATTCGGTTTTGTCTGCAGCATCTAACAGCTTTTCTGTTGCTTTTACTTCCTCTGCGTTCCCAAAATCATGCATTACAAAGTAATACTTGTCAAAGCCCTGTTCAAGAAACGCAGATACTGCACGCTTTTGATCGGTTTTTTCCATATCCTCCAAGTGCATTTTGTCTGGAATGTATGCCCCCATAACCTTCTCCTTTTTTTCGTCATGCAAGAATGGCGGTAATCTTGCAAGGCTCGTAAGAGAATTTTGTTCTCCTCTACCTTTAGAATCATTTTCGTGGTTAGCCATGGTAGTTACTGCATAGTTAGAAGAAAAGGTCGCAGGCATGATCAAAAGCAAAAGAACTGTAATGGCTGCAAGAATTGCAGAATGGTAACAATTAAGGCAACGACTACGTCTTGTACAGGTACTCATTATTTTCATTTTGGGAAAATAATTTTTAACACATACTAAATAATTTTCAGAATAAACGTGCTGCTAACTTTTCCTCAAGCAGGTATTATATATCATCATACAATCAGGAAAACGCTTGACAAACAATTTTGTTACAAAAATGGAGAATTGAGCATGAGATTGAAAAGAATGCGAAGTGCGGGATTTGAACCCGCGATCCCGAGCTTGGGAAGCTCGTACCTTAACCGGGCTGGGCTAACTTCGCACTACTAAAAATCGTAGATGATGAAAATAAAAGCGTTTGTTCTATTTCAGCGTGTAGGCATTGCCATTTCTGAACGCGATTGTCCGGGCCGAAGACCTATCTCTTGCGCCCCTCTTGTTTGCATCAGCGTTCTGCGAGGTGCCGTGCTCGTCCACTATCTCGACACGCACACTGTCCCTGAATTTCATTTTCAGCACCCGCGCGATTCCCCTTGTCATCGAAATATTGCCGTCGCCTATTCTCACCACTTTCTTCCTCGAGTCAATGCCGCCAAGCATTGCAGATATCTGCTCAATTGCGTCCTGCGGCGACGACTCGACTACGCTTGCAATTTCCTGATGTAGGTAAATGACTGATATCCCGATCCTGTTGCCCGGGTCTATTCCTATCGTCAGCTGGTCGTCTGCGTGCTCGCCGGCAATGCTTTTCAGGATCTTTGCCTTGGCTATTGCTGGGTATTTTTCAAGCTCGGTGTCAAGCATCGTAACTATGCCTTTCTTGCTGTTGTTAACAATGCCTGCTTCGTCCAGGGTGGTGATGATGACCTTGGCGTTTGACGCTGCGGCCTCTTCCGGCAACAGTGAATCAAATTGCAGCTCCATCAGCCTCAAGGCGCTGATGATGTTGTAGTAAGGCCTGCCGTGGATGGTTGCCACGGCGACCTTGCATGGTAAAAGCTCCTCATTCAGGGGCGTTTCATCAACAATTAGCTTTGTGCAAAAATCGCTTTTAAAGCTTGTGATCTAGCTGCTGCTGGCCGGCTTGTCGTCCGAGGTGTACTTTTTCGCCTTGGCAGACTTGGGCGAGGCTTGCGAGCTAGCGTCGCCGAGGACCGTCTTGACGATGCTGTCGACTGCCCTGTCAAAAGACGAGTCTATGTTCTTCTTGATGCCCTCATGGCTTTTCTTGGCCTGAGACTCTATTTCGCGCGACTCTTTTTCGGCCTCTGCCCTGGCGCTGTCCACCACCCTCTTGGCTTCTTCATTTGCAAGTGCAATTATTTGCTGCTTTAGCTTGTCTATTTCCTCATTCGAGTGTGCCATTATGCGCTTCTTCATTTCCTTGACGCGTGAGTAGAGCCCATCGATGTCGTCTTCGAGCTCGGATAAGGCGCCAACAATAGATTCAACTGCTGAATGTGAAGTTGGTGGGGGAAGATCGGCGTGCGTTGTCTTTTCCTTTGCCAAACCACTAGAAATGAAAGTAGAGGGATATTAAAACTAAGTGTTGTTACGTAGTAAGGCTGAGAATGGCCTGCGCCATGTCGCCCTTACTCTCTGTAAGGGCGCTGATGGCCTTTTCCCTCGAGACATTGGCCTGCTGCATGACGAGTATGATGTCCTCTTCCTTGAACGACGGGACCTCCCGCTGCTTTTCTTCAATGTCGGCGGCAACGACCTGAAAGATGGTGCTGTCCTTGCCCTTCATCTCGATGACCTGCGGCTTGACCAGATAAAGCTCTTTCTTGTCGGTCTTGATTATCACTTCTTCTACGTTGTCCATCGTCTTCATGTCGAGGCCCATCTTGTCAAGCATACGTCTCATCTCGCGATTGCCGCGCATCATATGCCTCTCGATTACTCTGTTCTACCTTTTATTCCTTCTCTGATTTTGACTGCAACGCCCTGGCCATATTGCTTCATCAATTGCGACGCCAGCATGGCAACTCCGACAGCTATCACCCTGCTGCCATCGTCGATGACTGCAACATCTGACCCTGCCCTGACGTTGGAGCCGCACCATTGTACGTGCCTGCAAAAGAGCGACCTGCCCTCGCTTACAAACGGCATGGCTTCCTGCACCGGCGCCACACAGTTCTCCCTGAACTGCCGGCTTTTTTCCAAGAAATGCTGAGCTCCGAAAATAGTCAGCGCAAGACCGCCATCTGTGCGCAGCGTAGCAACCAGCCTGTCACCTATGCTGAAATTCTTTATCCGGCCGGTCCGCCTCGAAAACTCGAACTGGATGGCTGCAGACAACGCGTCAGAGACGCCGGCGCCAAATATGGCATCGACGTGCCGGCGCACCTTTTCTTCCGGATCTATTGGCAGAGAGTTCAATGTAGTAGATCGCTATTTTATATGCTACATAAATATAATTGCCATGGCATGCCGTGTCTATATAGTAATAGGTTAAGAATATATAGAATAAGGAAAAACTCTCAATTGATGGTAAATAACCATAGCGACGGCGGGGGCAATGGCAAAAGCGTTCTGCAGGGCGAAGAAACCAGGAAATTGCAATATACCGGCGGTTCTTCTTACATTGTTTCTCTTCCAAAGAAGTGGATTCAGGACCTCGGCCTTCGGCAGGGCGACCATGTCGTTATCATGAGGCAGGGCAACTCTGTCCTCCAGATAGCGCCAGCATCAAAGAGGGCGGCCAAGGAGCAAAAAGAGGCAACCATCGAGGTCGGCAAGGATAACAACCCATACTTTATCGCGCGCAAGCTGATTGCGCTGTATTTCCTTGGCTTTAACGTAATTACCATAGTTCCAAAGGAGGACAGGCTGCTCGTGGAGCAGAGGGAAGTCATCAAAAGCATCGTAAGGCGGGTGCTAATGGGCACCGAGATAATCGCAGACTCTGCCACTGGCATCACGCTACAGGTGCTGATAAACCTGCTCGACCTGTCAGTCGACGCAGCTTTCAAGAGGATGCTCCTTATCGCCAAGTCGATGTACCGCGACACGCTGCTTGCGCTCAAGGAGAACAACGTCGAGCTTGCCGAAGAGGTGGTCAAGTCGGACGACGAGGTCGACAGGTTCAGCTTTTACATCATACGCCAGCTGAAAATTGCGATAAAGAACGAGCACCTGCTTAAGGAAATTGGCCTTGAAGAGTCCCGCAACTGCCTTGGTTATAGGCTGATAGCCAAGTCAGTCGAGCGCGTGGCCGATCATGCCGTAGTGATAGCCAAAGACATTATCGAGGCGCGCCGGCATCCACTCAACAAGGACGTCACAGAGAAAATATCCAACATGAGCTACTTTGCCCTTGAAGTGCTCGATGACGCCTGCTTGTCCATGTTCAAGCGCGACTACGAAGCCGCCGACAGGGCAATAGAGAAGGCCCGCAGGATAGATGAGATGGAAAAGGGGATACTTCGCATCGTATCCAAGCCCCGCGACGCCAACGAGCTGTACAGGATCAAGCTGATTACCGAGAACATACGCAGGGTCGCGGAATACGCAAGCGACATAGCCGAGATAGTGCTGAACATGACGGTGCAGCAGACGCTCAGAAAAGGCTAAATCCGCGCTCCTGTAGTGTGAGTCCGAGTATGTCGTACTGCGAGCTTTGTGGGCGTCAGGCTGCAGAGAAAAAGAAGATCATAGTTGACGGCACAGTCTTCAACGTTTGCATCGCTTGCTCCAAGCACGGCAAGCCGTACGTGCCGGCGCAGGTTTCTTCTTCTTCCTCTGCCAAAAAGAAAAAGCCTGTGGCAAAGATCCAGCAGCAAAAAAAGATCATCACGATGGTGGACGAAACAATGATCGATCCGGACTTTGCCAGGCTGATAAGGGAGGCCCGGATGAAAATGGGCCTGACTCACGAGCAGCTTGGCATGAAGATGAGCGAAAAGGCACAGACTTTGAAAAAGTTCGAGACGGGCGCGCTTAAGCCTGACGAGCTCTTTGCAAAAAAGCTCGAACGTTATCTTGGTATCAAATTGTACGTCAGCATCAGCAATAACAATAGCAGCAGTAGCGATGATGAAAAGTAAATGGCGGCAGCTTTACGAAAGGCCATCCTGATAACATACCCAGTCGAGCAGGCGAGGAACGAAGCGATCTCGCTTGCAAAGACGGCCGGCTATTCCATCATCAGGATCGTGACTCAGAAGCAGATCACAAAGTCAAGATTTGGCATCGGGCATGGAAAAGCCGAGGAAGTAAAAGACCTCGTGCAGGAGCTCAAGCCAGATGTCATCATTTTCGACGAGGTGCTCAAGCCAAGCCAGATGTACAACTTGGCCAGCGTGTGCAAGATAGAGATAATCGACAGGGAGCGCCTCATTCTGGAGATTTTTGAGCAGCGTGCCAGCACTGCCGAGTCAAGGATACAGATTAGGCTCGCTCAGCTCCGCTACGAACTGACGCGTGCGCGTGACAAAGTCAGGCTCGCGCGAGCCGGCGAGCAGCCGGGATTCTTTGGCCTTGGCAAGTACGAGGCCGATGTCTATTTCCTTGATATAAGAAGGCACATATCTATTTTAAAGAAAAAGCTGGAAAAGGAAGAGACAAGAAGGCAGCTGCACAGGAACCAGCGAGCTAAAGCCGGCTTGCCGACGGTTTCGCTTGCCGGCTACACTTCTGCAGGCAAGACCACGCTTTTCAACAGGCTGACCGGCGAGACCAAGACCACCGGGCAGGGCCTGTTCACTACGCTGTCGACATTTACAAGAGCAATAGACCTGCAGGGCGACAAAGTGCTATTGAACGATACGGTCGGCTTTGTCAGCAAGCTGCCGGCGTACATGATAGAAGCCTTCAAGTCAACGCTTGACGAGCTGACCTACGCAAGCCTTGTGCTTCTCGTGCTTGACATAAGCGAGCCGGTGGATGAGATAGCCAGAAAGTATGCCAGCTCGCTTGACGTGATAAGGGAGTTTCAGGTGCCGACGACAAAGATCATCTACGTGCTCAACAAGATAGATATGATTTCTATTGAAGATGCGTTTGACAAAGCCGGTCAGCTTGGCATTCTGGACAGCAAGCGCGTATTGCCAGTGTCTGCCAAGACCGGCTACAACGTCGACCAGCTGAAGGGTCTGATGAGGTCGATGCTCTTTGAAACAGAGAGAGTCAGGGACGAAGAAGAAAAGGCAGAGAAAGAAGAGGAAAAAGCATGAAGGTGTCAGTCCTGAGGATTGGCCACAGGCTCATTCGCGACGACAGGGTGACCACGCACGCCGCGCTTGTAGCCAGGGCATTTGGCGCAGACAGGATATACATGACAGGAGTCGACCAGTCAGTCAGCGACACTGTCGAGAGCGTGGCCAAGAGATGGGGCAGGCCGGGATTTAAAGTCGAAGTGATACAGGACTGGAAAAGTCTTGCAAGAGCCTGGAAAAAAGATGGAGGCAAGATAGCGCATCTTACGATGTACGGCATTAACATTGACGATATCGTTGAGCCGCTGCGCAAGGAAAGCAGGATTCTGGTGATAATAGGCGCAGAGAAAGTTCCCAAGGAGGCGTACGAGCTTGCAGACTACAACATTGCGGTTGGCAACCAGCCTCATTCTGAAATTGCGGCTCTGGCGATCTTGCTGGACAGGGTGTTCAGGGGTAAGCAGTTCAAGAAGGAGTTTGCCGACGGCAGGCTCAGGATAGTGCCCGCTGAAAGGGGCAAGAAGGTTCAGGAGAACACCAACAGCATCAAGTAATCCTTTTAATCGCGTCATGCCTAGCTGCAGGGCAGTGATGACACTAACCTGCGCCGATCGCCCATTCAGCGAGATGAGGATATGCACCTCGACTGACATACAAATACAGTTACAGGGTGCACCCTATTTTTTACTTGGCAGGTAAGACTGTAGAGCTTATTTGATTTTCTCCCTTTTGCCCAAGTTCTTGCCGCTGCAATACTTGACCAATCTGTCTTCGATAAATTAGGACCATCCTTTGCCATGCAGGTCATACCATTTGCTCTTGGAGTCAAAGCCAGCGTGCACCAGCGTTACTCTTGTTTTGTTTCCATCTACCCCTTCAAGCGTCCAAGTGACTGTCGTCTTGGGAAAGTTCTGGTCAAACTTGTTTGCCCATGAATACGATATTTTCTTGTTAGGGACTATCTCCAGAACCTTTCCTTCCACCCTGTGGTTTTCCTTGCCGTCTTCGAAAAACTTGAATTGCATGAATCCGTCCACTCTGGGCTCCTCCAGCTTGGCCTGATTCGGGAACCAATGCGTCAGCTCTTTTTCATCCGTCAGTGCCCTGAACACGACTTCCAGCTGGGCGTCGATGAATGATTGTTTTTCTGATTTCTGTCATTTCCTTCTTTTTGCATCCTTGTTATTCTCAACATATTCCTTCAGGCTGCGCAGCCGGTCGTCTCAAAACAGATCAAAGAACTGCATCATATCTCTGACATGCTGTCCCTGTTGACAGAGTAGAACCTATTCTGACCTTTCTTGCGCTCGCTGACAAGGCCGGCATCGCTGAGCACCTTTAGGTGTGTGGACAGTGCCGGCAGAGTAAAATCAAAGTGCGTCGCTATCTCGCTTGGCGTCTTTTCCCCATCTTTCAATATCAGCAGCATCTGCCGGCGGCTGTCGTCGGCAACGGCTTTCCACGGTGAATCCATGGCAGTTTAGTAATTAAGCAATTATTTGAATGTGTAATTATGCTTGCTTCATGAGCGCAATTACTGCGTTCACTATTTCTGACTTAGTAAAGAGCATCTTGATCGCGTCATCCTTGCGCCTCTTTGCCGGGTTCAGCTCCAGTATGTTCAGCTCGCCGTTTACCAGAAATTCCAAGTGGAGCGACTTTCTTGCAATGCTTGCGTTGCGTATGCCAAAGCGCTTGCCGGCAAGGCTGTCTGGGTTGGCAGGGTCAAGCGAGGTTAGCTTACTCACTACGTCGACAAACGTGTTTAGCAATGCAAAGAGCAGGTCGGGCTGCTGCTTCTTGCCATCTTGGTCAGCGGCGACAACGCCCCACTTGACCTTGCTCTTTGAAGCAGACGTAAGACTGTCGAACCTCTTCACGAACTCGCCAAAGACCGACTCCATCGTCACGTCGACCACATGATCTTTTGCCCGGACAAATTGAGAAGTCACCTTCTGGTCTGTAAATTCCATGTCGTGGTACTTGGCATAGAGGAGCGGCTGGCCGTACTTTACTACATATGCTTCGCAGCCTTCTATTTGCGAAATCAGGTGGAGAAAGTAGTTCTTGGACGTAGGGTTTTTCACGGCCGCGTTCATTTTCGAGATTATCATGAGCTTGAGGAGATCCCGGACAAAGTCGTCGGCGTAGCGTGGGAACTCTTCAAAATCATAGCGCACCTCTTCCACTACCAAGGCAGTCAGTATATGCTATCCGAGCTATCAGGATTTAATTATTCTTGCAATACCGGTCAGGCTTGACCCGTCAGGATCGCAGGTTAGTTAGGTAGATTAAACGTCACGCCAGCTGCCGTATTGTTGACCGTTTCCAGGGAGGGGTTTGCGTTCACCCCGCCTGCCGGCCACATGGCAGGCAGCAACATTGCCAGATTCATGAAAAAGCACAGCATTTCGGGCGGCTGGCGCCAGCTGGTGCAAAAGGCAAACGGCGACATCGAATGGTACTGGAACGCAGTCAATGAAGACCTTGGCCTTGAATGGTTCAAAAGATACGACAAGGTTTACGATTCATCGACAGGCATTCCTTGGACAAGGTGGTTCGTAAACGGCAAGTGCAACATCGTCAGCAACGCAATAGACAGACATGTAAAAAGTCAGCCGGACAAGGTGGCATACATTTTTGCAAACGAACATAGCTCAAGAAAGGCCGTCACCTACCGCGAGCTTGATGCGCAGGTAAGCAAGCTTGCCGGCGCTCTGGCAGACGCAGGCATAAAGAAAGGCGACGTTGTAGGCATCTACCTTCCCATGGTTCCTGAGGCGTTCTTTGCTATTTTCGCATGCTCCAAGATAGGGGCGGTTCATACTACCGTTTTCTCGGGTTTCAGTGCGCAGGCGCTGCACTCCCGCCTTGTCGACTCGAAGGCAAAGATGCTCATCACCGCCGACACTATCAGGCGGCGGGGAAAAGAGATAGACCTCAAGGGCCGATGGAGCAAGGCGGTACAGGGCACAAATGTTTCCAAGATAGTCACTACTGGCAATGGCAGTGGAGACAAGAACATTGTCAACTATAACGACTTTGCGAAAAATGGCAAGAGTGTCAAGACCGAAGTGATGGACTCGGAAGACCCGCTGTTCATTCTGTACACGTCGGGCACCACCGGCGAGCCCAAGGGCACACTGCAGGTGCACGGCGGCTTTACCGCCGTTGCTGCGCAGCAGGCGGCATATCTTGTCGACATGAAGCCCGACGATGTCTTGTTCTGGTACGCAGACATTGGGTGGATAACAGGCCAAGTGTGGGTCGTCTACGGCAGCCCGATAAGCGGCGGGACTGCCCTTGTCTACGAAGACGCGCTAGACTACCCAAAGGCTGACGCGTGGTGCAGGCTAATTCAGGACCACAGAGTGAGCATCTTTGGTGCTGCCCCTACCGCCATCAGGCTCTTTATGAAAAGCAATGTGCAGATCAATGGCTGCGACTTTTCGTCCCTTAGGATTCTGGCTGCAACGGGCGAGCCGATAAACAGGGAGGCGTGGGAGTGGTACTTTGGACAAGTGGGCAAAAGGCGCTGCCCGGTGATCAACCTGTCCGGAGGCACTGAGATAGGCGGCGCGATCGTGAGCGCTCTGCCGGTCATGCCGCTCAAGCCCTGCACCGTAGGATGCCCCATCCCCGGCTTTGACGCTGACGTTTTCGATGATTCAGGCAGGCGCGTGGCAAAGGGCGAAGGATTCTTGGTCATCAAAAAGCCGTGGCCTTCCATGACTCGCGGGCTCCTGAATAACCCCAGCAGGTTTATCGAGACCTACTGGTCGAAATATAGGGACGTGTGGTACCACGGCGATATTGTCCTTGTCGACAGTGACGACCTGTGGTATATGCGTGGGCGCGCCGACGACATCATAAAGGTGTCAGGCCACAGGATAGGGACAGCAGAAGTTGAAGCGGCTGCCGCATCATACCCGGCTGTCGCGGAGGCGGTGGCGGTTGGAAGGCCGGACGACCTGAAAGGCGAGGCGATAGTAGTGTGCATAGTGGTTAAGGATGGCTACAAGGCAGACAACAGCAGCTTGAAGAAAGAAATCATCAAAAAAGTCGAGGAGTCAATAGGGAGGTTTGCCCGGCCTGACGAAGTGAGGATAGTGGCAGAGCTGCCAAAGACAAGCACTGGCAAGCTTGTAAGGCGGCTTGTCAGGGCGAAAATTGCCGGCGACAGCATGGCTGGGCAGGACCTGTCGACCGTGGAAAACCCTTGGTCGCTTGACGCCATTTGATGATGACAAGTTATTTTTGCCTGTACTGAGAGCTAGAAGCATGGATGGAGACCAAATCTGCAAGGAGATCGCCAACATGCATGAGAACATCCTTGGCGCAGGGATAATCGAAAAAAGGCTCCCGCTTGCCCTGCACGTCAGGCCAGACATGCCGATGCCAAAGCAGGACAGGTTTGAGGTAATGCTGGGTCAGACAGAGATTATTATGAGCATTTTCGAGAGCAATGAGGATTATTTTGGCAAGTTCCATTACCTGATGGCGCACAACGACAGTTCAGATCTCTTTTTCTTTCCAGTGGCTATCAACGGCAGGAGGATGGTCCTTGTCATCAGAGTTCTCGGCCTGTACAGCCATGAAGAGGTAGTGGGCAAGGTCAGGCAGTACGTGGGCAAGCTAAGGATAGCACGCTAGCGTAACCTCTGTTACGTCAAACCCTGCGACCAGCAAGAGAGAGATACTAGCTAATAGCGGGTAGTTGCTGGATCAAGATGAATTCCAATACTCCTAGATAGATGACCTGTTTGCCCTATTCCTTCTTCTTCAATCTCTTTTAACATCTTCCAAAGATTTCTCTCTCTGCAAGTTGCTCTGCTGTCGGGTTGGCCTTTCTTATTGCATCGGGATGAAAGTTAAGCCCAAATTTCTTAAGTCGGCACATACTTCTTCTAGTGACAAATTCGATAGAGCCTTTGCCAGCCAAGTATCTAAAAGCGGAATGGCTTCAAGTTATAGAAGATTTTACTGATACTGAGACGCTGCGGAGCAACCATGAAACAGTGATAGAATCACTTCTTTTTATTAATATCACTAGCGATACCATGATTCAGGGCCGCATTGGGAGCAAAGCATGAGCGAACCTTTATTTTGTCATGCCCTGCGATTAGCAAGCATACATATGCTTGAGGGCGAAGACGGCAGGAAGAGGTTCGAGCTCCCCGGCAGCAGGGCGCACTATGCCCCGTCGCTTCTGTTCACGATAAGCCACATGCAGCTTGCGATAGAGCCTGATCTTCACGAGCGCACGATAAGCTGTAGCCAGCGCCTTGACATCACGATATTGCAGGACACCGATACCATCGCGCTTGACGCCGCCGAACTGCAAATAAAGTCGGTGTCTGCCGACGACAGGCTTGAATTCCGTAGTCTCGACGACAAGCTGGCAATCAAGCTTGGCAGGTTTCTCAAAGAGGGCAGCAGGATCAAGCTCGATATCACATATACTGTCAGGCCGCGCAAGGGATTCTACTTTATCGTGCCTGACAGGCAGTATCCAGGCAAGCAGCCTGAAGCATGGACACAGGGAGAGAGTATCGATGCAAAGTACTGGTTTCCCTGCATCAACCATCCGCAGGTCAAGTTTACAAGCGAAATTTCAGTCACGGTCCCAGCCGGCATGACGGCCATTTCAAATGGCAAATTGCTGAAAGTGGAGCAGCGCAACAAAAACAAAAAGCAGATTTACTACTGGTCCGAGTCGAACCCGCACTCTGCCTATCTTGCATCGGTGGTGATTGGCAGGTACGCCGAAATAAAGGAAAGCAATGGCCTGCTGCAGTACTACGTGCCGCAGGACAGGAAGCAGGACGCCACCAGGTCATTTGAGCACACGCCTGAAATGCTCAGGTTCTTTGAAAGCTACCTTGGCACAAAGTACCCGTATGAAAAATACGCGCAGGTAGCGGTGCAGGATTTCGTCTATGGCGGCATGGAAAATTCCAGCTGCACTACGCTTACTCTTGACACGCTGCACGACAAAGAGGCGCATCTTGATTTCACGAGCGACCACCTAGTGTCGCATGAGCTTGCCCACCAGTGGTTTGGCGACCTTGTCACGTGCAGGGACTGGCAGCACATCTGGCTCAACGAGGGGTTCGCCACCTACTGCGATGCCCTCTATTGGGAGGCAAGCAGGGGCAACGACGAGTTCCAGTACTACATGATGCTGACTGCCGACGACTATTTCGAGGAAGCCGACAACAGATATGTCCGGCCCATCGTGACCAAGGTGTACAAGCACCCAGACGACCTCTTTGACAGGCACACGTACGAAAAGGGCGGGTGCGTGCTCCACATGCTCAGGCACTACATCGGTGACAAGCACTTCAGGCGGTCGCTCAAGACTTATTTGCAGAGGTTTGCCAACAGCACCGCCGAGACGGACGACCTGCGCAAGGTGTTCGAGCTTGAAACGGGCAAGAGCCTCCAGCAGTTCTTTGACCAGTGGATATTCAGGGAAGGCCACCCAGAGCTCAGAGCCGAGTTTTCAGCTGGTGACGGCATGGCAAAACTAAAGATAGAGCAGGCGCAGGCTAGCGAGCCATTTGAATTCCAGATTGAAATCAGGCTGGTTTTTGGCAAGGGTGAAAAGACATATACTTTTGACGTGTCGGGCAAAGAGTGTGCGTTCCAGATCCCAGTTGACAGGGAAGTCGAATGGTTCTCGATAGACCCGCAGTTCAAGATACTGAAGACGATGTCTATCAGGGCGCCAAAGGAGATGCTCGTAAAGCAGTTGCAGGACGGCAGCACGGTTATCGAGCGTATCGAGGCTGCCCGCGCCCTCAAGGGCAATTCAACAGATGCCGTCATTGATGTGCTAAAAGGCGCCATCCTGCATGACAAGTTCTGGGGCGTGGCAGCCGAAGCTGCCAAAACTCTAGGCGTTGCCAAGTCCGACTATGCCTATGAAGCGTTGAAAAAGTGCCTTGCAGTCAAGCACCCGAAAGCGAGGCGGGCGGTGGTGAAAGCCATTGGCGAATTCAAAAAGGAAGAGTCGCTCGAGCTGCTCAAGCCGGTGCTGCAAGGCGACGAAAGCTATTTCGTCAAGTCTGAAGCTGCGATTGCAATAGGCAGGACAAAGAGCAGGCAGGCCATTTCAGTTTTGAAAAAGGCGGCTGAAACCACGAATACTTTTCAGAATGTTGTAGCGCAAGGCGCCATAGGCGGCCTCAAGGAATTTGCCGGCGACAAAGAGATAGCCGGGTTTTTGGTGGACAAGAGCCGCTACGGCAACTACCACAGGGTGAGAGAGGCGGCTACTTTTGCGCTTGGCAAGTTTGTTGATGGCAACCCCGCTGTGTTTGATCACCTGAAGGGTCTGCTTACAGACAAGTGGTTCCGGGTGCGCATCAATGCTCTCCGTGCGTTAGCCGACGCCGAGGCTGCCAAGGCCATCCCAGACATGACGTGGGTCGCAGAGAACGACCTTGACCAAAGAGTGAGGAGGGTGGCTGAAGAATGCGTAAACATGATAAAGGAAGCGAGCAAGAAGCCAAAGGAGGTAGCCCAGATGAGAGAAGAACTAGACAAGGTCAAGTCCAAGAATCTGGAGCTTCTCCAAAAGATGGACAGGCTCGAACGGGAGCTCCACTAGTCCTCTTAAGTCTGCAAGTCTTATGCCACAAGCACTTTATTGTAAAGAAGGAATTGCTCCTCTTCTTCGGTCATGAATTTCTCGAGCACTGACGTCATGCTCTTGCTCCGGTGGCAGACGACTTGCAGGTGCTGAAACTTGTCGGCAATGTACATGTTGGTCACAAACGACATTAGGTGGCGCAGCGGGCGCAGGGATGTCGAGTCGAGGTACACTACCTGCAGTATGTTTTTTCTGGTCCAGTAGCTAGTCCTGTTGATGACTGCAACGCCGTCGATGGGCCGCTGCCCTATCACCACGACGCGCTGGCCCCCGACAAGGTTCTGGAGAGCTCTATGGTCGAGCTGGTACCAGTGCCAAGACCTGACGTACATTTTTGCCGACAGCCTGTAGACCTCGGATGCATTAAGGTACTGCCAAATGGCGTCAAGATCTCCTGCAGTCGCCAGCCTTGCCTCCGATTTGCGCGGCCTCAGCCTGTCAGCGGTGCTGTAGAAGACCCACCTCGATATTATTTCAAAACTGTTTTTCTCCATCATGCGCTGCGACGCGGCATTGTCTGCTGCCACTATTGCAGACGCTTGACGCGCCCCTTTTTGGCGGCCATAATGCAGCATTTTTTCAATCAGCTTGCTTGCGATCTGCGACCGGCGATAGTCTGGGTGCACCCTTATGCCTTCAAGCCAGACGCTCTTTTCGTCCGGACAGACAGCCGCGTGCGACATTGCAATCTTCTTTTTACTGCCAGACTCTTCTGCAACCAGCAGCCGGCCGTTCCTGTCTCTGTACCAAAAGTCCCACACCTGGTCAATGTAGTCGCCCCAACTGAAGGTGTTAGAGCAAAAGCTGAGGATCTCTTCTTTGTCTGCCTTGGCCGCCGTCCTGATCTTGATCATCAACTCTCTGTTGCAGCAGCTTCCATTTCCTGCATAAGGGTTGCAACGAACTGCTTGACGTTCTTGATAAAGTCAAGGGCGCTTGCAAGCGAGTCAGTCTCGTTAAATATCGTGACGACGTACGAGTTGGTGTTGAACTGGCTAACTCGAATGTCGTTCCAGAACTTGTGCGACAGCTCGCCGCCCGTCATTGACGTAAGCTGGAGAGCGTCCATTGGGTTCTTGTGGTCAACGTACCTGCCCGCAAGCGTGGGGATTCTATCGATTCGGGTCATCTTTGACAACATCCTGTGGATGTCATGGCTGCCGGTCACTATTGAATGATAAACCACTCTTACAGCGTAAATGTCACTTTCAATGTCGACATTGAGATGCCGTTTTAGCGACGCGGCGACATAATGCAGGCATGCTATTGTCTCGCTGTCCGGGTCTTGCAGCGCGTTTGGGTAGCTCATGACCTGTAGTATTTGAAAGGGCAAGACGTTCGACTGGACGGGCGCTATCCGAAAGCCTTCCCTGAAAAATGACATTGTGTCCTGCATCGGGTGGCTGCTACCGTGGTCGCTTGCCCTGCTTGCATTAAGGCCCTCCGACTGGCTGAACGCGCCGCTTAGCTTGTTTGCGTTATCGAGTATTGGCTCTCTAAAATAAAGCTGCACATTGAACTGGGTAATGTGGATGTCCACCATATCCCTTACTTGTTCACTGCCTTTGCAGATGTTTCAGGGTCCTGCGTGAGGACCCCAAGCCACGGCTTCATGAGTTCCGGCTTGAGCTTTACCAGCTCGATTCCGGCGTCTCTCAAAAGTTGCGTGCCGTCCTCGAGGTAGTCTGCAAGGACAACTATCCTCTTTATGCCGACGCTGATTGCCATCTTGCTGCACTCTATGCAGGGCGCAAAGGTGGAATAGAGTGTGGCGCCGCGGGTGCTGCCGGCGTTGCCAAAGAGCGCGCACTGCATTATCGCGTTTGCCTCAGCGTGGGTGCACAGGCAGCGGTCGAGACCCTCGCCTGACTTGACCTCGCCCTTTATCCTTGCCATGCAGCGGGGGCAGCCGCCTTCAAAGCAGTTCTTTATCCCCGGCGGGGTCCCGTTGTAGCCGGTCGCTATCTGCCGGTTGTCTTTGACTATCACCGCGCCGATGTGCTTGGTGAGGCAGTTTGAGCGCAGCTTTGCTATCTCGGCCTGAAGCATGAAATACGTGTCCCAGTCTGGCCTCTGCATCTTCTCTAGCAGTAGGGAGGAACGCAATTGCTATAAAAATTGTTGCCGATCAGGAGGAGTTGTTGTTGTTCAGGCTACTGACCAGCGTATCGGCATTGCTGTCGTTTTCTTCCTGTTTGCCTTTCTTCCTACTGGTTCGCTCGCCTGTCTTTTTGTTCATGCTGTCGACCGTTCCCAGCGCAAGCACGTACCAGATGCCCTCTGCCCTCATTTCAGGCGAGAGCATGCCGTTCATTTTCTCAACGTCACCTTTAACATAATCCTCGGGATGCTTGTTGGTTCTCGCAATCACGTACATATGAAGGCATTACCTCTGTACTTGTGGATTAGCAGCAGCCCAAAGGGGATTAGTGCGGCGGATACTGGGATTAGTACTGGATTAGCGCTGGATTTGTGCGGAGGAAATTTTGGTAGTTGGACGAGAGTATGCAAGATCATGCTGCAATACCATTCCTGCTAATGCACCCCGATACCCTTTGAACAATCGACTAATCCACTTTTGAGCAAACCTATCTCCTATATTGCATGCATGCAGGAAGAGGTCGGTCGTTGCGGTTAAGAAAATTTACACTCTGTCGTAGCTGGGTTTTGCCAGTCTGTCAGACAGACGTCAATAACATGCGAGATGCAATGGCATGCACGCTAGCTAACGTTTAAAAAATTTCATTATTTCTGAGACAGCTCTCGCCTTTTGTGCAGGAGCCACTCGTCGCGTGCAAGGCGCAGGCCAACCAGCCCTCCGACCGCGGCAAGCGCAGCCGACCCCAGCATCGTATAGATCTCCATTACGGGATCTTTGCCTCCATAGGCGTAAGCCTACGCTTGCCTATTCTCCATGCTACCTCCATTGCAACCAAAGTGGGCGCGAATCCAGTCACGAACCAGCCGAGCGCTTCATATATCTCCATTGCAGCGTATTAACGGACGGCCGAAAGATTAACCCTGCTAAGGCGTGCGTTATAGTTATCGCAGACGCATTGTAGAAATCACAAAATGTGCCGATGCTATCAGCGGTGCTTGTGTGCTATCATAAGCGCATTTGACTAGTCAAAAGCGGATTTTACCAAAGGTAAAATTATCTGTAGCGCTGATTGCAGTTCAGACACAAAGGTTGCGACATGGGGATGGGCATCATATATCGGCATTTCCCTTCCATCTCTCATGTTCTTATAATTTTAAGAACGGCTCAGAGCTAGAAAGTGATCATCATTACCGTTCTTTTGCAGTAACAGTAGTTGTTATTGCGCAACGCTGGCAGATAAATGTTAAGAACTCGGTTGGCCGGTAATTATCGGTTGGCAGCGGTAAAAAACTCTGACATCGCCAAGATAATGCGCCACCTTGGCTTTCTGACTGAAGTTGGCGAAGACTATGCCAACGCCCAGTTTCGCGCCCGCGCTTACTACAGGGCGGCAGACACTATCGCGAATTTGTCTGAGAATGTTGCTGATGTATACGACAACGGCGGCGTCGCGGCGCTGCTTGAAATCCCGTCTGTCGGCAAGGCCATCGCCGCCAAGATAGAGGAATATGTCAAGACCGGTAAGGTGCGCCATCTGGAAGAGCTGAAAGCCAAGGTCCCAATCAACATCGATGAGTTGTACGGCATTGAAGGCATCGGCCCTAGGACAATAAAGGCGCTCTATGACAAGCTGCAGGTCAAGGACTTGGCAGGGTTGGAAAATGCTGCTGCCGAGGGCAGGCTTCGGGCGGTGCCGGGCTTTACCGAGAAAAAGGAGCAGGACATCAAAAAGAAGATCGAATTTTTCAGAAAGGGCAAGGGCAGGCGCATAATAGGCGAGGTCTATCCGCTGGTCAAGCAGATCGAGTTGCGTCTGCTGCAGGCAGAAGGCGTGCATCACGCGGTTGCAGCCGGCTCTGTCAGGCGCATGAAGGAGACAGTAGGCGACATCGACTACCTTGTTGTGACTGCCGACGACCCGGAAAAGGTGATGGAGTTTTTCGTCAGCATGCCAGAGGTTGAGGAGATTGTCGGCAGAGGCCCTGCAAAGGCATTTGTCCGGCTTGCCGGCGGCATTGACGCTGACATGCTGGTTGTTCCAAAGGAGAGCTGGGGCTCGGCGCTCCAGTACTTTACCGGGAGCAAAGAGCACTCGGTGGAGCTTCGCAAGATAGCTATTGCAAAGGGCCTCCGGCTGAACGAGTGGGGCGTTTACAAGGGCGAGGCGCGTGTCGCAGGCGCAACCGAGGAGGGGGTGTACCAGGCATTGGGCTTGCAGTGGATCCCGCCGGAGATGCGGGAGAATACCGGCGAGATCGAATTGGCCAAGCAGGGCAGGCTGCCCAAGCTGGTAGAGTATGGAAGCCTCAGGGGAGACCTGCAGGTGCATAGCGAGAGCACCGACGGCACGGCAACGATGGAGGAGATGGCCCGTGCCGCAAAGGAATTCGGACTTAACTACATCGCGATAACTGACCACACAAAGAGCCTTGCCCTCGCCAGTGGCCTTGACGAAAACGAGCTCTTGGAGCAGGCCGGCAGGATAGTAGAGCTCAACGACAGGCTGAAAGGAAGTTTCCGAATTTTGTCATCTGCCGAGGTCAACGTCATGAAGGATGGCTCGCTTGACATTTCAAGCAATGTTCTCGATAAACTCGACATTGTTGGGGCGGCCATTCATTCTAATTTCAACCTGCCAGTCGAGGCACAGACAGAGCGGCTGGTAAAAGCTGCCAAGAACCCGAGCGTCGACATACTGTTCCACCCTACAGGCAGGCTCATCAACAAGCGCGAGGGCTATCCTGTCGACATTGAGAAAGTGATCGAGGTTGCGCGGGACACAGGCACTATCTTGGAGATAGATGCGCACTATGACAGGCTCGACCTGAAGGATGAGTACGTGAGGATGGCAATGAAAAAGGGAGCCAAGCTGGTCATTGACTCTGATGCGCACCACCCCATCCACTATGCATACCTGGTGTTTGGCATTGCGCAGGCAAGGCGGGGCTGGGCTACACAAATGGACGTGCTCAACACTCTCCCGGCGGACAGGCTACTCAAGGCGTTAAAGTAAATGATATAATATGTCTATAGTTAATCCATAGACCGTGCGCACGGTTGTTGAAAAGGACGACTTAAAGGCGCGGAGGATATACCTTGGCGTCTTTTACTTTTGCGCCTTTGTCATGGCCACCATCACATTTTACGCCATCTACGTCAGCCTGAACGAATACCTGCAGACGGGCAGGGTGGTCATTGGCGAAGTGCTCGTAGAGACCGAGTTCCCATTCAGAGGCCTATTCAAGCTCGTGACCTACTTGATGATAGTGTCAGTCGTCGGCTGGTACTGCGTCGTCAGGCTCGGAGGCGATAAAGTAAAGAGCATCCCCAGGTGGCTCAAGTCGATGCTGCAGCTGATAGTGCTTGCAATTGCCGTAGTGTCGCTCTATGAATTTGTCTACAACTTTATCGTGTGGAACTCGCTCATGACAGCCGATGCGATAAGCGGAATAATGAGGTTTGATGACCTTAATGTAAGGTATCCAAATCCAGAGACGCCTTGGAATCTCGTGTTTGCGACCAAGATGTCACTTGCAGCGTTTCTCATTTCGGCCTACGGCTTTTACACGATGTCCAAGCCGGAAAAGAAAGAGTCACAATAGCCACTCTTTTATCCTGGTCCTTTCAAACTCTTGCTTTTTCTCGAAATTCTGCTCCGACGGCGCTTCCAGTTTGATCAGAGGCCCAGCCGGGTTGTAAAAGTCGGCCTCGAGGTAGCCTGCACGTTTGTTGCCGGCCTCCATAAAGCAGTAGCCCTGCCCGGCAAACGCCGTGGCAGCAGGCCTGTCGTTGATCTCGTCTATTATCTGCCTGGCAGCCACCTTTGCTTGCTCCTCTGCAAATATGCCTGCCTTGGGCAAGGCTATTGCTCCCACCTTTATCTCGATGGCATCGCCTATCGCATAGGCGTTCTTGAATGATGTTTTCATTGTGTGCCTGTTGACGCTCATCCAGTCGCCTTCTTCTGCCAAGCCAGAGCTCTTTACGACTTCCGGAACCCTATGCGGCGGGATGCCGACCAGCACGTCATAATCCTGCCGGGCTCCGTTTTCAAATTCCATCTTGTTGTTCAACACCGACTGCAGCTTGTGCGAATGGTGGAAGCGTACACCGCGTTGTGAAATTATCTCGATCACGCTGGCGCTCACCTGCGGGCCGGCGACTGGCAGCGCTATGGGGGCAGGAGTATACAGGTCTATATCTATGGAACTTCTGGTTCCGTTTCTTGTCAGCATGCTGTCAATTATCAGCGATGCTTCGTACGGCGCCGGCGGGCACTTGTAGGGCATGCCCATTATCGCCACTGCTACCCTGCCGCGCCTGAGCGAAAGCAGTCTGTCCCTCAGCGGCTCGACCTGCGGTGCGTCGTACAGGCTGTAGCCCCTGCTGACAAAGCCGCTTATTTTTTCAGGCGCAGTCTCGGCCCCAAGCGCGATTATCAAATAGTCGTACTGTATCCAGCCATGGCTTTTTGCCTGCACCCTGCCAGAAGCGGCATCGATCTTTGTAACTTCGTCATTCAGGTATTCGATGCCCTTTGCATTCAGGCCGGCAAGAGGCGTCTGTGACTCTTCAAGCCTCCTGCTCCCCTCCAGTATCCAGAGCTTGACAAGCCCCATCATGAACGACGTTTTGCGATCGATGACTATGATGCGATGATCTTGATTGAGAGCCTTTCTCAGCTCATTGGCAGCGGCAAGGCCGCCAAAGCCGGCCCCAAGGATCAAAATGCGCTTGCCCATTGCAATAAAAATAATCGAAATACCATGTAAAAACTTTTTAGTGATGACATACATTGATCAGTGATGCCGGAAGAAAACATCCACTGGACTTATGATGATGATATGCTGGAGCGTATGAAGCGATACTTCCGGCTTGCCAACGATGAGGAATTGTTAAGGTACATCAAGACCCACGGCATGCGCCGACACGATGATATGCTGGAAGACGACAAAGAATCATCCTGACTGCAGCGGTAGTGTGCTTTCAAGCCGCACCTTCTCAGCGTTCCTGTGTTGTCGGCCTTACCAGTATCTCGTTCACGTTCATGTGGCTTGGAGACTCGACAGCAAACAGGATCGCGTTTGCAATGTCTTCTGCATACAGTGCCTCCATCTGCTTTGTCGCTTCAACAAATTTCTCGAGCGACTTGTCAGTTATCGTGTTTGTCAGCTCTGTCGCCACGACTCCTGGCTCGATGCAGGTGACCCGTATGTTTGATCTAGTGCTAAACTCCTGCCTGAGTCCTTCGCTGAGCGCAGTGACTGCGTGCTTTGTGGCGCAGTAGACGCTCCCGGCAGGGAAGACGACTCTCCCGGCCACAGAAGAAATGTTGACGATGTGGCCCGACTTTTTGGCAAGCATGTGCGGGATAGCCGCGGCGGTGCAGTACAGGACTCCTTTGATGTTCACGTCTATCATCCGGTCCCATTCGTCTACCTTGAGGCTCTTGAAGAAGCTCAGCGGCATGAGGCCGGCGTTATTGACAAGGATGTCGACCATGCCCCACTTTTTGGCGGCGGCATCAACAAACGAGTCGCACTCGGCCTTTTTTGTTACATCCAGTTCTTGTATTAAAATCTCGCCGCCGTTCTTGGCGATCTCCTTCTCCAGCGACTCGAGCCTGTCCGTGCGCCTTGCGCCTGCAGCCACCCTGGCGCCTGTCTTTGACAGCGTCAAGCAGGTTGCGTATCCTATGCCGCTGCTTGCTCCCGTGACTATTGCCACTTTGCCCTTTATCATTATAGTTTAAAGAAATACTTACATTGTAATAATACGTTTTTGCTGGCTTGAACAAAGCTTAAGTATTATGTTTGCGGGTGTAGTTCCGTGCACTTATGAGCCTCGATGACAGCGACGAGCTGGCTTACTTGTGGACCAAGGTCAAGTTTATCCAGAAGTACATGAGTAAGAACAATTGCAGCTATGATGTAGCCGAGCGCGAGTTTCACACTTGGATAGAAGGGTTGATGGATAGCAGGATCGAGCGCGCAAACAGGATGCTCAACGCTCGGCCCTAGGTGGCTAGATGCTCTGCTCTTCTTGCTGCTGTATCTTTTGCTTTCTTGCCATGAGCAACAGGACCGCGCCAAACATTGCAAGCACCACAGCAAGCCCCTGCGCGCCACCGTTTGGCACGGCGACAAGATACGCGATTGCAAAAGCAAAGCACGTTCCCGCCTGTAGCAGGTACGACACCACCGGCTTCATCTTGGTCTTTTTGGCGATGTATCCAATGGCAAAGAACACGGCTGCAGGGTAAATAGTGAGAAGGATAAACTGGTCAATATCGATGCCGAGGTGGACCATCGCCGACAGTCATCAACACTGGGGTGTATGCTAAATAATAACGTTGTTTGAACGCGGCTCAGCCACCAAACATTTTCTTGAACCCGCCCATTACACTTCCAAGTAGGTCGCTTTCGCCTGTCTTATCCTGCAGTATCTTGACGCTTTCCTCGACCGCCCGCTGGGATTTATTCTTGTCGTTGATGCCAGCCTCGCGGTCTATCCTCTGGATTACCTCTTCGTTGCTGACATCCTGCCGGGTCGTGGTGAATTCCTGCTTTTCGCTGTCTGAAAACATGCCTGTGATGCTGTCAGGTAGCTTTGACATCAATCCCTGCGCCTTGCCCGGTTCTGCCTTTTGAAGGAGTGTTTTGGAAACTACAGCCATGACGGTCCTTGCCTGATCCGGATTTATTCCGACTCGCTGGGCAAGCTGGTTGACCAATTCTTCCATGCGCGCACCCCGATTACATAGCTAATAACGAGTTCTATAGACTTTTCAGCGCGACGTCTGCTGCGCATGCACCTGAACCGCCACGCCAGTCTCGATCATCGGGCGCGCATTCTCGAATGGGAGCGATGCCACGTCCTCTACTTGGAAAGGCCCGTACTTGCTCATGTCCACTCCGATGAACTGCTCCATAGGCTTGAGGAATCGCACGACTATTTGCTTTGTACGCACTCTAGCAGATATCGACTCGAGCGCCTTTGGCCTTCCCTTGACCGTGGCGCCAATGACCTCGGCCGCTCTGATGTCGGACTCCCTCCAGCCATCGAGGATGTATTTTTCTTCGTCGGTGAGCTTTGAGTAGTCAAGCGGCTCGTTGTCGCCGGCACGCATCTTGTGCTGCCTTGTCTCTATTAGCAGGCGAGCGCAGGTCGCAAGGAGGTCTGCCATGCGGTCCCTTATTTTCGCCTCGAAGCCTTCGTAGCCCTGCCCCTTCAAGTGCCCAAGCGCAGCTGCTATCTTTTGAAAAGTGTCAGGCTCTATGGTCTGGAGCGAAGGTGTCTCTACTTCCTTTCTGAGCAGCTTGTAAACGTCCTTTAGCGCAATTACCTGCTCGCCGTCTCCGGCGGCGCCCTGCTCGCTGCTTTTTTGCTGCCCGACAGACATTCAGATCATCACCAACAAGCCTTAAATTATAGGATTTTCGTGTCCTACACTTAGTGGATATTCCAGTTGCCTTATAAATTAATTGATGGCAGAATTGAGCCGCAAACATTTACTGCCGAAGGAGTGATGAAGAGGCTGAAGGACGACGGCATCAAGTTCCTCGACCTGCAGTTTACCGGCCTCTTTGGCAGATTCCACCACACCACTATAGACTCCAAGATGTTCAGGATTGAAGATTTCACCGACGGCCTTCCAAAGCTTGATGGCTCGTCCATACGCGGCTTTACAGAGATCCACGAGTCTGACCTCATCCTAAGGCCGGACCCTTCTACCTATGCGACGATACCTTGGATAGAAAAGGCGCCCACCGCGAGGCTCATATGTGACATCCTCAGCGGCGGGAGCAAGCGCGAAACATTCCCCCGCGACCCGCGCGGCATCGCAAAAAAGGCCGAAAAGCACTTGTCGGATCAGGGCTACGACGTGTCGTACTGGGGTCCCGAGGTCGAGTTCTTTGTGTTTGACAAGCTTGAAGTCAACACCATGACGCCATACCAAGGTCAGAGCTACCACATTGCGTCAAGGGAGGCACCATGGTCGACAGACAGCGTCGGCTACGCGCTAAGGCTCAGGGAGGGTTATCTGCCAAGTGCGCCTGGCGACACCCTGATGGAGTACCGCAACGAGTGCGTTGACGTGCTCACGAACAACTTTGGCATAGTGTGTGATGCGCACCACCATGAGGTGGCCACCGCCGGCCAGTGCGAAATAGACATCCGCTTTGACTCACTGGTCAACACAGGCGACGCGGTACAGAGCTACAAGTACATCGTCAAGAACATTGCAAAAAAGCACAACATGATAGCGACCATGATGCCAAAGCCTATAGCGCTTGACAACGGCTCCGGCATGCACGTCAATGTCAGTCTGTGGAGCAAGAGCGGGAACCTCTTTTACGATTCTGCAGACGAGTACGCCGAGATGTCGCAGATTGCGCGTTATTTTGGCGGAGGCATCATGGAGCACGCGCACGCGCTTGCCGCAATCGTGGCGCCGACCACTAACTCGTACAGAAGGCTTGTGCCCGGCTACGAAGCGCCGGTCTACGTAGCGTGGAGCATCGGCAACAGGTCTGCAATAATCAGGATACCAGCCCACTACAAGGGCAGCAAGTTTGCGTACTTGAAGCGCATAGAGTTCAGGGCGCCCGACCCATCGTGCAATCCGTACCTTGCGTTCTCGGCAATTTTGGCAGCCGGCCTTGACGGCATCAAGAAAAAGAAGGACATCGGCGACCCGGTGAATGAGGACATTTTCAAAATGACTCCAAAGAGGAGGCACGAACTTGGCATAAAGCAGCTGCCTGCTAGCCTGAGGGAGGCCTATAAAGAACTGGAAAGCGACAGCGCCTTCCTAAAGCCGATATTTGACAGCGAGACCATCGACATGATAGCAGACCACGAGGCAAAGGAGCACGTCGAGCTTGCAGTGCGGCCGCATCCGCACGAATTTTCGATGTACGCCGACGTCTAGCTGTCGTTGTCGCCCTTTATCCGCAGTACGCGCCTGACAAGCTTGAAGGTCAGGCTTTCACCTCTGCCCTTTGAGATCGACTGGGCCATTACTGCACAAAGCAGCCCGAGCCCGGTCGCAGTCGATGTGAGCCAGATGACATAGTTGTTGTTAAGTGCCAGCCCGCCGTTCCAGAATTCCTGCAGAATGCGGAGCAGGATCGTAAATAGCCCTTGACCAGTCCCGATCACTACTAGGAATTTGCCAATGTTCACCCTGTTTGCAGCAAATAGGCCAGCCCCCATAAGCACAGTGAGCCCACCAAGCTGGCTCAGCATTGCAAGGAAGCCTACGGGTATCACGGCGTAGGTCCAAAAATCCCTGGCGGTGTTTATAACCAGCTGGTCGCGTATCAGGTTGTATATCTCAATGTTTGCCCTGTAGCCGGACGCCAAAAAAAGGATGCCAGAAACGAACGCCACGCCGGCGGCAATCCTGTTCCTCGTGGTGCTGTAGCGCAGAGTCTGCAAGCGGTCGTACACTATGCGATCTTTAACCATCGCCTTTGGCAGGTGACCGTTGACGGCAAGGTGCTTCATCCTTGCGTACGAATAGCACCGGCGCGCTTCGTACGCAGTTATCCGGAGCCGTATTCCCTTTTTGTCGACAGACTCGGCAAGCGATTTTGGTATAATATAGTTTGAAAGGCTCACTAGGCCTTTCTTGACGACCATATAGTCTGTCAGAACTTTCCGGAGAAAGCC
>Ga0126312_10000354_pt1 | contig 26028 bp, 30 predicted proteins | sample Plot104A_FD_92537 | JGI IMG/M metagenome (GOLD analysis project Ga0126312, IMG submission 92537) | Serpentine soil microbial communities from UC McLaughlin Reserve, CA, USA - Plot104A | ecosystem: Environmental > Terrestrial > Soil > Grasslands | place: USA: UC McLaughlin Reserve, Lake County...
GGGTTTCCCTCCATAAGCCCCCCTTCCGCCTGGTTGGCCGACCGTGGTTGGTGAGCGGCGCTCCCGCCGGGCGGAGGCCGGCTCCGCGCGCAACGGCTGGGGGCGTGCCAGCGGTTTTCGACGATGCGAGCGGGGCCGCTTCACGCGGTCACGGCCGGTAGAGCTAGACCGCTTCATTAGCATCGGCTCGTGGCTCAGACGCTTCAGCGGACGCCGTTGCACGAGCGCCATGTGGCGCTCGGCGCCCGGCTGGTGCCATTCGCCGGCTGGGAGATGCCCGTGCAATACGAGGGCGTGATCCCGGAGCACCGAGCAGTCCGGCGTGACTGCGGCGTGTTCGACGTCTCACACATGGGCGAGCTCAGCGTCGAGGGCCCGCGCGCCGAGCAGCTCCTGCAGAGCGTGCTGTCGAACGACCTCCGGAAGATCGACGACGGCGGCGCGCAGTACACGCTCCTGACGAACGACCAAGCCGGCATCGTCGACGACCTCATCGCCTACCGCGAGGCACCGACGCGTTTCCTCCTCGTCGTCAATGCGTCGAACGTCGCCGTTGACTTCGGCTGGCTGAAGGAGCGAGAGATCCGCGGCAGCGAGGTCACGGACGTGTCGAGCGAGTACGCGCTGCTCGCGGTGCAGGGGCCACGCGCGTTCGAGCGCCTCGGGCTCGACGAGGGAAAGCCATTCACGTGGGAGATGGGCGAGATCGACGGTGTCGAGGTGATGATCAACCGAACGGGCTACACCGGCGAGAAAGGCGTCGAGCTTGCCTGCATGAGCGAGGACGCGCCCGCCTTGTGGGACGCGGTCATCGCGCGCGGCGCGACACCCTGCGGGCTCGGCGCGCGAGACACGCTGCGACTCGAGGCGTGCTTCCCGCTGCATGGCAACGACATCACCCCCGAGATCGATCCAATCTCGGCCGGCCTCGGCTGGGCCTGTGCGCTGGACAAGGACTTCACCGGCGGCGAGCTGATTCGCAGGATCAAGGCCGGGGGGCCGGAGCGCCGGCTGGTCGCGTTCGTGATGGAGGAGCGCGGCATCCCGCGTCCGGGAATGGCGATCGCCGGCGGGGGCGTTGTCACGTCCGGCTCCCACTCGCCGATGCTCGAAAAGGGAATCGGACTCGGTTACGTCCCCGTCGAGCAGGCGAAAGCCGGGACGGAGCTGGCGATCGACGTCCGCGGGAACGAGCGGCGGGCGCGGATCGTGAAGAAGCCGATCTACAAACAGGAGGCGTGACTTGGCCGCAGCGGAGTCGTATCCCGGCGACCTGAAGTACCACCCCGAGCACGACTGGGCGCGAATCGACGGAGATCAGGCTGCGCTGGGCGTCACGTGGTTTGCGCAGGACGCGCTCGGCGAGCTCGTGCACTACGAGCCGCCGGAGCGTGGGACGACGATCAGGAAGGACGAGTCGTATGGCGAGGTCGAGTCGGTGAAAGCCGTCAGCGATCTGATCGCGCCGCTTTCGGGAGAGGTCGTCGAGGTCAACCAGCGCGTGGTCGAGGAGCCGGAGGTTGTCAATGACGATCCCTACGGAGAAGGTTGGCTGGTCCGGATCCGCATCAGCGACGCCGCTGAGCTCGAATCGCTGCTCGATGCCGACGCGTATCGAAAGACGCTCGAGCAGCAGTGAGCTATCTCTCGCTCACACCTGCGGACCGGGACGCGATGCTCGCGGCGATCGGCGTCGACTCGATCGAGGAGCTGTTCCGCGACATTCCGCCCGGTGTCCGGTTCGCCGGCGACCTCGATCTCGAGGCGCCGCTGACCGAGCCGGAGCTTCAACGCCACCTCGCGGAGCTCGCCGCGCGCAACGTCGACTCGACCCGGGAGCTCTCATTCCTAGGCGCCGGGGTCTACGACCATTACGTTCCGGCGATCGCCGACGCCGTCCTCCAGCGTGGGGAGTTCCTGACGGCGTACACGCCCTACCAGCCGGAGATGTCGCAGGGTGTGCTGCAGGCGATCTTCGAGTACCAGACGGTGATCTGCGAGCTCACCGGCATGGACGTCTCAAACGCATCCGGGTACGACGGCACTACCGTCGCCGCGGACGCATGCTTCGTCGCCAAGCACGCCACCGGACGGTCGAAGATCGTCGTGACCGAAGCGACGAACCCGCAGGTGCGCCAGGTCGTGAAGACCTACGCTCCCGGCTTCGGCCTCGAGGTCGTGGAGGTTCCGCATCACGGCGGCGCCACCGATCCCGACGTGCTGGCCGCTGCGGCGAACGACGCCGCCGCGGTGATCTTCCAGCAGCCGAACTTCTTCGGCGTGCTCGAGCCGGCGCCGGAGCTCGCGTCCGCTGCGAACGACGCAGGTGCGCTTGCGGTTGCACACGTCGACCCGATGTCGCTGGGCGTGCTCGAGGCGCCCGGGAACTACGGCTGCGCGCTCGCGATCGGCGAGGGGCAGGGCACGGGCAACTACCCCGCGTTCGGCGGGCCGCACTACGGCTTCCTGGCAGCCCGACAGGACCTGATCCGGCGCATGCCCGGCCGCATCATCGGCGAGACGACCGACCTCGACGGTCAGCGCGGCTATGTGTTGACGTTGCAGACGCGGGAGCAGCACATCCGTCGCGAGAAGGCCACCTCCAACATCACGACGAACCAGACGCTCCTGGCGCTGCAGGGCCTCGTGACCCTGTCATGGCTGGGTCCGCAAGGCCTGCGCGAAGTGGGGGAGACCTGCATGGGCCTCGCCGCCTACGCGCGCGAGCGGCTCGGGCTCGACGTCGTGTTTCCAGAACGGGCAACGTTCAAGGAGTTTGCGGTGCGCGTCGGACGGAGCGCCCGGAACGTTGTCCGCGACGCCCGCGCCCGAGGCGTCCACCCCGGCTATGCACTCGGCCGGGACTACCCGGCCATGGACGACGCGCTGCTGATCTGCGTGACGGAGAAGCGAACGCCGGCCGAGATTGACCGACTGGCCGCCGTGCTGAACGAGGTGGCGACGTGAAGCTCATCTTCGAGAAGTCGCAGGCGGGGCGGCGCGGCGGGGAGGTGCCGCGGCACGAGGGGCGGCTTCCCCCTGCCGAGGTTCCCGTAGAGCTTCGCCGGGCGCAGCCGCCTCGCCTTCCGGAGCTGGCAGAGCCTGAGATCCTGCGGCACTTCACCGAGCTCTCGACGCGCAACTTCGGGATCGACACCGGCTTCTATCCGCTGGGGTCCTGCACGATGAAATACAACCCGCGGATCAACGAGCGACTGGTCGGGCTCCCGGGTTTCGCCCACCTGCACCCGCTCCAGGACGACGACGGCGCGCAGGGGGCGCTGGAGCTGATGTGGCGGCTCCAGGAGATCCTGAAGGAGATCACGGGCCTGCACGCGTGCTCGCTCCAGCCGGCGGCCGGATCCCAGGGCGAACTGACGGGGCTGATGCTGATGCGCGCGTACTTCCGTGAGCGTGGCGAGGACGACCTGCGCCGGAAGGTCGTCATCCCCGATACCGCGCACGGGACGAATCCCGCCTCCGTGACGATGGCCGGCTACGAGCTCACGCCGGTGAAGACGGACGCGCGCGGCAACATCGACGTCGGCGACCTGCGCGCTCGGGTCGACGAGCACACAGCAGGATTGATGCTGACGAACCCGTCGACGCTCGGGCTCTTCGACGAGAACATCGAGGAGATCCGAGACATCTTCCACGGAGCGGGCGCGCTGATGTACTACGACGGGGCGAACCTGAACGCCGTGTGCGGCATCTCGAGGCCCGGCGACATGGGCTTCGACATCGTCCACATCAACCTGCACAAGACATTCTCACAGCCGCACGGCGGCGGCGGCCCCGGCGGAGGCCCGATTGTCGTCCGCGAACGCCTCGAACGGTTCCTGCCGGTGCCGATGGTCGTCCGCGACGAGAGCGGCTTCCGGCTCGACTACGACCGGCCGCAGACGATCGGTCGAGTGCGCGGCTTCACCGGCCCCTTTGGCGTCTTCGTTCGCTCGTACGCCTACATCCGCACGTTCGGACCAAGGCTCCGCGAGATGAGCGAGGTCGCCGTCCTGAACGCGAACTACCTGCTCGCGCGGCTGAAGGGAACGTACGACCTGCCGTTCGACCGGCTGTGCATGCACGAGTTCGTGCTGAGCGCGCGCTCACTCAAACGGGAGCAAGGGGTGACGGCGCTCGACGTGGCCAAGCGTCTGATGGACTACGACTTCCATCCGCCGACGATCTACTTCCCACTGATCGTGCCGGAGGCGTTGATGATCGAGCCGACCGAGACGGAGCCGAAGGAGCGGCTCGACGCCTTCGCGGACGCCATGCTGTCGATCGCGCGCGAGGCGGTGGACGGGCCCGAGACGGTCAAGAACGCGCCGACGACGCGGCCCGTGCGCCGTCTGGACGAGGTCAAGAGCGCGAAGCAGCCGGTGGTGCGGTACCTCTTCGACGCGCATCCGCGCCCGGAACGAGCCTCCCGGGCGCCGGCCGCGGCGGGGGCGGAAGCGCCGAACGGCGCCTGAACCGTTCCCCAGTCTGCCCGGCAACCTGGCCACAACGGAGCAAGGCGGCGTAACGTGGACGCGGTCCGGAAGACTGTTGAGCATGAACAAGATCGATAAGACCAACGAGGAGTGGCGTCGCGACTTGACGCCGGAGCAGTACCACGTGCTCCGCGAGAAGGGCACCGAGCGGCCCTTCAGCGGGGAATACGACCACGTTTTCGCGGACGGCACCTATCGCTGCGCCGGGTGCGGCGCGGAGCTCTTCAGCTCGGAGACAAAGTACGACTCCGGTTGCGGCTGGCCGGCGTTCTTCACGCCGGCGTCCGCCGACGCGGTCGAGGAGGAGTCGGACGGGACGTTCGGGATGGTGCGAACGGAGGTGCTCTGCGCCTCGTGCGGGGGCCATCTCGGGCACGTGTTCCGGGACGGGCCCCATCCGACGGGCCTGCGCTACTGCATCAATTCGGCGGCGCTGAAACTCGAGAAGGAGTAAGCCGCGCGACCTGCCCGGCGCGGCTTGCGTAGGCGCGCTAGGGAGTCACGCGAGCCCCGGCGGCCGGGAGCCGGGGGGTGCGCGGGGCCGCCGCGAGCTGGCCGCACGCCGCCGCGATGTCTCGCCCCCGCGTCAGCCGCACCGTCGCCACGATTCCTTTGCGCTCCAGGGTCGCCCGGAACGCCTCGATCGCCTTCGGCGATGAGCCTTCGAACGCGCCCGTTGGGTTGTACGGGATGAGGTTGACCTTGAATGCGCTCGGGTCGAGCAGCTCCGCCAGCTCCAGCGCCTGCTCGACGCGATCGTTCACTCCGCGTAGCAGCACGTATTCGACGAAGACCTTCCGGCGACGCTTCGCCACGTAGCGTTCGCACTCCGCGAGCACCTCCTGGATCGGGTAGCGGACGTTTACCGGCATCAGCTCGCTGCGGAGGGCGTCGTTCGGCGCGTGAAGCGAGAAGGCGAGCCGAAGCGGCCAATCGACCTCCTCGACGAACCGGCGCAGGCCGGGGAGCCACCCCACGGTCGAGATCGTCGTCCGCCGGTGCGTGATCCCGACGTCGGGCAGGCGGCGCGAGGACTCAACGACCGCGTCGAGGTTGAGCATCGGTTCGCCCATCCCCATGTAAACGAGATGATCGACCGGCTCGATCCTCCGGAAATGGAGTGCCTGGTCGAGGATCTCGGAGGCAGTGAGATTGCGGCCGAAGGGCATGCGGCCCGTGGCGCAGAACGTGCAGGTGAGCGGGCAACCGCTCTGGGACGAGACGCAGACCGAACGGCGCCCGCCGCGGTGGCGCATGAGCACCGCCTCGACGGGATGTCCGTCGGCGGTGCGAAACAGGACTTTCAACGTGCCGTCGCGCGCCAGAGACTCCCGTTCGACCGCCAGGGTGGAGAAAGGAACTTCCGCGTCGAGGCGCTCCCGCACGCGGGAGGGCACGTTCGTCATCGCGCCGTATCCGGGCGCGCCGCGGGCGGCCCAGGTCCAGACCTGATCGAGCCGGTACGACGGCTCGTCGCGTAGCGCGTGCTCGAGTGCGGTCAAGTCCATCTCTTGCCTTCTCACCGCCTGGTCGCGGCCTTCCGAGCGTAGAGAATCGGCCGGGCCGGCGGCGCCTGCCGTCGCAGGATGACCGCCAAATCGCCGCGCGGATCCGCGCGATCCGCGAACCGACTGAGCACGGCTCGAGCGCGGGCGTGACGCAAACGCTTACGACGCGAGACGCGAAGCCAAAATGGACGTGGCCGCGTCGCGTCCGGGCCCCACCCACACACCCCCCACCCTCCCAAAAGGGGGAAGAACGGCCATCGTGCGCCGAAGATGTGACGCCGGAGTGTCAGTCTCGAGCCAATTCAGGCGCGTCGCGGTGTCGGCCACTTTCGGCGCGCCTGCGTGCCGACGTCATGCCGGCGCGGCGCCGCTCGGGAGCCTCAGACGATCCCCGCACGCAGGTAGATTCCGGCGCGTGATCGACCTGCGCTCCGACACCGCTACGCGCCCCAGCGCCGGCATGCGCGCCGCGATGGCGAACGCGGAGGTCGGTGACGAGCAGAAGCGCGAGGACCCGACGGTGCTCGAGCTCGAGCGCCGCGCCGCCGAATTGCTCGGGCAGGAAGAGGCGGTGTACCTGCCCACGGCGTCGATGGCGAACCAGATCGCGCTGAAGATCCTGTCCCAGCCCGGCGACGAGCTGCTCGCGGAGGAGAACGCGCACATCCTGCTGTCCGAGCAGGGCGGGCCGGCGGTTCACGCCGGGCTCGTCACGCGGCCGATCCGCACTGCCGCCGGCCGCTTCACCGGCGAGGACGTGAGCAACCTGATGCGCGACCGGACGTCGATGCACATGTCGCGGACACGCGTCGTCGCGGTCGAGAACACGCATAACTCGTCGGGCGGCCGGTGCTGGACGCTCGAAGAGGTCGACGACGTCGCCGAGACCGCGCGTGCCCTCGACCTCGTCCTCCACCTGGACGGGGCGCGGCTACTCAATGCGGCCACGGCGACCGGGGTTCCAGCGGCGGAGTACGGACGGCGCTTCGACACGGTCACGCTGTGCCTCAGCAAGGGCCTCGGGTGTCCTCTCGGCGCGCTGCTCGCGACCTCCCAAGAGCTCGCATGGCACGCTCGGCGCGGCAAGCACCTGCTCGGCGGCGCGATGCGCCAGGCGGGGATCGTGGCCGCGGCCGGGCTGTACGCACTCGACCACAACGTCGAGCGGCTGGCCGACGATCAGGCGCGCGCACGGCGACTCGCCGAGGCTCTGGCGGAGGCCGGCGTGCCGGTCGACCTGGCCCAGGTCGAGACGAACTTCGTCCAGGTCGACGTCGGCCCGCTCGGGCTGACAGTGCAGGAGGCGATGGCACGAATGCGGGACGAGGGCGTGCTCCTCTCCACAACCGTCTGGCCGACAAAGCTGCGCGCCGTCACGCATCTCGACGTCGACGACGAGGCGATCGACGTCGCCGCGGACGCAATCCCACGCGCGCTGGGGGTCCTTGCCCGCGCCTGAGGCAATCGCCGCCGAGCTGCGGCGAGTGATTGCGGACGTCCAGAGGGAGAAACGGCTCCCGAGCGTCGCGGCGGCGGTCCTCCGCGACGGCGAGGTCGTCTGGGAAGACGCCGTCGGACTGGCCGACGCCGAGAGCGCCGAGGAGGCAACGCCGGAGCACCAGTACCGGATCGGCTCGATCACGAAGACCTTCACGGCCGTCGCGGTGATGCAGCTGCGCGCGGAGGGAAAGCTCGACCTCGACGACCGCCTCGACGCGCACCTCGACGTCCCCGTTCACGGCGCGCTGACAATTCGCCGCCTGCTGGCGCACGCGTCGGGCCTTCAGCGAGAGATCCCGGGCGATGTGTGGGAGACGCTCGCGTTTCCACGTTCGACCGCGGAGCTGCTGACGGTGCTGGAGGAGGCGGAGCTGGTGCTCGGGCCTGGAGAGCGGTGGCACTACTCGAACCTCGCGTTCATCCTCCTCGGCGAGGTCGTGGCGAAGCTCAGCGGCAGGCCATACGAGGACTACGTGCAGGGGCGCGTGCTCGAGCCGCTCGGCCTCGAGCGCACCGGCTTTATGCCGACGCCGCCCACCGCGGTCGCCTACCGGATCGAGCCCTACACCGACGTCGTCCACCGCGAGCCGATGATGGTCGATCGCGTCGGAGGGCTCGCCGCGGCGGGACAGCTCTGGAGCAGCGTCGGCGACCTCTGCCGGTGGGCGCGCTTCCTCGCCGAGCCCGACGACCGCGTCCTCGGCGACGACGCCGTCGAGCTGATGACGTCCGTCCAGGCGATGGCCGACCCGTATCGCTGGACGCTCGCCTGGGGGCTCGGACTGATGCTCGCGCGCGACGGCGACCACGTCTACTGCGGGCACGACGGCGGCATGCCCGGCTACGTCGCGAGCGTACTCGCGTCGCGCGAGGACAAGCTCGGCGCGGCCGTGCTCGTGAACGCCGGAACGTTCGCGCCGATGGACGTCGCGCTGAAGCTGCTCCAGGAGCTGCGCGAGCACTTCCCGCCCGAGCGGCCGGCATGGCGACCGACAGAGGGTGCTCCCGTCGAGCTCGAAGGCATCCTCGGGCGCTGGTGGTCGGAAGGAGCGGAATTCATCCTGCGCTGGCACGACGGGCGGCTGGAGGCGCGGTATGCAGAGGCGCCTGAATGGCAGCCGTGGGCGCGGTTCGAGCCGCTCGGCGACGACCGCTTCCGCACGGTCTTCGGCCGCGAGCGCGGCGAGCTGCTCCGGGTCGTTCGCGCCGAGGACGGCACGGCGACGAAGCTGTACTGGGCGACCTATCCGATGACGCGCGAGCCGGAAGGGTTCGGCGCCGACCGGCGGTCGTAAGCGCTAGGCAGCGATCTCGGACATCGCAGCGAGGATGTCGGCCGCGCTAGACCTCGGCAGCTCCTTGACGATCAGGCCGTCGGCGAGGAACAGAACACGATCCGCGATCGCTGCCGCGCCCGGATCGTGCGTGACCATCACAGCGGTCTGGTGGAAGTCCTCGACCGACTGCCGCAACAGCTCGAGGATCTCGTGGCCGGTGGCCGAGTCGAGGTTGCCGGTCGGCTCGTCGGCGAACACGACGGTGGGCCTGGAGACGAGCGCGCGGCCGATGGCGACGCGCTGCTGCTGTCCGCCCGAGAGCTCCGACGGCCGGTGCGAGCGGCGGTCGTCGAGCCCGATCCGTCCTAGCAGGTCGTCGAGCCAGGCGCGATCCGGTTTCTCCCCGGCGATCGAGAGCGGCAGCGTGACGTTTTCCTCTGCGGTCAGCATGGGGAGGAGGTTGAAGAACTGGAAGACGAAGCCGATGTGCTCGCGGCGCAGCTTCGTCAGCGCCGTGTCGCTGAGCTTGCCGATGTTCGTGCCCGCGATCCAGACGTCGCCGGTCGTCGGTCGGTCGAGCCCCGCAAGGATGTGCATCAGCGTCGACTTCCCTGACCCCGACGGCCCCATCACCGCCGTCAGCCGTGCCGACTCGATGTCCAGCGACACGCCGCGCAGCGCGTCGACGGCCGCCTCTCCCTCGCCGTAACGGCGCGTAAGCTCGCGCGCTGCGACGGCCGCGGACGGTGTGGCGCCGTCCGTCACAGGGACACCGTCGGCGGCTGCGGCAAGCTCGGCCATACTCCATGGAAGCACACGCGCCGCGCCCGCATCAAGCGCCCCGGTCGCCGGCAGCGAACACCCAGGCCACGAAGGCCGCGTAGACCGCGAGCAGCAGCCAGCCCTCCCACCGGCGCGTGTTGCCGTTCCGGACGACGAACGCGACGATCGCCGCCGCCCCGGCCATGCCGATCAACTCGATCGGCCGAAACGCCAGCGCGAGCTTGGGCGTGATGACGAACGAGGCGAGGGCAATCGCCGGAGCGACGAACAGCGCCACCTGAGCGCTCGAGGAGATCGCGATCTCGGAGGCGAGCGGCATCTTGCCGCGGTGCGCGATCACGATGGCGCCGCCGTGCTCGGCCGCGTTGCCGACGATCGCCACGATCACGATCGAGATGAAGAACTCCGAAAGCCCGGCCGCTTCGCCGAAGCCTTCGAGCGAGTGCACGAGGATCTCGCTGATGAACGCGGTCGTCACCGTTGCGATGCCCAGCGCCAGGAGCGCGCGCCGGAGCGTCCAGGCCCCGAGCGACGGCGCAGTCGTGTGTGCGTACCTGTGCCGCCGCAGGTTGTCGACGGTCATCACGAGGTAGAGGCCGAGCAGCACCACGGCAACCGGGATCGAGAGGTAGGCGAGCGAATCGCGGTTCGGATCTCCGTCGAAGCCGGGGATCGACGGGACGAGGAACGCAGCCACCGCCGCGAGCACAAGCCCGAGCTGGAGCAGCAGCGAGCGGCGGTCGACGGTGGCGCGGTCAGGCCCAATGATGAGCGCAAGCCCGAGCACGAGCAGGATGTTCGAGATCACGCTGCCCGCGATCGAGCCGCGCACGACGTCGAGCAGCCCCTCGTTGACGGCGAAGATCGTGATGATCAGCTCCGGGGCGTTGCCGAAGCTGGCGTTGAGGAAGCCGCCGACGCCGGCGCCTGTGTGCTCGGCGGCATGCTCCGTCGATTCCCCGATCACCCACGCAAGCGGGACGAGTGCCGCCGCCGCGAGCACGAACAGGACGACGTCGCCGGCGTGGAAGACGTAGCGCGCGACGATCGCGACGGGCGCGAGGACGAGCGATCCCCAGAGGAGCCTGCGCGCCACGCGCGAAGCGTAGTGGGCGGCCTCGAGCGCCTGCGCCGGTGCGACCGCCGACGGCTAGCAACGGCGGTGGCGAGTTGTCAAGGCTTGCGCATCGCCGCCCTGGGTACGCAAAATCACGTTATGCAGCCACGCGCCTCGCACCTCCCGCTCCGTCCGCAAGACGAGCTGGAGTGCCGTCGCTGCGACGTTCACTGCGACAAGGTCGTGTACCCCGCGGCGTGTGTCGCGCGGGCGTGTCCGTTCCTTTATGCGTTCAGCGAGTTCGGGCACACCTACATCGGCTGCATGCAGAAGGTGTTCGACTGCGAGATCGATGCCGACCTTCTCGACGGTCTCGAGAAGACGCCGGAGGGGTTCGGGCCGGTGAAGGCGACACGGAACCCGCTGCCGATGTGCGAGACCGACGTCGAGGGCTGCTACGCGCACCGCGCGGGCGAGCTCGGCTGCGTCAACCCTGAGTTCCACGAGCTTCCGCTCGGCGCGCCGACGTTCAAGATCTTCGCGCGGATCTCGACCTAGCTCCGATGCGGATCGAGCCGCTGCACGCGGCGGTGCGGTCGTTCCAGCGCTCGCAAGGGCTCATGCCCGACGGCATCGTCGGACCGGTGACGTGGCGCGCGCTTCGCGCAGCCGCGGCGCGGGCGCCTCGCGAGTTCCGTTTCGCGCGGGACGAGTACCAGCCGCAAGACACGTGGATGGGACTGCGGCCGTGGATCGTCCCGCAGGCGATCGGCGTGTGCGTGCGCTTCGGTTTGGAGGTCAGCGCCGGCTGGGGGACGCACCCGCCGCACGCGCCGCGTTCCGACCACCGCTGGGGCGGCGCCGTCGACCTCGTCGGCCCGTCTGACCGGCTGATCCGGTGCAACGAGTGGGCCGAGGCCGTGCGCGCGGATCCGTGGCGGGCGGGTGCTGTGTTTCGCTGGGTCGGCGGCCCCGCGGACGATGCAACCGGCCGCGAGCCGAGCCACGGCGACCACGTGCATCTCTCGTGGTTTCGCTTCGGCCGCCGACGTCGGTCTTTTACGCCCTCGGCCACGCGCCGATGCTAGAGCTCTGCGAGGGGCCGTAGCACTGCTGCTCCGATGGCAGGACAGACCGCAGCGAGGGCGAACGCCGCCGTCCACGAGGCAGCTGCGATGCCTGCGAACACGATCGGCGTGACGGTGCTGCCGAGGGCGAGCACCGTCTGCTGAAAGCCGACCGCGGCGCCCGCGCGGCGGCGGCCGGCGATCTCCGCCGCAGCGGTGAATGAGAGACCGTTCCAGCTCATCCCGAGGCCGCCCGCGACGAGCAGCGCCGGGACGAGCATCCACAGCGAGGCGTCGGCAAGCGCTGCAACCGCGGCCATCGACACGGCGAGGGCGACCGCGAGTCGCCGGAAAAGCGGTACGCGACGCCCAGCGCGGTCGGACCACCGGCCGCCCGCGACCCGCAGGACGCCGCCGATCACCTGCACGCCCGCCAGGACGATCGCGGCGCGGCTCGTCTCTACGCCGCGCGCGTCGTGCAGGAACAGCACGACGAAGTTCATGATCGCGATCTGCGCGACGAGGACGAACGCGCTCCCGATGCAGAGGATCCAGATCCGGCGGTCGCGGAGTGGCCGACCCAGCTCGTGGAGCTCATCCTCGTGCGTAGGCCCCTCACGCAGCGCCACGGCGCCGGCAAGCGCACACGCGAAGCAGACGGCCGCGAGCGCGAGAAACGCCCCCTCGACGCCGTGCGCGCTCACGACGGCAGGGAGCGTGAGCGCGGCGACCGCGCCGCCGAGCGGGATCGCCGTCTGCCGAATGCCGAGAGCGAGGCCGCGCTCGCTGCGCGCGAACCATTGCATGACTGCGCGTCCAGATCCGGCTGCCGCCGCGGCGCCGAATGCCGCGACTGCCGTCAGCGCGAGCAGGAGCGTCGCGAAGCGCTCGGTCGCGGCCGTCACGGCAAGCGCAGCGGCCGCCGCAGAGAGGCCGGCGGCGATGACGACACGCTCGCCGAAGCGATCCGCGGCGAGTCCCCATGGTAGGAGCAGGAGCACCTGTCCGAGCGCGCTGATGCCGAAGGGCACGCCAACCTGCTCGACCGAGAGGTCGTACGCGGACGCGATCTCGGGGGCGATCGCCGCAAGCCCGAGAGGGACGGCCGCATAGCCGGCCGCCGCCAACGTACCGGCGGCGAGCACTATCCAGCGGTACCTCGCGCCCCCGATCGCCGACGGCTCCCGGGCGGCGGAGCCGCCCTGCGCCGGCGGCTTGCGCCGCTGGCCGAGGTCCAGTCGGCGCCGCGTATTACGCATGCTGTTCCACCGGTCTACGCGCGCCCAGCGACGCGTCAAGAGCGCGAGGAAGCGAGCCACCGCCGGTGCATCGCGCGGACCTTCTTCAGCTCCTTCGCGTTCGGCCCCGTCTTATCGACTCCCGGAACCTCGAGGAAAGCGGGCAGTCCCTGCAGCCGCGGGTGGGCGAGGAAGACACCGAGGTCCTCGCCGAGCTCGCCTTCGCGGACGTTCGCATGACGGTCGCGGTTCGACCCGAGCGGCGCAGCCGCGTCGTTCACGTGCAGCGCGCGCAGGCGGTCGAGTCCGACGCGCGCGTCCAGCTCATCCAGAACAGCGTCGAGCATTTCTGGGTCGGTCACGTCGACGCCCGATACGTATAGGTGGCACGTGTCGAGACAGATGCCGAGGCGCTCGTGCGCGTCGCACGCCTCGAACAGCGTCGCGAGCTCGTCGATCGAGCGGCCGATCGTTCCGCCGGCTCCGGCCGAGTTCTCGAGCAGGAGCCACGTCCGCTCGGTGCAACGCTCGAGCAGCTCTCGCAGCACCGGCTCGACGCGCGCGAGCCCTGCCTCCAGTCCTGCGCCGAGGTGCGACCCAACGTGGAAGACGACGGCGTCGGCCTCGATCGCGCACGCTACGTCGAGCGTGTTCGTGATCGCGGCGCGTGACTTCTCGTAGATCTCGTCGTCCGGCGCGGCGAGGTTGCAGAGGTAGAGCGCGTGCGCGGCGACGCCTCCCTCGGCGATCCCGAGCTCGTCGCGACGGGCCTTGAAGAGCTCGAAGCTCTCCGGGTCGTGGTTCGTCGGGCGCCACATGCGCGGGCTCTGCGTGAAGACCTGGACGGCGTCCGCGCGCATCTCTGCCGCGCGATCGAGCGCCTTGTGGATCCCTCCTGCGGCGGAGACATGGGCGCCGAAGAACACGCAACTACGATAGGGACGCCTCGTGGGTGCCCGGAAAGAGACCGTTGCTCGGCCGTTTATGGTGGGCGCCGTGCGTGTACGGATGGCGCCGTCGCCTACCGGCTTCCTGCACATCGGCGGCGTGCGGACGTTCCTCTACAACTGGCTCTTCGCGCGGCAGCAGGGCGGCGAGTGCCTGCTCAGGATCGAGAACACGGATACAAGCCGCGAGGTGGCCGAATCGGTCGACCAGATCGAGCGCTCGCTGACGTGGCTCGGCATCGACTGGGACGGCGCGGTGACGTTCCAGCTCGACGTGATGGACGAATGTCGGGAGGCGGCGCAGCGCCTCGTCGCCGGAAGGAGAGCGTACGAGGACGAGGGAGCAATCCGCATCCGTATGCCCGACGACGGAACGACGGGGTGGACGGATGCGGTCAAGGGGCCGATCGAGTTCCCGAACGCCCAGCTCGAGGACGTCGTTCTCGTCCGGTCGGACGGCCGGCCGACCTACAACTTCGCGTCACCGTTCGAGGATGCGAAAGACGGGATCACGCACGTCATCCGCGGCGACGACCACGTCTCGAATACCCCGAAGCAGATAAACATCCTGAGGGCGCTCGGCGCGGAGATCCCGGTGTACGCGCACGCCCCGAGCCTCCTCGGTCCCGACGGGAAGAAGCTCTCGAAGCGGCACGGGGCGCAGTCGATCGACGAGTTCCGCGAGGCCGGCTACGTCGCACCGGCCCTGATGAACTTCCTCGCGCTGCTGGGATGGAGCTACGACGACAAAACGACCGTGATGTCGCGCGACGAGCTGATCGCCCGCTTCAGCCTCGAGCGCGTCCAGCCGTCGCCTGCGACGTTCGACTACCAGAAGCTCGACTGGCTGAACGGCCGTTACCTGCGCGCTCTGCGGGAGGACGAGTACGCGCACGAGGTGCTGCTCTGGCTGGGCGATCACGGGTACGACTGGGACGCCGAGCTCGTCCGCCGCGCGGCACCGCTCGTGCAGGCGAAGCTGACGAAATTCTCGGAGTTTCCGGCATATGCGCGGTTCCTCTTCGAGGACGTCGAGGCCGATCCGGCGCTCGTCGACGAGGACGCCCTCGCCGCTGCGGCCGAGACGCTCGAACAGCTGGAGCAGTGGAGCTCGCCGCGGATCGAGGCCGCGCTGCGCGATCTCGCCGAGCGGTCGGGCTTGAAGCCGGCAAAGGCGTTCCAGCCGATTCGCGTTGCGATCACGGGGTCGAAGATCTCGCCGGGCCTGTTCGAGTCGCTGGAGCTGCTCGGCAGAGACGAGTCGCTGGCGCGGATCAACCGCGCGAGGGCGGCCGGCGCGGCAACGGCTTAGGCGGCGCCAGCGGGTCCAGCGCGCGCTGGAACGCCAGCCACGCGCGGCGGCGAAACCATGCGGTCGGCGCCGGCAGCGGAATCCCCCGGAGGTTGTCCGTGGCGGAGCGACCGGATGCGTCTCCGGCCTTTCTTCCCACCTCAATGAGAAAACGGAGGCGGCGGAGGCCCGGTTACGGCCGGAGGCGAAACGACGCCGCGAGCGTGACGGCGAGCGTCAGCGCCACGAGCAGCCACAGCCCCAGCAGCGCGGCGGCGAGCACGATCCCAGAGCCACCAAGGATCACGCCCGCAGTCAGCGATCCCGGAGTTCTCGCGGGTGGGGAAGCGTCACGCCGGTTCGGCGGAGGCGGCGACGGGAACGGGTCGAGCCGCAACCTCGCGTACCGGACGCGGAACAGGACGACCCGCCACTCCCACGCAAGCCGTTGGACGGCGTCGGCTCCTCCCGCAACGTACGTTTCCCACACTTCGGCGGTAGCGTCGCGAGCGTCCGCCAGCGCCTGCGCGAGCTCCGCGTGGGCCGCGCTCGCGCCGTCGGGCGGCGTCAGGCCTGCGGCCGCTTCGACGCCGCAATGGAGCTCGTACTGGAGCGGCGGCAGGACGTCGTCGTCGAGGAGCCACGGGTCACCGGCGATCTCGTCGAGAGCCGCGAGCGTCGGGCGTAGGTCGAACCACAATCCCGCCACCGCGGCCGCGTAGGCGCGTGGCCTGTCGCTGCCGAGCGTCTGCTTCACGAGGTACGCGATCATAACGACGCTTGTCAGCATCGTTATGGTTCTCGCGCGGTGGAATCCGAGCAGACGACCATCCTCGTTGCCGACGACGAGCCGGCGATTCGGCTCCTTTGCCGAGTCAACCTCGAGTTCGAGGGCTATCGCGTACTGGAAGCGGGGACGCTCCAGGCGGCCCGGGACGAGCTCGACCGCGAGGACGTCGACGTCTTGCTGATCGACGTTCGCTTCGGCGAGCACGACGGGCGCGACCTTGTGCGCGACCTCCGCGCGCAGGGGAGCGCGCTTCCGGTCGCTCTCTTGACCGGGAGCGTCACGCTCCGCGCCGACGAACGAGGGGGCGCAGACGACCTGATCGAGAAGCCGTTTGCGCTCGAGACGCTGCTCGGCACGGTGCGCCGGCTCGAGAGCGGCGTCTACGCGAACGAGAAGTAGACTCTTCGCGGTGAGCGTCGCCGCCGTCCGGAGCCCGGCCGAGTTCGAAGAACGCCTGCAGCGCTACCTCTACGAGCGGTCGGAGGAGGGCCGTGCCGTCCGCGTCGGCGAGAAGGAGACGTCCGAGCAGGCGGCAATCGTGGCGCGCTACGACGATCTCTTCAGCAAGGAGCAGCTGGAGCTGCTCCGCGAATGCGAGGCTGGAGTGGAAGGCGACGAGCGCGAGCGGCTGTACCGCCTGCGCAAGACGTGCGAGGCGGGGCTTGCGACCGCGGAGCTGGCCGAGGAGGACGACGAGCTGGAAAACCGCATCCTCGCGGCGCGCGTCGCGTGGAAGGGCGATGAGATCCCGCTCCGAAACGCGCAGGCGAAGCTCGCGGTGCTCCAGTCCTACGGGGAGCGCGAGGAGCTCGGGCGCCTGCAGGCCGACAAGAACGGCGAATACAACGACGACCGGCTGGAGCTGCTCTCGAAGTGGGAGGCTCTCGACGCGGAGCTCTCGCGGATCGCGGACCCGATCGAGCGCAGCGAGGACGAGAAGCAGATCTCGCTTCGCGAGCTCGAGCGAGCACTCGGGGCTGCGAGCGAGGCCCTCGACGACGTCTACAGCCGTCTCTGTGCGCGGTGGTTCGAGCGGCTCCTCAGCGACGAGCGAGAGCCCGTCCCATCCTCGTATCACTCCGCATACATGCGGCGGCTGTCCCCGCTCGAGTCGACGTACACGAAAGAGCGCAGCGTCGAGATCTGCATGGACACCCTTGTGAAGCTCGGCTTCGATCTCGAGAACGACGAGAACATCAGGCTCGACCTCGGCGACCGGCCGCAGAAATCGCCGCGGGCCTGCGTGATCGCCTCGGACCCGCCGAAGGTCGTCCACCTGATTACGCGGGCGCAGGGCGGCCTACACGACTACCAGGCGTTCCTGCACGAGGCGGGTCACGCGCTGCACTACGCCGGCTGCGATCCGTCGCTCTCGTACACGTTCAGGAAGCTTTCCCGGGACCACGGCCTCACTGAGATCTACTCGTACATCCTCGAGTCGATCACGCGCGAGCCGGCCTGGCACGCCGCGTACTTCGGCCTCTCCGATGCGCAGGCAGCCGAGAACGCCGAGGCGACGACGTTCCTCGAGGCGCTCCTCCTCCGTCGCTACGTCGCCAAGCTGCAGTTCGAGCTGGACTTCTGGGGCCGCTACCACGAGGTCGGCGGGACGAGTGAGGGGTACGCCGACCGGCTGACCGCTGCGACGGGGCTGCGGTACCGGGAGGACGGTTTCATCATCGACATGGATCCCGGCTTCTACACCGCCGACTATCTCCGCGCATGGATCCGCTCGGCGCAGCTCCGCGAATACCTCCGCAACGAGGTGGGCGAGAACTGGTGGCACAGCGCGGAGACCGGAGAGCGTCTGCGCGCGCTCTTCTATGAGGGAACGCGTCCGTCGAGCGAGGAGATCGCAGACCGCCTCGGCTTCGACCCGCTCGACACCGAGCCGCTCGTTGCCGAGCTCGCCGAGCACGCCGCGGCGTAGCCGGAGCCTCCGCGGCACTCGGCTACACTGGCGCGCGCGAGGCGCATTCGTCTAGTGGCCTAGGACACCGCCCTCTCACGGCGGCGGCACGGGTTCGAATCCCGTATGCGCCTTAGAGGCCCTCTTATCTAGGCGGATTTGGCTTAGCTGCACGCGTCAAGCGTGCCGCTGATGCCGCGAAAGCGCGTGTGGTGCACACCTCGGTGGCACCACGGCTTACACAGCCTCGATGGTGAAGATGCCTGCGAACCCATGGCCGACGAACTCCTCGTCAATGTCAGTCTCGATCGCGAGGATCTGCCACTTTGAGCCGTCGCCGGTCGTGAACGTCTCGTCAAGCTCCCAGTTCGGAACGGCGGTGATGAAGGCGGCGGGATCGTTCGGCTCGCCGTACGGCGTCCGTAGGAGGAAGCGGAACATGGACGCTTGGTACCACGGCATCGCGGGCGAGGGTGGCCGATCGACCTAGGCGGGATTGGCGAAATGGTTGGCCGTATGCAGACGGGGTATGTGGACGTTCATGAGGTGGTCGTGTACGCGCGGGGCGGCCACCAGCTTTCCCCGGCCACGGTGGAGCGGGCGTACTGCCGCCAGCTTGAGTTAGGGAACGATCAAGCGTGGCCGCCGCTGACGGGGTATTGGCGCGACGATGGCAGGTTCGTCCAAACGGACGGCAGGCATCGCTTCATCGCTGCTGTGATGCTTGGAGTTGAGTACGTGCTGGTCGCGTGGCTCGTCGCGCCCGCGGAGATCTGCCCAAGCTGCGCCGAGACGAAGCTAGGTGGTCACGGCGATCCATGTCAGTTCTGCACGTTGTGACGGCGCTCGCCTACGCGGCTACAGCCGCTCGCGCTCGACTGAGTGCCAACGCGAGCCGTCCGAGCATCGTCAGGCAGGCGTGAAGCCGTGGAAACGGCTGTTCTGGCGCAAGCGCGTCTAGCGGCTCAACGCCGCGTCGGTTAGCTCAAGCAGCTCGTTTTGCAGCAAGTCGAGTTCGCGCTTGACCCTCTTCAGAGATATCCCCAGGTTCTTCGCAGTCTGAGTCAGCGAGCACTCCTCGAAGAGCATCGGCTCCAACGACCTGAGCCTCCACAGACCCGACGGTGAGAGCTTCTGGATCGGGTCAGGCCGACTTGATGCCGGCGACGGTCAAGCGTAGGGTGAAGATGTGCGGATTAGGGACGCACACCTTCCGAGTCACTTGCAAGGATGCGCGCTGCCCCCGGGCCGGCGCCCTAATCGCCGTGCTCGGGGGCCGTCGCGTTGAAAGGACGGCACGATGAGCACCACCGCTTCGGATCCCCGCTTTGAGGCCGGGTACATCCCGAAGCTAAAGGCACTTGGGAAGCTGAAGTCGTCAGATGCTCAACTCGCGTACTTCGAGAAGCTGGACGACATTGACTTGGTCCAGACGCTGTTCCTGATCGTCGACGTCATTCGTTCATTCTCGAAGTTGGGGGGCGCCCCGGAACAGGTCTTGGACCTGATGAACCTCGAGGGCGCCGCTCTACAGATCGCGTTCGGTCGGTTCGCCGAGGAAGCGTTTGTCCCGGCATTCTCAGCGCACCTTCATATCTGGGAAAGCATTTGCGAGGCGGACGATGCCTAGCGGCGTGGGGGGAAGACGGCCCGAACCCCCCGACTATCAGGCGAAACTGGCGAAGTTCATCGCTGCGCAGCGCGAGTTGGAGGCGCTCCACGAGGACGTGATGCGCGCGATGGTGCTCGATTTCGCCGACGTGCAGCCGAACCCGGCGCGCGACAAAAAGCATGTGAAGATGCCGCGCGAGGAGCGGCGCCACGTAGAGCCTCCGACTGCCGAGTACGTCGAGGCCGTGGTGCGGCTGCTGCCGAGCCGCTAACGCGTCGCGTCGGCTCTGCGTTGGACGCTGCTTCGGCCCTGTCCCGCGAGCCGTCCGCGAATGACACGTTTGTGTCATTGGCGGACTCCGCGCTCGGGCCTACCGTAGATTGTGGAGCCCGGTGTCGAGCCATCTGGACCGGGCCGACCTCGCCGCGATCCCCCTGCGGCGGGTGGGGGTCTGGGCATCGGGCTCCCCCAGCGCGGCTCCCAGCCCCCGAGCCTCGCGCGGCCCCCTGTTACGCGAGGGCGGAGCGGCGATGGTTCGCGAGTTCGCGCTCTTGCCGGAACCGCCAATAGCCGCGGTTCTTCACCTTCACCCAGCCGCGCTCCGCAGCTAAACGATCACGGTTGTCAGCTCGCTCAACATCGCACCGGCCGCGAGCATCACACCACCGGCCGACGGCGCGATGTTCGACTGGAAGCCGACAATCACGGTCAACGCCACAGCGAGCGACTCCGACGGCGTCACAAAGGTCGAGTTCCGCGACGGCACGACCGTGCTCGGTCAGGACACAAGCGCGCCGTACTCCTCCACGTGGAGCAGCGTCCTTCAGGGAAGCCACGTCCTGACCGCGCGCGCAACCGACAACGGAGGCGCCCTCACGGCCGGCAGCCCAGTCGGGATCACTGTGCGGCCGAAGCGCTGAGCTGCGCTCCCGTCGCTTGCAGGCCCCGGGGCGCGTCGTCACCTCACCCACGCCAAGCGTCGTTTTGAACCACCGTCGGCGCCGAGATCGGCGCCGACGTGTTGCGAGCCGAACATCGGTGGTTTCATGCGCTCCTCGGCGTGGGACGACCCCTCGTCACCACTATCGAGGAGGGGTCATGGCAACTGCAACACGGACGGTCGTACGGAGCGGCGGTAGCCCCGGCTTGGTTCGGGTCGAGACGAAGCCGTTCTTTCTCACAAGCGAGTTCGCGTTCTATGCGCTGATGACGCTGGCGCTGCTGATCACGGCCGCGGTCGACGACTCGATCGACGCCCGCTGGTTCTGGCTGCTCGAGGTGCCGCTGACGATCGGCTATCTGCTCAGCCGCGGGGTCGCGAAGTCAGGAAGCAGGACTCCGTCGTACGACCCGCGCGACGAGGCGCTCGTTCGCGCGCGCGAACGCGTCGGCGACGGGGACAGGGACTAGCGCCGCGTCACGGGCGCCAAGACCCCGCGCACCGTGACGGCCGCTCCGCTCGACGCAACGGCGTAGCCTCGTTCCGTCCGCGGTTCGACATCCGAGGGAGGCGAGTCCTCCACGCCTCCCTCAGCGTCATCGTCATTCGGTTAGGGCACGAACGAGCACGCGCGCGACACGAGCTCGGCGCCTGTTCCGTTGTGAAGACCGGGTGCCACGGGCCCGATCTCTCCCGTCACGCCATTGTGCGTATGGACGTTCGCATGGAACTGGTTGAACGCGTCCTGCAACGACGGGTCGTCGCAGAGTCTCGGACCAACCTGAACGAGCCCGTGCTCCGTCTCGACGAAGTGGCGGTGCGCCGCCACATCCGACAGGCTCGGGTCCGCAACAGCAACGCCCGCCGCAATTGCGATCAGCGCGGTTGCAAGCGTCAACAACAGGACGATTCTGCGCACTTGCTCCTCCTCTCCCTCCGGCTTCGTACGCAGGGAGCATCCTCTCCCAGGCCTGCGCAAACCTCAAGGGCGCGCGGGGCGTCGTCGGCATTGAGTGCGAGCGGGACGTCCTCCCGGCCGCATTAGCGTCCCGTTAGAGCGTCCTAGCACGCTGGCCCCGACACCAGCGGCAAGGAAAGGAGCTCGAGATGAGGCGTCAATCACGCCTTGCGATCGCCGTCGCGGCTGCTGCCGTGATGTGCGTCGCGCTCGGCGCGGCCTCGGCGGCGAACATCCTCGGGACGGCCGGGAGCAACACGCTCCGTGGAACGGCGAAGGCCGACAAGCTGGACGGCAAGGGCGGCAACGACAAGGTGTACGGGCTCGGCGGGAACGACGTCTTGATCGGCGGCCCAGGCAACGACCTGCTCGACGGCGGCGGCGGTCGCGATGTCGTCCGGTGCGGCGCCGGCCGCGACACCGTCGTCGTCGTGGACGCGGCCGACAAGATCTCGGCCGATTGCGAGCGGCTGCGGGGTGCGGAGAGGCTCGCATCGGTGTCCGTCGAGGACGCCGCGGTGGCCGAGGGCAACGACGGAGCGTCATTGCTCAGCTTCCGGATCAGCGTCAGCGGCACGCCGTTGCGGCCGATCTCCGTTGACTACGCGACCGCCGACGGGACGGCGGCTGCGGCGAGCGACTACACGCCGGCCTCGGGGACCGCAACGCTGTCGGCCGCGCAACCGACGGCAACGGTCGAAGTCAGCGTTAGCGGCGACGCCGCCGTTGAAGCGGACGAAACCGTCCGGCTCGTGCTCTCACGCGTGATCGGCGCGGGAATTCAACGGGCACAGGCGGACGGAACGATCCGCAACGATGACGCGGCTGCGCTGTCGATCGGCGATGCCTCGGTCGACGAGGGCGACAGCGGGACGAAGACGCTCTCGTTCGTCGTCACGCTTTCGAATGCCAGCGCGTCCGGGGTCTCGGTTGGTTTCGCGACGGCGGACGGAACTGCCGCTGCGCCCGGCGACTACGCGGCGGCGAACGGCACGCTGACGTTTGCTCCGGGCGAGCTTCAGAAGAGCGTCGCGGTCGCGATCAACGGCGACATTGCGGTCGAGCCTGACGAGACGTTCACCGTCACGCTTGCCAGTGCGTCCGGTGCGACGCTTGGACGACAGGTCGGCAGCGGGACGATTCGGAACGACGACCGGCCGCGCGCCCGGGCCGGGAGGTACTCCGGAACGACCTCGCAGGGTCGCCCGATCGCCTTCGTCGTCTCCGACGACGGACTGTCGTTCCGCGACCTCCAGTTCTTCGTCGATGTCACGTGTCCAGGCGTCGGGACGCTCACGAATCTGCCGTTCGACCTGATCGGCGACACGTTCGTGATCCCGACCGACCTGACGGTCCGGCTCTCGGATGCGTTCGAGGACGCGGACCTCGCCGCGACGTTTACGTTCGCGGCAACGCTGTCTTCGTCAGGGCCTGCGTCAGGAACGTTGCGGTTGGACATCCGGTTCAAGAGCGTCGCCGGCGGCCCCGTCAACTGCTCGAGCGGCGCCGTCACCTGGAACGCGTCCTAGGGAGGGAGCACCGGGAGTGAGAGGGCGCGTCGCCGTCCTCTCACTCGCCGGCTTCGGCTCAGCGCCAGGGGCGCGTCACCGGGCGCAGGGTCCGGCGGACGATCGTCGGGACGGTGTGCGTGACGCGCGCCATACGAAGCGCCAGCGGTCGAATCAACACTCGATCCGGCAGCACGGGGACGTGGGCGAGGCGCCTGCGCATGGTGTTCGAGTGCGAGTGTACGAACCGCGGGAGGCGAGACGATGCACAGGGCCATCGCGTATCGTCCGCGGCGTGTTCGGCCGCTGGCGGAGGAACCGTGAGGACAACCGCGCCGACAAACAGGAGGGGGACGTCCACGCGCTCGATCGCGAGAGCGACCCGCGTGGCGGCGTCCAGAGCGACGAGTACCGCCAGGCGGACCCGCGCGAGATCGTCGAGGACGAAGGCGTCGCCATGAGCGGCCCGGCGGGCGCGCCGCAGGAGGGCGAGTCGGTCGAAGAGCGGCGCGCGCGCGATCGCAGCGACTGACGTTTCCGTCCGGCCGTACGAGCCGCGCGGTTCAGGCGCGGTGGCGGCACTCGGGCGACAGCTTTCGCCGCAAAAAGTCGGGAGCGCGAACAGATCGCTTGGTGGGTCGAGGGCGTCCGCGAGCCCGGTTGGCTCGGTTTCTGGGTGGCGGAGGAGCGGAGGCGGGTCGTTGGGTGGGTCGAGGCGTGGCTGCTCTGGTTCACCGGTGATCTCGAGCGTGCGTTTCTCTGGGGCGTCGTCGACGCGCCGTACAGGCGCGCCGGGATCGGGCGACGCCTGTACGACCTCGCGCGGTCGCACCTTCGCGACCTCGACGCGGTCCGCCTGCACAGCAACGCCGAGACCGGCTCCGACGGCGCGCGCTTCCTCGAGTCGCGTGGATGGCGGTGCACGCGCGAGGAGCACTGGTTCGGGCTCGACCCGGCAACCGTGGACACGACGGTGTTGGACGGCCTCGGCTCAGGCATCTCCGTTCTTCCCTGGAGTGCCGTCGACTCACGCGCGGTCTGGGAGGTTCACTCGGCGGCGGCGATCGACATTCCAGGCGATCTGCCGCGTCAGCGGGAGGCGTTCGACAAATGGAACGAGCGTCTGCTCGGCAACCCGCTGTTTTCGCGCGAGCTCAGCCACGCGGTGGTCGTGAACGCACGCGTCGTCGCAACATCGGCGCTGCTCGTCGATCGCGACGCGGCCGTTGGCGAGCACGCGCTCACGGCGACGGCGAAGCCGGACCCGCGGCAAGGGCTACGCGCTGCTCGCAAAGCTCGGCGTGATCCGCGCCGCGAGAGCCGCCGGTCTCCGCGCCCTCGGCACGCCGAACGACTACGAGAACCTCCCGATGCTCGCCGTCAACCGGCGCCTCGGGTATCGCCCGACCGCAGTACGCGGTGAGTTCGAGCTCGAGGCCTAGCCTTTTGCGCGGGGACGTGCGACGAGCGCGAGGAGGGTCAGCGCCACGATCGCGCCCGCGACGCCGGCGATGTCGAGCCAGACGCCGCTGCCGAGATCGATCGCAGTCGCCGCGAGCGCCAGTCCGCCGACGGCGACGCCGCCGAGTGCGATGGCGACGATCCGCACTGCGCGCCGCTCGGTCAGCCGGTCGACGTCCTGCGCGCGCCCTCGGAGCTCGAGCGACCAGTACGCCCCCTCCGCGACAGCGAGGAATGCACCCGCGTACACCGGAGACCATGCGTCGACTGGCCCGTCGCCGAGGTGCAAGGCGTACGCAGCCGCAAGCGCGACGAGCGACCACGGAAGGAGCGTTGAGGCGGCGAGCGCGAGCGCAAGCGCGAGCAGCGCGACGCCGGCTCCGACGATCGCGACCACCGGCCAGAAGTACTCGTCTGCCTGCACGACCAGTGCCACGGCAACGCCCGCAGCACCGACCACGGCCACGCACGCGGCAGCTACGCGCGCGCGAGTCTGGCTTGTCGCCTGAATGCTCCCACCTCCGCAAGCGCGCCCTCGAGGGGGACGCCTCGTTTCCACTCCATCACCGGGACGCCGACCCGCTCGTAGCGACCGCGGAGCGCCTCACGCTGGAGTCGCCACAGCCGCCACGCGAGCGCTTCGCGCTTGCCCTCTGCCGCCGACGCAAACGGAATCGGCGACACCTCGATCACCGCGAGGTCGAAACCCCGCGCGCGCAAGTCGATCAGCGTCGTGACTGCGCGCTCGTCGAGGAGCGGTGACACCGCGAGGATCAGCGCCTTCGGCGGCAGCGTCCGGGGCGGAATCACACTGACGTCCTTCCAGGCGTACGAGAGGATGATCTCGGTGTCGAGCAACGAGTCGACGATGCGATAGAGCTGCACCAGCCCCGACGCCGGCAGCAGCCAGTTCAGGTACCCGCCGAACGACACGAGGCCCACGCGGTCCTTGCGCTCGAGGTACCGATCGGCGATCGTCGCGGCCGCTCGCACCGCCTCGTCGAGCGTCGAGCTCTCCTCCGCGCGCGCCTCGACGAAGGTGTCGAGGAAAACGATCACGTCCGTGTTTCGCTCCGGATGCTCCTCGTTCACCCAGAGCTCGTTGCGGCGCGCGCTTGCACGCCAGTTGATGCGGCGCATGGCGTCTCCCGGCTCGTACGGGCGCAGGTCCGCGAACTCGATCCCTTCGCCCTTCGTCCGCGCGACCTGATTGCCCGTGAAGACCTGCGTCTCCAGCGGGGGCACGAGCGAGCGGAGCTGCTCGGCGCGTGGGTACACCTTGAGCGGCGTCCTGCGGTCGAGCGTCCCCTCGTAGCCGTACAGGTCGAGCGCGTCGTGCGCGCGGAGGCGGAGGTCGCCGATGACATAGGCGCCCCAGCGCTTGCACTTCAGCTTCAGCTCGATCGTCCGCTCCTCGTCCCAGCCCAGGCGGAGCGTGAGCGGCGACGCGCCCTCGACGATCTCGAGCCCGTCCGGGAGCGGGATGTGCAGCTCGAGGCGCTCGATCGGCTGGCGCGCCTCCAGCTCGATCGTCACCGCGACGTCGTCGCCCTCGACTGCGCGTTCGCGGTCGACGGAGAGCGAGACGAGGAAGTCGGGCTCGCGGGCGAACGCGAGCCCGGCGAACAGAACGAGCAGAAACGGCGCCGCGATCGCGACGAGCTCTGGGCGGGCGAGGACGAGCGA
>Ga0126312_10000355_pt1 | contig 26024 bp, 26 predicted proteins | sample Plot104A_FD_92537 | JGI IMG/M metagenome (GOLD analysis project Ga0126312, IMG submission 92537) | Serpentine soil microbial communities from UC McLaughlin Reserve, CA, USA - Plot104A | ecosystem: Environmental > Terrestrial > Soil > Grasslands | place: USA: UC McLaughlin Reserve, Lake County...
CCGGCCGCTTCGTGGTCTCGAGGGCTGCCGGAGAGCCGCGCAAGCGCCCGAAACGCCGCCAGCGCGGCCGCCTGGCTGTCGGCGTCGGCGAGAGGGGCGCGAGGCGCCGTGCCGTCCTCGCGCACGATGCCGCCGCCATCGTCCGATCCGACCGGGTCGCGCGTGTCGCGCCAGCCCTGCTGCGCAAGTCCGGCCGACAGGTGGCGGCCCCCGTGGCGGACCAGCCCGCCGCCGTCGTCGACCGCAGCGTGAAGCCAGCGGCCGGCGGCGCGCCATGCGGGCTCGAGATCCGCGGCGAGGGCACCGTCGCCGCACGCGTCGAGCACGACTAGGAACCACGAGGTCGCGTCCGCGGAGCCGTAGTAGACGATGCCGCCGTCGCGCACCGGCCAGCCGAGCTCGACGAGTCGGCTGGGTGCCCGCTCCCAACGCTCGTGGAGGATCCTCCCCGGCGCCTCCTCCGTCTCCGGGTCGTGCTGACGGCCCTGCCATGCGGCGAGCTCGCGGAGCGTCGCACGCGCGACGTCCGGCCGCGCCGGGAGCACCTGCAGCGACACGATCAGCGAGTCGCGTCCGAAAAGCGCTGCGTAGCGGCCCGGGTCCACGTCGTCGACCGGCTGGGCGCTGGCTAGCGGCCACCCGGCGGGAGAGAGCACCCGCTCGAGGCCCGCTACCGGCGGCACCTAACCCTTGACGGCGCCAGCCGTGAGACCCGCGACGATGCGCTTCTGGAAGAGGATCACGGCCGCGACGAGAGGCACCGTAATGACCACTGACGCCGCCGAGATGGTGCCGAGCGGGATCTCGAACTTCGAGCTGCCGGTGAAGTTGGCGACCGCGACCGGTACCGTGCGCGCGTCGGACGAGCTGGTCAGCGTCTGCGCCAGGAGGAACTCGTTCCAGACGAAGATCGCGGTTAGCAGCCCCGCCGTCACCAGCCCCGGCGCCGCCAGCGGCAGGACGATCTTGCGGTAGGCCTGGAAGTAGGAGGCGCCGTCGACAAGGGCGGCCTCCTCGAGCTCCTTCGGGATCTCCTTGAAGAACGACGTGAGGATGTAGATGCAGAGCGGGAGCGCGAACGCCAGGTACGGGATGATCAGGCCGGCGTAGGTGTTGTACAGCCCCCAATCGGTCCAAAGCTTGAAGATCGGAGCCGCGATCGCGATCGGCGGGAACGTCGAGATCGAGAGGATGACTGCCAGGATCAGGAACTTCCGCGGGAAGCGCAGGCGAGCGAGCGCGTAGGCCGCGAACGACCCAACAGCGAGCGCGAGCGTCGTCGTGATTCCGGTGACTATCGCGCTATTGCGCAGCGCCTTCGTGAAGTCGGAGTTCTTGAAGATCGAGTCGTAGTTGCTCAGGGTCGGGTGGGGCGGGAGGAGGTCGGAGCTCGAGAGATCCTGGCCGTGCTTCAGCGAGACGTTGATCAGCCAGTAGAAGGGGAACAGGCAGAAGACGATGATCAGGGCAACGGCGATCCACAGCAGCAGCGGCCTGATCCAACGCCGCCGTGGTACGCGCTCGACCGGCTTGCTCCGCTCGCGGGTGGCCGTGCCGACTCGTAGGGCCCTCGTGGTCACCTAGTCCTCCGCCAGCGTCCGGATGTTGCCGCCCACCAGACGGATGTACAGGAAGGACACCGCCATCACGATGATGAACGTCAGCACGGCCAAGGTGGAGCCCTGCCCGAGCAGGCGGTCCTGGCTGAACTTCTCGTAGGAGAGAATCGAGAGCGTGGTAGTCCCGTTCGCGCCCTTGGTGAGCACGTACGGTAGGTCGAAGATCCGGAGAGCGTCGAGCGTGCGGAAGATGAGCGCGACGAGGATGGCCGGTCGCAGGAGGGGCAGGGTGATGCGCGTGAAGCGCTGCCAGGTGCTCGCGCCATCCACCTTCGCGGCGTCGTACAGATCCTCCGGAATTACCTGGAGCCCGGCGAGCAGCAGTAGGGCCATGAAGGGCGCCGTCTTCCAGACGTCGGCGAAGATCATCACCGCCAGGGCGTAGCCGCGCTCGCCGAGCCAGACGGTGCCGGCCCCCGGCAAGCCGAGCTTGTCGAGCACGACCGGCGCCAGACCCAGGTCGGGCTCGAAGATCGTTCGCCAGGTGATCGCGGTGACCACGGTGAGGATCGCCCACGGGACGAGGACGACGGTGCGCAGCAGCGCCCGGCCCTTGAACGCCTGATGCATCGCGACCGCCATCGCCAGGCCAATCACCAGCTCGAGCGCGACCGAGACCGTCGTGAAGAGAAACGTCGTGCCGGTCGCGCTCCAGAACCCGGACGACTTCACGGCATCGATGTAGTTGTCGAACCCCACGAACCGGGAGAGCCCCGCCACGCGCACGCTGTACTGGTTGAGCGACAGCCAGATCGCGTAGCCGATCGGGTAGGCCGCGACGATCGCGACCACGATCAGCGCTGGCGTCAGCATCGTCGCGGCGGTGCGCCGCTCCGACTGCCCGTACCGCCTCCGGCGTCCTCGCCGTGCCGGCGCTCGGGCTGTGGCCGCCTCCATCGTCCTAGAAGGTCTTCAGCGCGGTCTGCACCTGACTCGACATCTTGTCTACCGCCGCGCTGGGCGACATGTCTCCCTGCAGCGCCGCGAAGACGTTCTTGTAGATCGCCTCCGATATCTGCGGATACACCGGCGAGACGGGACGTGCCTGACCCTGCTCGACAGCCTTCTTCAGCTCCGCGGCGAAAGGCATCGCCTTCTTCACCGCCGGATCGGAGTAGACCGAGCCGAGCACCGGCGGCAGCGACGCCTTGGCACCCATCACCTGCTGCTGCGCCGGCTGCGTGACGAAGTCGGCGAAGGCAGCCGCCCCGGCCGCGTTCTTCGAGTAGGCCGAGATGCCGAGGTTGTAGCCGCCGATTACGCTCGCCGGCTGGCCGCCCTGCCAGGACGGGAACTTGGCTGCCGCGAAGGTCGAGCCGATCTTGGACTTCTTGTCGAGCGCATAGGTGTATGGCCAGTTCCGCATGAACGCCGGCTTACCGGCCTCGAACGCGCGCCGCGATTCCTCCTCCATGTAGGTGGTCACGGCCTTCGGCGCGGACTTGTCCTTGATCCCGTTGACCATGAAGGTGAGCACGTCGGTCGCCTTCTTCTTGTCGAGGTCTAGCTTCTTGCCGCTGCTGTCCGTGATCTTGCCGCCGGCGCTGTACAGGAGCTCGAGGTAGTCGACGGTCAGACCCTCATAGCGGGCGCCCTGATAGACGAGGCCGCCCTTGCTCTTGGCATCCGAGTAGACCTGCTGCCAGGAGCCCGGGGGGGAGCTCACCTTGTCCGTCCGGTAGTAGAGGAAGCCAGCGTTGGTGTTGAAGGGGACGCCCCAGGTCTTGCCCTCGAACTCGGCCGTCTTGAGCGTCGAGGGGATGAAGTCGCCCTTGCGCTTGTCCGTCGTCTTGGAGACGTCGAGTAGCCAGCCCTGCCCCGCGAACTCGGCGGTCCAGATCACGTCCATGCCGAGCACGTCGCATTCGCTGGACTTGGCCCGCAGGCGCTGGATCAGCTGCGTCCGCTGGTCGTCCGCCGACGTCGGAAGCTCGAGGAGCTTGGCCTTGGAGTCGGGATACTTCTTGTTGTATCGACTCACCATGCTCGAGAACGCGCCGGTGGTGTCCTTGCCGATGCACCAGGTCACGTCCCCGGAGGCCTTCGGGGCGGGCGCCGACTTGGCGTTCTTTGTGACGTCCTTGCCGCCGCCGCCACCCCCGCCACCGCCACCGCAACCGGCAACGGCCAAGGCCAAGGCCAAGGCCAAGGCCAAGGCCAGCACAGCGAGTACCACCACGCTCAGCCGCAGGTGCCTCATGCTCTCGCTTCCCCCCCTCTCGGGACGCCCGGCTAACAGGCTTTACCCGGCTAGTGTTGCCTTTACTCGCCTGTTCCGATGACGAGCGCGCTTCGGAATTCAGGGACTTGGGCGATACGTCTTGGTGCGGGGCCGCGAATACGCGCCCGCCACTGAATGACGCTGGAGACCAGCGCCGGTTGGGTACGCCGCAAATCCGGCTGGGGCACTCGCGCGCGATGGATGCGCTCGACGGGCTGCGGCCCAGGTTGGACGCGCCGCTGCTGTTCCCCGCCGCCCGCGCCCGCACGTTGACGTGGACAACTTCCCAGGTCCCGGGGAGCGTCTCTGCGCGTCCCCCGTCCCTCACCGACCTTCGCGTCGACGCTCCGTCCGATCGCGCGCTTCCAAAGCCGCGCGAACCCCGCTCCGGAAGCCGTTTCGTGGCGATGGGCGGTGCCTGGCTCGAACAGGCGACCTCCTGCTTGTAAGGCAGGCGCTCTACCAGCTGAGCTAACCGCCCGGGCGGCCGAGTCTAGCGTCGGGCATCCGCCGGCCTCCTAGTATCCCGCCGGTGAACGCGCGGCTCTTCTGGCTCTCGTTGGGCGTACAGGCCGCCGCCGTCGCGGTCCTCTCCGGCGTCCTCGTCGCGCTCCCGCTGTCGCATGACTTCTTCGAGGACTGGGGCTACCTGGTGGGGCCGGCAGCGTGGGCCGCCTGTTCGCTCGTGACGGCTCGGGTCCTTTCCCTGCCGATCGGCTACGTGCTCTTCGCGGCGCTCGCCGGCGGGGTGGCGGGCACGATCGTCCTGCTTGTCACGAGCCACTGGCCGGGGGTGGGGGCCGCGCTGCTGGTGTTCGCGGCCTCGTGCGGGAGCTATCACCCGGAGGCGGAGGGCGAGATCGCAGCCGGGTAGGCAGTCAGTAGCCCCGGCGGGAGTCGAACCCGCGCTACTTCCTTGAAAGAGAAGCGTGCTAGCCGTTACACCACGGGGCCGAGCACGCTGAGTCTACGAGGCTCCGGCCGCCATCGAGCTCACATCCATAGGCGAACCGAGGCCGTCCATAGGCCAACGGCCCGAAGGCCGGTCGCCGCCGCGCGGTACGCGATCGGCTGACCCTCCTGAGTACCGCAGGCCTGCAGTGCCCCCGGGAGGACTTGAACCTCCAGCCGTGCGCTTAAAAGGCGCCTGCTCTACCGGTTGAGCTACGGGGGCTGGCGTAGATGATGGCGAGTCGCGCTACGCGGCGTGGCGACTGCGACCGTTCAGCACCGCGTCGAGCAACCCGGGGAAGCAGGCGTCCAGGTCGTCCCGGCGCAGGGATTGGAGACGCTTGCGACCCTCCACGCGGGTCTTGACGACGCCGGCCTCGCGCATGACCCGGAAGTGGTGCGAGAGTGTCGCCTTCGAGAGGCCCAGATCGAAGCGGCCGCACGCCCACTCCTCCCCCGCGGCGAGCCGCTTGACTATTTCGAGTCGCGCCGGGTCGCTCAACGCGTGCAGCACGTCGTAGAGCTCGAGCTCGGCGCGAGGAGGATGGTGCGGCTCTCTCATCGCTCGACCGCGTTCAATGCTAGCCGGTCCGTTCGAGATCCATCGAAGATTCTCGGCAGCGTGCTCAGTGGCGGAAGTGGCGGCGCGCCGTGAAGACCATCCCCACGCCGGCCTTGTCGCAAGCCTCGATCACCTCCGGGTCGTTCTGAGATCCGCCCGGCTGGATGATCGCCCGGACGCCGGCGTCGATCGCCAGCTGCGGGCCGTCCGCGAATGGGAAGAACGCGTCCGAGGCCAGCACCGCCCCCTCGAGCTCGATTCCGGCGGCGCCCGCCTTCTCGATTGCGATCCGGACCGAGTCGACACGGCTCATCTGCCCCGCCCCGACCCCGGCCGTGGCGAGCTGCTTGGCGAGCACTATCGCGTTCGAGCGTACGTGCTTGCAGACGTGCATCGCGAATAGCAGCTCGCCCCACTCCCCCTCGCTCGGCTTGCGCTCGGTGGCCACGCGCATCTCCTCGCGCAGCTCGAGGCCCGTGTCGCGGTCCTGCACCAGCAAACCGCCGCGGACCCGCTTCATGTCGAGTTCGGTGACGGGCGGGCGGCGGCGCTCGCTGGTCTCGAGAATCCGGATGTTGGGCTTCTGCTGGAGCACCTGAAGGGCATCCGGGTCGTACCCGGGCGCGTAGACGAGCTCGACGAAGATCTCGTGGAGCTTCTCCGCCAGGGCCTTGTCCAGCTTGCGGTTGAAGCAGAAGACACCACCGAAGGCGCTCATCCGGTCGGTGTCGAGGGCCTTCTCGAAGGCTTCGGCGACGTCGCCGCCCACCGCGCAGCCGCAGGGGTTGTTGTGCTTGACGATCGCGACCGCCGGCAGCTCGAACTCGTCGATGATGCGGCGCCCCGAGTCGAAGTCGAGCAGGTTGTTGAACGACAGCTCCTTGCCGTGGAGCTTGGAGATCATCGACAGCAGGTGCGTGCGGGCGCCGGTCTGGGCGTAGTAGGCGGCGCGCTGGTGGGGGTTCTCGCCATAGGACAGGTCGAGCACCTTCTCGAACGCCTGGGCGTACAGGGTCGGGAAGTCCTCCTCGCGCTCGGCGAACCAGCGGGACACGGCAGCGTCGTAGCGTGCCGTGTACGAGAAGGCCTCCGTGGCGAGCGATTCGCGCGTCCGCTCCGACAGCCGGCCGCCTCCCTCGCGAAGCTCCTCGAGCACCGCGTCGTAGCTCTCCGGCGAGACGACCACGGCGACGTACGGGTGGTTCTTCGCCGCGGCCCGTATGAGAGCGGGCCCGCCGATGTCGATGTTCTCGATGACCTCTTTGTCGGACACGCCCCGGACCGAGGCAACGCGCTCGAACGGATAGAGGTTCACGCAGACGAGGTCGATCGGCTCGATCTCGTGCTCGTTGAGGGTGTCCACGTGCTCCTGGTTCTCACGCACAGCGAGGAGCCCCGCGTAGATCCTGGGATGAAGCGTCTTGACTCTCCCGTCGAGCATCTCGGGGAAGCCGGTGTAGTCCTCGACCGGGCGCGTCTCGACGCCCTCGACCCCGAGCTCCCGCGCCGTGCCGCCGGTCGACACGAGCTCCACCCCGAGCTCCGTCAGCCCGCGGCCGAAGTCCACCAGCCCACGCTTGTCGGACACGGTGAGCAAGGCCCGGCGGACCTGGACGTCGCCGGGGGCGTCCGGCTCCACCCGCCTGGGCTCAGTCGCCTCGGCCATCGATCCGGATCAGCCGCGGGTTGTCGGGATCGGGGCTCACGCGGCCGGCTGCGATCAGCCGCACCGCCTCCGGAAGCAGTCTGTGCTCGATGCCGTGGACGCGCTCCTCGATCGCCGCGATGTCGGAAGGGTAGGAGAGCTCGAACGCCTCCTGCAAGATGATCGGCCCGCTGTCCACGCCTTCGTCCACGAAATGGACGGTCACCCCGCTGACCTTGACGCCGTGCTCGAGCGCCTTCTCGATTGCGCCGATGCCCGGGAAGGCGGGCAACAGCGCGGGGTGCACATTGATTATCCGGCCCTTGAAGCGGCGGATGAAGTCGGGTCCGAGCAGTTCCATGAAGCCGGCCAGGACGACGAGATCCACCGCCTTCTCCTCGAGCCAGTCCCCGAGCGCCCGATCGCGCGCCGCCCGGTCCTCGTGCTCCGCGATCTCGAACACCGCGGTGTCCACGCCGGCACGGCTCGCGCGCTCTAGCCCGCGCGCCCCGGTCCGGCTGGAAGCGACACAGGCCACCTCGATCCCCTCATGTCCGTGCACCGTGTCGAGGATCGCCTGGAGGTTCGTGCCCTCGCCGGAGATGAGGACGCCCACCTGGAACGCCACGGTCAGACGCCGGCAGCCCGGAGAACCGGATACGGCCCGCCGCTCGACTTGATGCGTCCCTCGTCGATCAGCTCGTCGACGCGGGCAAGGATGTCGGCGCGGCGCATTCCGGTCGACACCCCGTACGCCGGCAGGCCGTCGTACGAGTTGCGCCGGATCTTCTCGGTGCGGGCCCCGTGAATGATCTCCGCGCAGGTAGTCCGCCCGACCGCCGGGCGCGCCATCCGGGCGACGGAGACGATCGCCTCGTCGAGGCCCTCGAGCGCCACCGGATCCGGCGGCGGAGGCGCGGGAACGAGGCGCGCATCGCAAACGTCGCAGCAGGCGCCGGGGCTCCCCTCGGGCTCGGAAGAGTCGCCGAAGTGCCCCAGGATGGCCTCCCGCCGGCAGGAGCCGCCCTCGACGTACGCCCAGATCTCGCGGTACTGGCGCCAGCGCGCTCGGGCGGCCTCCTCGATCGAGGCCCGACAGCGGAGCTCCGCGCGCCGGTCGAACGGTCGGGCCATGCGCCCCTCGACGCGGTCGGGAGGTGACGGGGTGGGAACCAGGACGCCCGCGCGCGTGAGGTGTCCGACGAGCGAGCGGAGCCTGTCCCGGTCGCCGCCGAGATCCCGCGCGAGCTCCGCGGCATCGAGCGAGTAGCCGCCCTCTCCGTCGGCCGCCGCCGCGAAGCGGTCAGCCAGCCAACCCGGGAGACCGTCCTCGATCTCGTCGGACTTGATGAAGTGGACGTGCAAGGCCTTGTCGCGGTTCTCCGCTACGAGCAACGCCCGGGCCGGATCGCCGTCGCGCCCGGCTCGGCCGGCCTCCTGGTAGTAGGCCTCGAGCGAGGCCGGCACGGTCGCGTGGAGGACGGTCCGCACGTTCGGCTTATCAACCCCCATCCCGAAGGCGTTGGTGGCCACGATCAACGGCACGCGGTCGGCGAGAAATGCTCGCTGCGCCTCGGCCCGCCGCTCCCGCGCGAGGCCCGCGTGGTAGGGCCGGGCCTCGATCCCGAGCGCCGGGCCCAGCTCACCCGCCAGCTGCTCGGAGCCGACGCGCGTGCCGGCGTACACGATCGCGGGAAGGCAGTCCTCCCGCCGCAGGGCCTCGGCGATCAGCGACCGCTTCTCGTGCGGAGCGGGCCGGGCGACGGCGAAGCCGATGTTGGGCCGATCGAAGCCGGTGGCCACCCGTAGTGGCTCCCGCAGGCCCAACCTGCGGGCCACGTCCTGCGCGACGCGGGGGGTGGCCGTGGCAGTGGACGCCACCAGGCAGCGCGCGCCGAGCGCCCGCGCCGCGTCGGCGAGCCGGAAGTAATCGGGCCGGAAGTCGTGCCCCCACTGCGACACGCAGTGCGCCTCGTCGACCACGAAGATGCCCACTCTGGCCGCGGCCATCCGCTCTAGGAAGCCGAGCGCCGCGAAGCGCTCGGGCGCGACGTAGAGCAGGCGCAGCTGGCCTGAGGCGGCCCGGCGGACGGCGTCCGCGTTGGCCCCGGCGTCCTGCTGGGCGTTGACGAGCGCCACATGCTCGCCCAGACCGCGCGCCCGGAGCGCCTCGACCTGGTCCTGCATGAGCGCCACGAGCGGCGACACCACGACGGTGAGGTCATCACGCAGGAGAGCCGGGAGCTGGTAGCAGAGCGACTTTCCGGACCCCGTGGGGATGACCACCAGCACGTCACGGTCCGCCAGTGCGGCCTGGCAGGCCTCGAGCTGGCCCGGCCGGAAGCTCCGGAAGCCGAAGTGCTCACGAAGGGACGCGGTGAGGTCCACGGCGGCCACCCTAGCGCCGCACGCGGCGGTAGCCGAGCCGTTGTCGCGAGCCCGTTGCAGAGCGTGCATTGCCGTGCCTACAATCGCGTTACGACCACCGAGCCGGCACAGACACCCGCTCCGATGTCCCGAGTGGAGCCGTCGGAGCTGATCACGCCCGAGGAGCTGCGGCTCGCGACGCGCAACCACGGGCTGCCGCTCGAGGCGCTGGCCTACGACGTAACGCCTGTCGGGCTGCATTACCTGCTCATCCACTACGACATCCCGGTCGTGGACCCCGCGTCCTGGAAGCTCTCCGTCGGCGGGGCCGTGAAGCGCGAGCTCGAGCTCTCGATCGACGATCTTCGTGCGAGACCCGCCGTCACGCAGGCCGTGACGATGGAATGCGCCGGAAACGGGCGCGGGCATATGGCGCCCCGACCCGTCTCCCAGCCCTGGCTCGTGGAGGCGGTCGGTACTGCGGAATGGACCGGTACCCCCTTGCGCCCACTGCTGGAGGAGGCCGGGATCGAGGACGGCGCCGTCGAGGTGCTCTTCAGCGCGCTCGACCGCGGCATCGAGGGCGGACTCGAGCAGCGCTACGAGCGCAGCCTGCCGCTGGAGGAGGCCCTCCGCGACGAGGTGATGCTCGTCTACGCGGTCGGCGGCGAGCCATTGCCGCCGCAGCACGGGTTCCCACTGCGGCTGGTGGTGCCGGGCTGGTACGGGATGACCAACGTCAAGTGGCTCGAGCGGATCACGGTTCTCAAGCGGCCCTTCGAGGGCTACCAGAACTCGTGGAGCTACCGGCTGCGCCAGACGCCCGAGGACGTCGGCGAGCCGGTCTCGCGCATGCAGCCAAGGGCCCTGATGGCCCCGCCGGGCATGCCGGTCTTCGCCAACCGCGAGAGGCAGGCCGGCATGGGCCGCCACACGATCACGGGCCGCGCCTGGTCAGGCGGCGGCACCATCGAGCGGGTCGAGGTGAGCGACGACGGCGGCGACACATGGCACGACGCCCTGCTCGGCCCACAGGTCTCGCGCTGGGGATGGCGAGCGTGGCAGTGGGAATGGAGCCCCGCCGCGCCGGGCGACTACGAGCTCTGCTGCCGCGCGACCGACTCCTCGGGAACCTGCCAACCCCTCGAGGCTCCCTGGAACCTGCACGGCTTCGCCAACAACGAAATCCAACGGGTTCCGGTGACGGTCACGAGCGCCTAGTATCGGCGTACCGACTATCCGGGAGGATTCGTAGATGGATGAGAAGCACCTCAAGTCCGCCCCGCTCTTCGCGGAGCTGGGCAAGAAGGAGCGCAAGGCCCTTGCCACGAGGACCGACCGGATCGATGTCCCGGAGGGCAAGCAGCTCGCCAGGGAGGGTGACTTCGCCTACGAGTTCTTCGTGATCACCAGGGGAACGGCCGAGGTGAGTCACGGGAACGACACCGTGGCGGAGCTCGGCCCCGGCGACTTCTTCGGTGAGATCGGGATCCTGTCCTCTGAGCGCCGCGTGGCGACGGTCACCGCCACCTCGCCGATGGAGCTCATCGTGATGACGGAGCAGGCGCTCCGGTCACTTCACCATGAGGACCCGGCGGTGGCCCGGAGCCTCGAGCAGGCGATCGAGGAGCGGTTAACGACCAACCGCGGTTAGCTGCTCGAGCGCGAACTTCCCGTTCGCCGACTGGGTCCGCTCCAGCGGGTAGTCGCCCGAGAAGCAGGCATCGCAGTGGGTCTCCCGCGTGGAGCGGATCGCCTCGTAGACGCCGTCCAGCGAAAGGTAGGCCAGCGAGTCGCAGTCGAGCTCCTTCGCGATCTCGGTGACCGTCCGGTCGTGCGCGACCATCTCCTGCGAGGTGGACATGTCGATTCCGTAGTGGCAGGGGTGGCGGATCGGCGGCGCCGAGATCCGCATGTGGACCTCCTTCGCACCGGCGTCGCGGAGCATCTTCACGATCTGGCGCGTGGTGTTGCCGCGCACGATCGAGTCGTCCACGACCACGATCCGCTTGCCCTCGACCACCTCGCGCAGCGGGTTGAACTTCATGCGCAGACCGTGCTTGCGCAGCTCCTGGCCCGGCTGGATGAACGTGCGGGCGACGTAGCGGTTCTTGATCAGCCCGTCGTCGCGTGGGATGCCGGAGGCCTTGGAGTAGCCGGCGGCTGCAGGGTTGCCTGAATCGGGGACCGCGATCACGACCTCGGCCTCGACGGGCGACTCACGCCACAGGATCTCGCCCATCTTGCGCCGTGAGACCTGGGTGCGGTTGCCCTCGAGCACCGAGTCGGGCCGGGCGAAGTAGATGTGCTCGAAGACGCAGAACGCCTTGCGCTCAGACTCGACAACCTGGCGGGACTCGATCCCGCGCTCGCCGAGCGAGACCATCTCGCCGGGCTGGACCTCGCGCAGCAGCTCGCCGCCGATGATGTCGAACGCGCAGCTCTCCGATGCCACGCAGTAGCGCCCGCCGAGCCGCCCGAGCGACAGCGGCCTCAGCCCCGCGGGGTCGCGGAAGGCCACCACCGAGTCGGCGGTCATCACCACGGTGGAGAAGGCTCCCTCGAGGTGCGGGACCACGTCGGCCACCGCATCCTCGATGGTGTCGGCCTCGTGCCGCGACAGCAGCGCGGCCATGATCTCCGAGTCCGAGGTCCCGTCGAAGGAGACTCCCTCGTCGGTGAGCCGCGAGTGGAGCTCGACCGCGTTGATCAGGTTGCCGTTGTGGGCGAGCGCCACCTGGCGGCGGTCGGAGCGCCACACCGGCTGCGCGTTGTGCCACGCCGAGGAGCCCGTGGTCGAGTAGCGCACGTGGCCGACGGCCAGCTCGCCCTGGAGGGCCTTGAGCTTGTCCTCGTCGAAGACCTGGGAGACGAGACCGAGATCGCGCACGGTCATGATGTGGCCGCCCTCGCTCGTCGCTATTCCCGCCGACTCCTGCCCGCGGTGCTGGAGCGCGTAGAGCGCGAAGTACGCGAGGCGGGCGACGTCGGACTCCGGCGCGTAGACGCCGAAGACGCCGCATTCGTCGCGAGGGCCGTCGCGACCCGAAATCGTGTCGAGAGGAGTCATCCCTGGCGGCCGGCGGGGACGGAATCGAGAGCGAGCTCGGAGCCCCCGGCCACTGCGGCCAAGGGTATCAACGGCCCCCGGCGGCTAGGCGAGCGCCAGCGCCGCATGCGCGGATCGCAGCTCGTCGAGCTCCAGGCTGAAGCTTGCGTCGGCGATCGTCAGCTTGAGCGCGTGGCCTCCGACTGCGCCGAAGATGTCGAGCGGCGTGCGCTCGCCAAGGCGCTCGAGTACCTGGCGCGGGCCCGAGACGACGAAGCCGCCGGGCCCCTCGCCGAAGAGGTGCTTCAGCGGATCGTCCGAGGAGCCGAGGTCGAGCGTCGCCCCGATGCCGCCCGCCAGGCAACACTCCGCGACCGCGACGAGGAAGCCGCCTTCCGCGATGTCGTGCGCGCTCGACAGCTCGCCGGCGCGGACGGCGTCCCGGATGGCCACCTGCGCCCGGCGGACCGCAGCCGGGTCGACCCGGACCAGCCCGTCCGGCAGCGCCTCGCCTCGCAGCTTCCAGAGCTCGCCGCCGGGGAGCCGCGGTGAGAACTCGCCGCAGATCCCCAGGGCATCGCCCTCGGTGGCGAATGCGAGCCTCCCGGCGCGCGCCGGGTCGGGCAGGCTGCCCACCATCCCAACGATCGGAGTCGGGTAGATCGGCCCGTCCGGGCCCTCGTTGTAGAGCGAGACGTTCCCACCCACGACCGGCGCGCCGAGAGCGCGGCAGCCGTCGGCCAGCCCCCGAACGGCCTCGGACAGCTGCCAGGCGATGTGGGGCTTCTCAGGGTTGCCGAAGTTGAGGCAGTTGGTCAGCCCGAGCGGCTCGGCGCCGGCGCAGGCGAGGTTGGAGGCGCACTCGAGCACCGCCTCGAGGGTCCCCGCGTACGGGTCGCAGGCGACGCGGCGGCCGTTGCCGTCGATCGCGACCGCGATCGCGCCCCTGCCGCCGTCCGGAGCGAGCTGAAGCACGGCCGCGTCACTCTGCTCCGGACGCCGAACCGTCCGCGACTGCACCAGGGAGTCGTACTGCTCGAAGAGGGGGCGGCGCGAGCTCAGGTTCGGCGAGCCGAGCAGCGCGAGCAGGCTCACGCCCGGATCGTCGTCCTCGAGCGCCACGGGCGGAGGCGGGTAGAGAGGCTCGGTCGGCTTCGCGGGCGCGAGGTCGTAGAGCGGGCATTCGTCGACGAGCGTCTCCACAGGCATGTCGCCCACGAGCTCGTCCCCGTCGAACACCCGCAGGCCGTCGCCGTCGGTGACGCGGCCGATCTCGGTGGCCCGTACCTCCCAGCGCCCGCAGATACCCAGCAGCTCGTCCAGGCGCTTCGGCTCCACCACGCACAGCATCCGCTCCTGGGACTCGGAGATCATGATCTCGAACGGCTCCATGCCCGGCTCCCGCAGCGGGACCTTTGAGACGTCCAGGTCGATGCCCACGCCGCCCTTGGAGGCCATCTCCGAGGTGCTCGACGAGAGTCCGGCGGCGCCCAGGTCCTGGAGCGAGCGAAGCGTGCCACCCTCGAGCAGCTCCAGGCAGCACTCGAGCAGCTTCGACTCCTCGAAGGGGTCACCGATCTGGACGCTGGGACGCTTGTCGTCGCCCTCGCCTAGCTCGGCGCTGGCGAGCACCGAAGCGCCGCCTATTCCGTCGCGGCCGGTCCGGGCGCCGAGCAGCACGACGAGGTTCCCGACACCGGCCGCCGCGCTGCGGATGAGCCGCTCGCGCGGGGCGATGCCGACGCACATTGCGTTGACCAGGCAGTTCTGCTCGTAGGAGGCCTCGAAGTAGACCTCCCCGCCCACGGTGGGGACGCCGATCGAGTTGCCGTAATGGCCGATGCCGCCTACCGCCCCGTCGAACAGGAAGCGCGAGCGCGGGGAGTCGAGCTCTCCGAAGCGCAGCGAGTCGAGCACCGCGATCGGGCGGGCGCCGACCGCGAAGACGTCGCGCAGGATGCCTCCGACCCCGGTCGCGGCGCCCTGGAAGGGCTCGACGGCGCTCGGATGGTTGTGCGACTCGACCTTGAAGGCCACGGCCAGCCCGTCGCCGATGTCGACGACCCCGGCGTTCTCGCCCGGGCCCATCAGCACGGCTGGACCTTCCGTTGGCAGCTGTCGCAGCAGCTTCCTCGAGTGCTTGTAGGCGCAGTGCTCCGACCACATCAGCGAGAAGACGGCCAGCTCGAGCGCGTTCGGCTCGCGGCCGAGGCGCCCGACGATGCCCTCGTACTCGGCGTCCGTGAGCCCGAGCTCGCGGTGTCGGGTCACGCCGCCGCGGCCAACTCGGATACGTGCGCCACGAGCGAGTTGAACAGCCTGCCGCCGTCCGCCGAGCCTGTGAGCGGATCGACGGCGTGCTCGGGGTGCGGCATCAGGCCCATCACGTTCTTCTGGCGGTTGAGGACGCCCGCGATGTCGCGCAGCGAGCCGTTGGGGTTGTGCCCGTGCGCGTAGCGGAGGACGATCTGGCCCTGTGCCTCGAGCTCGTCGAGAGCCGCTTCTGGCGCGTAGTAGCGCCCTGTCGTGTGCTTAACGGGAATGGAGAGCGTCCGGTCGTCCTCACACGCGCGCGTGAAGGGGTTGTCCGCGTTGACGACCTCGAGCTCGACCTGGCGGCAGACGAAGCGCAGGCCGGCGTTGGGGAGCAGGGCGCCCGGCAGGAGCCCGGCCTCGCACAGGACCTGGAAGCCGTTGCAGATCCCCAGCACGGGACCGCCGGCAAGCGCGAACTCGCTAACCGAGCCCAAGACCGGCGAGAAGCGCGCGATCGCTCCCGCCCGCAGGTAGTCGCCGTACGAGAAGCCGCCCGGGATCACGACCGCGTCGACACCGCCCAGGTCGCGATCGGCGTGCCAGAGCAGGTCCGCGTCGGCGAAGCGCCGGCAGGCGAGCAGCGCATCGACCTCGTCGCAGCTGCCCGGGAAGCGGATGACCCCGAACCTCATCCCGCGTTGGCCCCTTCTACCACCAGGATCTCGTAGTCCTCGATCAGCGGGTTGGCGAGCAGCCGCTCGCACATCTCCGGCACCTGGGAAGCGTCCTCGACGTCGAGCTCCACAAGCCGGCCCACCCTGACGTTCGCGACGCCGTCGAAGCCGAGCGCCGGCAGCGCCCGCTCCACCGCCTGGCCCTGCGGGTCGAGGATGCCCTCCTTGGGGCGGATGAGCACGCGCGCCCTGGTCAAACCGCTCCGCTCCTCTCGAGCCAGGCCTTGAATGGCTCGCCCGCGATCCGCTCGTAGGCCTCGACATACCGGGCCCGCGTGCCGTCGACCACCTTGGAGGGAAGCGGCGGCGCCGGCGGCGACTTGTCCCAGCCCGTCTCGGACGCCCAGTCGCGGACGTACTGCTTGTCGAAGCTGGGTTGGGCCCGGCCGGGCGCGTAGCCGCCCGCCGGCCAGAAGCGCGATGAGTCGGGCGTGAGCACCTCGTCGGCGAGCACGATCGTCCCGTCGGGCCGCCGGCCGAGCTCGAACTTGGTGTCGGCGAGCAGGATCCCGTTCTCGCGCGCGTGCTCGGCGGCGAAGCGGTAGAGCTCGATCGAGAGCCGCCGCAGCTCCTCGAGCAGCGGCCGGTCGCCCACGATCTGCGCCGCCCGCTCGAAGTCGACGTTCTCGTCGTGGTCGCCCACCTCGGCCTTGGTGGCGGGGGTGAAGATCGGCTCCGGCAGGCGGTCGGACTCCTGGAGGCCCTCCGGCAGCTCGATCCCGCAGACGGCGCCGGTGCCCTGGTAGTCCTTCCAGCCGGATCCCGTGAGGTAGCCGCGTACCACGCACTCCACCGGAACCATCTCGAGGCGCTCGACCAGCATCCCGCGTCCGCGGGCGTCCTGCGGCACGTCCGTGTAGGAGAGGAGGTGGTTGGGGCAGATCTGCTCCGTGCGCTCGAACCAGAAGACGGACAGGCCCGCAAGCACGCGGCCCTTGTTCGGGATCGGCGTGGGATGCACCACGTCGTACGTGGAGATCCGGTCGGAGGCGACCATCAGCAGCCGGTCTTCCCCCACCGCGTAGATGTCCCGGACCTTGCCCCGTGACAGCAGCTGAAGGTCCTGGAGCGCGGCGACTTCGCTCACGTACCCGAGGCTAACAAGCGCGGCCGTCGCCCACCGCCCAGAGGTCGTGCGTAAGGTCGCCAGGCGGGTTTGCCAGGACCGGGCACTGCTCATAGGCTGATCGCACGGACGAGCAAATGGCCCAGCGGACTCGCTTGCCAGGACGCCCGATTCGGATGGCCGCGGCTGACGCGGCGCCGGATCCCTGCCCTAAGCCCGGGGAACGGGCACGCCGCCCCGACACGGGGGGGCGCGCGCACCGCTACCTCGCTGGGGAGCGAAGGCGCCGCTGACCGTGCCCTGGGTCGAGATCTTCGCGGTATTCGTCGTCTCCCACCTCTCTGGGGACTTCCTGCTTCAAACCGAGTGGCAGGCGAACCACAAGCACGGCGGCCTCCGGAATCGCGCCTCCCGGGGCGCCCTCGGCGCGCATGTCTTCACGTACACGCTTGCCTTCATCCCCGCCTTGGTCTGGCTCTGGGACAGCCTGGGGGCGGGGGTCCTCGCGGTGGCGGCGCTGATCGCGGGCCCGCATCTCGTCCAGGACGATGGCGGGCTGATCGACGCCTTCATGCTGAGCGTCAAGCGCGCCGACCCGCGCGACCATCCAGCCCTGACGGTGGCCGTGGACCAGACGTTCCATCTGATCGTGCTGTTCCTGATCGCCCTGGTGGCGGGGTCGTGACCGTCCAGGCGGCGCGCGGCCGCGCGTCCGAGCCGGACGGAGTCCAGATCAGCCGGCGAGGGCGTCGAGCCTGCCGACGATCTCGGGCGCGTGACGGGTGAAGGCCTCGGCGTCGAACACCGAGTCCAGGTCGAGCTCCGGGGCCGACTGCGCCAGCAGGTCGCGGAAGGGCACGCCCTCGCCCCAGGCCCGCTGGGCGTCCTCCTGGACGATCCGGTAGGCCTCGTCGCGCGGCCGGCCGGACTCGACCAGGGCCAAGAGTGCGCGCTGCGAATAGAGCGCCCCGTGCGTGAGCTCGAGGTTCGCGCGCATGTGGTCGGGGTGAACGGTCATCCCGTCGACGAGCAGCACCGCCAGGTGCTGGCAATAGTCGAGCAGGGTGGTGGCGTCCGGAAGAGCCACGCGTTCGACGGATGAGTGCGAGATATCGCGCTCGTGCCAGAGCGCGACGTCCTCGAGGCCCGCCTGGGCATAGCCCCGCAGCAGCCGGGCGCAGCCACAGATGCGCTCGGAGAGGATCGGATTGCGCTTGTGCGGCATCGCGGACGAGCCCTTCTGAGCGCCCGCTTCGAAGGGCTCCTCGACCTCACGCACCTCGGTGCGCTGGAGATGGCGCAGCTCGGTGGCGAAGCGCTCGAGCCCGGCCCCGGCAAGCGCCAGGGCGGAGAGCAGCTCCGCGTGGCGATCGCGGGCCACCACCTGCGTCGAGACGTCCTCCCGTCGCAGTCCGATCGCGCGCAGCACGAGCGTCTCGAACTCGGGGCCGTTGGCGGCGTAGGTCCCCACCGCGCCCGAGAGGGCCCCCACAGACACCTGCTCCACGGCCCGCTCGAGCCGGAGCACGTTGCGGTCGGCTTCGAAGGCGAAGCCCGCCAGCTTGACGCCGAACGTGGTGGGCTCGGCCTGGATCCCGTGCGTGCGCCCCACGCAGATCGTGTCCACGTGCTCCCTCGCCCGGCGCACGAGCGCGTCCCGGTAGTTGCGCGCGCCGCCGACGAGGATCAGCCCCGCCTGCGCCAGCTGGAGCGCCAGGGCGGTGTCGAGCACGTCGGACGAGGTCAGCCCGTGATGCACCCAGCGGCCCGCCTCGCCCACGGAGTCGGCGACGACGTCGACGAAGGACGCCATCTCGTGCTCGATCTCGCGCTTGCGCTGCTCGAACGCCTCGACGTCGAACGATGCGCGGTCGCGCACGCGCGCCGCCTCCTCCTCGGGCACCACCCCCTGCTCGGCCAGAGCGGCGACGGCCGCGAGCTCCACTCGCAACCAGGTCTCGAGCTTGCGCTGCTGCGACCACACCGCGCCCATCTCGGGCCGCGTGTAGCGGTCGATCACGAGTCCAGGATCTTCGCCGCCAGTACGGCCGCGTTCTTCGCCGCGTCCACGCCCACACAGGCTACGGGCACGCCGGGCGGCATCTGCGAGATCGCGAGCAGGGCATCCAGCCCTCCCGCCACCGACGCCCTCGTAGTCAACGGCACCCCGATCACGGGCAGGTCGGTGTGCGCGGCCACAACCCCGGGGAGGGCGGCGGCCAGGCCCGCGCCCGCGATGATCACCCGCAAGCCGCGCATCCTGGCGTTCTTCGCGTAGTCCGCGACCGTGTCGGGGTCGCGGTGGGCGCTCATCACGCGCATCTCGTGACGGATGCCGCGCTCCTCGAGCTCCTTGCCGGCCTTCTCCATGACGGGCATATCGCTCTTCGATCCCATGACGATCCCCACGACCGGCGCGTCGACGTCGAGATCGTCGAATTCGTGCTCGACCTCGGTCTCGGCGACGGGCGTGAACCCGCCACTCTCCGACTCGGTCAAGCCCTCGCCCCCACCTTCTCCACGGCCCGCAGCGCGATGTCGGTGCGCATCTGCACCCCGTCGAAGTGGATCCGCTCGGCCGTCGTGTAGGCCCGCTCGCGCGCGTCGGCAGGCGTGGCGCCTATCCCGGTCACGTTCAGCACCCGACCGCCGGCCGTCACGAGCTTTCCGTCGACCTCGGCCGTGCCGGCGTGGAGCACCTCGACATCCACCGATGCGGCCGGGCGCAGGCCGCTGATCTCGTCGTCCTTGGAGGACGACTCCGGGTAGCCGCGGGACGCCAGCACCACGGTCACAGCCCACTCGCTCGACCACTCGGGCTCCACCCCCTCCAGGCCGCCCAGCGGGATCGAGGCCCCCAGCAGCCCGAGCAGGTCCGACCGCAGCCGCGGCAGGACCGCCTGGGTCTCGGGGTCGCCGAAGCGACAGTTGTACTCGAGCACCTTGGGCCCGTCGGCAGTGATCATCAAGCCGGCGTAGAGCACGCCGTGATAGGGCGTGCCGCGGCGGCGAAGCTCGTCCACCACCGGCTGGTGGACCGCCCGGGCTATCGCCTCCGCGTGCTCCGGGCCGATTCCCGGCACGGGGGAGTAGCTGCCCATCCCGCCCGTATTTGGCCCTTCGTCGCCGTCGTGGATCCGCTTGTAGTCCTGGGCCGGCGCGAGCGGCAGGGCGCGCTCCCCATCGCACAGCGCGAGCAGCGACAGCTCCTCGCCCTCGAGGAACTCCTCGATCACGACCTCGGTCTCGCCGAAGCGCTTCTCGCCGAAGAACACGTCGAGTGCCTCGCGGGCCTCGCGCTCGTCGGCGGCGATGATCACTCCCTTGCCCGCGGCCAGCACGTCCGCCTTGAGCACCGCGGGGTAGGACGCGCAGGCCACGTGGGCCGCCGCCTCCTCGCGGTCGTGGAACAGTGTGTGCGAGGCGGTCGGGACCCCGAGCTCACGCATGAGCTTCTTCGCGTAGGCCTTGGACCCTTCGATGCGCGCGGCTGCGGCCGTGGGCCCGAATGCTGCGACCCCAGCCTCGGCGAGGGCATCGACCAGGCCTGCCACCAGGGGCGCCTCGGGCCCCACCACCACTAGGTCGACCTCGCGGTCGCGCGCCGCCCCGACGATGCCGTCCACGTCCTCGGCCCCCACGTCGAGGCAGTCGACCTTGTCGTGGGCGATCCCCACGTTGCCGGGAGCGCAGAGGACCTCCGGCCTCTGAGGGCTGCGCAACAGCGCGCGGACGAGCGCGTGCTCGCGGCCGCCGCCTCCGACGACGAGGACCCGTTTCACGCCCCGGGCGAGCTCATAGAGAGGCGATGAAGTCGTCCACCGGAATCGCTGGGAGGGACTCGTAGCGCGCCGTACCGCGCGACCCGAGCTCGAGGGAGACCTTCGCCATCGTCCCCTCATCCGGCGCCTCGATGATGTTCACGAAGTCGAAGCGGCCGAGCACGGCCCACTGAGCCCGCACCGACACGCCCAGCTGCTCGATCTCCTTGTTCACCTCGCGGATCCGCGAGGGATTGTTCTTGATCGTCTGGACGCCCTCGGGAGTCAGCGTGCTCAGCATCACGTAGGTGGGCATGGCGAAGGTCCTTTCGGATCGCTCGGTTGACTTCTCGCATCTTTCCCGATCCCGCGCAAGGCGGGTAGGCTCCCCCACCCCTGATGCTGCGGAGGCTCTACGACGCCACCTGGGGCCGGATGTTCGCCTGGGGATACGATCGCTTCCTCGCCCAGACGGAGAAGGCGGGGCTGCGCGAGCTCCTCTCGGGGGCGCGCGGTCGCTGCCTCGAGATCGGCGCCGGCACCGGACTGAACCTGGAGCACTGGCCGGACGCAGTGGACGAGCTCGTGCTCAGCGAGCCCGACCCACACATGGTCGCCCGGCTCCGGACGAAGCTCGCCGGCTCGACCGAGCCGGTGCAGGCGCAAGCTGAACGGCTCCCGTTCGACGACGACTCGTTCGACACGGTGGCGCTCACGCTCGTCCTCTGCACCGTGCCGGACCCGGAGGCGGCCCTACGCGAGATCGACAGGGTCCTCAAGCCCGGTGGGCGCTTCATGTTGCTCGAGCACGTGCGGGCGGAGGAGCCGGGCCTGGCCCGCTGGCAAGATCGCCTCCACACCCTCTGGTACTGGTTCGGCGACGGCTGCCATTGCAACCGAGACACGCTCGCGACGATCGAGGCGTCGCCGCTCGAGCTCGAGAGCTCCGAGCGCGGGAGCATTCCGAAGGCCGTGCCGCTAGTGCGTCCGATGGTCACCGGGTCCGCGCGAGCCTCAGCGGACGGCTGACGCTCACACCTCGACCTCGGGGTGGTGAGCCCGCAGGTGCTCGGCGACCGTCGCCCGCACGCGCTTGCGCTCCTCCGAGCTCGCCATGCGGTAGCGGCCGAGCAGCTCCTCCTGGCCCTCGAGCGGCAGTCCCGCCAGCTCCCAGCGGACCGCGAGCCGCTCGAACAGGTATTCCACCCGCCGCTGCCAGCGATCCTCGGCGCTGGCCGCGGGCCTCGCGTCGAGCTCGGCGAGCTGCCGGAGCGTCCCGGCGCTGAGCTCGTCGCGCAGCGTCAGGACGTTGCCCTCCTCGTCGGGATAGTCCGTGGTCGCGACGGGAGGGCCGCCGCCGACCTCTCGTCTGCGTCGTCGAGAACGTCGGCCCATCGCCGGCAGAGCCTAACCTTCGACGCCGGTGGCGTCGTGCGGCGCCCCGACGGGCTTCGACTCGGGCGAGCCCCGCTGGCGCAGGTAGACCGCGAGGATCGCCATCGAGGCCACGGCCAGGAACTCAGACTGCCAGTTCTGGAGCGTCGTCTGCCAGAAGTGGGCCGAGCCGAGGTACGAGCCGTACGAGAGGGCATCCTGCTCATGCCCGAAGCGGTCGGCGTTGAACTCGCTCCAGCCGGTAATCGACTGGGCGAACCAGGAGCCGACCCAGATCGCCGTCATGACGATGACGAGCGAGTTCGAGTACAGGCGGGTCCGCACGTCGCCGTGGCGGGCCCAGCGCGGCGAGCGTGGAGAGGCGTGCCCCCCGATCCGCTGCGCCTGGTCGCTCTCGACGCCCCCCTTGCCGAGCTCCTTCGACTCCGGCGACCCCCGTTGGAGCAGGAAGACCGTCAGCAGGATGAAGAGCGTGAACTGGAGGTACTCCGACTGCCAGTTCTCCATCACCGACGCCCCGAAGTCGGACGATGTCACGTAGCGCCCGAAGGAGATCGTCGACGAGCTGTGCTGGACCTGGAGCGAGTTGAACTCGTGGTAGCCGGCGATGGCCTGGCCCACGAGAGCGAGGGCGAAGAGCAACAGGAAGACGAGGGTCAGCCCATTCTCGTAAAGGAACTTCCGCAGCCGGGCGCTCATTGGTGCAGCAGGCCGAGTACCGAGAAGTAGACGAGGCCGACGGCGATCATCGCGAGCGTGAAGACGAAAAGGCCCTTCATCAGGCCTCCAGCTCGCAGTCGTAGGGCTTGCCGGGCTGGGGCTTGCAGCCGGCCGCGTCGATCCTCCAGCCCTTCGGCGTCTCGTCGAGGAAGACGGCGCCGCCCCCCCGGAGCTTGGCCTGGGCCGAGTCCAGGTAGACCTGGACGTCCGTCACCGGCGCGGCGGCGAGGCCCAGTGACAGGATCGCCTGGCCGCACGGCTTCATCTCGTCCTCTTCCACGGCCGAGGCGGTCTCCTCCGAGAGCTCGTGGCAGGCCGCCGCGCCGTCGTGCCTGGACAGCGCCGCGAAGAAGCGCTGCACGGACCCGCGGGCGTCGTGCTCGCTCGACGCGGTGCCGCAGCCGGACAGGCAGAGCAGGGCTAGGACGAAGGCCGCCGACAGGGGGCGCATGGCCCCCGTCCCATACCCCCGCGCCGCCCGGCTTACGCGCCTTGGGCGGGATGCCCGGTGAGCGCGGCCTCCGGCGCTGCCACCGGCTCCGGCGGTTCGTCGAGCGCCCGCGACAGGCCGATCGCGGTCAGCGCCGAGCCCGCGGCGAGGGCGGCGATCGCCTTCCGCGCCACGTCGGGGATCGAGCTGCCCGCCAGCACCGTGGCCACCAAGTCGCCGACGTCCGCCAGGGCGGAGCCCTCGAGCCAGCCGCGCACGGGCGCCCCGCGGTCCAGTGCGATGACCACGCCGAGGCCGAACGCCAGGTCGCGCGCTCCAAGGCCGCGGATGACGAGCTTGGTGGCCGGTCGCCGGGCGTCGTCGCCGACCCAGCTCCGACCGGCCAGCCCGGGCGCCGCGAGCATCGCGGCGCCTACCGCGATGCGTCCTCGGGCCTGGGCGAGGGCGAGGTCTCGTGCGTCCACGCGCTGGATCCTATGGGCCCGGCGCGCCCCGGTACCGCCAGCGGCTTTAGGCCGCCGCGGGCTCGGCCGTGCCGGCCTTCTCGAAGCCGAGCTCCCCGTCGGCGGCGTCCACCCGGATGCGCTCGCCGGTCGCGAACTCGCCCTCGAGCAGCCTCAGTGCGAGCTTGTCCACCAGCTGCTTCTGGATCACGCGCTTCAGCGGTCGAGCGCCGTAGGTCGGGTCGTAGCCCATGTTGCCGAGCAGGCTCCTAGCCTCGTCGGTCAGATCGATCTCCACGCCCTTCTCGCGCACCCGGTCGACCAGCTTGGCCACCTGGGGGTCCACGATCCGCGAGATCTCCTCCCGCGAGAGCTGGTGGAACTCCACGATCTCGTCGAGACGGTTGAGGAACTCGGGCTTGAATGTGGCGCGCACGCCGTCCATCCCGCCGGCGACGTTCGAGGTCATGATCACGACGGTGTTCTTGAAGTCGACCGTGCGGCCCTGGCCGTCGGTCAGCCGCCCGTCGTCCATCAGCTGGAGCAGGACGTTGAAGACGTCGGAGTGGGCCTTCTCGATCTCGTCGAGCAGGATCACGCTGTAGGGCCGGCGGCGGACCGCCTCGGTGAGCTGGCCCCCCTCCTCGTAGCCGACGTAGCCGGGCGGTGCGCCCATCAGCCGCGAGACCGTGTGCTTCTCCATGTACTCGGACATGTCGATCCGCACCATGGCCTGCTCGGAGTCGAACATGAACTCCGCCAGGGCCCGGGCGAGCTCGGTCTTGCCGACCCCGGTGGGGCCGATGAAGAGGAAGGCGCCGATCGGACGATTGGGGTCCTGAAGCCCGGCGCGCGAGCGGCGTAGGGCGTTGGAGACCGCCTCGACGGCCTGATCCTGTCCGACCACGCGCTCATGGAGGCGCTCCTCCATGTGGATCAGCTTCTCGACCTCGCCCTCCATCAGCTTGGAGACGGGGATGCCGGTCCACTTGGCCACGACCTCGGCCACGTCCTCGTCGTCGACCTCCTCCTTCAGGAACCCGCCTCCGCCGTCAGTAGCCGCCTCCGCCTCGCGGAGGGACTTCTCGAGCTCGGGTATCTCGCCGTAGCGGAGCTCCGCCGCGCGCTGGAGGTCCGACTCGCGCTCGGCCCGCTCCGCCTCGCGATGGGCCTGCTCGAGCTGCCCCTTGACGTGCTGGACGGCCGTGATCGCGTCCTTCTCGCGCTGCCACTCGGCCTTCATCGCGTTCGAGCGCTCGCGCAGATCGGCGAGGTCGCGCTCGATCGCCTCTCGGCGGACCTTCGAAGGCTCGTCCTTCTCCTTCTTCAGCGCTTGGAGCTCGATCTCGAGCTGCTGGATCCGGCGCTCGACCTCGTCGATCTCGATCGGCATCGAGTCGATCTCGATCCGTAGGCGCGACGCCGCTTCGTCGATCAGGTCGATCGCCTTGTCCGGCAGGAAGCGGTCGGCGATGTAGCGCTTGGAGAGCGTCGCCGCGGCGATGATCGCCGCGTCCTGGATGCGGACGCCGTGATGCACCTCGTAGCGCTCCTTGAGCCCGCGGAGGATCGCGATCGTGTCCTCGACCGACGGCTCGTCGACGTAGACCGGCTGGAAGCGTCGCTCCAGCGCGGCGTCCTTCTCGATGTGCTTGCGGTACTCGTCGAGCGTGGTCGCGCCTACCGCGCGCAGCTCGCCGCGGGCGAGCATCGGCTTCAGCAGGTTGGCGGCGTCGACGGCGCCCTCGGCGGCGCCGGCGCCCACGATCGTGTGCAGCTCGTCCATGAACAGGATCACCTGGCCCTGGGCCTCGGCGATCTCCTTGAGCACCGCCTTCAGGCGGTCTTCGAACTCGCCGCGGTACTTGGAGCCGGCGATCAGCGCCCCGATATCCAGCGCGATCACTCGTCGGTCCCGCAGCGAGTCGGGTATGTCGCCCGAGACGATCCGCCGCGCCAGGCCCTCGACGATCGCCGTCTTGCCGGTGCCCGGCTCGCCGATGAGGACGGGGTTGTTCTTCGTGCGTCGGGAGAGGACCTGGATCACCCGGCGGATCTCGTCGTCGCGGCCGATGACCGGGTCGAGCTTGCCCTGCTCCGCGGCCTCGGTCAGGTCGCGGCCGAAGCGCTCGAGCGCCTGATACTTGTCCTCCGGGTTCTGGTCGGTGACCCGATGCGGACCGCGGACCTGCTGCACGGCGTCCGCCAGCTGGTCGTGGCTGGCGCCGGCGTCGAGCTTGGGATCGGAGGCAAGGGCGAGCAGGAGGTGCTCGGTCGAGACGTACTCGTCGCCCATCCCGCGCGCCTCGTCGTCGGCTTGCTTCAGGAGCTCGATCGTCGCCGAGCCGAGAGCCGGCGCCGCGCTCGCGTCGCCGCTTACCGTGGGCAGCTCGTCGAGCGCCTCGTTCGCGCGGCGGCGCACCCGCTCTGGGTCGGCGCCCGCGGCGCGCAGCACCGGCACGACGATCCCGCCCTCCTGCTCGAGCAGGGCGGTGAGCAGGTGGTGCGGCACGACCTCGGGGTTACGGCGCGCGCCGGCCAGCCGCTGGGCGGCTGCGAGGGCCTCCTGGCCCTTGACTGTGAAACGATCAGCTTGCATAGAAAATCTAAGTCTTTATTTAGCAGATCATGCCTGGCCCGGCGTCAGCGGCTGCGGCGATCGATCCTGATTCGGACGCCTCGGCCGTCGCCCCGTGGCGGGACGAGCGCCCGGCCGGGCGGCTCGTAGGGCACGATCTCCGCCTTGAACGACTTCCGAACCCGCTCGATCTCGGCGTTGAGCTC
>Ga0126312_10000356_pt1 | contig 26019 bp, 23 predicted proteins | sample Plot104A_FD_92537 | JGI IMG/M metagenome (GOLD analysis project Ga0126312, IMG submission 92537) | Serpentine soil microbial communities from UC McLaughlin Reserve, CA, USA - Plot104A | ecosystem: Environmental > Terrestrial > Soil > Grasslands | place: USA: UC McLaughlin Reserve, Lake County...
AATTCCGTCGGGCCACCGTCAGCTCGACGGCTCCGGGCCATTTGGTACGCAAACCGGTCACCGTGCCGTCGGCCCAGATGATCACGTTGCGACACTAGCGGCGGAGCGGCATGCCGACGATGGCGGGCCAGGTGATCGTCACTGAAAGTACGACAAGAGGTCCTGCCCGATCACCCAGGGCTTCTCGGGATCCGCTGTGGCTCGAAGCGCTCGAGCAGGTCGGCAAGCGACGCTCGCTCTCCCGGCGACATGAGGTCCAATGTGCAAGCAATGATCTGGAGCACGTGAGCCGGGCTCACCCCTTGCTTGGCCAGATCGGACAGGGTCACCGGTCCGTCCCGCTTGGCCAGCCGCTGTCCGGCAGAGTTCACCGCCAACGGCACGTGGGCGTAGGTAGGCGTCTCATCGCCAGCGGCTCGGAGCCGCAACGCCGGCGATCGCATGGCGCGGCGGGTTGCCCGCTCAACCTCTGTCAGGTCGCGGCAGGTGCCGGGTAGCGGCCAACCGGTCCGTGCGGCGCTGACGCCGCCTCGGCGATCTCGCGGCGGGTGCAAAAGCACTCGTACGAGCGCTCCGCGAGCCTCGCCAGCGCCTGCTCGTAGCTGGCCATCCTCTGTGACTGCACCATGATTGGCTCGTCGAATTCCACTCCAAGCGCTGTCAGGTCAGCACGCTGCTGCTCCGCAAGTCCGGGCCGTACCCGGGAAAAGTCCAAATCTTCGATCCGCAGCAGGAACCGTCGATCCGTCGAGCGAGCAAACAGCCAGGCCACAACCGCGGTCCGAAGATTGCCCAGATGAAGCTGGCCGGTGGGGCTCGGGGCGTACCGTCCGGCACCCCGCGTCAGCGGCACCCCCGTGCTACCTCGTGGCATAGCGGCACCAGCTTCGCAGTACGCGAATCAGTGCTTCCAGGCTGGTAGCGTTCCTCATCGCAGGCAGCTCAGACGGCAGTGAGAGGTCGCAGACCGGCATGACAACCCGCAAAACAGAGAGGATCCTGAACCTCACCATCTGCCTGCTGGTTTCAGGCCGCTATCTGCAGAAGAGCCGGATCCGAGAAGCCGTCGAGGGCTACCACAACCTCAGCGATGCGGCCTTCGAACGCACCTTCGAGAGGGACAAGGACGAGCTGCGCTCCCTCGGTGTCCCGATCGAGGTTGGCAGCTTCGACCCGCTCTTCGACCACGAGCCGGGATATCGAATTCTGGCGAAAGAGTTTGAGCTACCGCCTATCGATCTCGACGCCGACGAGGCTGCTGTGGTCGGAGTGGCAGCCAGGGTCTGGCATCACGCCAGCATGGCGGAGTCGACGGGCAGCGCGATCGCCAAGTTGCGCGCAGCCGGCGTCGAACCGGATACCTCACAGCTGGGCGCGTTGGAGCCGTCGGTTCAGGCCACCGAGCCGGCTTTCGAGCCCTTGTGGCACGCGGTTCTGCACCGTATCCGGGTTTCGTTCGTTTATCGCGACGGCACTCGGCGCATTCTGGAGCCTTGGCTTCTGACGTCCTCGAAGGGTCGCTGGTACGTCCTGGGCCGTGACGTCGATCGGGACGCCACTCGGATGTTCAAGCTGGCCAGGATTCAAGATCTGCCCAAAAACCTCTCCCGGGCCGGTGCCTACTCGGTCCCGGAAAACCTGGATCTGCGGTCGCTGGCCCGATCTCTGGCGCCGAGAGAACCAACAGCGACAGCAACTCTTGCTCTCCGGATCGGCAAGGCCCCGACGCTACGGCGTCGCGGCACCCCTGTTGCAGCTCAGCAGGCCCTCCCTGCTGGCTTCGAGACGTACCAGGTGGGCTACCGGGAGATGTACGCGCTGGCCGAGGAGATCATCCGCCACGCTGCCGACGTGATCGTCCTGGAACCGGTCGAGCTGCGGGATGAAGTGGTTCGCGGGCTGAGGGCAGTAGCAGCGATCCGGTCGGTCGAAGCGGGTGCAGCGTGACGTCCCAGGGCCAGGTTCGGCGGCTGCTCAGCCTCGTGCCGTATCTGCGGGAACATGACGGCGCCCGGATGGCAGACGTGGCCGAGGCCTTCGGGATTTCTGAGTCCGCCTTGCGTGCCGATCTCAACGTGTTGTGGATGTGTGGCATGCCAGGGCTGGCGCCGGGTGACCTGATCGACATCGACATGGACGCGGTGGACGGTGAGGGAGTCATCCACCTCAGCAACGCCGATTACTTGACCAGGCCGTTGCGGCTTGCTGCCGAAGAGGCGATGGCGCTCGTCCTCGGGCTGCGAACCTTGCGGGAGATCGCTGGACCCGGCGAGCAAGACGCGATCGACCGTGCGCTGAAGAAGTTGGAGGAGGCCGCCGGTGATGTCGTCGTTCCTGATCAGGCGACAGTCAACATCACCGCCGCACGAGCCGAAATCCAAGCCCGGGTCAGCGACGGCCTTTCTCGTGGCAAGCGTCTTGATCTGACGTACGACGTCGCGTCGCGTGCGGAGACAACCCGCCGGATGGTGGATCCGTTGCGGGTCTTCGTACTGGAGGGTTATGGCTACCTTGAGGCGTGGTGTTACCGGGCTTCGGCGCTGCGGACATTCCGGCTTGACCGGATCGCTGGAGTCGAGGTCACCGACATCGATGTCGCGCCGCACAACGACGTCACGCTCAAGGATTTGTCAGCGGGATGGTTCGAGACATTGAAGGACGCCCCGCTGGTCGTCCTCGAGCTTGACCCACGGGCCGCCTGGGTAGCGGAGTATTACCCCACCGAGACGGTCAACCGAGATGACAGCGGCCGATTGACCGTCGCGCTTCGGGTAACCGACCCAGCATGGCTGCGTGGGCTGCTGCTACGCCTTGCGGGCCGGGCTCGGGTGCTTTCACCTGCTGGCGCCGGGGATTCGGCTGCCGAGGCAGCCCAGGAAGCCTTGGACCAGTACGCCGCGGTCTTCGGCTCCTGACCGGCCGCGCCGGTATGGTGGGCGGGTGATCTGGGTCCTCATCTTCGGCGGCATCGCGCTGGCTGGTCTGATCATGGTGATCTCGTACGCGGTGTGGTTGTTCCACAAGGCGTCGGACGTGATGAGTGAAATTCGTGTGCTGCTCAATCGCGGCGAACAGCTTGGAGCGATTCTCGGCGAAATCGAGGTGCCGCAGATAGTGGCGGTTCCTGGTGAGTTTGACGGCGAGCGCACATTTGACGCGGAACTTGCCGACGAGCTCAGGACGTAGGATGAGGACGAGCTGACGATCGTCAGCGAAGAAATGAGGACGGAATGACGCCGCTCGTTTTCGGTCTCGGCGTGTGGGAACTGCTGATCATCCTGGCCGTGATCCTGCTGATTTTCGGCGGCACGCGGCTGGCCGGACTGGGCAAGAGCACCGGCCGTGCGCTCCGAGAGTTCAAGGAGGAGACCAAGGGGTTGAAAGAGAAGGAGGGGCAGGTGAACAATCCGGCATCCCCGCCTGCGATCGGACCAGATTCAGGCGCACCCAACATCGGCACCTACTCGCAGCCACCCCAGTCCAATCTGCAGAACCCGACCGCACAGGATCCCTCCGCCGGCGACCAACGCAACGACACCTAATCCACGTCGGGTAGAACGTGGCTGTCTCTTTCAGCATCAAGGGCCGGCCCATCCGCTTTAGCCTGAAGTGGCTGCGGCCGCCGCCGTTGCCGCCCGACGGCTCGATGACCCTGTATGAGCATCTCCGCGAGCTGCGGTACCGGCTCATTGTCGCTGCGCTCGCGATCGTTCTCGGGATGATCGTTTGTGGCTTCTTCTACCCTCAATTGTTCGACCTGCTGACCAAGCCCTACTACGCCGGAATCGAGGATCTGAAGGCCAAGAGACCGGGGGCCGTCACAGCACTGGTCACCAACAATCTCGCCTCACCAATGACGATCGCACTCAAGATCTGCATGGTGGCCGGGATCGTGCTCACCTCGCCCATCTGGCTGTATCAGTTGTGGGCATTTGTCGTTCCAGGCTTGCTTGCTAAGGAAAAGAAGTGGGCGCTGATCTTCATAGGAGCAGCCGTCCCGCTGTTTACCGCCGGTGTTGTTGTGGCCTACATCGTGCTGCCGAAGGGGATCACCGTGCTGCTCGGGTTTACCCAGAGCGGGGTCACCAACCTGCAGGACATCAATCTGTTCTTGTCCTTTCTGCTCAGGGTGATGATCGTCTTCGGCATCGCGTTTGTGCTCCCGTTGTTCGTGGTGATGCTCAACATGGTCGGGGTCTTGAGCGCCCAGCAGTTGAGCAAATACCGGACGTACGTCATCTTCGGGACATTTGTCTTCGGGGCTATGGCAACCCCATCGACCGACCCGTTCTCCATGCTCGCGCTGGCAATACCGATGTCGCTGTTGTTCATCGGCGCGGAGGTTGTTACCCACATTCATGATCGGCGCAAAGCCCGCCGGTTGGCCCTCGCCGGACCCGATCTGCCGGTACAGCACAGCATCGAGGGTGACCAGGCCCTTCGAGAGCTGGGCAATCCTGCTGAGCCGGATACTCCTAGGTGAGTCGCCGGGTCACCCTCGTCGTGAACCCGTCATCGGGCAAGGGGCGGGCGCAGGAGATGCTGCCGCACGTGGCTGGGCGCTTCCGCGACGCCGGATGCGAGTTGGAAATCCTGCTTAGCCGCGACTTCGCTGAGGCACGGCAGATGACTGGGGAGGCCGTGGCGAACGGCGTCGACGTGCTCGCGGTAATGGGCGGCGACGGCATGATGCATCTCGGCGTCAACAGCTGTGCCCCCGAGCATCTCACCGGAGGCCGTCCCACCGCGTTAGGTCTTATTCCGGCGGGCACCGGCAATGATCTGTGCCGGGGCGTGGGCCTAGACCCCGGCGACCCGGTGGCTGCGGCGGCGGTGATTGCGGCCGGCCGGACGGCACCTATCGACGTGATGCGGGTCAATGCCAAATTCGTCGGAGCGGTGCTCGCCACCGGTTTCGACGCGCTAGTCAACGGTCGGGCCAACGCCTGGCCCTGGCCGAAGGGATCGATGCGCTATCCGCTGGCGATTTTGGCCGAGCTGCGCGTGTTCTCGCCGCTGCACTACCGTCTGACGCTCGATGGTCAAAGCCGTGAGCTGGAGGCCATGTTCGTCGCGATCGGAAACACATCATCGTACGGCGGCGGAATGCGGGTGTGTCCCCGCGCGGATCCGACCGATGGGCTGCTGGACGTCACGATCATTCATCCAGTGAGCCGGGTGAAACTGCTGCGGCTGTTCCCACTCATGTACTCGGGAAAGTTCGCCCGGGACCGGTGCGTGGAGCAGCTACGAGTGCGGGAAATCACTATCGAAGGTCCGGGATTGGTTGGTTACGGCGACGGCGAGTTGATCAGCGCAGCTCCGCTGCGGGTGAGCGCGGTTGCGCGCGCCGTGCCGCTCTGCCTGCCCTGACCTGCGGCCTAGAGTCACGCGCCTGTCCAGTGGGTAGCGTAGGTCTGCTATGACTGGCTCCGACTCGCCTGCCGAAGCGTATGCACGGTTCCGCAGCGCCCAACAGAGCCCACACCTTCGAGCCTTCGCCGATGGCTACGGATTTGCCTTCGACGACTATCAGCTGGAGGCCTGCCGACAGGTGGAGGCTGGCTCAGGAGTGCTCGTCGCCGCACCTACTGGAGCCGGCAAGACTGTCGTGGGGGAATTCGCCGTCTTCCTGGCGCTAACCCAGGGCCGCAAGTGCTTCTACACCACGCCCATCAAGGCGCTGTCGAACCAGAAGTACGCGGACTTGGTCCGCCGCCATGGAGCGGCCAATGTCGGCCTGTTGACCGGCGACAGCACCATCAACTCCGAAGCGCCGGTGGTGGTGATGACCACCGAGGTGCTACGCAACATGATCTACGCAACGTCGGCCACCTTGGCCAATCTCGGTTTCGTCGTGATGGATGAGGTGCACTACTTGGCCGATCGCTTCCGGGGAGCTGTCTGGGAAGAGGTGATCATCGGCCTGGCCGACTCCATCCAGGTCGTCGCCCTGTCCGCAACCGTGAGCAATGCCGAGGAATTCGGGGACTGGCTATCCCAGGTTCGCGGCGAAATGGCGGTTGTGGTTTCGGAGCGCCGTCCGGTTCCGCTCTTCCAGCATGTCCTGGTCGGGCGCACGCTGTACGACTTGTTCGCCGATGTCGCGCCAACCGCCCGGGAACAACCGGGCGGACGGGTTGAGGTCAACCCGGCATTGATCAGGATCGCTCGTGAGGAGTCGCGCTTCGTCCGAGATGACGTGCGTCGCCCCCGGGGCCGAAGCGGTGGGGGGCGCCGCACCGTCCGCTATGGCAGCGGCGCGTACGGCGGAGCGGCACATCGAGCCACGTACGAGAGCCGGGGCCGGCGGCCGCGATCCCTGTCGGCACCGAGCAGGCCGGAGCTTGTCGAGCTCCTTGACGACGAGGCTCTGCTGCCCGCCATCGTCTTCATCTTCTCCCGGATCGGGTGCGATGCAGCCGTCCGCCAGCTCCTCAGCTCACGGATCGAACTGACCGACGACGGTGAGCAGCGCGAGATTTCGTTGCTGCTGAACCGGCATGTCAGCGGAATCAGCGACGCCGACCTGCGGGCCCTTGACTACGACCAGTTCGCTGAAGCGTTGATTCGCGGAGTTGCCGCACACCACGCCGGTATGTTGCCCGCTTTCAAGGAGGGCGTCGAGGAAGCCTTCGTACGAGGCCTGGTCAAGGTGGTTTTCGCCACCGAGACGCTGGCACTGGGCATCAACATGCCGGCCCGCAGTGTTGTCCTCGAGAGGTTGGTCAAGTACAACGGTGAAACTCACGCCGATGTCACGCCGGGGGAGTACACCCAGCTGACCGGCCGAGCAGGCCGTCGCGGCATCGACGTCGAGGGTCACGCCGTTGTCCTCTGGCAGCCCGGACTCGACCCTCGCGCGGTGGCCGGTCTTGCCTCGCGGCGCACCTATCCGCTCAAGTCGTCGTTTCGGCCCACGTACAACATGGCGGTCAACCTGGTCGCCGGCGTCGGCAAGGACCGGGCTAGGACGCTGCTGGAACAATCGTTCGCTCAGTTCCAGTCCGACCGCTCAATCGTCGGCATCGCCCGGGCCATCGCCAAGAACGCCGACGAAATCAAGGCAGCATGGCAGGCAGCCGTGTGTGATCGAGGCGACTTTGAAGAGTATGCCCGGCTACGGACGCGTATTGCCGAGCTAGAGGCGACCATGGCTCGAGAGCGACGCTCGGATCGGCGTGCCGAATCGCTGCAGACTCTCTCGATTTTGAAACCCGGCGACATCGTGCGAGTTCCCACTGGCCGGAGCTCGGGTTGGGCCGTGGTGATCGATCCGGGCACCCGGGGCGATTCCGATAACCCCCGTCCACAAGTGATGACCGAGCAGAGACAGGTTCGCCGGCTGTCGATCAACGACTTTCCTACTCCTCCAGCAGTCGCGGGCAGGATGCGGATAGCCAAGCACTTCAACCCCAAGGAAGCCGCCTCCCGCCGTAACCTTGGCGCCGCTCTGCGTTCGAAGCTGGCCGAGCTCGATCCAGACGCCAGCCGGATTCCTCAGGTCGGCGACGACTCCCCGACGCAGGCGCAGGTGGACCGGCTGGGCACTGAACTGCGCCGGCACCCATGCCACAAGTGCCCCGACCGGGAGACCCATTCGCGTGCCGCCGAGCGGGCGTTGCGACTGGAGCGAGACACCGAGCATCTGCAAGCCCGGGTTGCAACCCGGACCAACACAATTGCCAACCACTTCGACAAGATCTGCCTGGTACTTGAGTCGCTGGGTTATCTCACCGGCGAGGGCGGCACGTCGGTCAGCGAGCACGGGCGCATGCTCGCCAGGATCTATGCCGAGCTGGACCTGGTCGCCGCCGAGTGCATCCGAGACCGGGTGCTGGACGACCTGAGCCCTCCGCAGCTGGCGGCAGTGCTTTCCGCGCTGATCTACGAAGCGCGCCGGACCGATGAAGGCCCTCGCAAGCCCCGTCTGCCCGACGCCAGGACCAGTTCGGCCATCGCGGAGGTCCGCCGGATTTGGCGCCAGGTTTCCCTGCTTGAGCGAGACGCCCGGCTTGACCGCGGTCCAGAGCCCGACATCGGCTTCTGCCAAGTCGGGTACGGCTGGGCAGCAGGCCAATCGCTGGCCGCAGTATTAGAAGGAACAAGTTTCACAGCGGGCGACTTCGTCCGATGGGTGCGACAGGTGATTGACTTCGCCGGTCAGATTGCCGACGCTGCGGGCCCCGGACCAGTTCAGGAGACCGCCCGCCAAGCGGTCAACTCGATGCGCCGTGGTGTGGTCACCTACGCCCCGGAACTTGATGCAGCCGAAGGCGATGACATCGACGGCTCCGACTACCCGTGAACAGGACTCGGAGTTCCTGAGCGTCGGGTAGATCGCGCGCGGTCCGGTCTGGACGATCGAGTGAGCAGACACGCTTTTCGTCTGCGAGCTAGGGAGGAAGACCGGAGCATGAACGCGCGATCGGGCGCGAAGGAACACAAATTAAGACGCTTGGCTGATTGTGGACATGTTGAAGTCGGGGATCCGGACCGGCGGCATGACCGTCCGGTTGATCCAATCGCCCCACTCTCGGCAGAGCGTCTTCTCTGCGGCGCCGATCTCGGTGAGCCTGCCGAGCAGCTCGATCGGCGACTCATTGAACCGGAAGTTGTTCACCGCACCCACGATGCGGCCCTGCTCGATGAGATAGACGCCGTCCCTGGTCAGACCGGTGAGGAGCAACCGCTTCGGATCGACCTCTCGGATGTACCACAAGCAGGTCAGCAGCAACCCACGTTCGGTGCCAGCAATCATCTCCGCCAGAGACCCGGTCCCGTTGGCTTCCATGATCAAGTTGTCGGCGGGCGGGGTCGGCTGCAGCCCGGTCCGGGCGGCCTGGCCCCGGTTTCGCACCAGTTCGCGCAGCACGCCGTCGTCGATCCAATCGACACCGACGACCTCCATTCCGGCGTCGAATGCCAAGAACACCTCCTGCATCGCGGAGGTGGTGTGAACAAATGGCAGGCACTCCACGCGCGGAAAGTAGGGGTCCGACCGGAGTCTGATCGGCAAGTCGCCGAATTTCTCACCGATCTTGGTCTTGCCCTTCCCGGCAGAGAAGGCACTCCGGCCCTCCTCGGCGTCCCGGGCGCCAGCCGACCAGTGCAGGGACACCATCAAATCTCCGACCGCACCGGGCGGCAGCAGAGTTTCGTACTTGCCAGGGGGGAGGCTGATCTTTCTCTCTGCCCAGCCAAGACGCGTGGTCAGCTCAGAATGCAGGCCCGGCACATCGATATCGGTGAAATCCCGTGTTGCCGCACCGACCCATGCCGACGACACCAAGTCTGCAGACTTGGCATTGAACTCGAGCCGGCCGGCGGGTTGGACACCGCGGCGTCGCAGGCCCTCTGAGGTCCCCAGGAACGTGGTCGTCATGGTGTGCTCGGCGTAGCCGAAGAGCAGCTCCTTCTGTCCGCGAGCTCGGGTGAAAGCCGATCCAAGCCCGTCCGCGAGCATTGCCAGCACCTCGATCGAGGTCGTGTCGGCCTCCGCATCCCAGCGCTCGGCCGGCTCGCCGGCGATCAACGGCATGGCATCCTCGGCCGGTGGGCCTGAGCGGGCGATCTCTTCGGCAGCACTCACTGCCGCGGATACAGCCTCCGGACCGGCGACCTGTCGGGTGACTGTGCCCGCCGCCGTGCCCCCCTCGACGGATGCCGTCGCGGTCACAGTCAGGGTGCGGCTGCGCATCTCGCCGTTGGTCGTCAAGGCGTTGTTAGCCCACCGCAGGTTGGCTTCCGTGTGTTCTGAGACGATCGCGACGCAAGGCAAGGTGGCCTCCGACAGGGCCTTGTCGACGAGCTCGGCCCCGCCAGCTCTGTAGTCAGCCGGGACAGCCGCGGTCACGATGCGCTCCCTTCCGCTTGGGTGTTCAATACGTTGACGTTCCGGAACAGTGCGGCGGGGGAACCATGCGAAACCGGGGCAATCTGGCTCGGCTGGCCCTTGCCGCAGTTGAAAGCTCCGCCCAGCAGATAGGTCGACTCATTGCCGACTGCTTCGAGCGAGCGCCAGAATTCGGTGGTCGTAGCCTGGTATGCCACGTCCTTTAGCTGTCCGGCCAGCTTTCCGTTCTGAATCCGGAAGAACCGCTGGCCGGTGAACTGGAAGTTGTAGCGCTGCATGTCGATCGACCAGGACTTATCACCGACGATGTAGATGCCACGGTCCACTGCGGAGATCAACTCTTCCGTGGATGGGCCGTTCGGCTCTGGTTGCAGCGATACATTGGGCATCCGCTGCATCGGAATATTGCCAGGTGAGGCAGCGAACGCGCAGCCGTTGGAGCGGTCCAGGCCGTTTGCGGCGGCCATGTGCCGGTTGAGTTGGAAGCCCACCAGGGTGCCCCGGCGAACGATGTCGAACTGCTGCGCGGCAACGCCCTCATCGTCATAGCCGATCGTGGACAGACCATGATCGACCAGGCGGTCCCCGGTGACGTTCATGACCGGGCTGCCATATTCCAGGCTGCCAAGTCGATCGAACGTGGCGAACGACGTCCCGGCGAAGGCTGCCTCGTAGCCCAGCGCCCGGTCCAGTTCGGTGGCATGGCCGATTGACTCGTGAATGGTGAGGAAGAGGTTTGTCGGGTCGATGACGAGGTCGTAGCGCCCGGCCTCGATCGACGGTGCAGCAACGTGGCCAGCAAGATGCTCCGGCAGTTCCGCGATCTCGGCATCGAAGTCGTGCCCGGTTCCGGCGAGATACTCCCATCCCCGGCCGACGGGAGGGGCGAGAGTCCGCATCGGCGCGAAGCTGGAGTCACCCACGTTGACTGCCGTGATCTGAGGTTGTAGCCGGACTCGCTGCTGGATGGTGGTCGTACCGGCAAGGTTGGCCAGGTACTTGTTCTCCTGGACGCACCACAACAGCGCCGACGTGTGGGTGACGCCGGGCGCAGCCAGCAGCCGGTCACAAAGCTCGAGCATCCGCCCCTGCTTCTCCGACTCGTCGACGTCGAAGGGATTCACCTCGTAGTCCGACACCCAGGTCGCGTCGGGATAGGCCGGCTCCGGGGCGAGAACTACCGTGTCGGGGGTCAGCGGTCTGGAAACTCGAGCCGTCGCGACGGCTCGGTCCACCAATCCGGCCGCGGCGTCAGTTGTCAGTTCGATACCAGCGGCAAAGCCCCAGACCCCGGCGTGTACCACCCGCACAGACATGCCGAGGTTCTCATAGTCAGTGCTGGACTCGAGCTTGTGATCTCGGAACGTCCGGTAGGCGTTCAGCAGGCGCTCAATCCGAATGTCGGCGTGGTCACAGCCCAGTTCTGATGCGCGCCCCAGTGCCGCATCCGTCAGCGCCTGCAGGGGGAGAGAAAGGAAAGTGGCGTCCAGATCTGGCACGGCTGCCAGCCTAGCCACGAGCGCCCAGCCGGAGGTTCCGTGGCTGCGCTCTAGGCTTTGCTTTGTGCCGGTTGCCGTGCGGGTCATCCCCTGCCTGGATGTCCACGCCGGGCGCGTGGTCAAAGGCGTCAACTTCCTCAATCTGCGCGATGCCGGCAACCCGGTAGAGCTCGCGGCGCGCTACGACGCCGAGGGCGCCGATGAGCTCACCTTCCTCGACATCTCGGCCTCGGCCGAAGGTAGGGAAACGACGCTGCAGGTCGTCAGAAGCACCGCCGAATCGGTGTTTATCCCGCTCACCGTTGGCGGCGGCGTCGGAACTGTGAACGATGTCGACGTGTTGCTCCGCGCAGGGGCCGACAAGGTAGCGATCAACACTGGAGCGATCGGTAGGCCACAGGTGATCGCCGAGATCACCCGGCAGTTCGGCAACCAGGTGCTGGTTCTGTCCGTGGATGCCCGTCGGTCGCCGGGCATGCCGTCGGGTTACGAGGTGACCACCCACGGTGGCCGCACGGCAGCAGGGCTCGATGCGGTGGAGTGGGCCAAACGCGGAGTCGATCTTGGAGTGGGCGAGATCTTGCTCAATTCGATGGACGCGGATGGCACGACTGCCGGCTTCGATCTGGACATGATCGCCGCAGTACGGGCGGCGGTGGACGTACCACTGATCGCATCCGGTGGCGCAGGCAGTGCCGAGGACTTTCCGCCGGCGGTGGCGGCCGGTGCCGATGCAGTCCTCGCAGCCACCATCTTTCACTACGGCGCGGTGCGGATCGCCGATGTCAAGAAGGCCATCGAAACGGCCGGGTATCCGGTCAGGGGCTCGGTGGCCGGCAGGATCGGAGTGCTGGAAGGAGACTCCTTGCAATGACCTCGGCTCAACCTGGCTCGGTCGAAGACCCCAACTGCCTGTTCTGCAAGATCATCTCCGGCGCAATTCCATCCAAGCGGATCTACGAAGACGATCAAGCGGTGGCGTTTCTCGACATCGGCGCCTGGCATCCGGGCCATTCGCTGGTCGTCCCACGCCGGCACGTACCCGATCTGGTCAGCGGCGAACCGTCGTTGGCGACTATCGCGCCAGCCATTGACACGGTCTCCCGGTTGCTGGTCGACAAGCTAGCCGCCGACGGGATCAACCTGCTCTGCTCATCGGGTCCGGTCTCGGGTCAGGAGATCTTTCACCTGCACGTCCATGTCGTGCCGCGCTACGCCGACGAGTCGGGTCTGGACAACATGATCAATCGCAGGCAGCTCCCCGAGGGCGAGCTGGACTCCGTCTATAGGCGGATCCAGGGTAGCCCGTGACCCCAGCCCGAACGGCGACGCAGAAGGCGGCTCAGCTCGCCGCCGAGATGGTCCCGCCGTTCCTGGTCGCGCTGGTGATCTTGCCCTTCGTCATCGCCCACGGCAAGTTTTGGCCCTGGCATCCGTCCACCATCGACCTCCAGGTATACGTCTACGGGGTCAAGGACATGCTGGCGGGGAAGGACATCTTCGCCACCACGACGCCGTTCTGGAAGCTCTACTTCATCTACCCCCCGATCGCCGCAGTGCTGATGACGCCACTGGCCTTCGGGCCGTACCTCATGTGGCAACTGGTCTGGACGGCAGCGTTGATCTGGGCCCAGCAGTCGGTGTTGCGCCGGTGCGGGGTGCCACGGGGCTGGAAGCTGGGCCTGATCGGGGTCGCGGTAGTGCTCGCCATGGAACCGATCCGTACGACGTTGGGCTACGGCCAGGTGAACACCTTGCTGATGGCTTTGGTGGTAGCCGACCTGCTGCCCGACCCGCCAAGCCGCAGCGACTTGCCGGATGAGCGGCGCCGCATCCCACAAGGGCTGCTGACCGGCTTCGCTGCCGTGATCAAGCTGACGCCGGCGCTATTCGTGGTCTTCTTTTTCTTGATCGGCAAAAAGAAGGCAGCGGTTACCGCCGTGATCAGCTTTCTGGCATTCACCGCGATCGGTGCCGTCTTCTTGCCGAGCGAGACGGTTCGGTTCTGGACTGGGCTGTCTGGTGGTGACACACGGACTGCGTCGCCCTTGTACGCCGGTAACCAGTCGCTGCTAGGTGTCTTCTACCGGCTGGGGGACTCGTCCCGGACCACGACTGTGATCGGTTTGGCTATTGCGGCGATCCTTGCGATGCTCGGTGCGCTGGTCGCTGCCCATTGGTGGCGGGCGGGGCAGAAGGCCTTCGCCGTCGCTTTGGTCGGACTGTGTACCAACCTTGCCTCCCCGTTGTCGTGGACCCATCACTACGTCTGGGCCTTGCCGATGGGCGCCGCGGTGGTGCTCAGCGGTGGCCTGCCAAGATGGGTGCGTTATGTTGGTGGATTCTGGGTGATCTGGGTTTGCGCCTGTCTTCCGTTGGCTGTACTGCCGTACGCGGGCGCCCGCGAGCGGAACTTCAGCTTCCTGCAGCAGGTAGTGGCCAACCTTGGCCCCGTTCTCGGCACGGTTTTAGTCGTGGGGTTGGCCTGGCAACTGGTGGTTGAGGCGCGCCGTGAGAGCGCACCCCTGCGAACCTTCGTGAGCGTGGGCTGAGCGATGAGGCCATCCAGTAGATTTAACCGCCATGACGGCATATCCCGAGGCTGCGACACAATCGGTCGGAGCTGTCAGCGGCAACGGCGCACCTGATATCAAACCGCGGTCGCGGGCGGTCACCGACGGTCTCGAGGCAACCGGGGCACGGGGCATGCTGCGCGCCGTCGGCATGAGCGATGAAGACTTCGCCAAGCCGCAGATTGGAGTCGCATCCAGCTGGAATGAGATCACTCCGTGCAACCTCTCGCTGGATCGGCTGGCCAAGGCGGTCAAGGACGGCGTGCATGCGGCCGGTGGCTATCCCTTGGAGTTCGGCACCATCTCGGTTTCGGACGGGATCTCGATGGGGCACGACGGCATGCACTACTCGCTTGTCAGCCGGGAGATCATCGCCGATTCGGTGGAAACAGTCATGCTCGCCGAGCGCATGGACGGCTCGGTTTTGCTCGCCGGATGTGACAAATCGCTGCCTGGGATGCTGATGGCGGCCGCACGCCTTGACCTCGCCTCCGTCTTCCTCTATGCCGGATCGATCATGCCGGGCCGGGTGGGGGACCGGGACGTAACGATCATCGATGCATTCGAGGCGGTCGGCGCCTGCGTACGAGGGCTGATCACCCGCGAGCAGGTGACCGAGATCGAGAAGGCGATTTGTCCCGGAGAAGGCGCCTGCGGCGGCATGTATACCGCCAACACCATGGCCAGCGCCGCCGAGGCTCTGGGCATGTCACTGCCCGGTTCGGCGGCGCCGCCGGCGGTTGACCGGAGGCGCGACGGTTTCGCCCGTCGTAGCGGCATGGCTGTTGTTGAGCTGCTGCGCTCGGGCATCACCGCCCGCCAAATCCTCACCAAGAAGGCCTTCGAAAATGCCATCGCCGTGACGATGGCATTCGGCGGCTCGACCAATGCCGTGTTGCATCTGCTGGCCATTGCCAACGAGGCCGATGTCGACCTCACGCTCGACGACTTCGTCCGGGTAGGCCGCAAGGTTCCGCACCTGGGCAATCTCAAACCGTTCGGTAGTTACGTGATGAACGATGTGGACCGGGTCGGGGGCGTACCGGTGGTGATGCGCGCGCTGCTGGACGCCGGCCTGCTGCACGGTGACTGCCTGACGGTTACCGGCAAGACGATGGCGGAAAACCTCGCCGATCTCGCGCCGCCGGACGTTGACGGGACGATCGTGCGGGCTCTGGACAATCCGATCCATCCCACCGGTGGCATCACCATCCTGCACGGCTCGCTGGCGCCGGAGGGTGCTGTGGTCAAGAGCGCCGGCTTCGACAGCTCGATCTGGCAAGGAACAGCCCGGGTCTTCGACGGGGAGCGGGCCGCAATGGATGCCCTAGAGGACGGGACGATCCGCAAGGGTGATGTCGTCGTCATCCGTTATGAGGGTCCCAAAGGCGGCCCAGGGATGCGAGAGATGCTGGCGATCACCGCGGCGATCAAAGGCGCTGGACTGGGCAAGGATGTCATGTTGATCACCGATGGCCGATTTTCCGGTGGCACCACTGGGCTGTGTGTCGGACACATCGCACCGGAGGCAACCGAGGGTGGCCCCATTGCGCTGGTCGAGAATGGTGATCAGATTGTGCTGGATGTCGCCGGCGGCCGGCTCGACGTGCTGGTCGATGAGGCCGAGCTCCAGCGCCGCCGGAGGTCCTGGGCACCAGCCGACCGCACGGCGCCACGCGGTGTGCTCGCCAAGTACGTCAAGCTGGTGAGGTCGGCCAACGTCGGCGCGATCTGCGGCTAGTTACCAAAGAAATCCAAACGCGCGTTCCTGGGCAAGCCATCGAATTCTCGCTCCCTCCCCTTACCGGAGATCTTCAGAGATGGGGCCCTCTGGTTGAGAGACTGCCCTTGTGCTCTTAGACGTCGACGAGAGGCGGGCCCGGCTCGCGCATCAACACCGGCTGCTTCCGGGCCGCCGTACTGACGACCTGCCACAGATCGCCGATGACCTGGTTGCGTTGCACTCAACCGACCCGGTCACTGTGTTCCTCTCGGCGATGGCCCGGATGGTGAACCCATCAATTGAGGCCGTCGAGCAGGCGCTTTATATCGATCGAAGCCTGATCCGTCATCACGGCATGCGACGCACCCTCTGGGTCGCCACGCCGCCGGTGGTCCGGCTGATGCATGCGGCTGCAACCCGGGACCTGCTGGCCAACGAGAGGCGGCGAACCGGTCAACTGCTGGCCTCCGCCGGCGTGGCCGAGCCGGAGAAGTGGCTCGCCGAAGCCGAGAAGCTGGTGCTCGCAGACCTCCGCGAATATGGTCCGAGCACGGCCCGGGAGATCGGCCAGCGGGTCATCGCTTTGCGGCAGCGGCTACATCTGGCACCGGGCAAGGCCTACGCGGCGGTGCAGTCAGCGCACACCCGGGTGCTGTACATCCTCGGCTTCGGGGGCCAGATGTTGCGAGCGCGGCCTAGCAGCTGGATCAACGGCGCCTACACCTACGCCGCGGCCGATGACTGGCTGGCCGGCGGGCTGGGCGAGCTGGACCCCCGTGCTTCAGCGTCGGAGTTAGCCAGGCGCTGGCTGGACCGCTTCGGTCCAGCGGCGACTGAAGACCTGCAGTGGTGGATGGGCTGGACGCTGGCCAGGACAAGACAGGCCCTCGCTGACTGTGCAGCGGTGGAGGCCGAGGTGGATAGCGGCCCGGCCTGGCTGGCCGCCGACGATGATCCCAGTCCGGAGCCGGTGCCGTGGGTCGCGGTGTTGCCTGGGCTGGACCCGACCATCATGGGGTGGAAGAAACGCGACTGGTACCTGCCGAGCGGATCCTCCGAGGTGTTCGACAGCGCCGGCAATGGCGGCCCCAGCCTTTGGGTGGACGGGCGCGTGGTCGGAGCCTGGGCGCTGACCCGCGATGGCGAAATTCGAACCCATTACTTCGAGCGCGTCGCGGCTGCCCGGCGGCGCGAAATCGACCAACGAATCAACGAGCTGAAGTCCTGGATCGGCGACACTCGATTCACAGTGCGGTTCCCTGGCAATATCCACGCTGAGTTGCTCGGAACCAGGACGATCCCACGGCGCCTCGGTCGTTCCGCTGAAGGGAAGAAAGCGGAGGCCTGAGCAGGTCGAGCGAGCACAAGGATCGTGGCTGGGTGGCGTGAGCTGCCTAGGCTGGCGAGGTGCGGTGCTCAGGGTTAGTGGCGGCGACCGCCCTGACGACGATAGCGCTCGGCTGCTCAGGGGCACCTCAGCCGCCGGCAATCTCTCCGGTACCGAGCCCACCAAGTTCCGTGACCATACCAAGCTCCGCCCAACCAACGGAGCCGCCTGGGCGCTCATACTCGATGCCGATAGCACTGATTGTGCACGCCACCCGGCGGATCTCCGATGTGCCCGTCGGTGAAGCCCGCCGGCTGCTGACCGGAGGCGGAAGCCGCTGGTCTGATATCAGCCAGTCTGGCGATGCAATGCAGGTGCTGACCACGAACGGTCGGAGTGCTGCTTCGGTGCTCCAAGCAGTTCGGGAGAGCGACGATGTGCTCGGGATTCTTCCGGCGGAGAGAGTGGATCCAACCGTCCGGGTGCTGACAGTTGACGGACGCCACCCGCTGCGCGACCCACAGAACTATCCCCTGCGGACCACCTCACCGCGGCGAGTTCCGGAAGTCACGACTCTGGCCGCGGTGGGTGACATCATGCTCGGGCGCCGAGTCGGTCAGCGACATGCCGAGGACCCTGGCGGGCCACTACAGCCACTGTCGCGCCGGCTTGCAGCGGCTGAGATCACAATTGGGAACTTCGAGTCGACCCTGTCGACCGATGGGTCGCCGACCCAAGGCGGCGATTCCTTCGCTGCCAGCCCTCGGGTACTCCCCGGGTTGCGGGAGGCCGGATTTGATGCGTTGTCATTGGCCAACAATCATGTCGGTGACTACGGGGCGCGGGCGCTGCGCCAGACCCTAGACCGCTTCGCAAACGCTGGTCTGAGGACTGTTGGGGCGGGTCGAACTCTGAGTGAAGCGCGGCGCCCAGTGATCATCGAGCGGGACGGCGTACGGGTTGGCTTCCTGGCCACCGACTCGATCGGAGAGACACCCGCGGCGACCAGTGCGCGTCCAGGCACTAATCGGCTGAATATGCCCCCTCGGACCGGGCCGTTGAGCCGGTCTCAGCTGCGCCGGATTACCTCCGACATCACCACCCTCGCTCGTCGGGTCGACACGGTGGTCGTCCTGACCCATTGGGGTACCCAGTACACGCACCGGCCAGAGACGAGCCAGCGCACCGCGGCCCGCGAATTCGCTGCCGCGGGCGCGGATCTGGTCATCGGCGGTCACCCGCACTGGGTTCAGGGATGGGAGGCCGCCGGTTCGACGGTGGTTGTGCATTCGTTGGGCAACTTCGTTTTCGATATGGACTTTCAAACCAAGACCAGGCAGGGCGTCTTGTTGGAGGTCGTCCTCTGGGGAGGCGCCGTCAAGGCGGTAGAACCTGTGGCGTGTGTGATCGATGACAACTTCACGCCCCTTTTGGTAGGGGGTGACCGTGCTGCCTCGATCCTGTCCGACATGTGGAGCACAAGTCGGGGACCGTTTGCAAGACCGTGACTGTCAGTTCGGGCTGTGCAACCAGGCCCAGACAAGGCGGCCGACCCGATCCAGCTGTCGGGGGTCGACCACCGATGCCACATCATCGGGCGAGTGGTAGCCGGCGTACGGGATGCTGCCGAACCGAACGGCAGGAATTCCCGCCTTGGCGTACGACCAGTGGTCGCTGGCGACGTTGATGCAGGATCGAGTGGCGATGCCCAGGCGGCGCGCTTCGGCCCGCAGGGCCCGCTGCAGTTCAACACCTGACTGGTTCCCCCGGCAAACCGGCACGTAACTCGCCCGAACGCCGACCCGATCCAGCGAAACCATGGCACGCAGTGCTCGGCGCTCGGCACCGGCCAGGGTCGCTACATGTTGCCGGGAGCCGAAGTGGTGCAGGGCGTCCCCAGATCCCCGGGGCTCCTCAGCGCCGAAAGCGATGAACCGGACCGGTAGCTTCGGGCGGTGCTGAGCGGCCATCCGGGCCAGCTCCAGCATGACCGCAATGCCGGAGGCGTTGTCCTCGGCTCCCGGCGCAACCGGCACAGTGTCAAGATGAGCGCCCACTACCAGGTGCGGCCGGCCCGAGTTGAAGCGCGGCGGCTCGGCGATGACGTTCGCCGATGTGCCGCGCGGCACGGGAGTTCCCCAGGAATTCCCGGCGGGTACTCGCACCGGCGTGCGTCGGACGCGATAGCCGAGCCGTTCGAACCTCTCCTCGACCAGATCTGCTGCCTTCGCGAAGTTGTCCGAGGTCGCCTCCCTTGGGCCGATGGCGGAGGCAAGCCGGCGGACGTCGCGGAGCGCGGCTTGGGCGTTCATGGTCGGTGTCGGTGCGGCCGTGGGCTTTGGGCGCGCCTGGGGCCTGGAACCGCTCGGGCTACTGGCCGGCGCTGATGAAGCCGAGCTGGGGTTGACCGAGGAAGGAGGGAGGCTGCTTGCCGCCGGTTGTGGCCGCGGATCGCCGGTGCATCCGGCCGCCAGGATTAGCGTGGCCAGTCCCGCAGCGACCTGACGCATCTCTCGACCCTACGTCGGCGCCGCCCGGCTGCTGCCTTGCTAGGACACCCGAGTGTCCTTCCGGATCTCAAGATGAAATTGACGCACTAGCCTCGAATGCGGGAGTGTTGGCGGGTGCGTTCCGCAGTCCTTCTCGTCCTCATCGTAAGACAGCGTGTCGGCTGAGCCCTCGTTCATCCCGACACGCTCCCTCGTCTGCCACCCGGCGACGGGGGTTTTTTCTTGGTACGAGAAATGACCGCAGCGGGTCAAACGCGCAGGACGCTTTGACAAAGATCGGCAAGGAGAACCGATGGCCAACACACCGGCGCCTATCAACGAGGATCCGGCGGCTGACCCCGCCGAGGAGTTGACCGGCGCTCAGTCACTGGTGAGATCGCTGGAGCGCGTGGGAGCAGACACGGTCTTCGGCATCCCCGGCGGCGCAATTCTTCCGGCGTACGACCCTCTGTACGACTCGCCGAAGGTACGCCACATCCTGGTTCGCCACGAACAAGGCGCGGGGCACGCGGCCGAGGGCTACGCCATGGTCACCGGCAAGGTCGGCGTCTGCATGGCCACGTCGGGCCCGGGTGCCACGAACCTGGTGACGCCGATCGCCGACGCCCACATGGACTCGGTGCCGATCGTGGCCATCACCGGCCAGGTCGGGAGCGCAGCGATCGGTACTGATGCCTTCCAGGAAGCCGACATTCGGGGCATCACCATGCCGATCACCAAGCACAGCTACCTCATCACGAAGGCTCACGACATCGCACCCGCCATCGCCGCCGCCTTCCATATCGCTGGAACAGGCCGGCCCGGACCGGTGCTGGTCGACATCACCAAGGACGCCCTGCAGGCGCGAACCCGCTTCGAATGGCCGCGCCACCTCGACCTGCCCGGCTACCACCCGGTGACCAAGCCGCACAGCAAGCAGGTTCGGGAGGCGGCCAAGCTGATTCTTGAGTCCCGCCGTCCGGTGCTATACGTCGGCGGCGGTGTGGTCAAGGCTCGTGCCTGGAAGGAGCTGGCTGCTCTAGCCGAGCTGACCGGCATCCCGGTGGTGACCACCTTGATGGCGCGAGGCGTATTCCCGGACAGCCATCCCCAGAACATGGGCATGCCCGGCATGCACGGCACGGTGGCCGCGGTCGGCGCACTGCAACGAAGCGACCTGCTGATCTCGCTGGGCGCCCGATTTGACGACCGGGTGACCGGACAGCTGTCGAGCTTCGCACCGCTGGCCAAGGTGATCCACGCCGACATCGATCCGGCCGAGATTTCCAAGAACAGGGTGGCCGACGTGCCCATCGTCGGCGATTGCAGGGAAGTCATCGTCGAACTGACTGCCCTGCTGAAGTCCAGCGGAAGCCTGCTCGAGATCGCCGACTGGGTGCGCTATCTGAAGGACCTGCAACGGCGCTACCCGACCGGTTATGAGAAGCCGGCCGGCGGGGAACTCTCCCCGCAGCATGTGATCAAGCGGATCGGTGAGCTCACCGGACCAGACGCCTATTACGCAGCCGGCGTCGGCCAGCATCAGATGTGGGCCTCACACTTCCTGCCATGGGAGTTGCCGGGTCGCTGGCTCAACTCCGGCGGCTTGGGCACCATGGGTTACTGCGTGCCGGCGGCTATGGGGGCCAAGGTCGGCAAGCCGAACTCAATCGTTTGGGGTATCGACGGAGACGGCTGCTTCCAGATGACCAACCAGGAGCTCGCCACCTGTGCCCTCGAGGGGATCCCCATCAAGATCGCGGTGATCAACAACCAGAGTCTCGGCATGGTTCGCCAGTGGCAGACGCTGTTCTACAACAGCCGATACTCCAACACGGATCTGAACACCCACCGCGTGCCAGACTTTTCCAAGCTGGCAGAGGCGATGGGAGGCGTCGGCCTGCGAGCAGAGGAAGCATCCGATGTGGATGCTGTGATCGAAAAGGCGCTGTCGATCACTGACGTGCCAGTCGTGGTGGATTTCATCGTGCACAAGGACGCGATGGTCTGGCCAATGGTGGCTGCCGGCACGAGCAACGACGACATCAAGGTGGCACGTGATATGGCGCCCAAGTGGGACGGGGAGGCGCTATGACACGATCACGGGAAACGACTTCCGTGAATCGCGACGGCCCCCTTCGGAGAAGGGAGCATAAGTAATGGCCGAGCACGCAGGCACTCGTACGCTCAGCGTCCTGGTCGAGAACAGGCCCGGCGTGCTTGCCCGGGTGGCCAGCTTGATCGCGCGCCGCGGCTACAACATCGAATCGCTCGCGGTTGGCCCGACCGAGCATTCGCACATGTCCCGGATGACCCTGGTCGTCACTGTCGAGGACGTGGTGCTCGAGCAGATCACCAAACAGCTCAACAAGCTGGTCGAAGTGCTGAAGATCGTGGAGCTTGAGAACAGCGCTATTCGTCGTGAGTTGATCTTGGTGAAGGTACGGGCGACCCCGGAGACACGGGGGCAGCTGATCGAGATCATCGGGTTGTTCGGAGCCAAGGCAGTGGATCTGACCGCCGAGGTGATAACTGTCGAAGCCACTGGAAGCCCGGCAAAGCTGAACGCGCTGCTCGAGCTGTTCGAACCGTACGGGATCCGCGAGCTGGTGCAGTCCGGCCTGGTGGCATTGGGCCGCGGGAATCGATCGATGACCGACCGAAACACCCGCAGCGACCGGCCGAAAACCGTTCAGGCCGTCTAGGGATCCGTTAGCTTGACGACCACACGCCGAAAAGGAGAAAAGTACGTGCCAGCACAGATGTTCTACGACAAGGACGCCGACCTTTCCCTGATCCAGGCTCGAAACGTCGCGATCCTCGGGTTCGGCAGCCAGGGTCATGCCCATGCACTCTCGCTGCGCGATTCCGGAGTTGATGTGCGGGTCGGCTTGCCGGACGAAAGCAAGAGCCGGCCGAAGGCCGAAGCCCAAGGCCTTCGCGTGCTGAGCCCTTACGAGGCCTGCGAGGAAGCAGACCTGATCATGGTGCTCACCCCGGACCCCGCGCAGCGCAAGGTTTACGCAGATGCAATTGAGCCGAACCTGGTCGCTGGCGACGCCTTGTTCTTCAGTCATGGATTCAACATCCGGTTCGGCTACATTCAGCCGCCGGACGGCGTGGACGTCGCCCTGGTGGCACCGAAAGGCCCTGGGCATCTGGTCCGCCGCGAATATTCCGAGGGCCGCGGTGTGCCCGTGCTGGTAGCGGTCGAGCAGGACGCGAGCGGCAAGGGGTGGGATCTGGCGCTGTCCTATGCCAAGGGCATTGGCGGACTGCGAGCCGGTGGCATCAAGACCACCTTCACTGAGGAGACCGAGACCGATCTGTTCGGCGAGCAAGCCGTGTTGTGCGGTGGGGTCAGCGCACTGATCACGGCGGGCTTCGAGACCCTCACCGACGCCGGCTATCAGCCAGAGGTCGCCTACTTCGAGTGCCTCCACGAGCTCAAGCTGATCGTCGACTTGATCTATGAGGGCGGCATCGCCAAGCAGCGTTGGAGCGTGTCTGACACCGCCGAGTACGGGGACTATGTCTCCGGGCCGCGGATCATCGATGATCACGTCAGGCAGACCATGAATGCCATCCTTAGCGAGATCCGGGACGGCTCGTTCGCCCAGCGGTTCATCGACGACCAGGACGCCGGTGCGCCAGAGTTCAGGGCGCTTCGGGCGGCTGCCGAAAAGCACCCGATCGAGGCGGCTGGCCACGAGCTTCGCGGTCTCATGTCATGGGTCAAGAGCCACGACGACGACTACGTGGAGGGCACCGCCGCTCGCTGAAACTTGGCCGTCAGTACCAGAAGATTCGCGGAAGCCAGCCAGGGTTGTGGGCGTACACGAGAATCAGCCACAGAACGCAGTCGAAGATCAAATGCGTGCACAAGATGTAGGGCAGTGAGCGGGTCCGAGCGAACAGATAACCCTGCACGAGCGCAAAGGGGTAGGTGAGGAAGGGTCCCCAGCTCTGATAGCCAATCTCCCAGAGGAAGGACACGAAGATCACTGCCTGCAGCAGGTTCGCCTGCCACGTCGGGAAGTGTCGCCGCAGGAGCGTGAATACGGTGCAAATGAAGAACAGTTCATCCCACAACCCGACGGCGTTGACGCCGACGAACAGCCGGCCCAGCTCGCTGGGCTCCCGAGGTGCCGGCCAGTTGAGGTAGGTGCCGGAGTTGATGAAGTAGTAGGGCATGATCACCCAGGCGAGGCCGACCACGCTGAACATGTAGGCCTTCTCGGCGCGGGTCCAGTGTCGCCCGCTTCGAAGCGGGAACCGGATGACATGCCGCTTGAACACGTACCGGTCGAGCAGGTATGGCGTCAGCACCGCAACGGTTAACACCACCGCAACCAAGAAATAGTGACTCCAGCGGATGTCGGCTGCGACCGAGATCAAGCCGATCGGAGTGAGCCCGAGACCGATCAGCAGCAGGCTGCGGCCAAGGTCGCGGTCGAGCAGAAAGCCAAGTGCGATACCCGCGGTGAGAACGGGATAAGCCACCGATTCCTTGCCGAGGCCGAACATGATGAACGCCGATAGAGCTACCATTCCCGTCGGCGCCAGCCCCCAGGAAAAGCGTGGCGGCGCCTCGACCGCCGTCGCGGTCACGGTGGTGGTCACCCGAATAGGATGACATAGCCCATCGGGTGGCTAACGAGACTTCATCGTCAGCACGATGTGGCGGGAACCATCTTTACGCAAGCCGGTGCCAACCAGGTACAACCGGCTGCTGGGTTCGCTGGAGCTCCCGCTCACCACGTCGTCATTGGTCATGACGCAGACCTTGCGAAAAGCCTTGGTGCTGATCGGGCCGGGATGGCCCGGCTGGCATTCGCCATAGGCCTCCTTGAGCCCGCTCAACGCCTCTGCGGCCGTTGCCTGGGGCACGTCCACGGTTGCGTCGAGCCGATAGTCATGTGTGGCTTTATACGTTCCGCTGATCATGGTCGAGTCGTCGGGGAGATCCACGTCCCCATAGAACTCCAGATCAGCAAGGGTCAATGGACTGCAGGTGTAGCCGGACAAGTCATTGCGGCAGGGTGAGCCGCGCTCTGAGGTGAACGAAAAGTATGGCACCCCCCAGCTGCCGGCGTATTGAAAGACGACGGCCAGTGCGACGAGCACGAAAGCTGCCATCCCCGCAATTCCGGCGAATACGCGGAGTGCTCTCGGCTGTCGCTCTGCCACTTCGACAGCATGCCTGACGGTTGATCAAATTTCACATTGGGCGGTTTCTATCGACGGTCGCAACACTTCCTAGATGCTGGAGGTTGTGTTGTCGTCGTCTCGTCGTGTGAAGAAGGGGCCGGGGCGGCGTCCGCAGTCGGCCAAGCGTCAGCGGTTCGTGGAGTTGCGCGAACGAGGGTGGAGTATTCTCGCCGCCGCTCGTGAGGTCGGCGTTTCCCGGACTACGGGGAACAACTGGTCGCGTGGTTACAAGACCTACCGCCACGGTCAAATCGTCGGGTTCGTAGCTGCGTTGGAGCGGCTGGCTGTGCGTCAGATCAGTCCAAGGTTCTTGTCGCAGGAGGAGCGGATCGAGATTGCCGATCTGCGCCACGCGGGTTTGAGCATCCGGCAGATCGCGCATCGGCTGGGTCGGGCACCCTCGACGGTCTCGCGGGAACTGCGCCGCAACGCCACCAACAGTCGGGGTTACCGTCCGTTCGATGCCCACCGTCGCGCGACCGCGCGTCGCATCGGCAACCATCGGCGACGCATCGAGAGCAACGGCGAACTGAGGCAGTTGGTCGCGGAGCTTCTGGCCCAACGAGTGGAGCCCACAGCAGATCAGTCGTCACTTGCGCTTGAAGTTCCCCGAGCAGTCGGGGATGTGGCTGTGTCAGGAGAGCATCTACCAGGCCGTCTATCAGCCGGGGTGGGGGCTGCTGCGGCCATCTCGGCTGGCTCCGCACCACCGCTCCCCGCTGCGCACCGGGCGAGATCACCGGCGCGCTCATCAGCGCACTGAACGGCGCCGGCCGAGGTTTGAGCATCCGATGCTGACGATCCACCAGCGGCCCTTCCCGCCCGATGACCGCTCCCAGCCGGGGCACTGGAAATCTCAATGCTGTTGTCAAGCCGCCAGCAAGGGTTGGTTCTTGGTAGTGGGCACGGTCGCGAAGGAGGGCCCAGGTCACGTTGAGGCGACGCCTGGCGAGGGCGATCAGCGCTTGTTTGTGGGTCTTGCCTTCGCGACGTTTGCGGTCGTAGAAGGCGCGGGAGGCCGGGCTGTTCTTGAGGCTGGACAGTGCGGCGAGGTAGCAGGTGGGCAAGAGTCGTCGGTTGAACCGGCGTGGCCGGTGCAAGTTGCCGGTGATGCGGCCTGAGTCGTAGGGCACCGGCGCCAGCCCGGCGACCGCGGCGAGTCTGTCCACGGTGTCGAACCCGTTCAGGTTTCCGCCGATGTTGGCGAGGAACGTGGCGGCCAGCACGGGACCTAACCCGGGCACGCTCAACAAGATCTCGGCCGCCTCGTGCTGCCGGAACCGGTCGGTGAGCTGGGCGTCGAGCTCGACCAGATCACGGTCGATCGCGGTGATCTCGGCG
>Ga0126312_10000357_pt1 | contig 26004 bp, 27 predicted proteins | sample Plot104A_FD_92537 | JGI IMG/M metagenome (GOLD analysis project Ga0126312, IMG submission 92537) | Serpentine soil microbial communities from UC McLaughlin Reserve, CA, USA - Plot104A | ecosystem: Environmental > Terrestrial > Soil > Grasslands | place: USA: UC McLaughlin Reserve, Lake County...
AGCCCCTCCTCGGCGCAGAAGGCGCGAAAGGACTCGAACACGTTGGTCGTCAAGACGCCGCCGAAATCGAGCAGCAGCCCCCTCACGAATGCGCGATCTCCCGCGCCTTCTCGGCGAGGGCGGGCACGCCTTTGTCAAATAGCCCGAGGTACTCGTCGTCGGTCGACCCGGCTTTGAAGCGCTTGTAGTTGCCCTCCATGAAGACGGCGGCCTTCCACATCGCGAGCGCCTGGTACCAGTTGAGCGCCGACATGGAGCGTCCGCTTCGCTCTTCGTAGCGCGCGATCAGCTCCTCACGAGAGGGGAAGCCCTCTCGCCGCGTGGCCGCCGAGAGGCGCGCGAACGAGGTGTCATCCGGGTCGTCGGCCTGCACCCAGGTGACGGTCAGGTAGCCGATGTCGGCGAGCGGATCGCCGATCGTGGACAGCTCCCAGTCGAAGATCGCCACGAGCCTCGCCGGGGCCTCCTCCGTCACCATCGCGTTGCCAAGCCGGTAGTCGCCGTGCACGATCGTCGAGGCGGGGGACACCGGCATGTTGCGACCGAGCCATTCGGCGAGCTCTTCGACTACCGGAAGCTCGCGGGTCCTGTTGTGCTCCCACAGCCCGGTGAAGCGGCGGACCTGGCGCTCGAGGTAGCCGGTCGGCTTGCCGTAGCCCTCGAGTCCGCACCCCCGCCAGTCCACGGAGTGCACCTCGACGAGCGCATCGATCAGCTCCTCCCCGATCCGGCGGCGCTGCTCGGGGCGGTCCAGCTCCGGCGGGATCTCGCTCGTGATCACCGTGCCGTGCATCTCCTCCATGACGTAGAACGGCACGCCGAGCACCGACTCGTCGTCGCCCACCGCCAGGACCCGAGGCACGCGCACCGGAGTGTCCTCGAGCGCCCGCAGCAGCCGAGCCTCGCGCAGCACGTCGTGCGCCGAGGGGGGCAGCGGCGGCCGCGGCGGCCGGCGGAGCACGACCCGCGTGTCGTCACGGCGGACGAGGAAAGTGACGTTCGAGTGGCCCTCGCCGATCCTCTCGACCTCGAGCGAGCCGGACCCGATCCCACAGGAGTCGAGGAACGCCTCCAGCGGCTGCCGGACGAGCAGCGGGGGGAGATCCAGCTCCGCCGCGTCCTGCCGGGTGTCGACGACCTCGGGCGACCCCATTGCGGTCCGGGATGCTACGAGACGGAGTCCGAATCGATCTCCGTCTTCGCGTGTCTAGTGTTCGGCTCCGTGCGAATCCGCCGCCTCTCGATCCTGAATCGCCGCCGCGCTGCCTCCGTCTGTGCCGCGGCCGGCGCCCTGCTCGTCCCGCTCGTCGCGGCGTCATCCACGACCGCCGCCGACACCTCGGTGAAGGTCGTCGACTTCAAGTTCCAGGCGAAGGAGACGCACATCGGCGTCGGCGACACCGTCACCTGGAACTTCGCCGCGCGAGGTCACACCACTACCAGCGCGCGCGGGCAGGTGGAGTCCTGGAGCTCCGGTCCTCAGATCAGCCCGGTGGGCGGGCGCTTTCAGCACGCCTTCAAGCACCCCGGCCGCTTCCAGTACTTCTGCATCCCCCACAAGTCGTTCATGAAAGGCGTGATCGAGGTCGGTCGCGACAAGGTGAAGACCACCTTCTCCAAGCTCGCGACGAGGACGAGCGGCGGTAAGGCGACCGTCACGTTCCGGCTGAACGAGCCGGCGAAGATGTCCTACAAGCTGAGCGGGCCGACCGACAAGACGATCACGCGCCCCCGGCTCAGCGCCGTGAAGCAGAGCATCCCGCTCGGGACGCTTCGTCCCGGGAAGTATCAGGGCACGCTCTCGCTGACGGACGACTTCGACAATCGTCAGTCCGGCAAGAGTTCGTTTGCCATCGGCTGAGGTGGCGCTCGGGGGGACGAGAGCCCGCTTCGCGCTCCCGCTCGCCCTCCTCCTGCTCGCCTGCTTCGCGGCGCCCGCGGGCGCCCGCGACCCGGGGCGCTGGACGCTGACGGGTTGGAGCTCGGTCTCGAACTTCTACTGGGAGGGGATGACCTCGGACCCGCGCGGGAACGTCTATTTCGACGGCATCACCCAGGGCCTCTACCGGACGGCCCCCTCTCTCCGTCAGACACGCGCGAACGACTTCGAGATCCCCGAGAGCGTCCGCGCCGCTGAGGGTTACAACCACATCGGCGACATCGGGTATGACGACGCCGAGGGCGGGCGGGTCCTGCTGCCGCTCGAGTGCTACGACCCCGCGAGAGGAAACACCTGCGGCACCGGGTCGATCGGCGTCGCCGACCCTCGCACCCTCGGCTTCCGCTACTACGTGAAGCTCGACCCGGCCGAGATCCCCAAGGCGATGTGGGTCGAGCCGTCCCCGGACGGGCAGCTCCTATGGACCTCCAGTGGCGCCGATCTGCTCGCCTACCGGGCGGCCGACGTAGACCCGGCGAACGCCGGACCGACCGCCGCTCCGATCCACGCCGTCAGGCGGCTTCCGGGGGCGACGCCTCCCAGCGGGATCACGGGAGGCGCCTTCATCGGCGGCCGGCTCTTCCTGGCGGGACAGGACGCCGGGCCATTCCAGGTGTGGTCGGTTGACCCGGCGACCGGCGCCGGGCGGCTCGAGATCGAGCTGCCGGCGGTCGTGGGCGAGTCGGAGGGGCTCCACGCGATGCGACTGCTCGGCGGCGAGCTGCACTGGCTGATCGCGCCGCTCGGGGCGTCGCTCACGTTCCCGCCCACCGTCGCCGTGCTGCACTTCGCCCGGGTGACGGGACGGCCGGGGCTCCGAGTCTCGGTGGCCGTCCGGAGGGCTCGCTCCCTGCGACCGCGGGTGGTCGTGAAGGTGACCCGTCGAGGACGTCCCGTTCCGGGCGCCAGGGTGAGCTTCGCCGGCGGACCTGCCCGAACAGCACGCGACGGCAAGGCGAAGCTGATCGCAGCCCTCGGAGCGCCCGGCACCTTCCGCGCCCTGGCGCGAAAGGGCGCTCTGCGCGGCCGCTCGCGGGCCGTGCGGGTGGGCCCGGCGAAAAGCTAGCCGATCTCGTCGACGTGGCGCACGTTCGCCACGTCGTCCGCGTCCGAGCTCGGCACTCCCTCGAACCAGCCGTCCAGGATCTCCTCGAGCACGGCCTCGCTCGTGGCGCGCAGGGAGAGGGCGAGCACGTTGGCGTCGTTCCAGCGGCGGGCGCCGCGGGCCGTCTCGGGGTCGCCGCAGAGAGCGGCGCGGACGCCCGGCACCTTGTTCGCCGCCATCGACGCCCCGGTCCCGGTCCAGCAGCAGACGACCCCCTGCTCGGCTCGGCCCTCCGCGACGTCGCGGGCGGCGGCCTCGCTCGCCCAGGCCCAGTCGTCGCGCTCCTCGTCGTTCAGCGCGCCGTGCACGATCGGATCGTGTCCGCGCCGCCGAAGCTCCTCCACGACCGCCTCGGCTATGCCGGTGCGCTCGTCCGCGGCGACCGAGATCTTCATGGAATCGGAGCGTAGCCGCGGTTCCTCTCGGCCGGGCGCCGCTCCCGCGCCCCTAGTCTTGACGCCGAATGCCCGAGCTTCCCGAAGTCGAGATCACCGCGCGCCGGCTCGATCGCGCGCTGCGCGGCGCGGCGATCGAGTCCGCGCTCGCACCCGGTCTGGTCGCCTTGAAGACCTTTGATCCGCCGCTCGAAGCGCTCGCCGGTGGCGAGGTCGCCGGCGTGCGGCGGATCGGCAAGATGCTCGCGGTCGAGGCCGGCAAGCTCACCTTGCTGGTGCATCTCATGTCGGCCGGCCGGCTCCAGCTCTTCGACAGCCGCTCGTCCCTGCGCGACCGGACCTCGCGGATCCTCGTGCGGATCGGCGGCGGCCGGGAGCTCCGCCTCCGCGAGTTCGGCACGCAGCAGCGGGCCTGGGCGAAGCTGCTCCGAGACGGGGACGTGGCGAATGACGAAGCGGTCATGGGACTCGGCCCTGACGCCTACCCCGCTCCATCCGCGGAAGCGCTCGCCCGCCTGCTCGACCAGCCCCGCCACCTCCATCCGCTCCTGCGAGACCAGCACGCGATCGCGGGCATCGGCCGATCGTGGGTGGACGAGATCCTGTGGATCGCGCGCCTGTCGCCGTTCCAGAAGGCGTCCGAGCTCGACCAGGAGGACATCGATGCGCTGCGGGCTGCCTGCGACGAGGCGCTCGGCGGCGCGCTCGACCACTACGAGCAGGTGATCGGCGACACCGTGCCGGACAAGCTGCCGATGCCTCTCCAAGTCCACCGCCGCGCGGGCGAGGACTGCCCGCGCTGCGGCGCCCGCATCGAGGCGATCCATTTCAAGGACTACGTGATGTGCTACTGCCCGGAAGAGCAGACGGGCGGGCGCGTGCTGAAGGACCGCCGGCTGTCGCGGCTTCTCAAGTGAGGATCGGTGGGAGCGCGCTTCGCGCGCCGACGCGATCGAGTTACACAGCCTCGGCGTCCGGGCCGGCCTGCTCGCGATGGATCGCGACTCCGCCGATCACCAGAGCGACACCCGCCACCTCGACCCACGAGGGCACCTGTGCCAGGACGACGATCCCGATGACGGTCGCCGTCGCCGGCAGCAGCGAGACCATCAGCGCGTAGGTCGCGCGCGCCAGGCGTCGCATCGCGAGCTGGTCGGAGATGTAGGGGATCACCGACGAGGAGACCCCGACGCCGATGCCCGCGAGGATGGCGATCGGATCGGTGAGAGCGGGCGCGACGTCCCACCCGCCCAGCGGAGTGACCACCACAGCCGCGATGAGCATGGACGCGGCCAGACCGTCTATGCCCTCGAGCTGCTCGTACCGGGAGACCCGGTGGGCGAGGACGATGTAGAGCGCGAACAGAATCGCGTTGGCGAAGGCGAACGCCACGCCCACCGGCTCGCCCGCGAGCTGGACGTCGGTCAGGAGGTACACGCCCGGGACCGCGAGCATCAGGGCAAGCGCGTTGCGCAACGTGCGTGTACCGAGGGCCGCCAGCGCGATCACCGGGAGGAACTCGATCGCCGCGACCGTCCCGAGCGGGAGCCGGTCGATCGAGATGTAGAAGCACGAGTTCATGAACGCGAGGACGACGCCCCAGGTCAAGAGCAGCCGCTTGCCGTCCGCGTCGAGCCGGGCGAAGGCGCGCCACGGCCGCCGCCACAGGGCGAAGATGAGCGCAGCGGAGGCAATTCGAAGCCAGGCGACGCCGAGCACGTCGACGCGAGCGAACAGCAGCACCGCGAATGCCGGCCCCAGGTAATGGAAGACGGCGCTGACGACGAAGTACAGGTGCGGTGGGGCGTTGCGGATTGCCTCGCGGCCGCGCATGCCGGTCCGGCTCGGGGCCTCCGCAACGAGCGATGAGCCTCGATCCATTGCTGACAGATTGCCTGGCGATGTGGGTTGTGTACATAGATGACCGCAGGTATCCTGTCGGCCATGGCTACGAACCAAAGGTCAAACGGCCGAATCACCGAAGGCGCTCTGCTCGATGACACGAACCGCCGGCTGCTCGAGGAGCTCCAGGACAACGCCCGGCTGTCCCTGGCCGAGCTCGGCCGGCGGGTCGGCCTCTCCGCCCCGGCGGTGGCCGAGCGACTCCAGCGGCTCGAGCACGACGGCGTAATAGCGGGCTACCACGCGCAGGTCGAGCCGGCGGCGGTCGGCTTCCCGCTCGGGGCCGTGATCCGCATCAGGCCCGCGCCCGGGCAGCTCCAGAACGTCGCGGAGCTGGCGCGTGAGACGCCGGAGGTGGTCGAGTGCCACCGGATCACCGGCGAGGACTGCTTCTTCATCAGGGCCTATCTACGAGACGTGCAGCATCTGGAGGAGGTCATCGACCGCTTCGTGGTCCTCGGGCAGACGACCACCTCGATCCTCCAGTCGTCGCCGGTCCCGCGCCGCAACCTCGCGCTCCACCCGGCGCCCGCGCTTACCGCCTAACCCGCGCGCGTACCTTTCAGCTCGTGCCCCTCGCGAGCCTCGGCGATTCGTTCCAGTCGTTCTTCGACGCGGTCAACGACTTCTTCTCGAACCTGGCGTCGGTCCGCTGGATCCCGCTGATCCTCGCGCTGCTCCTGTTCACGGCCTACCTGACCCTTCGCGCCCGGGCCAGCTTCAACATCCTGCGCGCCGCCTATCCGGCCGAGCGCTTCGGCTTCCGCGAGATCTGGGGCGCTTACTTCGCGGGCTACGGCTTCAACGCGGTGATCCCGGCGCGGGGAGGGGACGTAGTGCGGCTCTTCCTGACGAAGACCGCCGTGCCGCACTCGAGCTACCCCGCCGTGGCGGCGACCTTCGTGGTCGAGCTGGGCTTCGACGTCGCGATGGGCTCCCTGATCCTGCTGTTCGCCTTCACGCAGGGCGTCTTCCCGAAGCCGCCGGACTTCGCCAAGCTCGACGCCTTCGATCTCTCCTACTTCGCGCAGCACCCGCGCTTCGCGCTGTTCGTCATCACGGCGCTGGCGGTCGGCACGCTGCTGGGAATCGCGCTGCTGAGCGTGCGGGCAAAGGCCTTCTGGGAGCGGGTGCGCCAGGGCTTCACGATCCTCCAGGACCGGCGCCGCTACCTGCGCGAGGTGTTCGCGGTCCAGTTCGGCGGCTGGTGCTTTCGCTTCGCGGCCTTCTGGATGCTGCTCGAGGCGTTCCGCGTCGGAGGCTCGGTGAAGAACGTGCTGCTGGTGTTGGGGGTCAACGCCGTCTCGGCCGCCGTGCCGTTCACGCCACAGGGGGCGGGCGTGCAGCAGGCGCTGCTCGCGAAGGTGTTCGCCGGCACCGCGGCGGGGTCGACGGTGGCGGCGTACTCGGTCGGACAGCAGATCGCGATCGGCGCGCTGACGTTCGGGATCGGCTTCGCCGCGCTCGTCTTCATCTTCAAGGTGCGCAGCTTCAGGGAGGTCATCGCCCGCGGTCGCGAGGATCGGGCGGCGGAGGCGCGCAGGCGTGGAGACCCGGCGGCGGAGCCGGTGGCGGGCGGCCGCGGTTAGGGCCGTCAGTCCCCGCCGTCCGTATCGAGCAGCTTGTCGGTTCTCTGTACGAGGTCGCGGGCGTGCTTCTGGCGCTGACGGCTCGCCGCCCGAAGCGCCTCGGACTCCTCGTGCTGCTGGCGGGCGAGGGTTCGGTTCAGGGCTGCGACCAACCGCTCCGTGTCGTGGTCCGGAATGCGCCCTTGCCCGTCGGGTGCGACGGCGGCTTGCGCCCAGCGCCCGAGCAGCTCACCGGGAAGCTCGGCCCGGGTTCCGGCCGCGAACGCGGCCCTCGCGAGCGCCGCCTCCCGGATGTACTGCGACACGCTCACGCCGGCGTGCTGGGCCTCGCTCTCGAGCAGCGCCCACAGGTCTTCGCCGACACGGATCGTGGTGACTTTCATGCCGCGACCGGAGCGATCCTGGCGGTCTTCATTGACCGGTTGACCCGGGGTCTGCATGATTCCGCACGCCATCCTACCCCGTATGGCGGAAACGCTATACAATCCACCGCCAGCAGCAAATGAGACGAATCAAGGGAGCGCCAACTTTGCCGTATTTCGTCTGTTCCGTTTGCCAGACGAGCTTGTACTCGGCGGCGAGCCGCATTCCACGGGGTCGTTGCCCCGCCTGCGATGCGCCGCTGGCGCCGGCTGGTCCAGCCCCACAGGGCGGACGCGGTATCCCCCGACCTGCGTCCGCCCATCCGGCGCCTTCGCTTCGGCGCGGGAAGAGTCGCGCGGGGTAGGGACCTCAAGTCCCGAACCCCTCGCGCGCCTCGCGCACGAGGATCACGGCCTCCGGGAAGATCTTGCGCATCGTGGCCAGCAGGTCCTGCGTCTGCTGCTCGGCGTTGCCTTGAAGGTTCAGCCGGTTGATGCCCGCCACCGTCATGTCGACCGCGAGCTTGATCGCATTGTCGGCCCAGGCCACCTTCTGCGCCCCCTGCATCTGCTCGGCGAACTCCGCCATGCGCCGCCGCAGCTCGTCGGGGTCGCCGAACAGTCCGCCGAATGGGTCTTCCGAAGACATGATCCAGATGGTAGAGGCCGGCGTCAGTCGGGCTCCTCGACCATCGCGCTGCCGCCGCCGCGCCGAGTCGGCTCGGCCGCGGCGAGGACCCTGTCGCCGCCGAGGAACTCGAGCCCGGTGACGGCGCCGATCTCGGGGGTCTCGGTGAATACCTGGCCGTACTTGGACGCGAGCTCCTTCCGGACGTCTGATGTGATGAAGGCAGGCTCGGCACTCGTGGCGGTCGTGTTGCGCTGGCTCGCCCGCGGCGCGGCGATCGCCTGCGGGAGCGTCGACCCCAGATCGAGACGATCGAGCAGCACCTGGAGCACGGTCGTGATGATCATCGAGCCGCCCGGCGATCCGACGGCGAGGAACGGCCGCCCGTCGGCGAGGACGATCGTCGGGCTGATCGAGCTGCGCGGCCGCTTCCCGCCGTCCGCCCGGTTCGGGTGCGTCAAAGAGTCGAAGTTGAAGTCGGTCAGCTCGTTGTTGAGCAGGAAGCCGTAGCCCGGGACCACGATTCCGTTGCCGCCGGTCGACTCGATCGTGAACGTGTAGGAGACGATCGTCCCGTTCCGATCGGAGACGACGAGGTGGGTGGTCTCACGGCCGCGCTCGTCCGTCGCGGTGTTGGCGGCGGCGGGCTGGCTCGAGCCCGCCTGGTCGTTGTACGGATAGGGATCGCCTTGCGCCACCGAGCTCGTCGCGGCCTGATGTGGGTCGATCAACGCTCGACGCTCAGCGGCGAAGCCGTCGGACAGGAGTCCGGTCAGCGGAACGTCGAAGAAGTCCGGGTCCGCCAGGTAGGCGTTTCGATCCGCGAACGAGAATCGTGACGACTCCAGGAACAGGTGGAACGCTCGCGTTCGGTCGGTGCCGAGGTGCTTGTAGCCCTCGAGGATGTTGAGCGCCTCGCCTGTGGTCGATCCGCCGCTCGACGGCGGTCCCATTCCGTACACGTCGAGGCCGCGGTAGCCGATGTGGGTCGGGGATCGCTCCTGAGCGGCGTAGTCGCGCACGTCCTGCATCGTCATGAGCCCTGGTCGCCAGACGTGGTTCGCATCGGGCGACGTCGGCGGGTTCTCAGCCGCATTGACCATCGCGTCCGCCACGGCGCCGCCGTAGAAGCCCTTCGGACCGAGGTCCCCGATTCGCTCGTAGGTCTGCGCCAGGTCGGGGTTGCGGATGGTCGAGCCCACGTCGCGCGGCGTCCCGTCGGGATCGAGATAGATGGCCGCAGTTGAGGGGATGTCGTCGAAGATGTCGACGTTCGGCAGGGTCTGGTCGAAGAACGTCTGGTCCACCACGAAGCCGTCGCGTGCCACCCGCTCGCCGGCCTGCAGCGCCCGGCCAAGCGACCAGCTCCCGTAGCGGCGCAGTGCGGTGTCCCAGCCGCGCACGGTCCCCGGCACTCCGGCCGACAGGCCGCTGAAGCGCGCATCGTTGAACGGCAGCGGAGCGCCGTCCTCCCAGAACGAATCGAGGTGCATCGTGGCCGGCGACTCCTCGCGGGAGTCGATGGTGGTCAGCTTGCCGTCCGCGGTGCGGATGAGCATGAAGCCGCCGCCTCCGATCCCGCAGGAGTAGGGCTCGGTCACGCCGAGCACGCCGGCGGCGGAGACCGCCGCGTCAACGGCATTGGCGCCATGCCGGAGCGCGTCCGTCGCCGCCTGCGTGGCGAGCGCGTCCACCGTGGCCGCGGCGCCCCCCGTGCCGACGGCGGTCGGCTCCTTGTCCTGCGCGAGCGCGGGCGCGGGGAGGAGGAGGAAGGCGGCGATGGCGGCGGCGGCACGGAGCTTGGTCATACCCGCGGAGCTACCCCGATTGGCGCGCCGTCACACCGGCTGTTCGAGGCGAGCCCGCGACGCTGCGCTGCCGACGGGAGCGCTAGGGCCTAGCTTGTCGCGCGCGTCGAGTCGCGCCCCGCGCGGGCGAGCTCCCACGAGACGCCGTGGTCGCTCAGGTGGTTCAAGAACGCCTCCGGGTCGAACGCCGCCGCGGGTCCGAGCGCTCCGGCCCGGTCGTAGCCCGGGGCGCTCATCAGCTCCGCCCCGTGGACGAGCGTCACCGCGGTCAGCCCGTAGACGTCGCTGCCGCGCACGACCGCGCGGCCCGTCGAGCCGTCCTCGCCGTGCGCCACCGCCACGACCGTGAACTCGGCAGCGCGCCGGGCCCCCTCACCCGGTCCCTTTGGGAGCACGTCCACCGCCCGGCTCAGGACCCCGCGCAGCGGCGTTCGCAAGCTCAGCTCGAGCCCCGGTTGCACGTACGGCATCGCCCTTGCGGCCAGGGCGTTCGGTGCCGAGGTCCGCGCGGTGAGCATCGAGGCGACCCGCTTCGTCCTCGTGTGGCGCGGGACGGTGATCACCTCACCGGACGGGTAGCGGATCATCGTCTGACGGCCGATCGGCTCCGGGAAGTCGAAGCTCGCGCGGAACACACCGAACGGCGCCGGTCGCCACTCGCCGCCTTCGTAGACGACGTCGCCGCCCTTCATGATCTCGAGGCCGCTGCGCAGCGTTCCGCGGCTCATGCCGAAGCCCTTGACGGCGTAGCCGAGCACGAGCTCCTCGAGCGGCTCGCGCCCGCGGGCCGCGAGGCGGGCGACGCAGTCGCCCGGGGCGTAGTCGAAGCCGAGAGCCGGGACCAGCGCTACCCCGGCGCGCTCGGCCGCGGGGCCGTGGCTGTCGAAGACGAGCTTGATGAACGTCTGCTCGCCGGTGGAGTCGACGTAATGGGTGCCCGTGGCGATCGCCGCCCGCACCAGGGCGTCCCCGGCCAGCGTGAACGGGCCCGCGCAGTTGATGACCGCGCTCGCGTCCTCGAGCAGCTCGCGCAGGACGTGCTCGTTCTCGAGCGGGGCGGCCTTCGCGGGCGCGCCGAGCTCCTCGCCGAGCGTCGCGAGCTTCGACCGGTCGCGGCCGCTCAGCACATGATCCACCCCCCGTCGCTTCAGCTCTCTCGCCACGAGCCCGCCCGTGTAGCCGGTGGCGCCGTACAGGACGACCGTCACGCGGTCCCACCCGCCCGGCTCGACGGATCGGTGGGGAAGCATCGGTCAGGGAAGCTCGGAGAGCTCACGCGAAGCCGCCTGCCCCGCTCGACAGGTCGCTCGGAATGCTCGGGTCGGGGAAGCAGGGTGAGGAGACCACGAGGACGATACAGTCGCGCCGTGCGCATCTCCGAGGTGATGACGCAAGGTGTCGTCACGGCCGAGACCGAGGACAGTCTGCGCCGTGTGGGAGAGCTCATGCGCGACCGCAACGTGGGGTCGGTCGTTATCTGCGAGGCCCACCGCCCCGTCGGGGTCATCACCGACCGCGACCTGGCGCTGGCGGTCGTGGCCGACCAGGTCGACCACGGCGACCGCGCCGGCGACCACGCCTCGCGTCCGCTCGTTACCGGCGAGGTGGAGATGGACATCGAGGAGGCGGTCGCGCTCATGATCCAACACCGCATCCGCCGCCTGCCGGTGACCCAGGGCGAGGACCTGGTCGGCATCGTCACGATCGACGACCTCGCGGTTCGGGCCGGCGACCTCCACCAGGCCCAGCAGATCACCGCCGAGGTGGCCAAGGCCGCCCTGCCCGAGTTCTACTTCCACCAGCGAGGCGGCTGACCCGTGGCGCCATTGTCGGCCGACCAGCTGCGAACCCGCCGGAGGATCGAGGGAGTGATCCGGCTGATGGCCCCGGCCCTCGACATCCTGCTCGCGGTCGGGGAGCGAGTGTCGCGGATCGTCGAGCCGGACGACATGGAGTACTACCCGCCTCGAGCAACTCGCGACGAGCCGCCGCCCAAGCGCTCGTGACGAACAACGCCCACCTCCAGTGGGAAGCCCGTTGGGGCCGCCCCGCGGCGGCGACCGCATTCGGCGCCGGGGTCCTGCTGCTGGTGCAGCTGCTGGTCGTGCAGACGGTGCTCAGCGACCGCCCTGGGATCAAGGCGCTGCCCGATTCGCTGCTGTCGATCGACGAGAAGCCGGGCCTGTTCCTCGGCTCCGCCATGGTTCAGGCGCTCGGCGTGCTGCTCGTGACGCCGGTGTTCCTGTACCTGTTCCGTGCGTCGATGGCCCGTGGTGCGGGGATGCCGGGCTGGTTCGTGTACCTCGTCTACGCCGGCCCCGTAGTGCTCGCTGCCGCGCTCGTGCTCGGCTCGATCGACCGAATCGACCTCGCTCACCAGTTCGCGGACCGCGCCTTCACTGCGGGCAAGGACTGTCCGGCGATCCAGGGCGAAAGAGGCGCGGACTGCGCGGATGACCTCCTGCGGGACGGCTCGAGCACCATCGTGTTCGCTCTCGTCTTCGCGGGCTCGATCGCCGTGGCGTTTCTGTACGTGATGCTGCCGCTCCGAGCTCGGCGGGTCGGGCTGTTGAGCCCGTTCATGGGCATTCTCGGGGTGGTTGCAGGGGCGTTGGTGGTGCTGCAGCTGCCGCTGGTCGCGGCGGTGGTGCAAGCGTTCTGGCTCGGCGCGGTTGGGTCGCTCTATCTCGGGAACTGGCCAGGCGGGCGCGGACCGGCTTGGGAGTCGGGCGAAGCGGAGCCGTGGCCGACACAGGCGAGGCGGCGGGGGCTGTTCGCGCCTCCGGGAGGAGGCGCGCCGGAGCCGGAGCCGGAGCCCCCCGCCGAGGTGGCCGCCGAGTCGGAGCCCGCTCCGGAGCGCCCGAGCTCGCGGAAACGGAAGCGCAAGAAGCGGCGCTGAGCCCTCCCGCTGTGCCGACGACCCCTAGCCCCGGCGGGGCAGCACGAGCATGAGGTCGCCGAATTCGTGCCGGAGATAACCGTGCTCTAGAGCCGCCTCGTACATCGAGTCGAGCAGCTCGCTGCCGGCGATTGCCTCGAGGAGCTGGAGGTGCGAGGAGTCGCGGTCGTGGAATCCGGTGAGGATCCCGTCCACTGCATGGACCGGTCGCCCCTTGCCGATCACCACATCGGTCCAACCCGCGCGGGCCTCGACACGGCCGTCCGGCGCGGCCGCCGATTCGAGCGCGCGCACCACGGTGGTGCCGACGGCGACGATCCGGTTGCCCATCCGGCGCGCCAGGTTCGCGCGCTCGGCCGTCGACTCCGGCACTCGAAAGCGCTCGGGATAGGGCGGCTCGCCGCGCTCCAGCGAGGAGACGCCGGTGTGCAGCACCACTGGGGCCACGTCGACGCCGCGAGCAACCAGCGCGGTGATCGTCTCGGGCGTGAAGGGTCGGCCGGCGCTCGGCATCTCCGCGCTGCCGGGCTCGGCGGCGTAGACGTTCTGGTAGATCTCGAGCGGCCAGTCGCCGGCCGTGTGCGGGTAGCGGATGGGGCGCCCGTGGCGGCTCAGGTAGTCGAGCAGGGGGTCCCCGAGCCGGAGCTCGGCGACCCAGAGGCGGGTGCCGAGATACGAAGCGAGGAGCTCGACCTCGGCTCCGTCCGGCAGGCGCATCAGGTCCGCGGCGTGGCCGTGGCGCCGGTGTCCGTCTGTGGTGCGGAGCTCGACGACCCAGCGACCCGCCGCGTCGCCGGGCACCGGGGTGGAGAGATGAACCACCACCTGGCTCCCCGAGGAGGTCCGCGCGGGCAGCGCCGCCGGCAGCGTGCGGGAAGTGTTGACGACGAGCAGGTCGCCGGGCGCCAGGATCTCGGGCAGCTCGCGGAAGTGCGCGTGGATCAGGTCGTGGTCGCCGGGGGAGCCGACAAGCATGAGCACGCCGTCGCGTCCGAGCCCGCGCTCCTCGGGCGGCCGGTCCGCCTCGCGGAGCTCGCGAAGCGGCCGGGCCAGCGCCGTCGCCCTCATTTCACGACTCCGCCGAGCTCGGCCACCCGGTAACGGCCGCTCGGCAAGTCGCCCTCGACCAGCGCAAGCAGGCCGGGCACGCTCTCCTCCGGCGGCGGGCGATCCGAGATGTCCTCGCCCGGGAAAGCGTCCTGGTGCATGCGAGTGCGCATGTCGCCGGGGTCGACCGCGTATACCCGGAGCTCCGGATGCTCGGCGCCAAGCACGCGGCTCAGCTGCTCGAGCGCCGCCTTCGAGGATCCATAGCCGCCCCAGCCCTCGTACGGCTCGCTCGCGGCGTCGGAAGTGACGTTGAGGATCGCTGCGCCCGGGCCGAGCAGCGGGAGCGCGAGCTGGATCAATCGCAGCGGGGCGAGAGCGTTCACCCGGTACACCGACTCGAGCTCATCGAGGGGGTAGACGTCCAGCTGCGGAAGCGGGCTGGGTCCCAGGTTGCTTGCGTTGTTCACCAGCAGCCCGAGCTCCGGCCCGGCCGCTGCCACGAGGGCCCTTCGATGCGACTCATCGGCGACGTCGCCGGCGAGCGCGGTGACTTCGGTCAGCGCGGCCAACTCGGCGCGCGCCGACTCGAGCTCGTCCGCCCCGCGTGCGTCGACGACGAGCCGCCAGCCGCGGGCGGCCAGCTCCCGGGCCAAGGCGAGGCCGAGCCCTCGAGAAGCGCCTGTCACGAGTGCAACCGCCATCGAAACGAGCGTACGGAGCGTCCGCGCCGGCCACCATGCGGAATTGGACCTAGGTCGCGGGACCTAGTCGAGCTCCACCCACCCCCGGCGGACCGCGTACAGGGCCGCCTGCGTCCGGTCGGTGAGGCCGAGCTTTCCCAGGATGCTGCTCACGTGCGCCTTCACGGTCTTCTCGGCGATGCCGAGCTCGCGGGCGATCAGCTTGTTCGACAATCCCCGGGCGATCAGCCCCAGCACCTCGCGCTCGCGCGCCGTCAGGGGATCGACTTCGTCGCGGCGCCCACCGCCCGCCAGCTCCTCCATCAGGCGCGCCGTGACCGCCGGGTGGAGCAGCGCCTCGCCGCCGTAGACCGTGCGGATCGCCTTCACGAGCTCGGGCGGCTCCACGTCCTTGAGCAGGTAGCCGGCCGCACCGGCGCGCACGGCGGGGAAGACCTTATTGTCGTCGAGGAAGCTGGTGAGGGCGATGACCCGGGTGGACGGCCGCTCTTCGAGGATGCGGCGGATCGCCTGGACTCCGTCGGTGTGCGGCATGACGATGTCCATCAGGACCACGTCCGGCCTGTGCTCGAGCGCCGCGATCACCGCCTCGTTGCCGTCGGCCGCGTCGGCGACCACCTCGACGTCGTCCTGGAGCTCGAGGAACGTGCGCAGGCCCTGGCGCACCACCGCGTGGTCGTCAGCGATCAGCACGCGAATCTTCGCCAAGGGGCACCTCCAGCCCGATCGCCGTTCCCTCGTCCGGTCGCGAAGCTATCCGGAGCGTTCCCCCAAGCGCCTCGGCGCGCTCCTCCATCGAAGTAAGGCCGAGACGGCGTGAGCGCAGCGCCCCCGCCTCGGGGTCGAACCCCACACCGTCGTCGGCGACTCTCAGCGCGAGCCTGCCGTCGGGCTCAGCGAGGTGCACCTCGATGCGGCGAGCCCCGGAGTGCCGGAGCGCGTTGTGGAGCGCCTCCTGGGCGATCTTGAAGACCTCCTCGTCGAGGCCTGGTCGGAAGCGGGCCGGGCCCGAGACGTCGAGCTCGATCTTCTGCCGGTGGACTCGCCGCAGCACCTCGACGTGCTTGCGAAGCGCAGCTGCCAGCCCCTCGGTCTCGACCGCGGCGGGCCGAAGCTGGAACACGAGCGAGCGCAGCTCCTCGATCGCCTCCTGGGCGAGGTCCTGGAGCTTCTCGACCTGCACACGGGCTTCGGCTGAGTCGCGCTCGAGGAGCGTCGCGGCCGACTGCGCGGCCAGCACCACCCCGAACAGCTTCTGCACCACGGAGTCGTGCAGGTCACGCGCAAGGCGGTTTCGCTCCTCGACTGCGCTGAGCTCGCGGCTGCGCTCGTAGAGGCGGGCGTTCTCGATCGCGATGGCGGCGTGGGCGGCGAGCATCTCGATAAGCCGCTGGTCGTCGGCCGTGAACTCCGGGCCTGTCTCCTTGTCGGTGAGGTAGAAGGCCGCCACGATCCCGGTCCGCGAGACGATCGGGACGCCCAGGAACGAGCACATCCGTGGGTGGGCGCTAGGCCACCAGCCGCGGAAGCGCGGGTCGCGGGTGATGTCGCTCGTTCGATAAGGGTCCTCCGACTGGAGCGTCGCGCCGAGCAGCCCGTGGGTGCGCGGCAGCGGCCCCATCGCTGCCACCTCCTCCGCAGTCATGCCGGAGGTGATGAACTGCGCGAAGTTGCCCTCGCCGTCGGGGATGCCGAGCGCGGCGTAGCGGGCCTCGGCCAGCTCCCGGGCGACGTGGACGATCCGCTGGAGGACGCGCTCGACGGAGCGCTCGCCCGCGATGGCCAGCACGGCCTCGTTCATGGCGGCGAGCGCGCTGCCGGGTCGGTCGTTCACAACTCTGACGATAGGGCGGCGCGCGCATGTACGGCCGCCGCCGGCCCGCGCCGCGTCGCTCAGGCGATCGCCGGCGTCTCCGGCAGGCGCGCCAGCGCCGCCTCCATATCCGCCTCCGAGAACTCTGTGTCCTCGAGCCGTCCGGCCAGATAGGCGTCGTAGGCCGACATGTCGAAGTGGCCGTGGCCCGAGAGGCCGAGCAGGATCACACGCCCCTCGCCCGCCTCCCTCGCCGCCTCTGCCTCCTCGACCACCGCTCGGATCGCGTGGGCTGGCTCCGGACCGGGCAGGATCGCTTCACAGCGGGCGAAACGCACGGCGGCGGAGAATGCCTCGTTCTGCATGTACGCGCGCGGCTCGATCAGGCCGTGCTTGACCAGCCCGCACAGGAGCGGCGAGTCGCCGTGGTATCGGAGGCCCCCGGCGTGCACGGGCGCCGGCACGAAGTCGTGGCCGAGCGTGTACATCGGCATGAGGGGCGTGAGGCCGACGGTGTCGCCGAAGTCGTAGCGATAGGCACCGCGGGTGAGCGTGGGACATGCGGCCGGCTCGGCCGCCACGAAGCGTGTGCTCGCCTCTCCCCGCAGCATCCGCCGCATGAAGGGAAAGCTGAGACCGGCAAAGTTCGAGCCGCCGCCGACGCAGCCGACGATCACGTCGGGCTCGTCGCCGGCCAGCTCCATCTGGGCCATCGCCTCCTGACCGATCACGGTCTGGTGCAGGCAGACGTGGTTCAGCACCGAGCCGAGCGCGTAGTTGGTGGCGGAATCGCCGGCTGCGACCTCCACCGCCTCGGAGATCGCGATTCCCAGTGACCCGGTCGGGTGCTCGGCCTGGCTGCGGCCCGCGTCGGTCGCGTCGCTCGGCGAGCGGATCACCGTTGCGCCCCAGCTCTCCATCATCGCCCGCCGGTAGGGCTTCTGGTCGTAGCTCGCGCCGACCATGTACACGACGCAATCCAGCCCGAACAGGCTGCAGGCCAGCGCCAGCGCAGACCCCCACTGACCCGCGCCGGTCTCGGTCGCGAGCCGGTCGATACCGGCCTCCTTGTTCGCGTAGGCCTGCGCGACCGCGCTGTTCGGCTTGTGCGAGCCCGCCGGCGATACGCCCTCGTACTTGTAGTAGATGCGCGCCGGTGTATCGAGCTCGCGCTCGAGCCGGCGGGCGCGGTGGAGCGGTGTCGGCCGCCAGAGCTTGTAGACCTCTCGCACCGGCTCGGGGATCTCGACCATTGGCTCGGCGGAGACCTCCTGGCCGATCAGCGACATCGGGAAGATGGGCGTGAGATCGTCCGGCCCGGCCGGCTCCATGGTGTCCGGGTTGAGGGGCGGCAGCGGATCGCCGGGGAGGTCGGGGAGGAGGTTGACCCAGTGGGTCGGGATCCGCTCCTCGGGAAGCGTGAACTTGACCTGCTCGTTAGGCATGCGGTCCTCCTCCGGGTGGGGCCAACGATCCTAAAACAGGCGGCCCGGGTCGAGACCGACCGGCCGTGGCCGAGGCTCAACACGTTTCAGGAAAATATGTCCGGTTTCGGGACGACCCCCGGGCGTGCCGGAGGCTGTCGACGTTGCGGGAAAATACGTCCCGCTTCGTCAACAGCCTCCGGGGAGGACCGCCCGATCTCTAAACGGCGCCCGCCGCGGACGCGATCTGCGCGTACGCCGCGGCAGGGTCGGCCTCGCTGAAGATCGAGGAGCCGGCTACGAACAGGGTGGCCCCGGCGGCGGCTGTGGCGCGCGCGGTGGCGGCGTCTATTCCGCCGTCCACCTCGATCGGAACGTTTGCTCCGAGCAGCTCGCGCAGGCGCGCCACCTTGTCCGTCGAGGCCTCGATGTAAGGCTGGCCTCCCCAGCCCGGATTGACCGTCATGCAGAGGACGTGGTCGAGCATCCCGGCCACCCCGCTCACGACGTCGGCCGGCGTGGCCGGGTTGAGCGCGAGCCCCGCGTGCATGCCGGCGTCCCGGACGGTCTTCAGCGCGTAGTGGACGTGGGGGGTCGCCTCCCAGTGGACGATGAGGCTGTCAGCGCCCGCGGCGGCGAACTCCTCCACTCGTCGCTCGGGCCGCTCGACCATGAGGTGCACGTCGAGTGCGCCGCCGCGGTCATGCACCAGCTCCCGCAGGGCATCGACGATCAGGTCGCCGATCGAGATGGGCGGCACGAAGTGACCGTCCATCACATCGACGTGGATCACCCGCGCCCCGGCGTCCATCACCTCCTCGACCTGCTCTCCGAGCCGAGCGAAATCCGCGGCGAGGATCGAGGGAGCGACGCGAACGTCGAATAGGAGCTCGGCGTGCACGGGGCGGCGAGACTATCTGACCAAGACGAGGGCGAGGGCCCGCACAAGGCGGGCCCTCGATCGCCGTCCCAGCTCGGTCCTATTCGGTGCTCGGTTTTTTCCGGGCCCTCACCCCGCCTGAGCCCCCTCCCATTCGGTGGGCGTCTCGTCGGACCCTCTACAACCCCTCGTCGTTGTCCTCCGGCGGATTCTCCGTCCGGTTCTCCGGACCGTCCTCGACCTGATCGAGCGAGGTCACGTCATGACGCTCCACTCGCTCGCAGTCGGCGTCGATCGCGTCGAACTGGTCGGCTAGGACCAGGTCCCGGTCGCCGCCGCCGCAGTGGACGAGGTCGACCTCGCCGTCGCGGACGTGGAAGCGATCGTTCCCCTCGCCCCCCGTCAGCTCGTCGCCGTCGGGGTCGCCGAGCGCCGTGACGTCAACCCGGGCGAGCGCCCAGAGGTCGTCGCGACCGTCGCCGCCGTCCGATTTGTCGCGGCCCGGGTTGGCGAAGATCCTGTCCGCGCCCCCGTCCCCGTTCTGGACGTCGTCGCCCGGACCGCCTGACATGAAGTCCCGGCCGACGCCTCCGGCCGACACGTCGTTGCCGACGCCGCCGTGCAGGCGCTCGCAGCGGAATCGGCGGAAGCTGAAGCCGGCGCCGCCGTCGATCGCATCGTCGTCCGGGCCGGCGAAGATGCGATCGCATCCGGGGCCGCCGTCCAGCCGGTCCGAGCCGGCGTTGCCGGTGATGAGGTCGAAGCCGGGGCCGCCCTCGATGACGTCGTTGCCGGCGTTCCCGTGGAGCCGATCGGGTCCCGGACCGCCGTCGGCCGTGTCGTCGTCGGCGCCCGCTCGGACCCGATCCGGCCCGGCCATCGCAGTGACCGTGTCGGCGCCCGCCCTGGCGAATATCCGATCGTGCCGCGGCGTGCCGGTGAGGTTGTCGGGACCCTGGTTCCCGATGATGGTCGCTCCCATCGCCACCGCCGCCGACAGCAGCGAGAGGGCGACGGCGAGCACCAGGGAGAGTAAAACCGGTCGCTTCGCTCGCGGTTTTCCAGTTACTCGAGGAGATGGCCTATTGCTACGCTGACTCACGGGGCATCCTCCTTGTGGTGGTGGGTGCCCCTCTAACCGTCTGTTGGAAAGGGAGTTGCGGTGAGGCTCCTTACGCCCGCGCGGCCTGCTTCGCGTGCGTCCGAATCTCGGACAGGATGCGCTCCAGACGAGGCTCCGTGTCGCGATCCACGAACGTCATCATGGCCGCTACCGCGGGGTGAACACGGGCGATCTCGGCGTGCATCGCGTGCGCGACGGCCCGGTAGGCCGGATGCCCCTCGCGGCCCGAACGCAGCTCGATCACGTGCATCGCCTCACGCGCGTTCATGTCCAGCACGTAGCGGATTCGGTAGCCGAGGCAGAGCGCGTAGGGAGAAAGCTCGGGGCGGCCCAGCTCGACGATCCGCGCGTGCTCGGCGCGGGAGCGCGCGAGGCCCTCGCGGTAGGCATCGGCGACCCCGGCCTGCTCGAGCTCCTCGGGGACGCCGGCTCCGAGGTCCGGCCCGAGCGTCTGCCACTGCGCCGTGAGCATGCGGTGGCGCTGGATGTCCCGGAACGCCCCGTAGTCCGAGACCACCTCGAAGCGGTAGCGGAGCGCCTCGAGGCCGCGACCGGGCCGGTGGCGACGGTTGCGCCGCTCGCCGACCAGCTCCGCGAGCAACGTCGCGCGCTCGTCCGGCGGCAGGTTCCGCACTGCGGCCCGCGCCTCTTCCTCGGAGCAGGAGGCGGACTCGAACAGGAGCGCGGCGAGCAGGTCGTCCTCCTTCCCCTCGGCGGAGATCAGCCGCACCGCGGGCCCCTCGCGCTCGTCCCGCCGCGCGCGGTCGAGCCCCAGCCGCGCGGCCCAGCGGTCGGCGGCTCGCTCGCGCTCCTCGAGGTAGGCGATCCACTCGCCGCCGCGGTCCGGGCGCTCCACCCGAGCGACGAAGCTCGGCATCACGGCCTTCAGCTCGGACAGGATCATCCGCGCATAGTCGCGGGCCTCCGGCAGCGGGGAGGCATGCAGCCTTAGAAGCAACTGCTCGTACGCCTGCCCGGTGGCGAAGATGCCGACGTGCGAGAGCGAGGCGGCGGGAAGCAGCCCACGCAGCAGGTCGAGCGCCTTCGCCCGGATCGAGCGGCGGTGCGCGGCTTCCGGTTCGCCGTCGGCCCGCGGGAAGCGCTCGGCGGCCCAGGCCTCGACGCGCGGGAGCGCGTCGGCGTAGGCATCGAACAGGAGGTCCATCGCGCGCTCGTAGTCCGAGCCCAGCGAAGGGTCGCGCCAATACCGGTAGCCGAGCCCCTCGCCCATCGGCGAGTGGTAGGGGATGTAGCGCGTCGACTGCTCGAGATAGGCGGCGAGCCGGCCGCGCTGGAGCAGCTTCGTCATGACGTTCGAAACCCACTCGCACGCGACGTGGGCTCCTCCCAGCTGGCCCACCGAGTCGTCGCCGTAGCCGAGGAAGATGCGCTCGTAGAGCTGCCGGGCGCGCTCGCCCTCCTCGCCGTCGAAGGCCGGCGCCGGCGCGCCGGTGGCGAACTCGTCCAGGTAGAGGCGGCGCAGCGTGCCCTGATAGCGGGAGTAGCGGGCGAACATGGCGCCCTTGACGGTCTCGGGGAGGTTGACGAGGGCGAAGACTGGCCGGTCGAGGTTCGTGAAGTGAGGCGTGAGGAGCGCGCGCTCCTCGTCACTGAAGCTCTCGACCGGGTAGTCCATGCGGCCGGGCCACGATAGCGCCGCGCCCGGCGAGTACTTACGCCAGTGCCCGCGCCCCCGCGGCCGTCAGCGCCCCGACACCAATCACGACTATCAGAGGAGCGCGCAGAGCCAGCGCCGCGCCGGCGGCGGCGAGGCCGGCGAGGCGGGCGTCGACGCTGAGGCCGCCGCCGTCGGTCTTGCCGAGAGCCTCCGCCACGACCAGCGCCGCGAGCAGCGCGGGGGCCAGTCCCTCGACCACGCCTAGGACTCGCGGACTCGGCGGGCGACCGCCGACCGTGAGCGGGCCGCTGGACTTGATCGCGACGGTGACGAGCGTTAGCCCGGCGATCGTGACCCAGACGGCGCTCACTGCGCTCGCAACCGCACGAGCGCCGGGAGGGCGGCTACCAGGACGGCCAGCCCGAGTGGGACGAACGGCAACAGGGCGAGCGCGAGCCCCGCGCCGGCCAGCGCCAACCGCAGCCCGCCGCGCGCCCGAACCTCTTCGACGAGCAGCGCCAGGAAGAACGCCGGGAAGACCGCGTCGAGGCCCAGATCTGCGGGATCGCCCAGAAGATCGCCTCCCAGGACTCCGAGCGCAGTGCCCAACGCCCACGCCGGGTACTGAACGAGCGTGGCGCCGAGCAGTCGCTCGCGGTCGAAGCGGCCGCCGCCCTCGTTGGCGAGCGCCCACGACGCGTCGTTGACCGCCTGGCCCTCGACCGAGCGGCGAGCCCGCCCGCCGCGCAGCCACGGGGCGACCGAGATGCTCATCGGGAAGAAGCGGGCGTTGAGGAGGGTGCCGGCCAGGATCGCCGGCGCGGCGCCCCCGCCGGAAGCGAGCACCGCGGTCGCGCCGAACTGGGCGCCCCCGGCGAACAGCACGCACGACATGACGATCGTCGCCGTCTGCCCCAGGACCGAGCTGGCCGCGGCCCCGAACGACATCGCGACGAGGAACACGGCCACCCCGATGGGGGCGGCGCTCCGCGCGCCCGCGAGGATGCGGCTGCGAGTTTCCGGCACGGTCTGCACTTCCATCGACGTTACCCAGATCGGGCAAACCGTTAAACAGTGATTGCTGGTTACGGGGAGGGCAGCTGCCGAATGCGAGATCGTCGCGGCAGCGCTACGCCAACCGCCGTTGCAACACCCGGTCCAGTCGGGCGTGCGTGCCATCCGTCGGCACCGCCCGGTCGAGCCGCATGTCGATGCGACGTCCGTTGATCGTGAGCGTCGCGACCTGGTTGTCGAACCAGGGCCCGCCACCGGCCAGGCGCCAGTCGATCTGCGGATCCTTCACTCCGGCTGCTCGCGCCAGGGCTCTCGCCGCCACCGCGAAAGGCCGCGTGACCGCCAGCCGGAAGACACGACGTTCCTTCGCGTCCAGCGGGTTGCGGTAGGGCGAGCAGACCCCTTGGTACACCGCGCTCCGCACCCCCATCTCGCCAGGGAACGAGACCTCGAACAGGTAGGCGTGATGGACGTCGCCCGAGAGCGTCACGATCGAGGCGGGCGCCTCCCCGCGCTCGCCGGCGCCCACCGCGCGCTGCAGCTCACCAAGGCGCGCAAACGAGCCCTGGAAGGCCGCCCAGGACTCGAGGTCGAACGTCCGGCGCGCCCACTCCCCGAGCTTCCTCCCCCGCCGTCCCCATGCGCCGCCCGCAACCGCCTCGGACCACGCCTCGACGTAATGCATCCCCAGGCCCAGCAGCCAAGGAAGCGACGTCCCGATCAGCAGATGATCGAACCCACCGGTGACGTGCTCCTCGACCCAGGCCCATTCCTGCTCGTCGACCATCGAGCGCCGGCCCTCCTCGAGTACCCGGCCGGCGCGCGAGTCGATGACGACGAGCCGCGTGTTGCCGATGTCGCGGCAGTAGCTCCAACGGCTCCCTGAGGTGCCCCGGTCGACGCGCACCGCGAACTCCCTAAGCACGTCCGCGCCGTCGTCCGCCTCACGCACACGGGCGAGCAGCTGGTCGTCGCGATGGGCCTCCGGCGCGAGGTTGCCCAGGTGCTGATAGACCCAGTACGACATCAGCGCCCCCACGATGTGCTCGTTCCACCAGTGGTGACTGCGCGCGTCGTCGAGCCAGGACTGCGAGATGTTCCAGTCGTCGTGGACGTCGTGGTCGTCGAAGATCATCGCCGTCGACACGGTTGAGAAGAGCCAGCGGAGGGCCGGGTCGCTCCAGCTCTCGCGGTATAGGTGGGCGTACTCCTCGAAGTCGAGCACGTGATCCCCCGGCGGCTCGTCGGGGTGCCGGCGGCTCTCGACGAAGGCCGCGGTGGCGGGCGAGACCTCGTCCGCGTAGACCTGGTCGCCGAGCATGAGGAGCACGTCGGGCCAGTCCTCGCGCGGGTCGTCGCGCATGCGGATGGCCATGGTGTGGAGCGCGTCGATCTCGCGCCCACGCTCGTCGTCGTCCTTGCGCAGCGAGTAGGGCGGCTCGTGAGGCGCCGCGACCCGGCAGGAGCCGAACACCACCTGCAGCGCACCTTCCTTCGGGTAGGTGCGAAAGGCGCTCGGCGGAAACTCCGAGGCCGGCTCGGGCCAGACCCGCTCGCCGTCGAGCCGCACCTCGTACTCGTGCCAAGTCCCCGGCTCGAGCCCGTTTGCACAGACCAGCGCGTAGTCGTGGCCGCACACGCGCCAGGTTCGTTCGCGTGCGCCGAGCACCTCGACCTCGCAGGGCGCGTCGGTCTCCACCCAAAAGACGGCCTCGGTCTCGCCGACGTAGCGGAGCAGCGGCCCGAGCACGAACGACGGCATGGTCGGAGCCTATGCTGCCGCGGCGGCCGCGGCTCGGCCATCGCGGAGCGAAGCGACCGATCTTTGTCAAGTAATCAGAAAATCGCGGAGCGGAGCGACCGATTTTGCGCCGCGGTACCGTTGCATCGTGGAGAGTGAGCTCCAGCAGGTCGGCCGCTCGATCCACGCGGCGTTCCCCACCAGGAGCCGCCATCCGCTCCGCGCGCTCGACCAGAAGGCGATCGAGCTTGCGGCAGGCGACCAGGAGCTGCGGGCGGCGCTGTTTCGCTTCGTCGACGTCACGCCTGCATGCCGCTCGCTCGACGACCTGGCCCGTCACCTGACCGACTACCTCGACGAGGTCGAGGGGCGTCCGCCGCCGATCGCCGCCGCCATCCGGATGTCCGGCACCAAGCCGGGGCGGGCCGCGCTGGGGGCGGCGGCCGCGGCGGGGGTGCGCCACATGGCGCACCGCTTCATCGTCGGTGAGACCCCCAGGGCGGCGCTCAAGCACATCCGCCACCTCTGGGAAAACGGGGCCGCGGTCTCGCTCGACCTGCTCGGCGAGGCGACGGTCACGCGATCAGAGGCCGACCGCTACGCGGCGCGCTGCCTCGACGCGCTCGAGACGCTGGCCCAGGCGGCGCCGCGCTGGCCGGAGCGCCCGGTGCTCGAGCAGGACTCGCTTGGGCGGGTGCCGAGGGTGAACGTGTCCGTGAAGGTCTCGGCGCTCAGTCCGCTCCTGCGACCGGAGGCGCCTGACGTCGGCCGCGAGGACGCGGCTCGGCGGATGCGCCCGCTGCTGGCGCGCGCGCGGCAGCTCGGCGCCCATCTGCACATCGACATGGAGTCGGTGGACACGCTCGAGGCCACCATGGAGCTCGTCTTCAGCCTGCTCGACGAGCCCGAGCTGCGCGACGGGCCGTCGGCGGGGGTGGTGATCCAGGCATACCTGCACGAATCGCCCGAGCAGCTCGAGCGGGTCATCGACTGGGCTGCGACCACCGACCGAAGCCCCCCGGTCGTCGTGCGGCTCGTGAAGGGGGCCTACTGGGACCACGAGGTGGTCGAGGCGCGCCAACACGGCTGGATGCCGCCGGTGTTCGAGCAGAAGGCCGACTCAGATCGCAACTTCGAGGCGCTCACCCGGCGCCTGCTCGAGGCCTGGCCGTACGTGCGCCCCGCGATCGCCTCGCACAACCTGCGCTCGGTGGCGCACGCGATCGCGACGGCGCGCGAGCTCGGTCGGCAGGACTCCGACCTCGAGCTCCAGGTGCTCCGCGGCCTCGGGGACGACCTCGCAGCCGCGCTCGCCGAGCGCGGCATGCGCGTTCGGATCTATTGCCCGGTGGGCGACATGGTCGCGGGCATGGCCTACCTCGTCCGGCGCCTGCTCGAGAACACCTCGAACGAGTCCTTCCTCGGCGACCAGCAGCGCGGCGTGCCGATCGCGGAGCTGCTGGCTGCGCCGTGACCGCCACCGCGCCCGCAGCCGCTTTCAGCAATGAGCCCATCCTCGAGCTCCGCCGCGCTCCTGTTCGGGAGTCGCTGCTCGACGCGCTGCGCGAGCTCGACGCAAGGCTCCCGCTGGACGTCCCGATCCTGATCGGTGGCGATCGGGTGAGCGGCGGCGACGGGTTCGACTCGACGGACCCGGGCGCCCCGGAGCGGGTCGTCGCGCGCGCCGGGCGCGCCACGGACCGGGACGCCGAGGCCGCGGTCGAGGCCGCCACGCGCGGCTTCCGCGCCTGGGGCTCCCGTTCGGCAGAGGAGCGCGCCGAAGCCCTCCGCGCGGCCGCGGCCCGGCTGCGCGAGCGCCGGCGCGAGCTCGCCGCGCTCCAGGTGCGCGAGTGCGCCAAGCCCTGGCCCGAGGCGGACGGCGACGTGTGTGAGGCGATCGACTTCCTCGAGTACTACGCGCTGGAGGCACTGCGGCTCGAGCGCGGCGCGCCGCTCGTGCAGGCGCCGGGCGAGCGCAACACGATGCGCTATGCGCCGCGCGGCGTTGCCGCG
>Ga0126312_10000358_pt1 | contig 25944 bp, 20 predicted proteins | sample Plot104A_FD_92537 | JGI IMG/M metagenome (GOLD analysis project Ga0126312, IMG submission 92537) | Serpentine soil microbial communities from UC McLaughlin Reserve, CA, USA - Plot104A | ecosystem: Environmental > Terrestrial > Soil > Grasslands | place: USA: UC McLaughlin Reserve, Lake County...
ACAGTAAGTCGCGCGCGGGATCATGTCGTAGTTCACCGGCATGGTTTCCGCGCCGGCGATGGTCTCGGCCGCGACAACACCCTGCGCCTCGGCAGTGTGCGCCAGCAGCAGCTTGCCGGTGCAGTCGCCGATGGCGTAGATGTGCGGCACCGTGGTGCGCATGTACTCATCGATCTCGATCGCACCGCGATCGGCGATCTTGACACCGGTGTTCTCCAGCCCGTAACCCTCGGTACGCGGGGCGAAGCCGATTGCCTGGAGCACCTTGTCAGCCTCAAGAATCTGGCTGTCGCCGCCGGCCGTCGGCGAGACGGTGACCTTGACCTTCTCACCTGAATCATCGATCGCCTCGACCTTGGTGCCGGCGAGCACGATCACGCCAAGCTTCTTGTACGCCTTGGCGAGCTCGGCGGAAACCTCCGGTTCCTCGAGTGGCACGATGCGATCAAGAAACTCCACAAGTGTTACCTGCACGCCGTAGTTGGCCATGATGTAAGCGAACTCGACCCCGATCGCCCCCGCGCCGGCGATGATGATCGATTCCGGCAGGCTGTCGGTCATGATCTGCTCTTCGTAGGTGACCACCCGTTCGCTCAGCGACGTTCCCGACAGCAGCCGCGTCGTTGCTCCGGCCGCAATGATCACGTTGTCGAAGGTAATGGTTTGGGTGCCATTCGGCCCCTGGATGCTCAGCGCGTGCCCGTCAGTGAAGCTACCCCAGCCGTCGAACTCGGTGACCTTGTTCTTCTTCATCAAGAAGTGCACGCCCTTTGCCATCCGGTCAGCCGCGCCGCGGCTGCGCTTCCAGGCAGCACCGAAGTCGAAGCTCACGTCGCCGCTGATGCCGAAGACATCAGCCTGATGGTTGAAGATGTGCGCTATCTCAGCATTCCGAAGTAGCGACTTGGTCGGAATGCAGCCGACGTTGTTGCAGACGCCACCCCAGTACTTGAGCTCGACGATTGCGGTCTTAAGACCGAGCTGGCCGGCCCGGACCGCGGCCACGTACCCGCCGGGACCCGCGCCAAGGACGACGACGTCAAAGTGCGCATCCATGGCCCAACTTTAGGTGTGCCCCCTTGGGGAGAAAGCGGAGGGCCTGATATGGTCGTGGGCTGTCACCAAATGATTATTTTCGGGGGCCGATGTATCTCAATTGGCCATCAAATCGATGAGTTAACCAAAAACTATCTCATATATGAGTTATCGTGCCCGAGTGACTGCCCATGACTGAAACGTATCTGGACCGAATCGGCGGCTTGATCCGTGACGCCCGCAAGCACCGCGGGCTCACCCAGACCCAGCTTGCCGACGTGTTGGGCACCAGTCAAAGCGCGGTACACCGCATCGAGGCCGGCAACCAGAACCTCAGTCTTGAGATGGTAAACCGCATCGCCGAAGCGCTCGACTCACCGCTGATTTCGGTGGGCGGGGGCGGACCACTGCATTTGCGGGTCGAGGGCGGCGCGAATCTCACGGGCACGATCGAAGTGCGTTCGTCGAAGAACGCTTCAGTGGCATTGCTGTGCGCGTCGCTGCTCAATCGTGGCCGCACCGTGATTCGCGGTATTGCGAAGATCGAGGAAGTTAACCGGATCCTCGAGGTGCTTACCAGCATCGGCGTCCGCGCTACCTGGTCGGCCGACGGCAATGATCTTGAGCTGATACGTCCTGCTGAGCTCTCCCTCGACGAGATGGATCTCGATGCGGCACGCCGAACCCGCTCGGTGATCATGTTCCTTGGGCCACTGCTGCACTCCTACACCAGGTTCAAGCTGCCGTACGCGGGCGGGTGCGATCTCGGGGCTCGTACTATCGAGCCGCATCTGCAGGTGCTGCGGCGGTTCGGCCTCGACGTCTTACCGACGGATGGCTTCTACCGCTGCACCGTTGATGAGTCGGTCGAGCCGACCCGGCCGATTACCCTCACTGAACGCGGCGACACCGTTACCGAGAACGCTCTGCTGGCGGCCGCACTGTCGCCGGGAGTCACGGTGCTGCGCAACGCCAGTCCGAATTACATGGTTCAGGACCTTTGCATCTTCCTCACCCATCTCGGTGTCGAAATCGATGGCATCGGAACGACGACACTGCGCATCCACGGTGTCGACAGCATTAACACCGATGTGGAGTTCGCACCGTCGGAGGATCCCATCGAGGCGATGAGCCTGATGACGGCCGCCATCGTCACCCAATCGGATCTGACAATCCAGCGAGCGCCGATCGAGTTCCTCGAGATCGAGCTCGCGATCTTGGAAGAGATGGGTTTGGACTACGTCCTCAGCGAGGAATATCTGGCGGCCAATGGGCATACCCGACTGGTGGATCTCAACGTCCGGCCTTCGCAGCTGCGCTCCCCCATCGACAAGATCCACCCAATGCCGTTCCCGGGGCTGAATATCGACAACCTGCCCTTCTTTGCCGTCATCGCAGCCACGGCTCAGGGCAAGACGATCATCCACGACTGGGTTTATGAGAACCGGGCGATCTACCTCACCGAACTAAATCGGCTCGGCGCCCGCGTGCAGCTGCTGGACCCGCATCGGGTCATCGTCGAAGGGCCGACACGTTGGCGCGGCCAGCAGGTGGTGTGTCCGCCGGCGCTGCGCCCGGCGGTCTGCATCTTGCTAGGAATGCTGGCTGCTCGAGGGGAATCGCAATTGCGAGATGTCTATGTCATCAACCGCGGCTATGAGGATTTGGCCAATCGGCTGAACGCCCTTGGTGCCAATATCGAGGTCTTTCGCGACTGAGCGGCAATTGCTAGCGCACGCGTACCGGCTTGAAAGCGTGACTGGGATGGATCAGCTCGTCTTGAGCGGCAATCAGCGCCAGCTCGCTACGACCCAGACCGTTGGTGATCTTCAGTACCCCATAGATGACAGCGGCGGTATGCGCGAGGGTTCTGGGTAGGTCCCAGGCGCGCAACAAAGTGGCCAGAAAGATCGCTGCTGTGAGGTCGCCGCTGCCGGTGAAGGTACGTGCGAGTCGTCGCGTAGACACCAGCCACGCGCCATTCCCATCCACCGCGAGCATTTCGATGGTGTCTGGCGGGCCGTCTTGGCGGACGACGCTGGTGATCAGGACGACTTCTGGCCCGAGGCTGCGGGCCGCGTCGGCGGCGTTTAGAACCTCGTCCATCGTCGATGCCGGCATACCGGTCAGCGACCTCAGTTCGAACTGGTTGGGCGTAATGATCTGGGCCGCCGGCACGACCTGCTGCCGCATGAAGTCAGCGATTCCCTCTCGCACGTAACTGCCACGATCCTCATCGCCCAAGACCGGATCGCAGCAGTAGACCGCCGCTGGGTTACGCTGCTTGACCAAAGCCACGGCCTCCAAGATCATCGCGCCGATGTCTTCGCCACCTTGGTACCCAGAAAGCACCCCATCGACTTCACCGAGTACGCCGCGCTCGTCGATTCCGCGTACCACGCTGATGAGATCTGAGGCGCTTAACAACGGACCTCTCCAGGAGTCATAGCCGGTGTGGTTCGAGAAGTGCACCGTGATTACCGGCCAGACATCCACGCCCATCCGCATCAGCGGGAAGCTGACTGCGCTGTTGCCGACGTGCCCGTACGCGACCGAGGACTGAATCGACAAGATCGTAGTCATGTGTGATTGCTCCGCTCGCTCGGCGCTCGCTCCGCACGAAATTGTGACATTCAGGCCGCGGCTGTTGAGCCAGCCGGATGCACATCACTGCCGTGACGTATTGACGGCTGTGCGGCGAAAAGACCCCTCCCAGCTTCGTTCAATGGGTCCTTTTGACGGCTGTGCGGCGAAACGATCCCGTCGGCCGGGCCGCGCATCGGCATCCGCCGCATGAGTCCCAAACGCATGCCTTTGTTGACGCCAATCTGGGCATCCGCAGCCTTCTTTGGCGGGCCACTTTAGAGTGGTGGTTATGTCCCCCGGCGTCGACGACAACAACGTGACCGACGCTGAACTACCAACAGTCACATTGCCGCGTGCTGACAATACCGCGCACCGGGCCGGCCGCCATCCCGATGAGCATGAGCAGGACCATCATCACCACCACATCCTGATCGAACCCGAAGAGGACCGCTGGCACTGGCGTCGCAAGATCAGGGAGAACAAGCGCAAGCTGATGCTCTACCGGATTGCTGTCGGCCTTTTCGGTCTGATCTTGATCGCTCTCGGGTTGGTGAGCGGACCACTCCCAGGTCCCGGCGGCATCCCGCTTGTGTTGCTGGGGCTGGCCGTATGGTCCAGTGAATTCGAGTGGGCGCACCAGCTGATGATGTTGTTCAAGAAGCAGCTGCACCGCTACAGCGGCTGGCCCAGAGCGACAAAGGGTGCTTTCTGGGTCGGCTTCTTTGCCTGCTGTGGGCTCATTGGATATGTCTCTCTGCTGGCGCTTGGCATTCCTCGCTGGGTTCCGGGATCGGTTGACACCCTGCTGCAGCGCCTCCCGGGTCTCTGACCCTGCCTGATCGGCACAATGAGCCCATGCGGGCCGCCGATTACGCCTACTTCGATGTGCCCTTTACCCCATTCGCACATCGCGGTGGCGCGAAGTATCTGCCGAACCTCCATCGCGAGAACAGCATGCACGCCTTCAAGCAGGCGATCGCCCTTGGCTACCGCTACTTGGAAACCGACGTGCACGCTACCCGTGACCGCGTGCTGTTGGCCTTTCATGATCGGTTACTCGACCGAGTGACCGATCGCGCAGGCACAATTGCCGACCTGACGTATGACGAGGTCTCTGAGGCCAGAATCCACGGCATCGATCCCATTCCGACGCTGTCCGAGTTGCTGACCGAGTTTCCCGACGCCCGGTTCAACGTCGACGCCAAGTCGCCGGCAGCCGTCGCCGTACTCGCGTCGACCATCGAGGAGTACGAGGCCTACGACCGGGTCTGCATCAGCTCGTTCGGAATTCGGCGGCTCTACGACCTGCGCCGCCGGCTAGGTACGCGCGTACCCTCAGCCGCGAGCGGGTTGGGAATTGCCGCTAACCGGTTCGCGCCGTGGCTGACCTGGGCTCTCAATACGCCGGCTCCGGTGCTGCAGATGCCGATCTCTCTTCCCATGCGGGGCCGCCACATCACGGTCTTGACGCCCGCACTGGTGCAAGCCGTTCACCGAGCCGGCAAGAAGGTGCAGATCTGGACCGTGGATGACTCCGAAACTATGGAAAGGCTCATCGATGCCGGTGTCGACGGTATCTTCACCGACCGGATCGACATATTGAAGGAAGTGCTGATCGCGCGCGGTTTGTGGCCCGAACAATAGACACCCAAAGCCGACGGAGCGGGGAGCTATGACCGAGGGTGAGGGCGCGGCGGAGGCTGCCGCATTGCCGACGCAGCTTGCCGTTAGCGCGCGGATCAAGCGCCGCACGGTGCTGGCCTGGGCCCTATGGGATTGGGGATCCTCGGCGTACAGCGCCGTCATCACTTCCTTCGTCTTCGGTCCCTACATCGTCCGTGGTGTGGTCGGCGATGCGCAGCCTGGCGGGCTGACCGCCAATACCTGGCTAGGGATCGCCAACGCGGCGGCAGGTTTCTTGGTTGCAGCTATCGCCCCAGTGACAGGTCAACGCGCCGATGCGGGAGGTCATCGCAAACGCAGCCTGGCGATCTGGAGCGGACTGGTCATTGCCGTCATGCTCGGCATGTTCACGGTGAACAATGATCCCAGCTACCTGTGGATTGGGCTGGCCCTCCTAGCCGCGGGCGCTGTCTTTCAAGAATTTGCCGTCGTCTCATACAACGCGATGCTGCCCCAGGTCTCCACACCGGAGACCATTGGGCGGGTGTCCGGTTTCGGCTGGGCGATGGGTTATTTCGGCGGCATCTTCTTACTGCTGATCTGCTACGTCGGATTCATTGCACCCGGTGTCGGATGGTTTGGCGTGACCTCGGCAGGCGGTCTCAATATCCGCGCTGTAGTGGTCTTCTCTGCTGCCTGGTTCGCGATCTTCGCTATTCCGGTGCTGCTGGCCGTCCCCGAGAAACCGCCCGGCCCCAAGCGTCGGCGCGTCAGCTTCTTTGCCTCCTACCGACTGCTCGTCAACGACATCAAGGCCTTGTTCCAACGAGACCGGAATGCGGTCCACTTCCTCATCGCGTCGGCGCTCTATCGGGATGGTCTGGCGGCGATTTTCAGCTTTGGCGCCATCTTGGCGGTCAGTGTTTACGGGCTCGCACAGTCGTCGGTGCTGATCTTCGGAATCGCCGCCAACGTCGTTGCCGCGTTGGGCGCATTAACGATGGGCGCCGTCGAGGACCGGATCGGGCCGAAAAAAGTGATCATGATCTCGCTGATCGGGCTCATCACAACCTCAGTTATCTTGTTGTTCGCCCAGGGCGCCACCATGTTTTGGATCTTCGGATTGATCTTGACCTTGTGGGTCGGCCCGGCACAGTCCAGTTCACGGGCGTTCATGGCACGCCTAGCACCAGTCGGCCGGGAAGGCGAAATGTTCGGCCTGTACGCCACCACCGGTCGGGCCGCCTCCTTCCTGGCCCCGGGACTTTTCGCTCTCTTCTCAGGTTTGTTTTCAGACCGCGTCGGTATCGTGGGGATCGCTCTCGTACTGCTGGCCGGCACGTTGGCGCTCGTCGGTGTGAAGTCCCCACCAAGACAGCAGGTCCAGGTCTCCGAATAGCGTCCATGGACGGCCAATGGGTATTCCAATCGCGGAACATATCCGGCCGGCCGCGAGTTGAACCTTTCGGGTTGGACGAACGTCAGGAATTAAGACGGAGGTTGTGCTCATGGCTGATCGTTCATTGAAGGGCACTGGTCTCGGGGCCAAAAGCTTCGAGGACGAGGCCGGTGTCGAGTTCGCAGCTCGTCAAGAGGTGGGCTATGACTGCCCCCGCGAGCACCACTTCACCCTGGTGTTTGCCGCCGAGGCCGACATTCCATCGGTGTGGGAATGCCCGCGATGCGGTGCCGAATCGCTGCGTTCCGATGGTGAGCGGCCGGAGCTGAAGGAAGAGAAACCGGCGCGTACCCACTGGGACATGCTGCGCGAGCGGCGTTCCATCGCCGAACTTGAAGAGCTACTTGCCGAGCGCTTGAACCAGCTGCGCTCTGGTGAGCTGGGCTCGACCGCACTGTCCCGAAGCACACGACCCAAGAAAAGCGCATAAGACCTAGACCACGGCCGCCTTCTCGTCTGGCGCTGCTGTACCCCCGAGCAGCGGCGCAGACTCGAGAAGGCGGCCCTTTTTGATTGCTCCGCTCGCTCAGCGCTCGCTGTGTTGATTGCTCGCTCCGCTCGCGGCGATGTTCGCCTAGGAGCCGCCGTCTTCGTCGGATCCGACGAAACGATCTGTCGCCGAACGCGACTCTTTTCGACGCGTTTCGTCCGCTCCTCCTGCAGATCGGCGGCGCGAACATCGCGGGCGCGGATCGCGCCTGGGAACGCGCCTACTTCGTCGTCACTCGCCGACGAAAAAGCGTTGTCGGCTCGCTCCTCCTCAGCACAGCGCGTGGCGCAATCCGAATTTGATTGCCTCGCTCGCCAAGCTCGCTGTGTTGATTGCTCGCTTCGCTCGCGGCGATGTTCGCAGTGCAGCCGCCGTCTTCGTCGGCTCCGACGAGGAACGCGATCGGATTAGGCAGAGTCCTCGTTCGGCGGCCCGGGACGAGAGGGCTCCTCGATCTCCCCGGCGATAATCGTTGGGGTCTCTGGCTTGCGCCGCCCATTGGGCGGCGGCTGCTCGACCGTCTCTCCCTCAATGAGGTTTTCGGTATCTAGGCGGGCTCGCATCACCGGAATTCCCAGCCGGTTGATCCGGCGGGCGACGAAGAAGGCGATGATCTTCCGGGCGACCGGTCGAGTCCAACGCAGCAGAAACAAGAATCCGATGATGTCGGTAAGGAACCCGGGCAGCATCAGGAGTACCCCACCGACCAGGATCAATGCGGCGTCGGCAAGCTCACCGGTCGGTACCTTGCCCTTGGTAAAGGCGTCATTGAGCGCCTTCCAGGCACGGGCCCCTTCGTGCCGCATCAACAAGACCCCAACAATCGCCTCTACGACCAAGATCAGTACCGTGGGCAGCAGTCCCAGCTGCTGACCGACCTGGACAAGCAGCCAGATCTCCAGGATCGGAATTGCGATCAGCAGTAGCGCCAACAGGACCAGTGGCCATCCGTGACGAAGCCTCATGAGGCGAGTGCTTTCCTCTTTCTGACAAGGGAGCGAAGTTGCTTGGCCCGGTGCCCAATTCCCCACATCGTGGTGAGTGCTAGCGCCTCGATGACGATTTTCTGACTCATCTTCGAGTCGCCGTACTCGCGCTCAATGAAGGTGATCGGAACCTCGACGACTCTAAACCCTGCCTTCAAGGCTCGCCAAGCCAAATCCACCTGAAAGCAGTAACCGGCCGAAGCGACGTTGTCCAATCCCAAACCCAGCAGCGTCTTGCGGCGAAAGGCACGGTAGCCACCGGTCGCGTCCCGTAGTGGGATGCCAAGCGCGATCCTGGTCCAGAGGTTTCCACCACGGGAGAGGATTTCCCGCGACTTTGGCCAGTTGACTACCTCGCCGCCCTTGACCCACCGCGATCCGAGCACCAGATCGGCGTCAGTGAGCGCGTCGAGCAGCTGCGGCAATTGCTCAGGTTGATGTGACCCGTCGGCATCCATCTCGACGAGAACCTCATAGCCGGCGTTCAGACCCCACTCGAAACCTGCCAGGTACGCCGCGCCGAGCCCTTCCTTCCCGAGCCGGTGCATGACGTGGACGTGGTCATCGGCTGCCGCGATCTCATCAGCCAGCTTTCCGGTGCCGTCTGGTGAGTTGTCATCGGCGACGAGGATGTGTGCGTCCGGTACTGCTTTACGAGTCCGGCTGACGATGCGGGCGATGTTCTCCGACTCGTTGTAGGTCGGGATGATCACCAGGATCCGTCCGAGGGCTTCGGAGTGGGTTCTCTCCTCTTCCCTCTGGGGCTGGACCGTCGGGGGCATCTGTTGTGTCATGCTCCGCTCCCTACGCTCCTTCCGTCTACTTGCTCGCTCCGCGGGGATCGCGCCCTGAGTACGCCGAGTATCGCGGCGAAGCAAGCCACAACCGCCAGCAGCGCCAGGCCTCGCTCCAGCCAAGGAGCGACTCGGAGCGCTGGCGTCAGCGCATTCCGCAATGGCATCTCTACCACCATGCTTCGCGCGGTGAACTCTTGGGTACGGATCGCGACGGCGCCATCCCGGGTGATGAAACCAGAAACGCTGTTGGTAGTTGCTACCGCGATTTCCCGGCGGGTCTCCATGGCACGGGCTCGAGTGATGGCGAACTGCTGCTCGATCTGTCCGGTGGCCCCATACGTCGCATTGTTGCTCTGCACCATCATCACCTGGGCTCCGCCGGTGATGGCTGTATAGATCGTCTGGTCGTACGCAAGCTCGAAGCAGATCGCGTCGCCGACCTTGATCGGCCGCCCGGCTGCGGTGACGTCGAGAACTCCGGGACGGGTCCCAGGAACGGATTGCGCACCCACCTGCTGCAGTAATGGGATCCGCGGCAGCAGTTGGGCGCGGAAGGGGATCCACTCTCCGAAGGGCACCAAGTTTTGCTTGTCGTACCGGGCAACAACGCTTCGCTCGGGATCCCACCACAAAGCTGTGGTTTGACGCTCATTGGGGCCAGGACCCTGCATCACCGCGCCGACCAGAATCGGACGATCGGCAACCTCCACCGCCGCTTGCACGGTCTGCCTCGTGATCGGATCCACGGTCGGGTCGATATCGGTTGAGTTCTCCGGCCAGAGCACGAAGTCGGGCTGTAGTTCCTGGCCGAGCCGCACCTTTGTCATCAAGTCGATCGTTTCGGACAAGTGGTTGTTGGTAACCGAGCGAGCGCGACCCATCGCCTCAATGCCGCGGCCCGGAATGTTGCCCTGCACGATCCCGACTCTGATGCTTCCCGCTGACGTGGTCGCCGGCTCGACCTGGTAGAGCCGTAGGGCTGAACCAAGCAGGGCAATGCCGATTATGGCTGCAGCGGCGCCGATGATTCGCGCAGAGCGGCTAAGTCGTCCCGAAGATGCGCGAAACGCGAGAATCGACCAGGCGATGAGCTGACCCACCAGGGCGACTACGAACGAGACACCGGCGACACCGATGATCGGAAAGAACCCGGCCAGCGGCGTGTCCACGGCGGTGTACGCGATCCGGGTCCAGCCGAAGCCGCCAAACGGAATCCGCGAGTAGGTGTACTCAATGAGCACCCAGCAGCACGCAGCGGCAAGTGGCCACCAGCGCAAGCGGCCCACCAGGCTTGTGGCAAGTCCCAGTAGACCGAAGAACAGCGACGTGAAGATGATCAGCGCAACGGCGACCCAGGTCCCGAGCACGTGTACCCAGCTGATAGCCAACGCCAGCATCGCCAGCCCGAAGAGGTAACCTAGTCCAAAGGCAACGGCCAGTCGTGTGCCGCGGACCGCCAGAGTGAACGCCGGGATGCCGACCAACATCAGCGGCCAGAGGTCGTAAGGCTGCCAGCTCAGCCCGACGGCGACCCCGGCCAGCAGCACTGCCCCGATGCGAAGCGGCACCGGTATTTGCTGGGATTCTTGCGCCGGTTGAGTGGCTGGCGTCTCAGCAACGAGCGAACGCGTCAGAGACGCGAGGGGCCGAGACACGGATCGAGCCTACCTATTTGATTGCCTCGCTCGCCAAGCTCGCTCGGCGCGGATCGCGCTTTGTGGCCGCCTACTTCGTCGTCGTTCCGGGACGAAAGGCGTGTCCCCTCACTCCTCCTCAGCACGGCGCCGCGCGATCCGAGTTTGCTAGCTCCGATTGCTTGGCGCGGACGAATGACTCGGATCGATAGATCATCTGCCCTGCCGAGACGGTGGCGAGACAGGTCGGAAGCGGCCCGTCATCGAGCCGAGGCATCGGCAGAGGCCCTTCGAGTTCGATACCTGTGACATCCCACACGGCAAGGTTGGCCAAGGCTCCGACCGTAATGGTGCCAGCATTGTCCGCGAAGGCCGCCCAGTGCGCCCCTCTGGTTGCGGCGTCAAAGGCGGCAGCGACGCTCATGCGCTCGCTCGGTTGGCAGTGCTGTGCGGCGGCTCGTACGGTCGCCCAACCGGCGAACGGTGTCACTGGCGTATCGGTGCCGAAGGCCAGCGGCACGCCGGAGCGCGCCAAGGTGGCAAACCGGTTCATACGGTGGGCGCGATCTGCGCCGAGCCGCTGCTCGTAAAGCTCGCCCTGCTTGCCCCAGATCGCGTCAAAGGCTGGCTGCACGCTGGCGATCACGCCAAGCTCGGCCAAGGTTGCGATGCCAGAGCCAGAGATCATCTCCACATGCTCAAGGCGGTGCCGGGCAGCGCGAATCCTTTGCACGCCGATCTTGTCCCCCGCCTGCCGCAGCCCCGTGATCGCCGCGGCCACCGCGTCATCTCCGATGCAGTGGAACCCGGCTTGGAGTCCGGCTTGGGTACACGCGATCACGTGATCGGCTATCTGGTGTTCGGACAAGTAGCGGGCACCGTGCGTCTCGGCGTCGGCGTAGGGCTCATGCAGCGATGCGGTACGCGAACCGATAGCCCCGTCCACGCAAAGATCACCGGCAAGACCCGCGACGCCGGCACGCTGCGCCCACTCGATAGTGGGCTCGGTGGCGAGCTCGCCCCAATAATTCACTACGCCGATGCCGAGCTCCGCGGCTGTCTCCCGGACTCGTCGCAGATCCTCTATCGGCCCGAGGTGGGGACCGCCTAGTTCGTGGACCGTTGCGACGCCTTGTGCGGCGGCGGCATCCAGTGCCGTACGGGCGGCCGAACGGCGCTCCCGGTCGGTGAACAGCCGATCCAGGTTGCCGCGACACAGATGATGAGCCTCCCGGGTGAGCAGCCCGTCGGACTGGTATCCGATTGTTTTGGAAACCCCTGGGAGTTGATCAAGAAGGCTAGATGAGACGACGGCAGAGTGGACATCGATGCGGGCCAGGTAGACCGCGACTCCGCCGGCTGCCCGGTCCAGTTCGCTACGCGTCGGCGGCACGTGCTCCGGCCAGGCCCGCTCGTCCCAACCATGACCGACGATGATGTGCAAGTCAGGATGGCTTCGCGCGTATGCGGCGACACGCTGCACGGCATCGTCTCGGCTCGTCGCGTCCTGCAAACCAAGACCCACCATTGCTTGGCCAGTCTGGATGAGATGCACATGCGCATCGACAAAGGCCGGTGTGATGAGCTGTCCGTGAAGATCAATTTCTATTTGCCCGAGCGCGGCTCGGCGCGCCGCCTCGTCGCTGCCGACGAAGCTGATCAGGGATCCATCGGTCACCACCGCAGTGGCGCCTGGACGGTCGGGCGCATAGACGCGTCCCCCGACGAAGATCACAAGTCAGTCCGGATAAGAGCTTTGATTAAATCTGCGGGCGGTCCTCAAATGGAATTGAGAGCACCGTCGTCGTGTCAGTAGACACTTTAGCCGCCGATCGGATACGAGCCAGCGTGGATTCTAAATGCGCCATCGTGGGCGCCTGAACCTTTAGCAGATAGCTGGCTTCCCCTGCCACGGAATAGCAGGAAACGATCTCTTCAATATGTTGCAAACGTTCGGGTGCATCGTCGGGTTGCCCAGGATCGAATGGTTTGATCGCGACAAAAGCAGTGACCATTAGACCTAGTTCAGACGCGTCAAGTTTGGCGGTGTAGCCCTTGATCACGCCACGCTGCTCTAGACGACGAACCCGTTGCTGCGCAGCCGATGTGGACAGGCCGGTCTCCTTGCCGATGTCTGTATATGACATCCGGCCGTCGCGCGCGAGGAGGGAGAGAATACGACGGTCGAGCTTCTCCATGGGGGCTATCGTGCCAGTATTCATGGGTGCGCTCACGCAAAATTATGCTTTTGGACACCGCTTCGTTGTACTTTCGCGCATATTTTGGCGTTCCCGACTCATTTCGTGGTCCCGACGGAACACCGGTCAATGCGCTCCGTGGATTGCTTGACTTCATCAGCCAGCTCCTGAAGAGCTACAAACCATCCCATCTGGCGTGCTGCTGGGACAACGATTGGCGTCCGCGCTGGCGGGTCGATCTGATCCCGTCTTACAAAGCTCATCGCGTGGCCAAGTCCGGCGACACTGTGCTGCCGGAGATGGCCAAGTCTGCCAGCACGGCGGGTGAGGTAGTACCCGACGGATTGGCGGTACAAGTCCCGTTGATCTTGGCCGTTCTGGACGCCTTGGGCATCGCGGTCGTAGGCAAGGACGGCTACGAAGCCGACGACGTGATCGGAACCCTTGCCAGCACCGCACCGATGCCGGTTGATGTGGTGACCGGCGACCGTGATCTTTTCCAGGTCGTCGACGATGCACGGCAGGTGCGAGTGCTTTATACGGCACGTGGTGTCGGCAAGCATGAGGTTGTCGACAACGCTTGGGTGCAGCAGAAGTATGGGATTCCAGCGGCGGCGTACGTGGACTACGCCACGATGCGCGGTGATGCCTCGGATGGATTGCCTGGTATTTCGGGCGTTGGCGACAAGACTGCTGCCTCACTGCTTAACTCGTACGGCAATCTGGAGGGGATCCTAGCGGCAGCGAGCGGACCAAAACCCAAGATCAGCAACGCAGTAGCAGCCAAGCTCGCTGGCGCGATCGACTATCTGGCGGTTGCTCCGTCGGTGGTTGCCGTGGCACGTGATCTTGATCTTGGCGTCTCCCTCGATGATCTTGTCTGTCCAACCGCACCAGCCAAGCCGGAGTTGTTTGCCGAGTTGACCGAGCTGCTAGGTCTTGGCGGAAGTGCTGACCGAATCCTGGCCAGTCTGTCCAATGACCCCTAACATCCTGCTCTCCATTCCACCGGATCTGAGCGCGATGACAGCGCGGCCCTACCGGGTGGCGCTCGCCTCGGATGCATCCCCTGCTGCGGTGATCGCTCAGCTCGACGCTGATGATCATCCAGGGGCTCTGTGGGGCGACTGGTTCGGCGGTGGACTGTTGATCTTTCGCCGACCGATCCGCGTACTGGACCCGGTTGATACGGCTAGCGGCTTTGGCTGTCTCGATGAGCAGCCAGCAGTGATCGGCTCCGATCCGGACTCGCCGATAGTCGGCGGTGGCTGGCTGGCCTGTTTCGGCTACGACCCAAAGACCACGAGCCTGGCCTTTTACGACTCGCTGCTACGCTGGCGGTCAGACAGTGGCTGGTCCTTCGAGTCGCTTGGGCTCACAGGGCGAGAACCGGAGAATGAGGCGGCCGCTGCGCATTGGAAAGTGGCGCTCGGCGCAGCACCATCTGAGTCACCCAGGGTGCCGCGGGTTGGGCCCTTCACCGTTCTGACGGATGTCAGGTACGCCCAAGATCGCTACCTCGCCGCCGTGGAAAATGTGATCAGCCGGATCGACCACGGGCGTTTCTACCAGCTGAACCTTTGTATCCGGCTGCACGCGCAAACTGCGAGCAGTGCACCGGTGTTATTCGCGCACGTGGGTGATCAATTGCGGCCCGCCTTTGGGGCTCTGATCACGGGTCCGCCGACGCACGGTTCGTCGCGCATGATCGCAAGCTTTAGTCCTGAACTCTTCTTGCGGATCCGCGACCGCACCATCATTACGGCTCCGATCAAGGGCACCGCTCCCCGAGGGCCCGACGATGGCGGAGCGGGCGCGTTGCGCGCCTCCGCAAAAGATGCGGCCGAGAACATCATGATCGTCGATCTAATGCGCAACGACCTGTCCCGGGTCTGCCGGCCCGGCACCGTCGCCGTTCAAGACTTGCTGAAGATCGAGCCCCATCCCGGCGTCTGGCATCTCGTTTCGGCGGTGCGCGGTGAGCTTGCTCGGCAGATGACGACTGGTCAAGTGCTTGATGCCGCCTTTCCACCTGGATCGGTCACGGGTGCGCCCAAGATCTCGGCACAGCAAGGGATCGCCGAGCTGGAGGCCGAACCCCGTAAGGCATACACCGGATCCATCGGTTTGGCCAGCCCAGTGGCCGGCGCTGATTTCAATGTGATCATCCGGAGCTTCGAGCTCGCCGATGGTCACCTCGAGCTCGGTGTCGGCGGCGGGATCACGGTCGATAGCGTGCCGATGCGGGAGTGGTATGAATGCCTGCAGAAGGCGGCGCCGTTGGTCGCTGCCGCTGGATCGACGCTTGATCATGAACTGGTCGATCAGCCGGCTGCGCCAGATCCAGCTCTGTTGGCATCGGGAGTCTTCGAGTCGATCTTGGTTCGACAGGGAAAGATCATCCGCTTGGCCGCCCACCTCGCACGGCTGGATAGGTCCTGTCGGGAGTTGTACGGGTATGGGATTCCCGATGATCTTGTCAGTTCGGCATACGAGCTGGCGAAGCTGCACGGTGACCACTCGCGGTTGGCGATACGGATTCTGGCCCGACCCGGCGATGGCCGACTTCATTTGCGCCTCGACGCTCGCCCGCTCGGGCCGAGGCCGGCCAGCTCGAATCTGCGGCATCATTGGCGACCCGACCGTTCCTGGAGGCACAAGTGGATCGAGCGCTCAGCGCTTGAGGCTGCTGAGGCGGCACTTTGGCCCGACCAACCGTTCTTCACTTCAGCTAACCGGCCGTATGAGGTGAGCGAGATGAGTCGCGGCAACATCTTCGTGCAAGATCGGACGGGGTCCTGGTGTACACCGCCTCTCGATGAGCAGGTACTGCCGGGGGTGACCCGTCGTGAGGTTGTGGATCTACTTGATGACCAAGGGGCGCCTGTGGCGATCCGGCGCTGCTCATTGCAGGACCTTCTGGAGTCCCGCGGAGCCTTCTGGACCAGCAGTCTCAGCGGTGCTGTGCCGATCGGAGCCGTGAATGGCACCGTGCTGCCAGATGTCTCGGAATTCACCACCGAACTTAACGATCGGCTCGGCACAAGTTGATGAAGGCCCCGGTCATGCCGCTGCAGGGCTTCGCGCTCGGTCCGGTGGTGATGGCGGTGAGTCTGCCCTTGAGACTCCACATGCCGTTGCGCCCGGAAAGTGGTCACGTATGACATCCAAATCGGCGATTCAGCTGTCGCTGTCGACCACTTTCGTTACGGAGTGCCAAGCGCGTTGTGGGTTACCGCCCGAGGCCCCGCGACAGTCAGTGTGGGCCCAACCACTAATGATCTCAGTTGTCGGCTGCTCGACCCCGGCACTGGCCGACCAGCCACCATGCGACCACCTCCAGGACGTCTGCAACTCCGGTTCCAGGCGCACAACCAGCGTGGAACCGTGTGGAAGATCATGTTGGTAAAGAGTCTGGATCATTGCGTGCATGAAGGTGTCGAGCACGTACAGGACTGTCACATCTGTGCGCGGTTCGCGCCCCACCGCTTGCCGGATCTGTTCTTGATGGACCCAGTCCTCGGTGAAGTCTCGGGCGCAGTCGAGCCAAGCCGGAGCTGGTTGACCCCGGCAAACCCAGGCCACCGGTTCACCCAGCGAATCGAGATCCACTTGTTGCCAGTACGACATCACTAGGTCTGATGTAACAAGGAGAAGATCCTGAATGACCTGATTGCTTATCCGGGCGCAAGCTTCAACTCACTGCTCGTTGAGTTTGTTGAGGAATTGAGCCAGTGTCTCTCCGGCGCTTGGTCCTGGTCCCGGGTAGTCATCTCGTGACCGCGACAACCGGCTTACATCGTCGCCCAAGAGATGAACGGCGATGTCACTCACGAGCCAATGCCCGGCGGCAGTAGGGCGGTCCCAGTCGGGAGGGCTAAGGTCTCCCAGTAGCTGCAGCAAAGAACTCCGTACCTGCTTGAACAGGGGTCGGGCGTCGAAGGGCTGCAACGTCGACTGGCTGCTGTTCACTCTGGCCAATTCCTCTCCTCGCGACGACTTCACACCAAACCGCGGGAAGCAGGCATTCAGCCCATACTGCACCCTTCGAAAAGCTCAGGGCCATGCCGCCCACAGGCTCAAGGCGCAACCGCTGCCGGCGTACGCCGGCCGGCATCGATTACCTCCCGAGCAGCAGCGAGGAACCCATCGGCGTAGTTCTCATCAGCAAAATCACCGAGATAGTAGATCTTGGTTTCTTGTCGCACGGCCGCAAGCGGATCAGCTCCCAGCAGGTCGTCGCACACCTCGGCCAAATTCGACAGATCGTCCCGGATCACGTACGCCGCCCGAGCGGCCGGCGCATCAACCAACAGCTGCTCGGGCGTACGACCGACCGACACCATGGCAAACGGCTTGCCCGAATGCAGATAGTCCGAGACCACCGCAGACACATCGCTGATCATGGCATCAGAGGCGTTGAAACAGTCTTCGACGCTTAGCTCATTCTCCGCCGCCGGCCCCCACAGATGCCGGCGTCCACTCACTTCACGGTCGGCATCGAGCACCGCCCCGATATCGGAGATCATCTTCACCGCATCTGGATACCGATAGTTGAACGGATGTGCCCGGAAGATCACTCGAGCGCCATGGGCAAGAAGTTGTTCTACGATCTGACGACCGACGGGCAATGAGTAAACGCGGCTGTCGGCGAACGGGCCCTGCCAGGTCGGGGCGTACAGCACCGTAGGCCTCTCGATCTTGCCAATAGGTCCGGCGGCTGGAGTGATCAGCTCCACCTGGGGCCGCCCAACGATCTTGAACTTCTCAGCCGGGACGCTCACGCCATGGCGGGCGTAGCGATCGATGCCGGCCTGGCCCGCCGCGAAGATCAAATCGTAGATCGCGTGCACCGGATTAAAGCATGCCGGCTTCTCGGAGTCGCCGTGATTGAGCCAAACATGAGTCAGCTCCCGGCGCTCGACCAGATGAGTGTTGCGCGCGGCATTGTTGACATAGAACGCCGCAGTCATGGCGTCGACGATGATCTCATCGAGACTGCGCAAAGTGCGCCGGTGGATGATCGGCACCTTGACACCCTGCTCGTCGCACAGCCTGGTGATCTCGGTCAGCATGGGAGCCGTACGAGTCACGATGATGAACGGCCGGCCGATCCGCACGAAGTACGGCAACCACATCCCGACCTGATAATTGGCTCCCACGGTCGAGGCGAAGTACACCACAAACTCTGGACGGTACGCCTCCAGCGCGGGACGCAATCGCAGCTCGCCACGCTCATTCTCAGCTTCCTGCCGCACCGCCTGGATCGTGATCTCGACGGCTCCAATAGAGATCAAGAAGACCAATCCGAGCAAGATCATCAAGTCTGCGCCGGCCAAGATCAGCAGAAAACCGACGATGATAACGACACCCTCCACGATGGGCAGCAGGCCTCGCGGAATGGGATCGGAAATCTCGCGAAGCGCAGCAGGCAGGTTCCGACCGACGAGCGGACTCCCCCAGGCCGCTCGAATCCTTCGCTCGACGACAATCGCCATCAACAACATGCCGCAGGCCGCGACGACCGGCCAGGACAACTGTCCAGCATGGCGAGCTGTGATCGCCAGAGTCACCACCAAGACGGCACGGGTTGCGTCGCCTTCAGTGAGCAAGCGCGACCATCGTGCCGGGGTTAGCACCGTGCCGGACACCGACTGAAACGCCGCCCACACCGACAGCACAGCCAGCACAGTGGTCAGCCACATCGGCCCATCCGCCAAGGCCGTCGCGAGCGCCCCAAGCGCGAAAGCAGTTCCAGCAAGATCAAGTCCTACCCGGGCAGCGAGTTGAGCATACCTAGACCAATTGCGCCCCGGCAGCGCACCGCCATCCTCGTCCCCCGGCGGACGAGCGTCTTCAGACTCCCGACTGCCCTGCTCGGCACCGGCCTCCTCAGCCTGGTCGTCCTCCATGTCCTCCAGCGACTTGCGGGAGACATGGCCTACCGCCTCCACAAAAGCCGACGCGTAGTTGTCCGCCGGAAAATCACCCAGATAGTCGGCGCGAATGTCGGCTCGCTGAGCAGCCATCGGGTCGGCGCCGAGCATCTTCTCCAGCTGAGTCTCAAGATCGGCCAGATCAGCCCGGACAACGTAGGAGGCCCGCGCTACCGGATACTCCACGACGAATGCCGCAGGCTCGGCAGGTACCGCGATCATGGCGAAGGGCTTGCCGGAGAACAGGTAGTCCGACACCACACTCGAAACGTCGGACACCATGGCATCCGAGTCATTGATGCAGTCCAGGATGCTGCGATCCTTTTCCGCCGCAGCCCCCCACAGATGCTCGCGGCCAGTCTTGCCGCGGTCTGCCTCCAGCAGCGATTGGATCCGTACGATGGCGGCCGCGTCCTCCGGAAAGTCATAACTGAACGGATGGGGGCGGAAAATCACCGTCGCCCCCCGCGCCAGCAGGGCCGAGACAATCCGCTCACCTGCAGGCAATGAATAGAGCATGGTCTCTTCGACGTGACCGCGCCACGTCGGGGCGTAGAGCACCGTCGGCTCCGGCACATCAGTGATCCGCGTTGTGCTCTGCTTGACGTTCTCCACCTGTGGCCTGCCGACGATGGTGAACTTCTCGGGCGGAATTCGTACCCCATGAGCGGCGTACCGGCGAGTCGCGGCAGGCCCCGCGGCAAAGATCTGGTCATACATCGCATGGGTCGGGTTATACGACGGGGGCTTGTCGGAGTCGCCATGCCCCAGATAGATGTGAGTCAGGTGCTGGAAGCGAACCAGTGCCCCATTACCGGAGGACGCATTGACGTAGAAGGCGGCCTTCAGTGATGGGACAACCAGCGCATCGACATCAGCAATTCCGCGCGCCTCGACCACGGGTACGTCTGTCAACTCAGCCAGCGCCGCCGCCGGGATGGCATTCCGCGCGACGATGATGAAGCGCAAGCCGGCGCGTTGCAGGTATGGCAGCCACATCATCACCTGGTACGACGCGTCATCGGGACGCGAGGTATAGACCACGAACTCCGGCGCGTACGCCGCCACAGCTCGGGGCACTAGCCTGCGCAATCGGCGCGCGAGGACGATCTTGGCGCGGCCGTCTATGGCCAGTACCGCGACCGGCACGACGGCCAGCACGCTGATAGCGACCCACCACCACGACGACGCGCCCAGAGCGGTGAGCAGCAGACCGGCCAGCGCAGCGGCTGCGCTTGCAGCCACCGATAACGGGCCAAGATCAGGCAGGGGCCGCCGCGTTGGGAGATTCGGCAGCTTCGTAGCCACCGGCACCTTGAATCTGGTCGAGCGAGCGACAAACGGCTCAACGACGATCGAGCCGATCAGGATCGCGGCAGCCAACGCCGCGCCGAAAGCTTGGCCCCGATCTGGAACCGATGTTGCCAAGCAGACTGCCGCCGCCACCACCGCGGTGCCCCGCAACACCAGCGATCGACCGAGCGGACTCCAGTCTTCGGTCCGCTCGAGTGCGGTCAAGACCAGCTGACCCGCCATCCCAACTGTCGACATCAGCACCCACAGGGGGGCCCACCGCGAGCCGACGAGCGCCAGCACGACACCGACGAACGCCAACGAGACGATAAGACAGTCAAGGACCACATCAGCGGCTCGCTTGGCCGACGATGGGCTAGAAAAACGCATTGATTACTCGCTCCGTCGCGTGCCCGTCATGAAGCCTGTTGAACTCCTTGTTGAACAATTCCCGTGCGGCAGCGTACTCGGAGACGATTGAACCGAGGTCCATTAATGCCTCAGCAACCTCAGTCGTGGTAGCCAATATCGGACCCGGGGCGGTCGGTAGAAAGTCGAACAAGACCTTGCGCGAGCGCAGATAGTCCTCCAGGTCCGGTACGAAAAAGACCACTGGCTTCCCCATAATCAGCCAGTCGAAACGCACCGAGGAGTAGTCCAGCACTGCGACATCGGCTGCGATCAGAAGGTCGTTGATTTCGGGATAGGCCGATACATCCCACACTCTTCCTCTCGTCGGGGAGAGCCCTTCCCGAAGGTTGTAGCTGTGACCACGTAGCAGCAGTACATAGCGATCACCCAGCTGCTCGGCGAGCGCCTTGAGGTCAAGACCATCGAAGAATTTCGCCGACCAAGCACCAGTTGCGACGGTGTCTCGCCAAGTCGGCGCATACAACACCACTATCTGGTCCTCATCGATGCCAAGCTTTGCGAGGACCCGAGAGCGCACTGAGGCAGTATCTGCGGTCACCAGGACGTCGTTGCGCGGGTAGCCGGTCACGAGGACGGTACCGGTGAATCGGTACTCCCGCCGATAAAGATCAACGCAGAATGACTCCGGTACCACGATTGCGTCCCAGGCTTGACTCCGGCGGGCACATTCGCCGTCGATCACCGACTCCGCCCGCCCCTGGACCCGCCAGAGGGAGACCCCCATCGACTTGAACGGATACCCGTGGAAAGTCTGGAGATACCGCTGGTAAGGCCGCTTCCGGAAATATCGATCGAATTCGATGTTGCGGCATAGGTAGCGGCTACTACCCAGGGTGGTGTACCACTCAGGGCTCTCGATTAGCAGCGCCCGACCACCCTCCGGCACCGCGACCGAGGAGTCCATGACTCCCCACAGCAGTTCCAGATCCGGTCGCCGAGCGCGTAGCTCGGCATGGATTGCGAGCTGACTATCGGTAGCAAATTCGCCGCGGTAACTCTGGAAAAGCACAGTCTCGGTTGGGTTGAAGGACGACTGCTGGTACCAGGTGGCGAGCCGTTGTTGGGCGACCCGGCTGCGCTGTTCATCAGCAAGTGGTGCACCCAGGATGATCGCGAGCTGGCTTCGGCGATCGCGGATCAGCCGGTAGTGGTGGTAGGTGGTCAGACCTTCGTCGGGCAGCCGGACGGCCAACTTGTCGGAGCAGAGCAGCCGCGCACCTGAGGGCAGCTCGATTCGGTACTCATCTGTCGGCAGCGGAAACTCTGGCCCGCTCCAGCGGCTAATCAACAAGGGAAAGACCAGTCGCACGCGGTCGCCGGCTGCCTCCACGCGGCGGACTGGCACCTCGCCAAGCCGGGCCGATAGCCGAGCCTCCGCACAATCGGAAGGCTGGAGCCCGGTCAATCGAAGATCAACGCTCAGCTCGTCCTGGGCCACTGCGATCTTTTCCGCTTGCGCCACCACGTAGTCGGTCACCAGATTGCAGTAACCGGTGATGGAACGCTGCCAGCAGGCATCCCCAATGCCGCCGCCTATCTGAAGATCGTGTTCGGCTTCCCTCGGCCAGGAAACCCGATGCTGGTGGCCGGCGGAGTCAACCACTCTAAACTCCCACACGATGGCCGGCCCTGTGCCGACTGGCAGGTCGAGCTGGAAGCGCTGCAGGCCATCCGAGCCGACTCCAGTCAGGTCGGCGGCAACGCGACCGAGACGGCTGGTGGCCGTTACCGCCAGCAGACTGCCAAGAGCCGGATCGACGAGCGCAATTGCGCCGCCTGCAGTGCCTGCACCATCGGTGCCGAGCGCTCGGGCCTGGACGCGCTCCGGCCGGACGTGAAGCGCGAACCCGAGTTGTGGATCCAGTTTCGGGACGACCCGCGTCGTGTCGTCGAAGTCGCGCAGATTGCGGCCCCACATCAGGCGACCGCTGCCTCCTGGTGCAACAGCCTGAATAGCTCCGCTCCGCTGCACACCGCATGCTGTAACCGTCAGCCGGAGTTGCCAGCGGCCGGGATGACGGTCGATTGCACGGGTGTCGATGCTGATGATGAAGCCGCCAGCGGCGACATCTTGGTAGCGGAACATCGACCAGTCGTTGGCCGCGACTTTGTGGACTTGCAGCACCTCGCAACGATGTGCAGCGCCGCTGAGGGGTTCGATCAGTGAGGCAGTCAGCCGCGGTGCATCGGAGGTCAGGTCGAGCCCTCGAATGAAGGCCCAGCCGTGCACTTCGAGCCACTCGTTGTCCCAGGCAATGCGCTCGACGCAGGCCGATAGGGCGCTTTGGCTCTCGCTGAGTTCCAGGCATTCCCTGGGGGCCGCGGCCGCACCGGGGAGTTCACCCGCTACAGCGTAAAGGCGTCGGTCGCGTATCTCAGTCTGAGGAATGGATCCATAGAGCGCGCCGTGCTGGAGCAGTTGACCAAGATCAGCCCAGTTGCCGTTCGCAACGAGCCATAGCCGAAGTTTGCGATCGATGCGTACCTGCCGCCACGCAGTCTCGTCAGCCTGGGCGAGGCATTCCTGAGCGGCCTGTTGCAGACGTTCTCTATAGGAAGCATCAGCGCGATGCGCGTCGGCGGCGAAGTCGGCAAGATCAGCGTCGATCATCCCGCCCAACCAGTACGCCGCGATTGTGGGATCCGCTGCCTCACGAAGGAGCTGCCAGGTTTTCCAGAGCCAGGTCAGGCGCGAGTCGAGCTCATCCAGTGTGAGTGGATCCGGGAGCAGCTTTCCTGGGGCGAGCCGAGTGCGGCGTACGCAGCTGACGGTCCGCAGCAGATCGAACTGCTTGGCTCGGAGCGTTGCCTTGACAATCGCGCCGACTTCGCCGTTCTCCGACTTTGGAAAGCCTCCGATCTCGATGCTCCAGAAATCCCGCCGAAAGACTCGGTTGCTGACGGCGTTATCCAAGATCGACAGCGGAAAGGCGGCCAACGTCCGCCTTGGCCGGTCAAGATCATGTGTCACAGTTGTCCAGCCCGGGCGACGGCGCCGTCGTTGCACCACCGTGCGTACGTTGCCGGCGGCAAAGTCCGAACCGGTATGCCGCAGCGACTTGATCAAGCTCAGATAAGCGGTACGCGGCACGGTGTCAGTCGCATCCAGGAACGCCAGAAACGGCCCCCGAGCGACCCGAGCTCCGGCATTGCGCGCTGCGTTCAACGATGCCGGCGGCTGGGACAGGACGCGAAACCGCGGGTCCTGAGCCGCCAGCCGATTGGCAACCACACCTGTGTCATCGGTTGAGCCGTTGTCGACCACGATGATTTCGAGTCTGGACAGAGTTTGCGATTGGAGACTGGTCAAACACTCAAGCAGATTGGACCCGGCATCACTCGCGACGACCACCACGCTCAATACCGGCGCAGGAGCCGACGAGCCAGCCGATGCCTTCCTGACACGGCGCACAAGTTGTCCCAACGGCAACTGGATCGGCGCTGGCAGCCGGTGCGCCATCTGCCGCGCTAACGCGCTGAGTCGTCTGCTGTGTTGGTTCATAGATCCTTGGTCAACCAGGCGCCGCCCTCCCTAGATTCAGTACGCGCGTGCGCAGCCGCCGGAGCTTCCGTACGAGCCGCCGGGTGAAAGACGGCTTGTTCTTCGCTCGTGCTGCAACAGGCTTAGCTCCCAGTTTCGGATGCTTCACGAGCCCGACGTCAAGACACAAGCCTGAGGTGCCGTGGGTGAAGTACGCCGCCATCGTGGGCGGCCCATCCTTCACTGGCTCGGGAAGAACTTTTCCCGGTTGACGTTCCTTGGTGAGCAGCGCGCGACGGCGCATGCCGAGACCCATGACACCGAAGTGCACGTGCAGATCCCATAACCCGTCGGCCAGTCTGCCACCTCCAGCGATGGTGTTCGGATCGATCGTGGCGGTGAACGCCGCCGCAAGCCCCATGCGATGGACCTCAGCGGGTACGGGCCAGATTTCGCCGGTGTGGCGTTCGGTGAGGTCTACTCGTGCCGGGGAGCTCGCCATGCCAAGCCACACCGCCTCTGGGGGCGGGTGCCCAATAAGCGCGGTGAATCGTTGCTCCGCTAATGGCTCCTCAGGCATGTCAGCGAAGATCGCCTCAACCTCTTCGACGATGTCGCTTGAGGACTCAGTGGTCGAGCTGTCGGTCGCGTCGACCGACGCCACGCTATTGACCTGATCAGGATCAGCATCGGCGGCGGAAGGCCCAGTCGCTTCCTCGGCCTGTGAGACCGGCGTTGTGGCTTCGGGCGCGATGTCGGACAGCTGCGCCGTGCCACTGATGTGCAGGTTGCCGTTGACCCACCCCACCTGCAGGACGCTCGGATAGACGGCCCAAGGCGCGGCCTGTTCGGCGATCCGTCGTACCTCCGTCGAATCTCCGGCAAGGAGAGCACGGGCAATCCGCTGTTGCATTGGCTGCATCAGCGCAACGACTCCCTCGCCGAAATAGCGGGAGGCGATGCGGTGGGCGTTGCTAAAGAGTTCGGCAGCCTCGGCCGGTGCAAAACGCAGCCAGCGTCGATCGCTAAGGCGCTGCACCATCTCGACTTGAAGCCAGCGGCGGAAGATCCGGTCACGCTCCACGCCCGGCTGGGTGTGAGCGACGACGATGTCGAGTGCCTCTGCAAGGTTGTCGAAGTAGCCGCGCCAGTTTGTCTTGCGCAGGCCTGCATTGGCCCGGTCGGCCCGCCGGATATGGAAATAGCAGGTGTAGTCGGCGTAGATGCTCACAACCTTGGCTAAGAGGTAGCCAGTCACCACAAACTGATGATCTTCAAGGCGCCGCCGGCCTTCGGGAAATCGAATGTTGTGCTCGTTCAAGAAGTCGCGACGGAACAGCTTGTGTGGCGTCAAGCTGTCCATGATCGCCGAGTCGGTTAGCGTGCATTGACGCACTGTTTGAGTGAAGACCACACGCGGGATGCGACGCCGCAGTCCAGCCATCTTCGGCAGCACGATGTCGGAACCACAATCGGTCGCAAAGTCATAGAGCCGCTCGAGCGCTTCGGGTCCGAGCCAGTCGTCATGATCACAGAAAAACACGTACTCGCCCTGGGCGGCATCGATCCCCACATTGCGCGGCTGCCCAGGCCAGCCTGAGTTGGGCTGGTGAATCACGCGAATGTTTGGGTGCGTGGCCGCAAGCTCGTCCAGCAACGCTGGCGTCTCGTCCGTGGAGCCGTCGTCGACGCAGATGACCTCGAACTCATTGGCTGGCAGGCTCTGCGAGGTCAACGAATCGATGCACGGCCGAAAGTACTCGCCCGGGTTGTACACCGGCACCACGACACTCACCTTGAGCACGAGATCGACTCTTCCACACTGGACGTAATGGACGAAAATCAACGCGGGGCCGAGGCTCACCGCCGATGTCGCGACTCCAAATGGTCATGTACGACAGGCTGAATCGATGGCGGCCTGTCGTATGCGACCACTTGCCACGCAGAGCGAGCGATTGGATAGTGCGAGCCTTGGCGAGCGAAGCAATCAAGTA
>Ga0126312_10000359_pt1 | contig 25936 bp, 31 predicted proteins | sample Plot104A_FD_92537 | JGI IMG/M metagenome (GOLD analysis project Ga0126312, IMG submission 92537) | Serpentine soil microbial communities from UC McLaughlin Reserve, CA, USA - Plot104A | ecosystem: Environmental > Terrestrial > Soil > Grasslands | place: USA: UC McLaughlin Reserve, Lake County...
GAGCGTGGGAGCGGCGGCGATCGCGCCGCTGGCCTCGCTCGGCCCGAACAACGTCGCGGAGGCCCTCAAGGAGTCGCCGTGGCGCAAGGGCGTGCCGCTGGTCGACGACGACGACGCGCCGCTCTCGGCCGACCAGCTCGAGGTCGGCAGCTGGACGACCGGGTTCGCGCAGGGCGCCAACAAGCGCGCGCTCGGGACCGCCGTCGTCGTCGTGCGGATCCTCGAGTCCGAGGTCCTCGAGAACCCGCAGTGGGCGCCGCAGGGGATCATGGCCTACTCGAAGGTGTGCACGCACGCGGGCTGCGCCGTGTCGCTGTTCCGCTACCCGACCTACGAGCCGACCTCGCAGCCGCCGGCGCTCGTCTGCCCGTGCCACTACTCGACCTTCGACGTGCGGCGGGCGGCCAAGGTCGTCTTCGGCCCGGCCGGGCGGCCGCTGCCCCAGCTGCCGCTCTCGATCGACGCGCACGGCAAGCTCGTGGCCGCCGGCGGCTACGTCGGGAACATCGGCCCGGCGTGGTGGGGCGTACGCAAGGGGACAGCCGGATGACTCACGCGGCCTCCGTCAGAGAAGCCTGGATGGCGAGCGGAGGCCAAGCGTGAGCGTGCTGCGCCGACGCTCGAAGCCCGCGGTCTCCGACGAGGAGGCCGTCACCGACGCCGTCCGCTTCGTGGACGAGCGCCTGGGGGTGGCGCCGTTCATCAAGGCGACGATGAGCTACCTGTTCCCGGACAACTGGACGTTCCTGTTTGGGGAGATCGCGCTCTATTCGTTCATCGTCCTGCTCGTCACCGGAACGTATCTCGCGTTCTTCTTCGACCCCTCGACGGCGACGACGCAATACACGGGCGCGTACGCGCCGCTGCAGGGCGCAACGGTGTCGGAGGCCTATAACTCGACGCTCGGGATCGTCTTCGACGTCCCCGCCGGCCTGACCATCCGCCAGACCCACCACTGGGCGGCGCTGGTCTTCGTGGTGGCGATGATCATCCACCTCATGCGCGTCTTCTTCACGGGCGCGTTCCGTAAGCCGCGCGACCTGACCTGGCTGATCGGGGTCACGCTGGTGGCGCTCGGGATGGTCGAGGGGTTTGCGGGATACTCGCTCCCCGACGACCTGCTGTCCGGGATGGGGCTGGCGATCGCCTACGGGGTGGTGCTCTCGATCCCGCTCGTCGGCGGCCAGCTCGCGGTGCTGATCTGGGACGGGAACTTCCCGGGGTCGAGCGCCTTCATCGACCGATTGTTCATCGTCCACGTCTTCATCGTGCCGGTGACGATCGCGGCGCTGATCACCATCCACCTCGTGCTGGTGGCGCGCATGAAGCACTCGCAGTTCCCGGGGAAGGGACGGACCGAGCGCAACGTGATCGGAACGCCGCTGTTCCCGGCCTACGCGCTGCGCTCGATCGGGATGCTGCTCGCCACGGCGGCGACGCTGGTCCTGCTCGGCGGCCTCGTGCAGATCAACCCGATCTGGCAGTACGGGCCCTACGAGCCGTGGCTGGGCACCAACGGGGCCCAGCCCGATTGGTACATGGGCTGGCTGATCGGGGCGCTGCGGCTCATGCCCGGATTCGACGTCACGATCTCGAACGCCACGATCGCCGGGAACCCGTTCTTCGGCGGGGTGCTGTTCCCCGGCGTGGTGTTCACGATCCTGTTCGGGTGGCCGGCGATCGAGCGCCGAATATCCAAGGACCACGGCCGGCACGACCTGCTCGACCGCCCACGCGACCGGCCCTGGCGGACCGCATTCGGCGCCGCGTTCTTCACGTGGATCTTCACGATCTTCATCGCCGGGGCGGCCGACCGCATCCTCGTCGACGTCGGATTCCCCTACGAGGGCCAGGTGATCTTCTTCCGGATCGTGGCGCTGGTGCTGCCGGTGGTCGTCTTCCTCGTGACCTTCTTCGTCTGCCGCGAGCTCAAGGCGTCCGAGGCGCGACCGCTGCGCCGGTGGTACGGCACGGTGGTGCGGCGCGCGCCCGACGGCAGCTACGAGGAGGTGCCGGTGGAGCTCGACCCCGGCCACCGCGCCGGCAACGGGGGCGCGCCGACCGACGAGGAGCGGGTGGGCTAAAGCGGCTGGCGCCCCGCGTAGCCGGCGTCGAGGTCGTGCCAGAAGGCGATGTCGTCCTCGCCCTCGATCCAGCACAGGTAGACCTCGCGGCCCTCGCGGAGCGACGGGAAGTCGATCAGCCCCCGATCGAGATCGCGCAGCACGATGTCGCGGTCGGCGAACTCGGCCACCCCCGCGCGCAGCTCGACGAACGCTTCCCCCACGGCCTTGCCCGGCTCGCCGCCGCCGTTGCCGCCGGAGGCGCCGATCAGGGCCTTGCGCGCCTCGGCGTCCGTGAGCCGCGCGCGCGCCTCGCGCAGCGCTCGGATGCGCTCGCCGACCCATGGGAGCAGGGCGCGCGCCTCCTCGAGCGTGTAATGGCGGTCGTGACGCACGGCGGCGATTACAGCAGCGACGCCGCGTGGCGTGACTGCGATTCGGTCGGACTATCCGACCGAATGACAGCAACATCCCCGGGCGATGAGCGGCGCCCCCGCCGCAGCGAGCAAATCCGGGTCGGGGTGGGGGAGGCGGGGAAGCGTCAGCACGCGCACCGCGCCGAGGCGCTCGATCGTCTCGTGGTTCGAGCGCTCCATCAGGCTCGGCTGGTCCGGCCACGGGGTCAGGACCACCACTCGGACGTCCAGCGACACGGCGCGGGCCGCCTCGAGCGTCAGCAGGGTGTGGTTGATCGTCCCCAGGCCGGGGCGGGCGGCGACGACGAGCGGCAGGCCGAGCTCGCGCGCGTAGTCGCGCACGAGATAGCCGGGCGTGATCGGCACGAGGATGCCGCCGATGCCCTCGACCACGACCACATCCGCCTTCGCCGCCGCCTTCCGCGCCCGCGCGACCAGCTCGGCCGGGTCGATCGGCTCGCCTGCCAACTCCGCCGCGAGGTGGGGCGAGACCGGCGGGCCGAACCTCCGCGCCACCTTCGCTCCGAGCAGCTCGTCGTCGTGCGGCCAGACCGGATCGGGCGGCTCGTCGGTGCCGGTGAGCACCGGCTTGAGGGTTACCACCCGCTCGCCCAGCATCCGCAGCGCCGCGGCGAGCGCAGCCGCGACCACGGTCTTGCCGACCCCCGTATCGGTCCCCGTGACGAAGACGCCGTGCAGCGCGCGCTAGGCCGCTTCCCGGAGCGGGATCGTGTCGGGCGCAGCGCTCTCCCGGCCCGCGTCCTGCGCGGCGACGATCGGCTCCGCCGCGCCCGGCTGGAAGCCCGCCGCAAGCGCTGCGCGCGACAAGGTTCGCGCCGCGTCGCGCAGCTCGCTGCGCGTGTGCGACGCCATCACCGCCAGCCGCAGCCGCGATGTGCCCTCGGGCACGGTCGGCGGCCGAATCGCCTGCGCGAAGACGCCCCGCTCGAGCGCCGCCTCGCAGACGCGCATGGCCAGGTGCGCATCGCCGACGATCAGCGGCACGATCTGGGTCTGCGAGCCGGTGACCTCGAAGCCCTCGCGCCCGAGCTCGGACCGCAGGGCGTCGGCATTGGCCTGCCGCTTCTCGACGCGCCGCGGCTGCTCGCGCAGCAGCTCGAGCGCCGCGAGTGCGCCCGCCGCCGCGGGCGGCGGCAGCGCCGTCGAGAAGATCAGCGAGCGCGCGGTGTTGATGAGGTACTGCGCCATCTCGGCGTCGCAGGCGACGTAGGCGCCGTACGAGCCGAGGGCCTTGCCGAGGGCGCCGACGATGACGTCGATCTCGCCATCGAGCCCGGCCTCGGCCACCGCGCCGCGCCCGTCGGGCCCGATGGCGCCGGTGCCGTGGGCCTCGTCGACCATCACGCGGGCGTCGTGGCGGCGCGCCAGCTCGACGATCTCCTCGAGCGGCGCGATGTCGCCGTCCATCGAGAAGACGCCGTCGGTGACGATCAGCGCGCCGCGCCCGTCGGCCTCGCGCAGGCCCCAGGCGAGGTGGTCGATGTCGCAGTGCTCGTAGACGAACGTCTCGGCGCGTGCCAGCCGGCAGCCGTCGACGATCGACGCGTGGTTGAGCGCGTCGGAGAAGACCACTTCTCCGCGCCCCGCGAGCGACGACACGACGCCCATGTTCGCGAGGTAGCCGGAGCCGAACAGCAACGCGGTCTCGGTGCCCTCGAACTCGGCCAGCGCCTCCTCGAGGCGCCGATGCACGGTCATCGACCCGCTCACCAGCCGCGACGCACCGGCGCCGGCGCCCCAGCGCATCGCGGCATCGGCCGCCGCCTCGCGCACGCGCGGGTGATCGGCGAGTCCGAGATAGTTGTTCGAGCACAACAGCAGCACCGGCCGGCCGTCGAGGATCACCCGCGGCCCCTGCGGCCCGCTGACCATGCGCAGGCGGCGGTAGAGGCCGCGGTCCTCCAGGTCGGCCAGGCGTTCTGCGATCTCGCTCATCGGGTTACCTCCGCGGAGCTTCCAGCCCCGCGTTCTGGTTGCGTTGGATGGCCGTCCGGCCATCCTTGACCGGCTGGGCTGCGGCCAGCCTTCCGTTTCGCGTAGCGGAGTTGCGTGGACGGGTCCCAGAGGCGGACCTCGAGCGACGGCACGTCCCCGAGGAGCTCCTCGACGACGTCGGGCGTCCCCCCGTCGAGCCAGCCCGAGCGGTTGTCGGGGCGCGGCCGAGCGCCGTTGTCGGGCTGGCGCGCGACGTTGAGGCCGAGGTCCTCGAACATCGCCCGGTCCTCGTGCGGCTCATTGCCGAGCGTGGTGAGGAAGTTGCCCATCATCACGCCGTTGACGCCGGCCTTGATCGCCAGCGGCTGCAGCTCGGCGAGGTTCTCCGTGCGCCCGCCGCAGAGCCGGAACAGCGCGTCGGGGAGGATGAGGCGGAAGATCGCGACCCACTTGACCGCCTCCCAGGGGTCCATGAACTTGCGCTCGCCGAACTTCGTGCCGGGGCGCGGATTCAGCAGGTTGATCGGCACCGAGGTCGGATCGATCTCGGCCAGCTCGAACGCCATCTCGACCCGCTGCTCGTCGGTCTCGCCGAGGTTGAGGATGCCGCCGACGCAGGTCTCGAGCCCCGCCTCCTTGACCGCCTCGATCGTGCGGATGCGCCCCTCGTACTGCACGGTCTGGGTCACCTCGGGGTAGTACGAGCGCGACGTCTCGACGTTGTGGTGCACGCGCTGGATGCCGGCCTCGCGCAGCTTGCGGGCGCGCTGGGCGCTGATGTGGCCGATCGACGCGCAACGCTTGAGGTTGGTGTGCTGCGCGACCAGCCGTGCCCCCTCGAGCACCTTCTCGAAGTCGCGCTTGGACAGCCCCTGGCCCTGCGTGACCATGCAGAACCGGTGAGCGCCCGCTGCCGCGGCCGCCCGGGCGTGCTCGAGGATCTGGTCGGGATCCATCATCGCGTGCAGCGGCGTCTCGGCCTCGGCGTACCGCGACTGGGCGCAGAAGCCGCAGTCCTGCGCGCAGCCGCCCGACTTGGCGTTGACGAGCGAGCACATGTCGGTCGAGTCGCCGAAGCGCTCGGTACGCGCGCGCCAGGCGCGCTCCACGAGCGCTTCGACGTCGGCCGGTGCGCTCAGCTCGCCGAGGCGCGGCGCCTCCTCGCGGCTGATCAGCGGGGCCATGCCGCGAAACGTACGGCCGCGACCGGACGGCTCTATGCGGGTGCTGCCGTGCGCTCGCGCGCCCCGCCGAACACGGCGGCAAAGCCCTCGCGCCAGTGCGGGAAGCGCGGCTCGAAGCCGAGCTCGGCGCGGGCCTTGGCGTTCGAGTTGCCGCGCAGCTGGGTCCCCATGATCACGAAGTAGCGGCCGACCAGCAGGCGCACCAGCCACGCGGGCACGTGACGCGGCTTGCGCGCGCCGAGCAGGCGCGCCAGCTCGGGCGCCCACTCCCGTTGGGTCGCCGGCTCGTCATCGGTGATGTTGTAGATCCCGGGCTCGCCGTGGTCCAGCGCGAGCACCGTCGCGGCCGCCGCGTCGTCGACATGGACGAACGACGAGCGTCCCTCGCCCGAGCCGATCACCGCCAGCTGGCGCTTGTGCGCGAGCTCGGCCATGAAGCCGTCGGGTGCGTACCACGTGCCCGGGCCGTACAAGAAGCCGTAGCGCAGGACGACGCCCTCCAGCGCCTCGGCCGACGTCACGTACCGCTCCATCGTCGCGGTCGCCTTCGTGATGGGGTCATCGCTGAGCGGCGCCGTCTCGTCCACGACCGGCGGGCCCTGCGGCGCGACCATGAACGAGATCGACTGGAAGATCACGCGGCGCGCGCCGGCCTCGCGCGCGGCGGACAGGAAGTACGGCGCGGTCTGCTCGCGCAGCCGGCTCGTGGGCTCGGTCGCCTCGGCGTACTTCCGCGGATTCATCCTGCTCGGCAGCGCCGTGAGCTGATGGATCAGGACTTCCGGACGCGCCCCGACCACCGCCTCGCGCACGCCGGCCTCGTCGAAGGCGTCGGCCAGCGCGGTCTCGACGCCGTGCTTCTCGAGGACGCGGGCCTTCTCGGGCGTGCGCGCCAACGCGGTGACCTCGTGCCCGGCCTCGAGCAGTCGGGGGATCAGTGGTCGGCCGATGGCGCCGGTGGCGCCGGCGACGAACACTCTCATGGGGTCGGCTCCTTGATCGGGATGGTGGCCGCGGCGCGCCAGAGCGCCGCGATGACGACGAACAGCATGGTCAGCGAGATCGCGTCGAACAGGCCCATGCCCAGCGACGACGCGTCGTTGACGTCCACCCAGTGGTTGACCGCGTGCAGCCCGGTCTGCAGGGCCGCGAAGGCGAGCAGCGGCGCACGCCACGACGAGCGGCTCACGGCCGCCGCCAGCGTGACGCCGAGGGCGAGCTGCCACGTCGAGACGTCGCGGATGAAGTGCGGGGGATAGCCGCCGAAGGCGGCGACCTGGTCGTAGAACGATCGCGGTGCCACGACCATCCAGAGCCCGAGGATCAGCTCGTAGGCCGCGAGCGCCCCGATGGCGACCGGGAGGATGCGCTGCATGCGGGTCATGGCCAAGGAGAGTAGGGTCTCAGTGGTACCGCACAAAGGTCCAATCCGATGCTTGAAGAGGGAACCATTGGTCCGGAGGTCCTGGTCGAGCTGCGGCGCGACGACGCGGCGCCGCTGGGCGTCCAGCTCGAGGCCGGCCTGCGCGACGCCATTCGCTCCGGCCGCCTGGAGGCGGGTGCTCGCCTGCCCGCCACGCGTGTGCTCGCGCGCGACCTCGGCGTCTCCCGTCGCCTCGTGGTCGAGGCCTACGAGCAGCTGCGCGCCGAGGGCTACCTCGAGGGCCGCACGGGGGCGGGGACCTTCGTGCGCGGCGGCGCCACTTCCGCGGCGCCGCCGCCCGCGCCGGCCGGCACCGGGCCGCTCCATCCCCCGACCCTGCGCTATGACTTCTTCCCCGGTGCGCCCGACTTGGCCGGCTTCCCGCGCGCGGACTGGCTGCGGGCCACGCGCGAGGCGCTGCGGCGCATGCCCGACCCCGCGCTGGGCTACCCCGACGCCCACGGGGTGCCCGAGCTGCGCAGCCAGCTCGCCGCCTACCTGCGGCGCGTCCGCGGCGTGGTGGCCGAGCCCGAGCGGGTGGTCGTCGCAGCCGGCGCCCAGCAGGCGGTCGCCCTGATGGCCGTCGCGCTGCGCGCGGTCCTTCATCGCCCGCCGCGGGTGGCGGTCGAGGACCCCGGCTTTCCGCGCCACCGCGCGATCCTCGCCGAGGGTGGCGCCCGACTCGTGCCGGTGCCCGTCGACGAGGACGGGCTGCGGGTCGACCTCCTCGCGTCAAGCGGCGCCGACGCCGTGCTAGCCACGCCGGCGCACCAGTCACCCACCGGCGTGGCGCTCGCGCCCGACCGGCGCGACGCCCTGGCCGCCTGGGCGCGCGACGGCGGCATCGTGATCGAGGACGACTACGACGCCGAGTTCCGCTACGACCGCCCGCCGCTCGGCGCGCTGCAGGGCCTCGCCCCCGAGCATGTCCTCTACGCCGGCTCGACGAGCAAGACGCTTGCGCCCGCCCTCCGCCTCGGGTGGGTCGTGGCGCCGGCGCCGTTCGTGCGACCGCTCGCCCGCGCCCGGTTGATGGCCGACGGTGGCTCACCCGCGATCGACCAGCACGCCCTCGCGCACCTGATCGACGGGGGCACCTACGACCGCCACCTGCGCGCCGCCCGCCGCCGCTACCGCGAGCGTCGCGACACGCTCGCCGCCGCCCTCGAGCGCCACCTTCCCGGCGCGCGCGTAGCCGGGATCGCCGCCGGGCTGCACGCCGTCGTCGAGCCGCCCGCGCCCGTCGACGAGGCCGCGCTCATGGCCGCGGCGGCCGCGCGCTCCGTCGGCGTCTATCCGCTCGGGTGGGCCTACGTGACGCCGCGCCACGCCGGCGGCGCGATGGTCCTCGGCTACGCGACGCTGCCCGAGCCGGCGATCCGCGAGGGCGTCCGCCGCCTGGCCGACGCGTTCGCCGAGGCCCGCGACGCCCCCATCGCGCCCCCGCCCACGGCCGAGCAGATCGCCGCGCTGATGACGTCGCCGGGCGGATAGGGTCCGCCCATGCCTCGACTCCTCGCTCTGAGCGCGGTCGCCGCACTCCTGGCCCTCGCCTCGTCCGCCTCGGCCGCGACCTCGGCCGACCGGGAGCTCGATGCCGCGATGAAGAGGCTCGTCGCGATGAAGGGCGGCCCGCCGGGCGCAATCTCGGTCGTCCAGCGGGGCGAGCAGCGCACCGTCCATCGCGCCGGCGTCGCCAACCTCAAGGGCCGGGCGCCGCTGCGCAGCACCGACCACATGCGCATCGCGAGCATGTCCAAGGCGTTCAGCGGCGCCGTCGCGCTCTCCCTGGTCGACAAGGGCGTGCTCTCGCTCGACGACACCATCGCCCAGCGGCTGCCGTCGCTCCCGGCGGCCTGGGGCCAGGTGACGCTGCGCCAGCTGCTCGACCACACGAGCGGCCTGCCGGACTTTACGAAGGACAAGGCCCTCCTCGCCCTGCTTGAACGGAAGCCCCACACGCTGTTCCTTCCGCATGGGACGGTCCTCACCTATGTCGACGACAGGCGGCTGCACTTCGCGCCCGACTCGGAGTACCGCTACTCGAACAGCGACAACATCGTCGTTGCGCTGATGGCCCAGGCCGCCACCGGGCGCACTTACGACGAGCTGCTCGCCTCGGAGGTGTACGCGCCGGCGAGCCTGACGCAGACCAGCGTGCCCGATGGGTTCCGCATCCCGGCGCCGTACATCCACGGATACGACCTGACCGTCGACCCCACCGAGGACATCAGCACGGCGCTGAGCATGTCCTTCGTGTGGGCCTCGGGCGCGATCATCTCCACGCCCGACGATCTCACCAGCTTCATCCGCGCGTATGCCTCGCGCAAGTTCTTCGGGCAGGCGACACAGGACCAGCAGCTGCGTCTCGTCGGCGGCCACTCGAAGCCGATCGGGCCCGGGCGCAACCTCGCCGGTCTCGGGATCTTCCAGTACACGACCCGCTGCGGCGCCGTCTACGGGCACACGGGCAACTTCCCCGGCTACACCCAGTTCATCGCCGCGACGCTCGACGGCAACCGCTCGGCGACCTTCGCGATCAATACCCAGCTCAACACGGACGACCTCACGAGGACGCAGAGGCCCGTGTTCGCCGCGCTGAGACGCGCCGAAGAGACGGCGGCCTGTGCCGCGCTCGAGTAGCTTCCCGCCGCCCCTCCTGCGCGAGTGGCCGCTGCCCGTGCGGATCGCGCTGACCGTCGTTTTGCCGGCCGGGTTCGGCTTCTTGTGCGGTGCCCTGCTGGGCTCCTCCGGCGCGGTGTTCCTCGTCCTCCAGCTGATCGGGATCATCGGCGGCTTCGCCGCCGGCTTCGAGCACGACCACTGGCGCGGCGGCGTCCTGCGCGGCCTGTGCGGCGGCGCGATCTTCGGGGCCTTCATCCTCATCGGCCACGCGGTTGTCGGCGGGAGCGATCACGGCCTGCTGCCCGAGGTGCAGGGGTTTCAGATCGTGATCACGGTCTTCTTCGGCGTGCTGCTCGGGTGGCTGGGATCGCGGCTGCGGCTCAGGACAGCTCGCCGGCAAGAAGGTCCATGAGCAGGTGGTCCGCCCAGCGGCCGTCGCCGACGCGGCCGTAGCGGCGCATCACGCCGACGTCGCGGAAGCCGATCGACCGGTAGACGCGGATCGCCCGCTCGTTGTCGGCAGCCGGGTCGATCGTGATGCGGTGGTGGCCGCGCTCGTCGATCAACCAGCGCGCCGCTTGGCGCAGCGCCGCCACCCCGTGGCCGCGCCCCTGGAAGTCAGGCCGAAGGAAGATGTCGAGGCTCGCGTAGCGGAAGTTCGGGTCGAGCTCCTCCTCGTAGCCGATCCAGCCGGCGAGCTCGCCGTCGACCTCGATCGCGAAGGCACGGCCGTCGTTGCGCAGCTCGTCGGCACGCTCCTCGACGGGCCCCAGCGGCGTCCACCAGCGCGCGATGCTCGGGTGCTCGAGCGAGCGCGCGAGCGCGGCGGCGTCCGCCTGCGTCAGCGGCCGGATGGTGACCACGGGGTCAAGTCTTTCCTTGCCACACCGAAAGACAGTTTGCTGCCAGGAAAGACTTGACCCCTTTCAGCGCCGGGACAGCCGCGCGAGCGCCTCGTCGACGACGGACCGCGCCGCTTCGCGCACCTCGTCGTCGGTGCGGTCCTGGACCGGGTGGCCGACGAAGGTCCGGCGGATGTCCGGCTGGCCCAGCTTGCGCGCCTGGTCCTCGGCCGCCTGCACGAAGGCGTCGGAGGCGACGAGCACCGCTGGCGTGTCCAGCGTCTCCAGTTCCAGCACGTCGCGCAGACCGCACGACACGCAGGACCCTCAATCCGCGAGCGCCTCGATGACCGCGTCGCAGCGCTCGGCGATCTCGCGGCGCAGGTCGGCGGGGGCCGGCTTGGTAAAGGTGGGCTTGGCCGCGCGCTGCACCTCATGCCCGCGCTCGCGAAGCAGGCGCTCGAGCTCGTCGAGAAAGACGTCGCCGCGCGGCTTGCGGATGTCGAGCAGGGCGATCCGCGCTTCGTCGCCGCCGGCCAGCGGCGCGGCGAGGGGCCGGCCGGTCGCCTCGTCGCGCTCGGCGGTGGGGTCGAGGACGACTACCTCCACGGCTCCACCGACTCAGTCACCGGCGCGGATCCGATTTCGCCCGCCGCCCACGACCCGTAGACCATCGAGAACAGCCCGGCGTCGCCGCCCGCGTGCGCGAGCAGGATGCGCTCGGGCGCCGCAAACTTCGCCACCGACATCTGGGGATCGGTCACGAAGCGGGCTTCGACGCCCTCGGGCGAGCCGCCGGCGCCGCGCACGAGCCCGCCCGCCGGGGTGGTGGTCAGCGCGAAGAGCTCGTCGCGCACGCGCGCCCGATCCCAGCCGGCGGCGCGGAAGATCCGCCCGTGCTCAGGGCCGAGCACGACCAACCCGTCCCAGGCAAGCCGCTGCTTGGGGTGGGCGATCGACTCGAGCGCGAGGGCGAGCGACGCGCACAGGCCCTCGGGGTCGCGCGCGAGCTGGTCGACGAGGATGCGCGGGGCCTCGGCCGCCATCACGGTGACCCCGGTCTCGTCCGCCGGCACGCCGCGGTCCTGCGCCAGCCCGTCGAACGGGGAGTCCTCGAGCCGCTCGGCGAAGGCGGCGCCGACCTTGCCCGGCTGTCCGTGGGCGGCGCGGTCCTCGACCCCGGGCCGCCCTCCGCCGACGTTGCGGACCGTGAGCTGGAGGGCGCGGCCGATCGTCGCGTTGGCGCGATTGCCCTGGCCGAGCACGTTTCCGCCCGCGTTCATGCCGGCCTCGAGCGCGTACCGCCCGGACACGACGACGAGCGGCCCCGCCGGATGCGTGGTTGCGATCAGGCCGTGGAGCGCGAACTCCTCTCGGCACGCCGCGTGCACGGCGGCGAGCACGATCGGAAGCTCGGGCCCGGAGCAGCCGGCCATGACGGCGTTGATCGCCACCTTCTCGACCGTCGCCTCGCCCCCGTAGGGCGGCACGACGCCGACGACCTCCTGGGGGTCGCGGCCAGTGTGCCCGAGCATCGCGACGACGCGCTCGGGCGTTGGTGGCACCACCGGCAGCCCGTCGGTGAGCCCGCGCTCGTGCAGTGCCTCGACGACATCCTCGAGCTCGCCGATGCGCAGCTCGCGGGCACGGATGCGGCCCTCGGCGCGGGCGCGGCGGGCGGCGATGCGCGCGGCGACCTCGGGCTCGCGCGTGATCGAGGCACAGCCCGGCTTGACCTCGGGGAGGCCGTCGCGAGGCAGGCTGGCCCCGGCCGCCTCGAACAGCGCCTCGAGGCGCGCCCGGTGCAGGCCCTCGACGCGGTCGCGCTCGGCGCCGCCGTCGAGCAGCATCACGGCGGGCACGGCGTCGGGATCGAAGCGCTCGGAGAGCGCGAGGTCGTCGTCGACCTCGGGCACCGCACGCAGCCCGAGTCGCTGCGCAAACGCGCGCGTCTCCGCCTCGGAGGACTGCGACACCACGCGCACGGGCGCTCCCGCCGCGGCGGCGGCCTCGAGCGCGGGCGCCAGCGTTGCGCACGTCTCGCAGTCGTGTTTGATCAGCGCGATGACCTCCACCGCCATCGCAGGCGAGTCTACGCTCACGTCCCATCGCCCAGGTGCGAGAGCGGGCCCTCCGTGAGGGGGTCGCTCTCGACCGCGATATCTCCCGAATAGGGGTACTGCAGGATAAGCGCCGTCAGGAGCCCCGACCCGACGATCACCGACACCACGGCGACAAGCGCGATGTCCACGCTCGGGCGATGGGTCTGGATGAAGAGGCTCACGGTGATCGTCGTGATCGCCAGGAAGATGAGCAGCGCAAGCAGGGGGGCCGGGATCTCCGTCTCGGCCTTGGCAACCCGGTTGTCCCGCTCCCCGAGGAAGACGTTGAGCTGATCGGCCGCCGCGCCGTAGAAGGTCGTCTGCGTGGGGGTCCGGGGTTGGTAGCCCTGCAGCGCCGCGACGATGGCGAGGGCCCGGCCCTCGGCCACGGGATCGTGCTCGCCCTCGGCCAGGGCCTCGAACTCGCGCGTGCGGACCTCGCGCACGTAGGTTGCGACGGCGCGATTGATCGAGCGCCGGTCGGGCCCGGGAAAGGCACGCGCGTCCTGCACGATGGCGCCGAGCGCGTTGGCCTCGTCCGTCACATCCCCGGACGCGGTCGTGTAGTCGCTGTAGAGGTTCACCACGACAAAGGCAAGGAGGAGGGCGAACAGCGTCATCGCCATCGCCGACACCCCCAGGACAACCTCGGCGGCGCTGCGACTCCGCCACGACGCCAGCCGACGGGACACCAGAACGGATGCCCCGACGCCGAGGATCACCACCCCGCCGACGAAGAGGACGGCGAGCACCCCCTCGGGGATGCTGTTGAGGATGTCCCGCGCCACGCGCCGACCCTAACCGCGCGCGACCGAACCGGTGCGCCCCTACGGCGCGCCGAGGTACGGTGCCCCCGTGCTCCGGGGAGGAGTCCTCGCCGTCCTCGTGCTCCTCGTCTGCGCCGCCGGCGCCGCGGCCGATGCGCCGACCCGCTACTCGCTTGCCGGCGCGCGCGACGCCGGCATGGGCCTCAGTTACGTGTGTCTGCTGTGAACGCACGGAGCACCGTGGGCCGCCGGTGCCATAGCATCGCCCGTCGTGCCGACGCAGCGCCTCGACGGCAAGGTCGCAGCGGTCACCGGCGCCTCGTCCGGCATCGGCGAGACGACGGCGCGCGCGCTCGCCGAGGCCGGCGCCGCCGTCGGCGTGGGCGCGCGCCGCGCCGACCGGCTGGAGTCGCTCGTGCACCGCATCGAGGCCGACGGCGGGCGGGCGAAGGCGTTCGCGGTCGATGTCTCCGACGAGGCGCAGGCGCGCGCGTTCGTCGGCGGCGTCGCCGAGGACTTCGGCCGGCTCGACATCCTGGTCAACAACGCCGGCGTGATGCTGCTCGGCCCGGTGCACGGCGCCGACGTCGAGGACTGGCGCACGATGGTGAACGTCAACGTGCTCGGCCTCCTGTACTGCGTGCACGCGGCGCTGCCGATCATGGAGGAGCACGGCGCCGGCGACATCGTGAACATCTCCTCGGTCGCCGGGCGGAAGGCGACCGCGTTCTCGGCCGTCTACAACGCCACGAAGTTCGGCGTGCACGCGTTCTCGGAGGCCCTGCGCCAGGAGGCGCTGAACATCGGGGTGCGGGTCACGATCGTCGCGCCGGGTTTCGTCGAGACCGAGTTGCTGACCCACAACCCCGACTACGTCCAGCAGGCCGCCGCCGGGCAGAAGGAGGAGATCGGCCAAGTGCTGTCTCCGGAGGACATCGCCGACGCGATCGTCTTCGCGGTCTCGCAGCCCGCGCACGTGTGCCTCAACGAGGTGCTCGTGCGGCCGACGAAGCAGGCGCGCTAGCGCCGGGAGGCGGAGGGCGCCTTCCAGGCCACGAAGGCCAGGACGGCGACGAAGACGGCGAGGACGATCAGCTCCATGCGCCCAGTCTGGCCGCCGTCCGTTTGTCTGCCGTCAGTCGACCGTATGGCGGCGGTAAAGATCAGCGGGCGACGCTCAGCGACCGCGCCAGCGCGGCTTGCGCTTCTCGCCGAACGCGCGCACGCCCTCGCGGAAGTCCTCCGACTGGAAGCACGCGGCGCGCAGCGCGACGAGCTCCCGCTCGATGTCGACAGCGAGCTGGCTCTCGGCTGCCAGCAGCTCGCGCACGACCCGCTTGTTGCCCGACAGCGAGAGCGGCGCGTTGGCGGCGATCTCCTCGGCCAGCGCGAGTGCTCGCGCCTCGAGCTCCGTCCCCGGCACGACCTCGTTGACGAGGCTCCAGCGCTCCGCCGTCTCGGCGTCGACGTTGCGGCCGACGAGGAACAGCTCGCGTGTACGGGCGGCGCCGATGACGTCGAGGAACCTGCGGATGCCGGTGTGCGAGTAGACCAGCCCGAGCTTGGCCGGGGGCATCCCGAGCCGGATCCCCGCCGCCGCGATGCGCAGGTCGCAGGACAGCGCCACCTCCAGTCCGCCGCCGATGGCGTGGCCGTTGAGGGCGGCGACGGTTGGATAGGGATAGGTCTCGAGCGCCTCGATCGCTGCCGCGAAGGGGTGGGCGACGAGCTTCTCGGCCTCCTGGGCGAACACCTCGGACGGGATGTCGCCGATGTCGTAGCCGGCCGAGAACATCGTCTCCGAACCGGTGAGGATCACGCACTTCGCGTCCAGGTCGGGGACGGCCGCCGCGATCGCGTCGAGGATCTCCTGGTCGAGCGCGTTGCGCTTGGCCGGGTTGGCGATCGTCAGTCGCGCGACCCCCGCCGCCGGCTCGTCGAGCAGCAGCCGCCCGCCCGCGAACGCGTTCGCCACTACTCGAGCACGAGGAGCGGGTCGCCCTCGTTGACGGCCTGGCCCTCCTCGCAGAGGATCTCCCTGACCTTGCCGGCGTCCTCGGCCTCGACCGGCATCTCCATCTTCATCGACTCGAGGATCACCACGGTGTCGCCCTCGTCGACGGTGTCGCCGACCCTGACCTCGATCTTCCACACCGTCCCGGTGATGTGCGCCTCGACCTCGGGCATCCGACCTCCTGGCTGACGTTCCGCTCGAGCGCGCGGCACGATAGCTGGCACCCCCGACCGCGGTCGCCCGGTTGACCGCCTCCGGCGGCCCCCGGCCCGACCGCTCCCACCATGCGCCGCCGCATCATCGTCATCGTCACCGCTCGCGACGAGGCCGACCGCCTCGGGGCCACGCTCGAGGCGATCGGGGGCGCCTTCCCGGGCGCTCGCGCGGTCGTCGCCGACGACGGCTCGCGCGACCCGACCGCGCACGTGGCCCTGCAGGCGGGCGCCGAGCTGGTTCGCGCCGTGCCCGCCCGCGGCAAGGGCGGCGCCGCGACGCTGGCCGCTGAGCGGGTGATGGCGCAGGCGCTCGAGCCCGACGCGCCCATCGTCGTCCTGTGCGACGGCGACCTCGGGGACAGCGCCGCGGGGCTGGCCGCGCTGGCCGCGGTGGTCGAGCGCGGCGAGGCCGACGTCGCCGTGGCGGCGTTCGCCCATCGGGAGGGGGGCGGCTTCGGCTTTGCGCTGCGCTTTGCCCGCTGGGCGATCCGCCGGCTTGCCGGCATCGAGCTGCAGGCGCCGATCTCCGGCCAGCGCGCGCTGCGCGGCGACGTGCTGCCCGTGGTGGTGCCGTTCGCGCGCGGCTTCGGGATGGAGATCGCGATGACGGTCGACGCCGTGCGGGCGGGTTACCGGCTGGTCGAGGTCGAGCTGGGCCTGGGCCACCGGGCGACCGGCCGCACGCTGCGCGGGTTCGTCCACCGAGGGCGCCAGCTAGCGGACTTCGCCCGGGTCTATCTCGACCGCAGGTAGGGGAGGGCGCGCCAAATCTTGGACCGGCTGGCGGTTGGCCGGGGCCGGGCGTCCCGCCAAGCTTGCACCACGACAGACCCGAACCCCGCGGCGGCCCCGACCCAGCCGTCGCGGTCAACCACGACGAGCAAGGGCGGCCGGGGCAACTCGAGGGGACCACCGGCCAGGGCGGGACGGCCCGCCGGCGGACGTCCCGGCCGCTCGCGCTCGTGACCTGCGGGGCGGCCATGCGGCGCAAGGATGGGTTTGCGGCGAGTCGGGGTAGGTAACCGGGGCGCCGAGCCGGAGTAGGAGAACCGGAGGGATGGCCCCAGAGGAGCTCACCGACCTGAAGCCGCAGGTCTACAAGGACCCGCGACCCGCCTCGCACTTCGAGCGCTACCACGCCCGTGCGCGCCGGCGCGGGCCCGACTGGGTCTACGGCGTGGTCCGGATGCTGCTGACGCCGTACCTGCTGATCGTGCACCGAGCCCGCTGCATCGGCTCGGACCAGGTGCCCGCGACCGGCCCGGTGATCGTCGCCCCCAACCACTTCTCGTTCCTCGACCACTTCTTCGTGGCGGTGTTCCTGCGCCGCCACGTGCGGTTCATGGCCAAGTCGCAGCTGTTCAAGCCGCCGATGCAGTTCGTCTACCGCCACGGCGGGGTCTTCCCCGTCCGGCGCGGACACCGCGACGAAGAGGCCTTCCTCACCGCCGAGCACATCCTCCGCCACGGCGGCCTCGTGACCCTCTACCCCGAGGCGGGCCGGTCGCGGACGGGCAAGCTGTCCGAGCACGCGAAGCCCGGTGTCGGCCGGCTGGCGCTGGACTCCGGCGCCCCCGTCGTGCCGGTCGCGATCCACGGCACCTTGAAGGCGCGCAACTGGAAGCGCCTCCAGTTCCCGAAGGTCACCATCCTGTTCGGCGAGCCGGTGACGTTCCCGGCCGAGGCCGGCGCCCTACGCGAGCGCCACCAGGACGTGGCGGACCAGATCTTCGCGCGGGTCAAGGACCTCTACGCGCAGCTCGACCGCGACGGCCGCAAGGGCGTCGTGCAGCGCGACCGGCGCGAGCGCCGGGCGGCTCGGCGGGCAGCGCGCACAGCCGCGGCTTGAACGTCCGCATCCTGAGCGAGGAGCAGGTCCGCGCGCTGATCGAGCTGCCCGAGCTCCTCGACGCGCTCGCCCGCGGGTTCGTGAGCCTGAGCGCGGGCGCAGTCGTCGCGCCGGCGCGCAACCAGCTCGCGCGCCCCGACGCGGGCTTCCTGTTGTGCATGCCCGGACACGCGCCCGCCTCCGACATGGCGGTCAAGGTGGTCACCGTCTACGAGGGCAACGCCGACCGCGGCCTGCCCGTCCACCTGGCGACGATCGGGCTCTACGACCCCGACACCGGCGCCTGCCGCGCGTTCATGGACGGCACCTACGTCACTGCGATCCGCACCTCGGCCGCGGCGGCGCTGTCCACGCGCCTTTTGGCGCGCGACGACGCGCGCGTGTTGACCGTCATCGGCACCGGCGTCCAGGGCGTCCATCATCTGCAGACCTTCCCGCTCGTGCGCGACTTCGCCGAGGTCCGGATCGCCGGCACCAGCGCCACCGAGGCCGAGCGGCTGGCCGCCACGCACCCGCGCGCGCGGCCCGTCGGCGACCTGGAGGCCGACGTGCGCAGCGCCGATGTGGTCGCGCTCGCCACCAACGCCCCCGAGCCGGTCATCGCGCCCGAGTGGATCGCGCCGGGCACGCACGTGACCTCGGTCGGGTACCGCCCGCCGGGCGGCGAGCTGCCACCGGCCCTGGCGGCGGGCGCGAGCCTGTTCGTCGAGACGCGCCGCGCGTTCGAGCCGACGCCGGTGGGCTGCGCGGAGCTCCAGGGCCTCGATCCGGCCGCGGCAACCGAGCTCGGCGAGGCGATCGCGGGCGGCCGGCCCAGCCGGCGCTTCACCGACGAGGTGACCGTCTACAAGTCGATGGGTCACGTGGTCGAGGACAGCGTCGCGGCGCAGCTCGCGTTCGAGGCGGCGGAGGCGCGCGGCGTCGGCGAGGTCGTGGCGCTCTAATTCGCGGATGCCCGAGCCGTTCCGCCACCGCATTCGCGTCCGCTACGGCGAGTGCGACGCCCAGTCGATCGTCTTCAACGCCCACTACTTCGCGTACTTCGACCTGGCGCTGACCGAGCTCTACCGCGAGGCGTTCGGGAGCTACCAGTCGATGCTCGACCGCGGGATCGACCTCGTCGTGGGGGAGGCGAACGCGCACTTCCGGGCCCCGGCGCGCTTCGACGACGAGCTCGACCTCGAGGTCACCGTGACCCGGCTCGGCACCACCGGGATCACGACGCGCTACGACGTGCTGCGCGACGGCGAGCTCCTGGTCGTAGGCGAGCTGCGCCACGTCGTCGTCTCGCTCGGGACCCACGAGAAGACCCCGATCCCGGACTGGCTCCGCGAGGGGCTCGGGCGCTTCGCAGGCTTGTGACTATCTTCTCGCCGTGACGGTCGAGCTGTTCCGGTCCGGCCTGCTCGAGGGGCAGGCGATCGTGATCGCCGCCGGCGCGGGGCCGTTCGGCGACGCGGCGGCGCGCGCGGGCGCGGACCTCGGCGCGTCCGTGCATCGGCTCGACGCCGATCCGCTGGACGAGGACGGCACGGCGGACGCCATGGGGCGGCTCGAGCGCGTCGACGTGCTCGTGGACGATGCCGCCGCGCGGTTCGGCGCGGGCGGCTTGCGTGCCGCCGCCGACGGCGCGTGGATCGCCGCCCGCGCGGTCGCGAGGGCGTTCATGATCGCGGCCGGGGGCAAGCTCGTGCTCGTGGCCCCTCCCCCGGGCGCCGGCGAGCACGCCGAGGCCACGCGCGCCGCGCTCGAGAACCTGGCGCGCACGCTGTCGATCGAGTGGGCGCGCTACGGCATCCGGCCGACCGCGATTGCGCCCGGCGACGCGTCGAGCGCAGACGAGGTGGCGGCGCTCGTCGCCTACCTGGCCTCGCCGGCGGGCGACTACTACTCGGGGTGCGTCTTCGCGATGGGCGAGGCGGTGCCGGCCTGATGGCGGCGGTAAAGCCGCGGATGCGGGGGGTGGTGCACGAATACGCGTTCTTCGTCGCGCTGGCCGCCGGCGCGGCCCTGCTCATCGCGGCGCCCAGCGGCAAGGCGCGGCTGTCGGCGGCGATCTACGTCGCCGGGCTCGCCGGGCTGCTCGGAACGAGCGCCCTCTACCACCGCATCAGCTGGCGCAAGCCCAACGTGCGCCGCTGGCTGCGGCGGCTTGACCACTCGATGATCTTCGTGCTCATCGCGGGCACGTACACGCCGTTCGCCGTGCTCGTGCTCTCAGAGCCGCTCGGCGCCGTGGTGCTCGTGCTGATCTGGACCGGCGCCGCCGGCGGCATCGTGCTCAGCCTGCTCTGGCCCGACGCGCCCAAGGGCGTGTCGGCCGCCGTCTACGTGACCCTGGGCTGGGTTGCGATCATCGCCATGCCCCAGATGGTCGACCGGCTCGGCGTGCTCGGCGTGCTCGGCGTGATCGCCGGCGGCCTCCTCTACACCGCCGGCGCCATCGTCTACGCGCGCAAGCGGCCGGACCCGGCGCCGACCGTCTTCGGCTACCACGAGATCTTCCACGTGCTCGTGGTCGTGGCCGCGGCCCTGCACTTCGCGGTGATCGCGTTCTTCGTGCTGCCGCTGGCGGACTAACCGGCCCAGGGCACCTCGACCGAGTCCTCGTGCGGAGAGTCGCGCGCGACCACGTACTCGGCGGGTTCGGTCTCGGAGAGGTTCTCGAGGAAGTGGGTCTCGCGCGGGGGCACGTAGACGAGGTCGCGCGGCTCGAGCTCGACCTCGTGCTCGAGGCGGTCGCCCCACGAGACCCGCAGGCGACCGTCGAGTATGTAGACCGCGCTCTCGCAGTCGGCGTGGTAGTGGGGGCGCGAGCGGGCGCCCGGGGGGACGCGGAAGACGCCCATGTAGATGTTGTGGGCGCCGGTGGTGGCCTGCGAGACCTCGGCCCCGCCCACGACACCCCGCGGCACCTTCCGCTCGTTACCGGGCTTGACGACCTTCACCGGTGCGAGTCTACGCCGATGCCCGAGCCGATCGTCCGACCGCCCACGCCCGCCGACCGCGAGGCGCTCCTCCGCCTCATGGACGCCTACATCGTCGACTTCTACCACTGGCCGCGCCCGCCCCGCGACCGCCTGGAGGCGCTCGTGGAACTGCTCGCCGAGGGCCGCGACGGCACGCAGCTCGTGGCCGAGGTCGACGGCGAGCTCGTGGGCTTCGCGACCCTGTACTTCACGTGGAGCACGCTGCGCGCCGACCGCATCTCGATCCTCAACGATCTCTACCTGGCCGAGGCGACGCGCGGCACCGGCGCCGCGGCGGCCCTGTTCGAGGCCGCCCGCTCGTTGTCTCGCGAGCGCGGCTGCGCGGAGATGGAGTGGCAGACCGCCGCCGACAACCACCGCGCGCAGGCCTTCTACGCCAAGATGGGCGGCGACCGCGGGGACTGGGTGACCTACTCGATCGAGTGAGCGGCCGGGGCCGGCTCGATCTCGAGCAGCCCGCCGCGGGTCTCGTGATCGACCTGCAGGGTCGTGTGCTCGATCCCGAAGCGCTCCTCCACCCGGCGGGCCAGCTCGCGTCGGCGTGCGTGGCAGTCATCGTCCGGCTTGACCACCACGTGCGCGGACAGGGCGGGGAACCCCGAGGTGACCTCCCACACGTGGAGATCGTGCACCTCGACCACCCCGGGCTGGGAGGCGAGGTCGCGGCCGATGGCCTCCGGATCGACGCCCTCGGGGGCGGCCTCCAGGAACACCCGCCCGGACTTGACCAGGAGGAGGATCCCCGAACGCAGCATCAGCGCGGCGACGACGAGCGAGGCGATCGGATCGGCCCGGTCCAAGCCGCTGACCAGCACGATCAGGCCCGCCAGGGCGGTGGCCACGAACGCGTACAGATCGTTGAGGATGTGCTGCAGCGCCCCCTCGACGTTGAGCGAGCGCCTGCCCTTCCCGCCGCCCGCGAGCACCGCCGAGGCAAGGACGTTGAACCCGATGCCCGCGACGGCGACGACCAGCACGATCCCGCCCTTGACCTCGGGCGGGGAGACCAGGCGCACGATCGCCTCGTAGACGATGAACGCGGCGAGAATGATGAGGGTGGCCCCGTTGAGCTGGGCGGAGACGATTTCGGCGCGGCCGAGGCCGTAAGTCATGGCGCCCCTCGCCGGCCGCACCGCGAGCCGCGCGGCGAGGATGGCGAGCGCCAGCGCGGCGGCGTCCGTGAGCATGTGCGCTGCGTCGGAGAGCAGCGCCAGGGACGAGGCCACCACGGCCATCGCGATCTCGAAGGCCATGAAGGTCAGGATCAAGGCGAGGGAGATCGCCAGCCGCTTGGTGTCGGCCTGCCGCGCCGCGTGCGCGTGGTCATGGTCGTGCCCATGGCCCATGCCCACTTGAGCGTAGAGTGCCGGGGGCACATGGGAGACGTGGAGCCGATCGCTGTCGTCATCGAGATCCCCAAGGGGTCGCGCAACAAGTACGAGTGGGACCACGAGCTCGAGGTGATCACCCTCGACCGCTTCCTGTTCTCGTCGGTCGTCTATCCCACCGACTACGGGTTCATCCCGGAGACATGGGCGCTGGACGACGACCCGCTCGACGCGATGGTCTGCGTGTCCGAGGCGACGTTCCCAGGCTGTGTGATCAAGGCCAAGCCGATCGCGCTGTTCCGCATGCGCGACGACAAGGGCCAGGACGACAAGGTCCTCTGCGTGCCCTGCCAGGACCCGAACTGGAACCGCTACGAGACCCTCGACGACATCCCGATCCAGCTGCGCGACGAGATCTCGCACTTCTTCGGCATGTACAAGGAACCGGAGGGCAAGGTGGTCAAGGTCGACGGCTGGTTCCCGCGCGAGGAGGCGCTGGCGGAGATCGACCGCTCGCGCGAGCGCTGGCGCGAGCGCGAGGCGGAGCCCCAGCGCAGCCAATAGCGGGGGGGCATGCCTCCGCGCGGTGCGCCCGCGCGTTCGGGCGAACGGCGGCGACGAAGAAGGGAGGGACCGAGCGAGTGGAACCTTTGGGGGCCTATGGACCCCACAACCTTCCATTCACCGAGACGAGTGGAGCCTTTGGCCCCTCTGGAGGACACGATCCTCCATTCACCGAGACGAGTGGGGGACGCACCACCGGCGCTTCGTGCCAGCTACGTCGTCATCCCCGTGAACTGGCCGCCGGTGACGTTGAGCACCTGGCCGTGCACGTAGTTCGACCACGGCGAGCAGAGGAAGAACACGCCGCCGGCCGCCTCCTGCGGTGAGCCGGGCCGGCCGAGCGGGATCAGCATGGCCGCCATCGACCGCAGCTGGTCGGGGATCCCGAGCTGGATCTCCTTGCCGTCCTTGAGGATCACGTTGGCGTCCTCCTTGGCCGCGGTCAGCCGCGTCTCGATGTAGCCGAACGCCACCGCGTTGACGTTGATCTTGAACTGGCCCCACTCCTTGGCCAGCGTCTTGGTCAGGCCGACCACGCCGGCCTTGCCCGACGAGTAGTTGGCCTGCCCGGCGTTGCCCATCGTCCCGGAGACCGATGAGACGTTGACGACCTTGCGGAAGACCTCGCGGCCCTCCTCGCGCTCCTTCTTGGCCGGCTCGCGCAGGTGGGGCGCCGCGGCGCGCAGGACGCGGAACGGGACGACGTTGTGGATGTCGATCATCGCCTGGAACTGGTCGTCGGACATCTTGTGGATCGCCCCGTCCCAGGTGTAGCCGGCGTTGTTGACGACGATGTCGAGCCGGCCCCACTCGTCGACCGCGCGCTTGACCATCTCGTCCGGGACGCCCGGATGGGTCAGGTCGCCGGCGAACGCGACCGTCGCGCCGTCGATCTCCGCCGCCGCCTGCTCGGCGACGGGGCCATCGAGGTCGTTGACGAGGACGCTGGCCCCGTGCTCGGCCAGCAGCTCGGCGGTGGCCCGGCCGATCCCGCGCGCGCTTCCGGTGACGATGGCGACCTTCCCGTCGAGGACTCCCATGCCTTATGTCTCCTTGGGTTGTTCGAGCGCGGACTTATAGCCGGACTTTTGTAAACCCGGCGCCGTGGTGCCGCCGACTGTTGTAGGTTCGCGCCAGGGAGAGCAGTCCTCCGTCCACACACCGTTCCACAGGGGGTTCGTCCACGTGAGGTCTTCACGTCCGCATGACTCCTGGGCCAAGGCCTGGGAAGAGCGCTATCCGACGCAGCCGAAGCCGAAGGTCAGCCGCCGGGAGCGGCTGCGGAATCGCTACGGGCGGGGGCCGTGGCTCCTCGCGAGCGCCATCGGCTTCGCCGTGCTGCTCGCACCGGCGTTCGCCATCGCCCAGGGCGGCGGCGGGCAGACGTTCTCGTCCAACAATCGCTACACGCTGCTCGTCCGCAACTCGGGCAGCGGCAGCGGCGGCGCGACCGCGCAGACGTGCAACACCTCGCCCGGCAACCAGGCGTGCGAGAACAACGTCAACTCGGGCACCGGGCTTGCCGTGACCTATCGCACCCGCGGCCTCACCGCGGCGCAGTTCCAGACCAGCGGGTCGGGCACGGCCACGCCCTTCACGCTGAGCCCCAACGCGACCGGTGAGGTCCAGTACCTCAACGCCGACACGGTCGGCGGCCTGCAGGAGTCGCAGATCTTCGCGAACTACCAGCAGGTCAGCTCGAGTTCGCCGTCGGTGACGAACAGCGCCACCTCCGGTCCTGTCTCGGCAACGGTGTCGTGCCCGTCGGGGACGAACGTCATCTCTCAGAGCGGCGGGATCAACCAATCGAGCAGCAGCGGGACTGCCAACGCCGTCCTGCACAGCGTGACGCCGAACGGCTCCACCGGCGCCACCGCCAGTGCGGTCGTCGCGGGCCCGGGCAACGCGACGTTCACCGTCACTGTCTACGCGGTCTGCGCGCAGATCTGACATGGAGCGAAACGTCAAGGCCCTGCGCGGGGTGGCGCTGAGCGCGTCGGGCGTGGAGTGGCGGGCGTCTCGGGGCAGCGACGGTGGGTCAGACTGACATTCGCGGGTTGGGACCGCATGAGTGGTGTCCGTCGGGAGCTGCCTCTGTCTAGCGTCGCGGGTCGCCCGCGAGCGGGCGCCGCATAGATCGGGCGAGGGTTCTCCTTCTGGGAGGGACCGCCCGCCACCCCACGCTCGTCGGTGTGCAGGTTCAGGTCGTCCTCATCGGCTGGTCGGTGGCGATCGCCCAGACGAACCCGGCCAGCTCGCGGGCGCAGGCGACGACGATCTTCTGGTGGGGTTTGCCGCGTCCGGACATCCGCCGCCACCGGTGGTGCAGGCGCTGCTGGCAGCGCCAAGAGCGTTCGAGCACGCCGGGGTCCTGGCCGCGGTGGCGGCGTGCGAGCTCATAGCCGACGGTGGGCCGACGGCGGGCGTGCCAGGCCGACTCGACGAGCAGCCGGCGAGCGTGGGTGGAGCCGGCCTTGGTGATCGAGCCTTGACGGCGGCCTTGGCCGCTGGAGTGCTCGGACGCGACCAGCCCGACGAAGCTCATAAATTGCTCGGCGGTCCGAAAACGCGAGAAGTCGCCGACCTCACAGACCAGGCCCAGCGCGGTCAGGGTGTCGATGCCACGGATGCAGCGCAACCGCGCGATCAGCTCGGCGTGCGGCCCCGCGTGCGCGAGGCGGTCGAGCTCTGACTCGAGCGCGTCGATGCGACGGTCGATCTGGTCGACGGCGAACAGGTAGTCGTCAAACGCCTGCTGCCGGCCGGGCAGCTCGAAGACCTGGCGCCCGAGCCATCCCCGCCTGGTCACGCCCCAGCAGGTCGTGGGCATCCGGCGGTCGTGGCGCAGCACGAACTTCCCCAACCGGTGGCGAGCACGCATCCGATCCAGGCGCGCGTCCTCGCGGGCCCGAACGAGATCGCGCAACGCCTCAAGCTCGGGTGACGGAACGAAGATCGCCGTCAACAACCCCGACGCATGCAACGCCGCCAGCTTGCGCGCGTCCCGCCGGTCGGTCTTTATCCGATCCCCCGGCCGCGACGGCACCAGCCCGGGCGCGACAATCTCGCAATCGACGCCCGCACCGACCAAATGGCGATAGAGCCCGAACCCCGTCGGGCCCGCCTCATAGACCACCCGCGCCCCCGGCCACGCGCGCAGCTCGCGCTCAACCCGCTCGTGGTCAAAGGGCAACGAGAGCTCCCGCACCACCTCCCCAGCCCGCACCGCGGCCAGACGCACCGAGGACTTATGCACATCCAACCCCACCGCGACCGCCCTAGCATCTCCCATGGTCGGCGACCTCCGTATGTGGCTCGGCCGGGAACCCCCGGCAACCCACGCAGATGCGCAGGCCGCCGGCCATCCTCACCGAGCGCCCGGACCACCCGGCCGCTCCATCCTGTCTAGTAAGAGCAGGCGATCTCACCATCTCGCCGGGCCCGCAGGCGTTGGTGCGCAACTCCTTCGGGGCGTCGCCGGGCCGGCGCTCCTAGGGTCGGCGTGGCGGGCAACCAGCGCGTAGCGCTTTGCGCGAATTCGAGCACTGCCGCGGGGAAGGTGCCCTCGACAGCTCGCGGTCGCCCGCGCGCCGCGGGA
>Ga0126312_10000360_pt1 | contig 25931 bp, 25 predicted proteins | sample Plot104A_FD_92537 | JGI IMG/M metagenome (GOLD analysis project Ga0126312, IMG submission 92537) | Serpentine soil microbial communities from UC McLaughlin Reserve, CA, USA - Plot104A | ecosystem: Environmental > Terrestrial > Soil > Grasslands | place: USA: UC McLaughlin Reserve, Lake County...
CCAGGCGCGGCAGCAGCGCGAGCAGGATCGCGACGCTCGCTCGCTCGTAGAGCACGTCGGCGGCGAGCACGAGGTCGAACGGGGCACGCTCGAGGAGCTCGGCGGGCTCGGTCCAGTCGATCCTCGCCGTCTCGACCTCGACGCCGTTCGCCTCGGCGTTGCGCGCGAGGAGCTCGAGCGCCTCCGCGTCCCCGTCCGTCGCGAGCACGGTGGCGCCCGCGCGCGCGGCGACGATGCTGGGCACGGCGAGCCCGCAGCCGAGCTCCACGGCCCTGACGCCGTGCAGCGGCTCGCCGTCGAGCTCCCGGGCGAGCGCCACGCCGCTTCGCCACAGGACCGACCAGTACGGCGCGAGCGGCGCCCACTCGACCGCCCCGGAGTCCGGGAGCTCGGCCGACTCGCTCGGCTGCAGCAGCCGCAGCTCGCCGCCCGGCAGCTCGATCGACCGCTGTACGAGCTCCTCCGACACCCTGCCGACTCTAGGCTCGCCCACGGATCAGAATGTGCGTGTGAGAGCTCTACCCGTGGCGATCTGCCTGGGCCTTCTGGCGCTCGTGGCCGGCTGCGGCGGCGGCGACGAGCCCGGCGAGCCGCTGCCGAAGGCACCCGGCACGATCCGGCTGTCCAGCCCGGCATTCGAGAACGGCGGGACGATCCCCGACCGCTACACCTGCTCGGGCGAGGGCGTCTCGCCGCCGCTCCGCTGGACCGGCGTTCCCGCGAAGGCGCGCGAGCTCGAGCTGCTCGTCGAGGACCCGGACGCCGACCGCTTCGTGCACTGGACGCTGCTCGCGATTCCGCCGAAGACCCGAGGGCTGGCGGAGGGACGCGCGCCGGCCGGCAGCGTCGAGACGGAGAACGGGTTCGGCGACACGGGCTGGGGAGGTCCCTGCCCGCCCGAGGGCAAGGACCCGCACCGCTACGTCTTCACCCTCTACGCAACGGATGCGCCGCTCGACCTCTCAGGCGACGCCTCGCCCGACGACGTCCGTTCCGCGATCGGCGAGCACGCGCTGGCGCGCGGCACGCTGACGGGCCGCTTCGGCCGGTGAGCGGGACAGCGCGGGTCGAGGCGATTCTCTGGGACACGCCGTGGTTCATGGCGGCGCTCGAGGCCGCTCGCACGGTCGACCCGCCGGACTGGCTGATCGGCGCCGGAGCGGTGCGCACCGCGGTCTGGGATCACCTCCACGGCTTCGACGAGCCGACCGTGCCGGGTGACGTCGACGTCGCCTTCTTCGATCCCGACGACCTCAGCCGAGCGAGAGACCAGGCGATCGAGGAGGCGCTTCGCGAGCGGCTGCCGGACACACCCTGGGACGCCAAGAACCAGGCAGCCGTCCACCTGTGGTACCCGGCGAAGTTCGGCTATGAGGTCCTGCTCAGGCTCGTGCACCGCCGCAATCCGGCGCGCGTCACGGTCGAGGAGTACGAGCGGCGCCTCCGCAGCAAGCGCATCGTCGAGCGCTGGCCGCTGGTTACGCCGCGTCGATGAGGGCCTTCGGGATACGAGGCCCGCACGACAGGAGGGCGTCGAGCAGCCAGGAGGCGTTCTGCTCGTCCAGCTCGTCGAGGGCGAGCATGCCGAGGACGGTAGTGCTCGCGCGCGCGAGCGGCTCCTCGGCCTCGTCGCCGGCGCGGGCAAGCAGCAGTCCCTCGGCGGCGTCGCAGAGGTCGTCGTGGGCCTCGGACTCGAGTGCGTCTGCCGACTTCCACTCGTTGAGCTCCGTGACCAGCGACTTGTAGGCGGCGTAGCGCTGTTCGTTCATGGCGTCCCCACGCCATTCCTACCCCCGCGATGGGGACTTCAAGCACGCTTGGGTAGGGTCGGCGCATGGGCGAGCGCGAGCGGCACGAGCAAGGCACCTTCTCCTGGACGGACCTGGCCACCCGTGACGCTCGGGCGTCGAAGGAGTTCTACGGCGGGCTGTTCCCGTGGGAGTTCGAGGACAACCCGATCCCTGACGACGGGGTCTACGTGATGGCCCGGCTCGGCGGTCGCGCCGCCGCCGCGATGTTCGAGACGACCAAGCGGCATCCCGCCTGGGCGTCGTATGTGACGGTCGACGACGTGGACGCCGCCACCGAGAAGGCGCGCGAGCTGGGCGCGAACGTCCTGGCCGATCCCTTCGACGTGATGGACGCGGGCCGGATGTCGACGATCCAGGACCCGACCGGCGCGGTCTTCTGCGTCTGGGAGCCTCGCCGCGCCATCGGCGCCGAGGTCGTGAACGGCCACGGCGCTCTCAGCCTGAACCAGCTGAACACGTCGGACCCCGAGGCCGCCGAGCGCTTCTACGGCGACCTGTTCGGCTGGCGCTTCGACAGCGTGCCCGACACCGAGACGCCCTACTGGGGGATCTACCGCGACGAGCGCCTGAACGGCGGGATGATGCCTCTGCCGCCGGGCGCGCCGATGCCCTCGCACTGGCTCGTCTACTTCGGCATCGACGATGTCGACGGCGCCGCCGCCCAGGTCGAGTCGTCGGGCGGGACGACGATGGTCGGGCCGATGGACGTGCCGGGCGGGCGGATCCTCGTCGCCCAGGACCCGCAGGGATCGTTCTTCGGGGTGTTCGCGGGCCGCTTCGACGACTAACCGGACATCCTCGCCGGCGCCGAAGGGAACCTCCTTGCGGTGCGGCTCGTAAAGAGGACATGGCGCGGACGGTGCTCGTGGTTCTCCTCGTGGGCCTGGTGCTCGCTCCCGCTGCCTTCGCCAAGGGCCCGGCGCTCAGCGTGGGCACGGGTGAACCGCCGAAGGACTACGTCGCGTTTCCGGTGGGCAGTGAAGCGGCGCACCAGGGTGGCGGAGGCGAGCTGGTCACCGACGGCGGGGATGGCGTTCCCGTGTGGCTCTTCCCGCTGCTCGGCGTGGCGCTGGCGGGGGTCGGCGCGGCCGCGGCTAGCCGGCGTGGATCGCGCTGAGCGCCTCGTCGACGGTGGGGTGGATCCGCGCGACCGAGTTGAGGTTGACGATCGTCAGCACGCGCCCGACGAGGCCCTTCTCGGAAAGGACGATCGCAAGGTGCAGCTGTCGCTCCGAGAGCCGCTCCGCGAGCTCGAACAGGAGGCTCACACCCACGCTGTCGATGTAGCTGGTCCTCGTGAGGTCGACGACGAGGCCGAGGTCCTCGTTCCCTACCGTCCCGAGCAGCTGCTCGCGCAGGTCGTGCGCCCTCACGATGTCCATCTCGCCGGTGAGGCTCACGACGGCGACCGAGTCGCGGTGGTCCACGTTCATGTCGCGCCGGTAGGTCACGCGGCCTCCGCCCCGATCCGTCGCGACATCTCCACCGTGGTGCCGTCGTCGCCGCTGGTCACCTCCACAGCATCGGTGAGTCCCTCCATCAGCATGAGCCCGCGGCCGCGATGCGTACCGCGCGCAGGGCGCCAGCTCCCGAAGTCGCGGATGGCGACCTTGACGCGCCCCTCGCCCGAGCTCGCGGCGCGCAGCTGCACGATTCCAGGCGCGAGGCCGTAAGCGTGCTCGATCGCGTTTGCGGCGGCCTCGGCGCTGGCGAGCGCGAGGTCGTCGACGTCGCGCCGCGTCGCGCCCGCCTCGCCGAGCCAGCGGCCGAGCAGGCGGCGCATCACCGGGATCGACTCGATCTCCGCGGGGAAGTCCGCCACGAGCGGATCGTCCAGGGCCATGGCGCGCACGAGCAGGAGCGCGGCGTCGTCGCCGCTGGTCCCCTCGGGAAGGAGCGCGTCGACGAGCGCGTCGCCGAGGTGCTCGAGATCGTCCTGGCCGTCGCGGACCGTCGCCAGGAGGCGGGCGAGGCCGGCGTCGAGCGACTCGCCCGGGCGCTCGACGAAGCCGTCGGTGTAGAGCACGAGCAGGGAGCCGGGCTCGAGCTCGATCTCACGCTCCTCGTAGCGCGTGTGGCGGGCGGCGCCGAGCGGCACCGAGCCGGGCAGTTCGATGAAGAGCGGCTCGCCGCCGTCCGGCGCAACGAGCGGCGGTGGGTGCCCGGCGGCGGCCACGGTGAGAACGCCTCCGTGCGCATCCAGGACGATGTAGACGAGGGTGGCGGTGCGGCCGATCTCCATCTGGCGCAGCAGGCGGCTCAGCCGCTCGAGCACCTCGTGCGGCGGCATGCCGTCGAGCGCGTACGCGCGCAGTCCGCTCCGGAGCTGGCCCATGATGGCCGCGGCGTGGAAGCCTCGCCCCACGACGTCGCCGATCGCTATGGCGAGGCGGCCGTCCAGGAGCGGGAACGCGTCGTACCAGTCGCCGCCCAGCCGGGCTGCCGCCGCCGGCAGATAGCGGCCCGCGATCGACATGGCCGGGAGCTCCGGGAGCCGCGGGATGAGACTCCGCTGAAGCGCGTCCGCGAGCCCGCGCTCCCGCTCGGTGAGGCGGCTGAAGATCGCGAGTGCCGCGCGGTCGGCGGCGCGCTGAAGGAGCTGGACGTCCTCGTCGCTGAAGGCTCGCTGCCGGAGGGTGCCGACGTGGAGCACCCCGAGCGCCGTCCCCTCGACGAGAAGCGGCACGCCCAGGAGCGACTCCAGGCCCTTCTCGCGCAGGATCGGGTTGAAGATGTCCGCCTCGGCGACGTTCAGGATCCGCACCGGCCGAAGCGTCGCGGCGATCCGCCCCGCGAAGCCGCGTCCGACCGGGATGCGCACCCCGCGCTCGACCTCCTCTTCGAGGCCCTTCGCCGCGCGCGCCACGAGCGTCGTCTCGTCGTCCTCGAGCAGGAGGATCGCCGCCGTGTCCACCCCGAGGATCCCGACCACCCGCGCGAGCAGCTCGTTGAGCAGCCCCTCGAGCGGGAGGTATGCCAGCCCGACGTCCGTGATGCTCTCCAGATCCCGGAGCCGATCGGCGGCGATGCGAGACTTCACGGCGGGGATTGTGGCGGGCCGTACGGCGCATCGCGCTCACGTACCGCTTCCTTGAAGCCGGACTCGGCGGCGCGACGCTGAAATTCGTAGCCCTCGGGGGTGTGGCGGGCGATGCCGTCGAAGAAGACGCCGAGCGCCTGAGTCGCGTGGAGGCCCTGCGAGTAGAGCGCCTGGTTCACCAGCAGCTTCATCATCACGAGCTGGTTCACGGGCGTGAGCGCCACGCGCTGGACGAGCTCCTCGAAGCGCTCGTCGAGCTCCGCGGCCGGCGGCGCCTCGACGGCGAGCCCCCACTCGTGGGCGGTGCGGCCGTCGATCAGGTCGCCGGTGAAGAGCAGCCGCTTGGCGCGCTGGTCGCCGACCCGGAACGCCCACAGCGCCGAGGTCGGCACGCCCCAGACGCGCGCCGGCGGGTAGCCGATGCGCGCGTCGTCGGCGATCACGAGCAGGTCCGAGCAGAGCGCCATGTCGGTCCCGCCCGCGACGCAGAAGCCGTGCACCTTGCAGAGGACCGGCTTGTCCGAGTGGAACAGGCTCATGAAGCCGCGCAGGTTGCGGCTCATCATCTGCCAGTCGGCGACCGGGTCCCAGGGCTCGGCGGGGTCGTGGTTCGGCGGCCGCGTCTCGGCGTACTCGACGAGGTCGTAGCCGCCGCAGAAGCCGTTGCCGCTGCCCGTCAGGGCGATGACGTGAACGGACGGATCGAGGTTCGCCTGCTCGACGCACGCGGCGAGCTCCCGAGGCATGTCCAGCGTGATCGCGTTCGCCCGCTCGGGTCGGTCGAGCGTGATGCGCGCGACTCGCCCGGCGACCTCGTAGCGGAGCGTGTCGTGGCTCATCCGGGGAGCACTTTCTCCAGCTCGAGCTCATCCCGCAAGTCGATCCCGTGCTCGCCAACCCGTGGCAGCCCGGGTTTCAGCCTGGCTCGGGAGTCGTCGACGGCGCCGGCGTGCAGCGCGGCCAGTCGGAAGCCGCGGCGCTGGTAGAAGCGAAGAGCGTCGAGGTTGTCGTTGGTGGTGATGACCCACAGCCGCTCGCAGCCGAGGCCGCCCGCGACCTCTTCGACCGCCTCCAAGAGGGCCGTCCCGACACCGGTGAGCCGCTCGGCCGCGTGAAGGGTGAGCACCTCGCAGGAGCCACCGTCCACGATGTAGGTCAGGACGCCGGCCAGCTCGCCGCCGCGCTCGGCGATGAGCCCCGGATGCGCCAGGCTGTCCTCGAGGCGGCCCAGGCGCGCCACACGAGCGGCGTGCCGCTCCGCGAGAAAGCGCTCGACCCGGGTGCGGTCGCGGTCATGTCGCTCGCGCACGCGGAGCGGGCCCAACTCAAGCCGGCAGCGTTCGCGCCAGGATCGCCTCGGTGTCCACGCCCGGCGGGAGCGTGCCGTACGAGCGCCCGACCGCGTCGAGGCGCGAGGCGCAGAAGGCGTCCGCGACCGCGGCCGGGGCGTGCCGTACGAGCAGGCTCGCCTGGAGCGCCACCGCGAGGTCGGACACCACGCTCCGCGCCTCGAACTCGGGGTCGCTCGGCGCCGTCGCGCCGATGCGGTCGAGATGGGCGTCGAGCGCGGCGTTGCAGCCGCGGCCGAGCTCGCACTCGGCGAGGAAGGCCGGCAGCGCCTCGGGCTCCTTCGCGAGCGCGCGCAGCACGTCGAGTGCCGACACGTTGCCGGAGCCCTCCCAGATCGAGTTCAGCGGCGAGTCGCGCAGCAGGCGCGGCATGCCGGACTCCTCGACGTAGCCGTTGCCGCCTAGGCACTCGAGCGCCTCGCCCGCGTGGCCCGGCGCGCGCTTGCAGACGTAGTGCTTCATCACGGCGGTCGCGATCCGCCTGAATTCGGCGTCACCCTCGTCGTAGGCGCGCGCGACGCGCATGGTCACCGCGGTGGCCGCCTCGGACTCGATCGCCAGGTCCGCGAGCACGTTCCGCATCAGCGGCTGGTCCGAGAGCAGCTTCCCGAAGGCGCTGCGGTGGCGCGCGTGGTGCACCGCCTGGGCGAGGCCCCAGCGCATCCCGGCGGACGAGCCGATCAGGCAGTCGAGCCGCGTGTGGTTGACCATACGGATGATCGTCTGGACGCCGCGCCCCTGCTCGCCGACGAGCTGCCCGCGCACGCCGTGGAACTCGACCTCGCTCGACGGCAGCGAGCGCGTGCCGAGCTTGTCCTTCAGGCGCTGGATGCGGAAGCCCGGGTCGCGCCCCTCGATCAGGAAGCATGAGAGGCCCGCGGGCGCCTGGGCGAGCGTCAGGAACAGGTCGCAGGGCGGATACGAGCAGAACCACTTGTGGCCGGTGATCTCCCACGCCTCGCCGTTCGGCATGGCGCGCGTGGAGTTCGCCCGGACGTCGGAGCCGCCCTGCTTCTCCGTCATGGCCATGCCCACGAGAACGCCGTCGTCGTAGCTCGGCCGCGTGATGCGCGGCTCCCACTCGGCCGCCAGCTCGGGCTCCTCGCGGAGCGCCGGGATCGCCGAGTAGGTCATGGAGACCGGGCACATCACCCCGGAGTTCACCTGGCTCCACACGAAGAACAGCGCCGCCCGCACCACATGGCCGCCCGGCTGGGGGGAGGGGGTCGCGGCGCGCCGGGCAACGCCCGGCGCTTGCGCAACGGCCCTCCACGGCAGCGCGTGCATCTCGCGCTCGATCGCCTGCCGCAGGCACCAGTGCCAGGACGGGTCGAGCTCCACGCGGTCGACGCGGTTGCCGTAGCGGTCGTGGGTCCGGAGCACCGGCGCGTTCCGCTCCGCGCGCTCCGAGTGCTCCAGCGCGCCGGGCGAGCCGGCGAGCTCGCCGGTGTCGCGCAGCCGGTCCACGCCCCAGCCGCCACCGTCGCGCTCGATCGCCTCGCGCAGCGGCAGGTCCGCCTCGAACACGTTGTACGGCGTGAGCGCGGGCGGCTGGTTTTCGACGGCGTGCGTGCCGGCCTGCGAGATCTCCATGCCGACGCCAGATTACAGCCGCCACCCGAAACCTTTCGTAGGATGCCGGGTTCTGATGCCCGTGAAGCTTTGGCTCGCAGTCCTGTCGATGCTCGCTGCGCTCCTTGCGCTGACGCCGGCCGCGCATGCCGCGCGCGGGTTCTCGCTCGGCGTCCAGGCCGGGGAGGTCACCTCGACGAGCGCGATCCTGTGGGGCAAGGCGAAGAAGAGCGGGGGCTACTCGCTCGACGTGGCGCGCAACCCGAGGTTCCGGGGCCTCGTCCCCCACTTCGTGGTCGCGCGGAAGAGCCGCGACAACACCGTCCAGCTGCGCGTGAGGCGGCTGCACCCGGGCACGCGCCATTGGTTCCGCTTCGTGGGCAACAACGGCAGGCGCAGCGACGTCGGCACGTTCGTGACGGCGCCGAAGCCGTCCAAAAACACTTCCGTCGAGTTCGCCTGGACCGGCGACACCGACTTCAACGCCGCGCCGGGCAAGCGCAAGCCCTATTGGAACGACGGCGGGATCTACGGGCGCATGGCGGCGGAGCACAACGACTTCAACGTCAACCTCGGCGACACGATCTACTCCGACAGCGAGATCCCCGGGCGCCTCCTGCCGCTGGCACTCACGGTGCACGCCAAGTGGGCGAAGTACCGGACGAACCTCGTGAACCGAAAGCTGCGCGCGCTGCGCCGGTCGGCGCCGCTCTATTCGCACTGGGACGACCACGAGTTCATCGATGACTTCTCGCCCGCCGAGAACACGTTCGAGCCCTACCTCAACGCCGACGTGCTGCACATCAATGGCCGTCTCCTGTACCGGCGCGGCGCGAAGGCCTTCCGGGACTACTCGCCGGTCACCTACAGCAAGCGCAACGGCATTTACAGGACCATTCGCTGGGGCCGCAACCTCCAGCTGTTCTTCCTCGACGAGCGCTCCTTCCGGAGCGCCAACGCGGATGCCGGCGGCGTTTGCGACAACCCGCAGACGGGCGAGCCCGACCTCGCACCGACCGCTCCGCAGAGCAATCGCGACGTGTTCGCGGCGCTATACCAGCCGTTCGCCCAGCCGGTCCCGAAGGCGTGCCTGGACGCGATCCGGGATCCGAGCCGCACCTACCTTGGCCGGCGCCAGCTGGCGCGCTTCCTACGCAAAGTGAAGCGCTCGACCACGCGCTTCAAGGTGGTCATGAACGAGCTCCCGATCCAGCAGAACTACTTCAACGTCTACGACCGATGGGAGGGCTTCGAGGCCGATCGCCAGCGCGTGCTGAACGGCCTCCAGGGCGTCAAGAACGTGATCTTCCTCAGCACGGACGTGCACGCGACGCTCGTGAACGACGCGCGCTTCCAGACGCTCGAGCCCGGCGGACCGAAGGACAGCGGCATCCTCGACGTGACCGTCGGGTCAGCGGCGACGCGCAACTTCGAGAACGAGGTCGACGTGGCCACGGGCCGGCCCGGCACCGGGGCGCTCGTGGACCCCGCCTTCCTCACGCCGCCGCCCCCGAACGGCCTGGGGATGAGGTGCTCGGTGACGGACAAGTTCAGCTACGGCCACGTGAAGGTGACGGGCAACCGCCTCACGGTCACGCCCAAGGGCATCGACGGGAACCAGCTGACCGACAACGGCGCACCCTGCGGGCCGTTCGTCCTCAACTACCGTCCCTGACCGTGAAGCTGCCGTTCGCACTGATCGCGGCGCTCGCCGCGCTGCTCCTGGCCGCCCCGGCGGCGTCGGCGCGGACGGTGCCGCAGGGCTTCTTCGGCGTCATGTACGACAACGGCATCGAGAAGTCGGCCGACGACCTGCAGGACTCGCAGTGGGACGTCATGGCCTCGTCGGGCGTCGAGACGGTGCGCACCGTGTTCGACTGGGGTGAGGCCCAGCCGGGCGGCCGCGGCAGCGCGTTCAACTTCACGCGCACCGACGGGTTCGTCCGCCGCGCGGCGCTCCGGAACCTGGACCTCCTGCCGGTCGTCTTCTACGCGCCGCGATGGGCGCGCGCGTACAAGAACAGGTTCACGTCGCCGCCGAGGAGCCGCTCGGACTACGTGACCTACCTCGCCGCGCTGGTCGAGCGCTACGGCCCGGAGGGCACGTTCTGGACCGAGCACCCGGAGCTCCCCGTGCACCCGGTGCGCGAGTGGCAGATCTGGAACGAGCCGCACCTGCCGGCGTACTGGGACGCGCCCGAGACCGGGCCGTACGGCTACGCACGCAACTACCCGCTGCTCCTGCGCTCCTCCTACAACATCGTCAAGAGCCTCGACCCGGGCGCCAAGATCGTGCTGGCGGGCATCACCCAGCGCGCCTGGGAGGAGATCGAGCTCCTCTACCAGCACCACATCAAGCCGTACTTCGACGTGGCGGCGCTCCAGATCTTCCCGCAGACCGTGAGGCGCTCGGTCAAGGCGACGGCGCTGTTCCGCGACGCGCTCCGGGCTCGCCGCGACGGCAGAAAGCCGATCTACCTCACGGAGATCAGCTGGCCGGCGTCCAAGGGCAGGACCCCGGGCATCGAGTACCAGCGCCAGGAGACGCCGGCCGGCATGGCCCTGAAGCTTGGGCAGATGTACTCGGCCATGGCCAGGAACCGGCGCAGCCTCCGGATCGCGAAGGTGTTCTGGTACACGTGGTCATCGCCCTACGGGCGCGGCGGCAGCATCTTCAACTACGCCGGCCTCCAGCGGTTCGACTACCAGAGCTTCGCCGCCCAGCCGGCGCTCCGCACCTACCAGCGCGCCGCACGCCGGCTCGAGGGCTGCCAGAAGACGACTACCGGCGTCTGCCAGTAGCGAGCAGCGGCTCGAGCGCCCGGTCCACCTGCTCCGCCGTCCGCTCCCAGGTGAGCTCGGCGGCGCGCTCGCGGCCGGCCGCGGCGAGGCGGTCGCGCTCCGGCCCGCTCGCGCGCAGGAGCGCGGCCGCGAACGCGGCGGGATCCTCCGGGTCGGCGAGCAGCGCGGCGCCCCCGCACGCCTCGGGCAGCGCCGCCCGGTCGGCGGCCACCACGGGCGTACCCGCGGCCATGGCCTCCACGCATGGGAGCCCGAAGCCCTCGTAGAGCGACGGCATCGCGAACGCGGCGGCGCTCGCGTAGAGGGCCGGCAGGTCCGCGTCGGGCACGTAGCCGAGCCGGCGGGCGCTGCCCGCGTCCGAGCCGGGCATGTAGCGGCGCGTGGAGCCGGCGATCGCGACCTGGAACCCCTGCGCCATGAGCTCCGGCGCAACGGCGTCGAGTAGAGCCAGGTTCTTCCGGGGGCTGTCGGTGCCGACTCCGAGGACGTAGGGGCGCTCGATGCCTAGGCGCCGGAGCAGCGGGGCGGGGTCCGCGGGCGAGCGGAAGGCGGGGTCGACGCCGGGGGCGATCACGCGCAGCCGCTCGCCGGGCACGCCGAAGCGGCCGGCGAGCTCGGCGCCGACGTGCTCGGACGGCGCGATCACGAGCCGGGCGCTGCGCGCGGCGCGCGGGATCAGCGTCCGGTGCCAGGCTCCGTAGGCGCGCCCGTACCAGGCGGGGTCCTGGAAGGGCGCGCAGTCGTGGATCACGACGACGTTGCGGGTGCCCGCCAGCGGCGCCAGGTTCGCCGGCGACAGCAGGAGCTCTGCGCCCCGTGCGGCGAGCGGGAGCGCGAGCTGCTCCCAGGCCTGGCCGGCGCGGTGCGCCAGCGCGGCCGGCGGCCGGATCGCCGCGTAGCGCTCCGGCCTCAGCTCGGGCAGGAGCCTCGACAGCTCGCGCGCCCAGCGCTCGACACCGCCGATCTCGCGCCGCGCCGCGGCGCGCGCGTTGATCGCGACGGGCGCCGTGGTCAGGAGAAGCGCCGGCGCAGGGTGGTGCCGGAGGCGAGCAGCAGGGCGCCGGCGCCCGCCACGAGGCCGGCCGGGAAGCCCGTGGCCGGGAGCGTCGGGGAAGCGGCAGGCACGATCTCCGGCTCCGACGTGCCGAGCTCGTCCGTCTGCGTCACCGTTTGCGCCGGCGCCGGCGCCGGCGCGGCCTCCGGCGTCTCCGCCGGCTGCCCCTGCGAGCCGCTCGGCTCCTCGACCTGGCCGAAGGGGTCGGCGTACTGCTCGTCGCCGGCGCTCTGGGCGAGCGCGGCGGGCGGCAGTGCGAGGACGGACAGAGCCGCGAGCACTGTCAGCAGTCGGCGCATGGCGGCGAAGCCTAGCGGCGAGGTTGGCGGCGGGCGCCGGCGTGCATGCGGGGGATGCCGGCATCCATAGACTGCCGCGCGTGAGTGCTAGTACGGCAGGGCTCGTGCCGCGCACGGCGCTGATCCACGACTTCCTGGTGAGCGTGCGCGGGGCGGACCGCGTGTTCCTCGAGATCTGCGATCTCTGGCCGGACGCGGACGTGTTCACGCCCGTCTACAACGAGCGCGGCACGGAGGGGCGCTTCGCCGATCGCAACATCCAGACCTCGTTCCTGCAGCGCCTGCGCCCGAGTGCGCGGAACTTTCGCGCCTTCCTGCCGTTCTACCCGAGCGCGATCGAGTCGTTCGACCTCTCCGGCTACGACCTCGTGATCTCGAGCTCGAGCGCCTGGGCGCACGCCGTGATCTGCGACGAGCGCGCCGTCCACGTCTCGTACTGCCACAACCCGTTCCGCTACGCGTGGAACGAGCGCCACCGCACGCTGGCCGAGCGCTCGAACCCGATCTCGCGGGCGGTGCTCAGCCGGCTCTTCCGGCGCTGGCGCGAATGGGACTGGATCGCCGCGCAGCGGGTCGACCGCTACGTGACGAACTCGCGTACGACCCAGGCGCGCATCAAGGCGTACTTCGGGCGCGACTCGCGGATCATCTACCCGCCGGTCGCGACCGCTCGCTTTCGGCAGCAGCCGGTCGGCGAGCATTACCTGGTGCTATCGGAGCTCGTCTCCCACAAGCAGATCGACGTGGCGATCGAGGCGTTCAACCGCCTGCGGCTTCCGCTCGTGGTCACGGGCGGCGGGCCGGACAGGCGGCGGCTCAGGCGGCTCGCCGGGCCCACAATCCGCTTCGCCGGGCGCGTGAGCGACGGCGAGGCGGCGCGCCTCCTAGCGACCTGCCGGGCGCTTGTCGTGACGACCGGCGAGGAGTTCGGGATCGCCGCCGTGGAGGCCCAGGCGGCCGCACGGCCGGTGATAGCCCGCGCCGCCGGCGGGCTGCTCGAGAACGTCCTGGACGGAGTCACCGGCCGCCTCTGGGACGGCGGCCCCGACGAGTTGGCCGAGGCGGTCAGCAGCTTCGACACGCGCGGGGTCGACACCGAGGCCTGCATCGAGAACGCCCGCCGCTTCGACGCGGAGGTGTTCCGTGAGGCATTCCCGCGCGAGGTGGAGGCGGCGCTCAACCAGGGCCCGTCGGACCGCCAGGAGACGTGGCCGCGCATCCCGCGCCGCCCGACCCCGAGCCGGCGCCCGGCGTGGCGGGCCAGCCGCTTCCCCGGCGCGTAGGCAGGCGGAGGAGTCATGCCCGACCTGTCCATCCTCATGCCGGTCTACAACGAGCGCGCCACCGTCGAGGAGGCGATCGAGCGCGCCCTCGCGGCGCCGCTGCCGGTCGAGTCGCGCCAGCTCGTCGTCGTCGACGACGGCTCGACTGACGGCACGCGCGAGCTCCTGCGCGGGCGCGAGTGGCCGCCCGAGGTCGACGTCCACCTCCACGAGCGAAACGGCGGGAAGGGCGCGGCCGTTCGGACCGCGATCGAGCACGCCACCGGTCGCTGGGCGGCCATCCTCGACGCCGACCTCGAGTACGACGCCGCCGACATCGGCCGCCTGCTCGAGCCGCTCCAGGCGGGCGACGCGGAGGTGGTCTACGGCGTTCGCGGCTTCGACTCGCGCTCCTCGTTCAGCTTCTGGTACGTCGCCGGCAACAAGGCCGTGACGATGGTCGCGAACGTGATCTTCAACTCGTGGCTCGAGGACATCATGACCTGCCACAAGGCGATGGCCACGGACGTCTGGCGGTCGCTCGACCTCAGGGCGCGCGGCTTCGAGCTCGAGGGCGAGATCACGGCGCGCGTGCTGGCGAGCGGCAGGCGTATCTACGAGGTCCCGATCACCTACAGGGCGCGCGGACGCGAGGAGGGCAAGAAGCTCACCGCGCTGGACGCCGCGCGCGTGGTGGCGATGCTCGTGAGGCGCCGGCTGGGGCGCTAGAGGTGGCCGCGCGAATCGCAGTCGGGGTGCTCGCCGTCGCCGTGATCGCATGGCTGGCGGTCGGGCTCAGGAACGCCAGGCTCGAGGCCGACGGCGCGCGCCTGATCGGCGACACGCCCGCGACCGCGCCGCCGGCTGATCTCGCCGACGCGCGCGACAGCTACAGCCGCGCGCGCGACCTGAGCGCCGACAGCGGCCCCGAGGTGCGCGAGGCGGGCCTTGCGAACTTCACCGGCCACCGGCGCGAGGCCCTGGACCTGCTCCAGGACGTCGTCCGCCGGGAGCCGGAGAACTTCGACGCGTGGCTCCTGATGGCGAGCGCCGCAGCCCGCGTGGATCCGCAGCTGGCGGCCCGCGCCCGGGACCGCGCGCGCTCCCTCAACCCACTCCAGTTCCGCCGCCCGGGATGACCGGAGCCGGCTCGCGGATCGCCTCGCCCGGCCGCCCGGGCTCGCGCCGCCCGACGAGCCGCTTGAGGCTGAGCGCGGGTCGCTCCACCACGTAGTAGCTCGCCGCTGCGACCAGCGCACTGGCGGCGGCCGCGGCGAAGAACCAGATGTACCGGTGGGTCGCGTTCGCGACTTCCGCGAAGTCCCATCGAGTGAGCTGCTCGTAGACGGCCGAGTGCCACAGGTAGATGGCGTAGGAGACGAGGCCGAGCCACAGGAGCACCCTGTTCCCGAGCACCCGGCGCACCAGCCCGCGCTGCGGGTCGCCGAAGAAGGCCGGCAGGAGCAGGCCGATCGCCACCAGCGTGAACAGCGCGTGACGGGCGAAGAACTCGGAGCGGTCGATGTGCTCGCCGAACTCGCCGGTCAGGCCGACGAGCGTGGAGACCGCGACGAAGGCCGCGAACGCGACCGCCCACGAGATCCCCGGCCTCCGGTCGAGCACGCCGAGGACGCGCGGCTGCTCGTCGCGGCTCGCCAGCCAGACGCTCACCACGGCGAGCGCCATGCCGACCGCGAACTGGTCGAGGAACTGCGGCAGCGACAGCATCCAGGGCCCGAGCGACGAGTCGTCGAGCGCGTGCTTCTGGACCAGGACGACCTTGTACGCGACGCTCGCCAGGGCCAGCCCCGCCAGCGCGATCAGCTCCCAGCGGATGAGGGTCCGCGGCGTCTGCCCCGGCAGTCGCCGCATCGCGAGCGCCCAGATCGGCAGCAGCGCGTAGAACGCGACCTCGACACAGAGCGTCCACGCCTGAGGGATGCCGCCGAGGGCGGTCCCCGGACGGTAGACCTGGCCGAAGCAGTAGTAGGTGAAGAAGCCGTGGACCGAGAAGATCTCGGAGTGGTCGAGCTGGACGAGCGCGATGATCGTGAGCGCGACCCAGTAGGCGGGCACGATCCGCAGGAAGCGCCGCCACGCGTACGCCGCGGCAGACGGTGAGCGCTCGCCGGCGAAGCGCGCGCGGACGAAGGGCCGGTAGAGGAGGAAGCCCGAGATCAGGAAGAACACCGTCACGCCGACGTCGAGCCGGGTGACGAACCTCCGCAGGAGCTCGTCGTCGTAGATGCCGGCCGGGAAGGCGGCGTGCGCTCCTACGACCGACAGCGCCGCGATCGCGCGCAGCGAGTCGACCAGCGGGAAGCGCATGTCGCGGACGTTCAAGCGGTGCCAGCGTAGCGGTCGCCCTGCTCGGCGAGGGCGAGCAGGCGAGCGGCGCACGCGAGCGCGACGAGCGTCACGGCGGGCATCTCCCAGAGCCAGTCGATGCCGGCGTGAAGCGCCCACGCGACCATCACCGCGGCGGGCCCGACCGCCTCCGCACGCAGCCGGCGCACGGCCCCGATCCCGGCCCAGCCGACCCCGCCGAGGAACGCGGCGAGCGCGATCAGGCCGAGCAGGCCGAGCTCGGCCGCCGTCTCGGCATAGAGCGAATGGGCGTCCACGACGCGCTCGCGGATGTCGCGCTCGCGCAGCCAGTCGACGCGGAACGAACCTGAGCCGTGGCCGGCGATCGGGTGGTCCACGAACACGTTCACCGCCACGCGCCAGTACTCGTAGCGGTTGCTCTCGACGGTACCGAGCCGTTGGGCGCCACCCGCGTCCACGCGCCCGTAGTCCTCCGCCGAGGCGGTGAGCGCCACCGCGCCGCCCGCCACGAGCACGACAGCGAGCGCGGTAGCCGCCCGGTGCGGCGCCCGTCGGAGTGGCTCGTCGCCGCGGGCGCCCGGCCACGCGAGCGCGGCGGCTGCCACGCCGGCGCCCAGCAGGGAGAGCAGCGCCAGCATGCCGAGTCCCGCGGCCGTGCCGCCGTCGGCGCCCGTGTCGGTCACGGCCTCCAGGCCGGGGAGCTCCGAGGCGAGCGCGGCGACCAGCGCCGCCGCGAGGCAGACGTACACCGTCCGAAGCTCCCGTCGCCCGCCGAGCAGCACCGTGAGCACGAGGACGCCGGCGCACAGCGCGGCGATCGACCCGCGCGAGAAGGTCAGGTAGAGACCCAGGCCCAGGAGCGGGGTTGCCGCCGCGGCGGCGGCGCGAAGAGCCGCCGGGCGGGTTGCGTCCGCGGCCATGCGCAGGCAGAGGATCGAGCCCAGTGCCGCCAGCGAGCCGACGGCGTTCCAGTAGGTGAGCGGCTGCTCGAGGCGCCCGTGCGCGCTCGCGCTGTGCGAGAGCTCCACGACGCCCGGCAGCAGGCGCTCCGACAGGCCGTAGGCGATCACGCAGGCGGCGCCGAGGCCGAGCACCGGCTCGGTCGCCCGGCCCGTCCGCCCACTCAGGGCGATCGACCCGGCCACGAACGCCGCGAAGTAGACGAGCAGCCGCTGAAGGTCGTCCTGGGCCGGGCCCCCGAGTGGCGCCCAGGCCATCGAGAGCCCGGTCAGCACGGTCAGCGCGGCGAAGCCGCCGATCGCCAGCCGGGCCGGCGCCGAGCGGGGGAGGCGCGCGCCGCTCAGCACGAGCGCCGCGAGCGCGGTCCACGCCACGAGGCCGGCCCACAGTCGCGGCTCGTCGAAGAAGCCTCCCGAGAAGAACGAGAGCACCAGTGGCGCGCCGAGCACGACGGCCGCCGCGATCGCGCGCGTCGGTGTCACCGGCGGCACACTAGTGCGGCCGTTCTGAGGCCGACTAGGCTGCCGCGCGTCGTGCAACCGGGAGACGACAGGCGCGCGGCAGGGCCGCTGTGGCGCGAGGGCGCGCTCGTCCTAGTGGGCGGACTGGTCGCAGCGGCGGCGGCCTTCTGGCCGCTCCCGCTTCATCTCGGCACGCGCATACCGAAGGAGCTGGCGGATCCCCTGCTCCAGGCCTGGCAGGTGGCGTGGGGCGGCCACGCGCTCACGACCCAGCCGCTCGACTTCTTCCAGTCGAACACCTTCTATCCGCTGAAGAACAGCCTCGCCTTCTCCGACGCGCTCGTCGGGTACTCGCCCGCGGGCCTCGTCGGAGACGGCGTGGGCGCCGCCGTGGCGCGCTACAACGTCCTGTTCCTGTTCAGCTATGCGCTCGCGGGCGCGGCCGCGTACATGCTCGCGCGCGAGCTCGGCCTCCGGCCCGCGGCGGCGGTGGTCGCGGCGGCCGCCTTCGCGTTCGCGCCGTGGCGGCTCGAGCAGTCCTCGCACCTGCACGTGATCTCGAGCGGAGGCATCCCGCTCGCGCTGTTCCTGCTCCTTCGCGGGTACCGCAGGCAGGCCCCCGGGCTCGTGGTGGCGGGCTGGATCGTCGCCGCCTGGCAGCTCAGCCTCGGATTCACGCTCGGGCTTCCGCTCGCGTACGGGATCGCGCTCGCGCTGGGCGTGGGCGCCGTCGCCTGGCTGGCGCGCGGCCGTCCGGCGCTCCCGCGAGCGCTGGTGGGCGCCACCGCGGCGGGCCTGGTCGTGTTCGCGGCCGTGGCCGGCGTGCTCGCCCAGCCGTACCTCGAGGTGCTCGACGATCACCCCGAGGCGCACCGGTCCCTGGCGGAGGTCGGCCGCTTCTCGCCGCCGCCGCGCAGCTTCGCGGCCGCCCCGAAGGACAACCTGGTCTGGGGCGGCGCCACCGCCTCCGTGCGCGACTCGCTGCCCTGGGGCCCGGAGCAGACGCTCTTCCCCGGCCTCGCGATCCTCGCCCTGGCGGGTGCCGGCGCGCTTTGGGGCCCCTGGTCGCGCCGCCTGAGGCTCGCGCTCGTCCTCGGGGGCGCGGCGGTGGCGTTCCTGTCGACCGGCCTGCGGATCGCGGACGGCTGGCTCGGCTACCGCTGGCTCTACGAGTTCGCGCCCGGCTGGGACGGGCTGCGCACGCCCGGGCGGCTCAACACGTTCACGTCGCTCGCGCTCGCGCTGCTGGCGGCGGCCGGCGCGCAGGTGGCGGTCCTGGCCGCGCAGCGGCGGCGGGCCTGGGCCGGCGCCGCGACCGGCGTCCTTCTCGCCGCCGTCGTGGCGCTCGAAGGTCTCGGTCCGCCACCCGTCCTCGGCGTGCCCGACCCGCCGCGCGGGCTCGCGAGCGCCCCCGAGCCGCTCCTCGACCTTCCGCTGCCCGGCGCCGAGAACGCCTTCACGTTCTCGGACTTCTCGACGTTCTTCTACATGCTCTGGTCCACGGACGGGTTCCCCCGGATCGTGAACGGCACGAGCGGCTTCACGCCCAGGTTCACCAGCGAGCTGCCGCGGCGGGTCGCCGGGTTCCCTGACCGCGACTCGATCGCGTACCTGCGCGGGATCGGGGTGCGCGGCGTAGTCCTGCACCCGCGAGCCGTCGAAGGCACGTCCTGGGCCGCCCGGCGCGCTCGTGCCGAGCGCCTCGGGGTGCGCGTGCGGCGCGCGGGCGAGGTTGTGATCTACCGCCTCTAGCGGCGCAGCCAGATGCTCGCGCCAAGACCGGCCCAGGCGCGCCGGTAGTCGCCGCCGCGAGCGAGGTCGCGCAGCTCGTAGCCGAAGCGCGAGCGTCCCGGCATGAGGACGATCGCGTCGGGCGGGCTGCGCCGGAGCTCCCTGCGCCGCTCGATCACGTACTCCGGCACGAGCGAGTACTCGGCGAAGAAGCGGTTCGCCGCCCGCCGTCCGGCTCGCCAGTACACGGTCGGGTTGTTGCCGGAGACGGCGACGGTGTCCTGGCGCGACGTGCGGGCTCGCAGCTTGTCGCCCACCGGGTATGCGAGGGCGTACTGCGGGAACCGCACCCGCTGGTCGGGCGGGACCCGGTACTCGTCGCGCGCCGGCTCGAGGATGTAGCGCCAGGTGAGCAGGGCGGCGACCACCGCCGCGGCGGCGAGCGCGGCGCGCCGCAGCCCGGGGCGGCCCGCGAGCAGCGTCACCGCGGCAGCGCCGCCGAGCGCGAGCCCGGCCGCGACACCCGGCACGCCGAGGTAGTAGTGATGGGCGAACTCGTACTGGGCGAGCTTCACGCGGAGCCAGCAGATGAGGATCCAGAGGAGCGCCGCCGCGCCGGCCGCGCGGAGCGCCGGGCGCACGAGCGCGAGCGCCGCCCCGGCGGCTCCCAGCGCGAACGGGACCTTCGTCGGGATGTCGAACAGCGGCGTCTCGGAGAAGCCGCCCGCGTCGACCTTGCCGCCGACGGCGATGCCCGCCTTGTCGATCACCTGCGTCCACATGTCGTCGAATGCCCCGCTCGCGAGCAGCCAGGCGAGCGGGATCGCGGCGAGGGCCAGCCCCGCGAGGACGGCCGTGGCCGGCCGGCGCACGCGGTCGGCGCCGCCGGCGAGCCACAGCTCGAGCGCCATTACGGGTGCCAGCGCCACGAACCCGACGTTCATGAGCGTCGCCACCGCCACCAGGGCACCGGCTCCGGCCGCGGAGCGCGCCCCGCCGCGCGCCGCGAGCCACCACGCGGCGGCCAGCGGCAGCACCCCGTACTGCTCTGTGTTGAGGTCGTCGCCCTCGAGGAAGGGCGTTGACCCGAGGATCGCCGTCGCGGCGCCGGCGGCGAGGCCCGCCCACGATCCGGCCGCCAGGCGCACCCGGGCGGCGACGGCCAGCGCCGCGAGCGCACAGGCGGCCACGAGCGTGAGCCTCGGCCCGGTGGTCGAGCTGCTGGTCACGAGGTCGAGCCCCGCGAAGAGGAGGTAGGTCAGCGGGCCCTTGTTGTCGGCGGCGTCCACGTACGGCAGCCCGCCGTCCCGGATCGTGTCGCCCACGTACAGGTACGCGCCGGTGTCCTCGGAGAGCGGCATCTCGAGCGACCACAGCCGTGCGAGCAGCGCCAGAGCGGCGAACAGCGCGAGCGCCGCCGCTTCTGGACACGCGCGCCGCCGCATCCGCCGCAGCCTACGCGAGGGGCTACGCTCCCGCGCGCCATGAGCCGCCGGCCGAGCCCGTTCACCTCACGCCTGGCGGGCATCGCCGCCGCCGGGCTGGTCGTGCGGGTGGCCTACACGCTCCTGATCGCCAAGGACACCTCGGGGATCGGCGACTTCTTCTTCTACCACGGGCAGGCGAACCTCCTGGCCGACGGCAAGGGCTTCATCCATCCGCTCTTCTATGTCGAGGGGATCACCGCGCCGAGCGCGGAGCATCCGCCGCTGTGGCCCCTCGTCCTGTCGGTCACGTCGTTCCTCGGCGGGACCGGGTTCGAGGCGCACCGGCTCACGGGCTGCGTGCTGGGTGCGCTCGCGATCGTCGTGGTCGGGCTGCTCGGGCGGCGGGTGGGCGGGGAGCGGATCGGTCTGGTCGCCGCGGCCATCGCGGCCGTGTACCCGACGCTCGTGGCCGCCGACGGCTCGCTGATGAGCGAGACGCTCTACGGGCTGCTCGTGGGCGTCGGGCTGCTGGTCGCCCTGCGGCTGAGGGAGGATCCCCGGCCGCCGCTCGCGCTCGCGCTCGGCGCGCTGATCGGGCTCGCCGCGCTCACGCGCGCCGAGGGGCTCCTGTTCCTGCCCCTGCTGGCGCTGCCCGTCTGCGTGGCGGCGCGGCACGTGCGGACTCCGCGCACGGCGGTGGTCGCGCTGGCGGCGGCGTGCGTGGGCGCCGCTGTCGTGGTCGCGCCGTGGACGATCCGCAACTGGAGCGCCTTCGACCAGCCGGTCCTGATCTCGGTGAACGACAGCACCGTGCTCGCCGGGGCGAACTGCGACCAGGCCTACTCGGGGCCCGACACGGGCTTCTGGATCCTCGGCTGCCTCGCCCCCCGGACGCCTGGAGGCAACGAGGCGAAGCAGGCGGAGGTCTGGCGCAGGCAGGGCCGCGACTATGTGGAGGACCACCTGGGCGAGCTGCCACGCGTCGCGCTGATACGCGTGCTCCGCACCTGGGACCTCTGGCAGCCACGGCGCCAGGTGGGGTTCGCCGAGGGGCGAGACCGGACGGTTCAGGAGATCGGCACCGGCGTGTACCTCCTAATGCTCCCGCTGGGCGTGGCGGGTGCGGTGCTGCTGCGCCGGCGCCGCTTCCTGCTCTACGTGCTGCTCACGCCCGCGCTGGCGGCGACCGTGTCGAGCATGCTCGGCTACGGGCTGCCGCGCTTCCGCCATGCGGCGGAGCTGACGCTGGTGGTGCTCGTCGCCTTCGCGGCCGACCGCGGCGTGGCGGCCCTCCGCGAGGGGCGCTTCAGCTTGAGCAGCGGCCGCTCCACCACGTAGTAGCTCGCCGCCGCGCACGCCACGGCGAGCACGAGGCCGACACCGGTGATGCCGAGCATGCGCGAGTCGCCCCACGGCTCGCTTGAGAGGTCGTTGGCGAGCCAGGCCATGATCGGCAGGTGCCAGAGGAAGATGCCGTACGAGATGACCCCGATCCAGCCGAGCAGCCGGTTCCGCAGCACAGCGCGCGGGAAGCCGCCGAGGTGGTCGCCGAACACCGCCGGCAGCAGCAGCAGGAACGCGATGAGCCCGTAGAGGATGCCCTCGGCGAGCCACTGGGCCAGCGTCGCCGACTCCGGTGAGTCCACCGTGATCCCCAGGTGCGGCGATTCGGAGTCGAGCCCGATCCCGAGGCTCACCACCAGGAAGAGCGCGACGGCTCCCGCCCACGCCAGTCCCGGCCTGTGCTCGACCCAGCGCACCGCCCGGGGCAGCTCGCCGCGCCGCTCGAACGCGACGCTCGCCACGGCCAGGATCATGCCCAGCGAGAGCCAGTGGAGGGCGGCCGGCAGCGTCAGGTAAAGGTTCGTGTCGACGCGGTCGCCGTCGGCTATGTGGACGATGGCGTTGAAGGCCACGCCCGCCGCGAACAGGAGGCCGACCGCGATCCACTCGGCGCGCATGCCCCTGCCCCGCATGAGGAGCGCGAACAGGGGAAGGGCCAGGTAGAAGGTGACCTCGATGCAGAGGCTCCAGGCCGGCAGGATCCCGCCGAACGCCCAGTTCGGGTCGTACACGGAGAGGAAGCCGTAGTAGGCCCACCAGTGATCGCTCCAGAGCTGCGGCAGGCCCGGGTAGATCGAGAGCAGCGAGAGCGCGAGCCAGTAGGCGGGCAGGATGCGGAGGGCGCGCGCCCGCAGGAACCTGCGCGTGCTGGGGTTGCGCCCCCCGTGGACGCGCGCCGCCACGAAGGGGCGATAGAGGAGGAACGCCGAGACCAGGAAGAAGATCGGCAGGCAGAACTCCAGCCGCGCGAGCAGGTCGCCGTACCAGGCGGCGTGTGCCGCGCCCGAGATGTAGCCGCCGTGGACCACGACGACCATCAGCACGGCGATGCCGCGAATCGAGTCGAACAGCGGGAAGCGAGGGTTTCCCGGCGGCGGCTCGACGACTGGTTCGGTCATCCGCAGCCGCAGGCTAGCCGCGCCGTGCCCGGAGCAGGGCGCGAAGGCGGCGCCGGGCCGGCTCCGGGTCGCGCCGCAGGAGCGTGCGACCCGCCGCGCGCAGTCCGTGGGTGAGGAGCTCGGCGGCGTCGTCGAGTGCGCGGGCGGCTCTGCCCTCGCGCGCCATCACCTCGCGCCGGCGGCGGGCGTGCAGGTCGAGCGCGCCGGTGCCGAGCGCTCGGTCCGTGGAGGCCCCGCTGAGATGGCGCAGGCGGATCTCCGGTCGGAGGATCGTCGGGACTCCTTCGCGGCGCGCCTTCAGGCCCAGCTCCATGTCCTCGTAGAAGAGGAACGCCGTCGGGTCGAACGGGCCCAGGCGACGCAGCAGGTCGGACCGTGCGACGAGGCATGCCGCGACCGCCCAGCCGACCTCGCGCGGCGTCTCGCTCCGCCAGGGCTCGTAGCGCCGCCGCAGTGGGGGAGGGAGGAGCGGCCGCGGCACGAGCGCGGGCACGAGCGCCTTCACGGTGCCGGGGCGCGGGTGGGCGCTGTCCTGGACGGAGCCGTCGGCGTTCAGGAGCCGCGGGACGAACAGCGCCTCGCGCGCCGTGGCGAGGTCGGCGAGCCGGGCGAGGCCGTCGTCCAGCAGCTCGACGTCGGGATTGACGAGCGCCGTAACCGGCTCGCGCACGCGCTCGAGACCGGCGTTGTTGCCGGCGCCGAAGCCGCGGTTGCCGTCGAGCTCGACTACCTCCGCGCCGCGCTCGCGGGCCAGTGCGGCGCCGCCGTCTGTTGAGCCGCTGTCCACCACCACGACGCGCGGTCGCGGATCGAGGTGGCGCTCGAGCGAGTCGAGCAGCCCGGGCAGCTCGGCCGCGGAATCGTGGATCACGGTGACGACGGCGAATGGGGTCACCCAGCCACCTCCGCGGGCGCGACCACGGCGCCGCCCACACACGCGGTCACGCGAGCGCCTCCTCGAACGCGGCGCGCGTCTCGCGGGCGGTCCGCTCCCACGACAGCTCGCGCAGCCGCGTGCGGCCGGCCTCGACCAGCCGGGAGCGCAGCTCCGGCTCGCGCTCGAGGCGAAGGAGCGCGTCGGCGAGCGCCTCCACATCTCCGACGGGCACGCGCAGGGCGGCGTCGCCGCCGAGCGTCTCGGCGAATACCGGCAGGTCCGACACGACCGGCGGCACACCCGACGCCAGCGCCTCGAGCGGCGTGAAGCCGAAGCCTTCCTCGCGCGAGACACAGGCCAGGCACAGCGCCCGCCCGTAAGCCGCGTCGAGGTCCGCATCGGTGACGTAGCCGAGTACCCTCGCGCCGCCCGCCTCCAGCTCGCCGCGTAGCGGGCCGTCGCCGGCGAAGACGAGCCCCGCCCGAAGCCCCCGCTCGCGCGCACGCGCATGCGCGCGGGCAAGCAGGTCGGGCAGCTTGCGCGGCTCGAGCGCCCCGACGGCGAGCACGTAGGACGCCGCGTCCGCGCCCTCGCGCACCGCGCCGGCCTCGCGCACGGCGCCCGCTTCGCTCCGGGCGCCGGCTTCGCTTTGGGCGCCGGCTTCGCTCCGGGCGCCGGCTTCGCTTTGGGCGCCCGCTTCGCTCCGGGTGCCCGCTTCGCTCCGGATGCCCGCTTCGCTCCGGGTGCCCGCTTCGCTCCGGGTGCCCGCCTCGCTCCCGGCGCCCGCTTCGCTCCCCGCACCCGCTCGGCCTGGCCCGGGCGGCACCGCGCGGACCCGGTCCGCGGGCAGGTCCCACGTCTCGATCAGCTGACCGCGGACGTGCTCGGTGTCCGTCAGCACCACGCGCGCCCCCGCGGCCAGCCGCCCCGGCCGTGCGAGCCGGTGCCAAAGCCGCGCGTAGGCTGAAAAGTCACGCGGTTGGTGCATGAAGGAGAGGTCGTGCACGGTCAGGACATAGATCGCATCGCGGGAGAGCCCGAGCGGCGCCGGGGCGGGTAGCCAGACGAGCTCCGGGCGGCCGACCATTCGGTCGAGCCGCGGGCGGCGAAGGATCGCGCCGGCCGCGTGCGCCAACGCTGGGGCGCTTGCCCCAGACACCACCTCGACCCCCTCGGGCACGGCCGCCATCCGCGCCCCGCCGGGAACGAGCACGCTGTACTCGTCCTCCGGGTGCAGCCGCACGAGCTCCCGGAGCAGCCGCTCCAGGTAGACCGCCACGCCCCGCGGCTCGCGCCCCGCTCGCAGCGCCCGGCCGTCGATTCCGATCCTCATGCGACCATCCCGGCGTGAGCGACGACCCGCTTGCCCCGAGCGACGACCGGCTCGCGTTCCCGCGCGAAGAGCTTCGCGGCCGAACCGTGCGCGGGGTCGTGCTGAACGCCCTCTTCACGGCCGCGACCGAGGGCCTCGTGCTCGTGCAGGGCCTGATCGTGAGCATCCTGCTCGGCCCCGCGGCGATCGGGCTCTACGGGATCGTCACAGCAACCGCGATGACGATCGTGGCGCTGAAGCGGGTCGGGATCGACGAAGCGTTCGTTCAACAGTCGGAGGCAGGGCAGCAGGAGGAGTTCCAGCGCGCGTTCTCGCTGGAGCTGATCGTGTCGGCGGCATTCTCGCTGGTGATCGCCGTGGCCGCGCCCGTGGTCGCCGTCGTGTACGGGGAGAGCGAGCTGCTGGCGCTCACGCTCGCGGCGGCCTACATGCCGGTCGCCTTCGCGCTCCAGGCGCCCACCTGGATCTTCTTCCGGCGGATGGACTTCATGCGCCAGCGGCTGCTGATGGCGGTCGGCCCGGTGGTGACATTTGCCGTGACCGTCACGCTCGCCGCGTCCGGCGTGGGGGTGTGGAGCCTCCTGATCGGTCCGGCCGCCGGCAATGCCGCGGCCGCGGCGGCGGCGGTCGCGGTCTCGCCCTACCGGCTCAGACTCCGCCTGGAGCGCGCCGCCGCGCGCCGCTACTTCAGCTTCTCCTGGCCGATCTTCGTGTCGAGCGCGGCGATGCTCCTGCTCCTCCAGGGCCAGCTGGTGGCGTTCGACGTCTGGGGCGGCATCGCGGCGGTCGGCCACCTCACGCTCGCGTACACCCTCACGCGCTACGCCGACCGCGCCGACCACGTGGTGGCCAGCACGATCTATCCCGCGATCTGCGCGGTGGCGGACCGGATCGACACGCTGGCGGAGCTGTTCGTCAAGTCCAACCGGGCGGCGATGATGTGGTCGGCGCCGTTCTGCGCGGCGATCGTCCTGTTCGCGCCCGACCTCGTGGAGTTCGTCCTGGGCGGCGACGAGTGGGAGCCGGCCGTCGTGCTCCTCCAGGGACTGGCGGTCGCCACCGGCCTGCAGCAGCTCGGCTTCAACTGGTTCTCCTTCTACCGGGCGCGCGGGGAGTCGCGGCCGCAGGCGGTCGAGGCCGCGGTGATGGCCGGCGGCTTCCTC
>Ga0126312_10000361_pt1 | contig 25925 bp, 27 predicted proteins | sample Plot104A_FD_92537 | JGI IMG/M metagenome (GOLD analysis project Ga0126312, IMG submission 92537) | Serpentine soil microbial communities from UC McLaughlin Reserve, CA, USA - Plot104A | ecosystem: Environmental > Terrestrial > Soil > Grasslands | place: USA: UC McLaughlin Reserve, Lake County...
CTAGGCTGACTTTGAGCCTCATAATTTGGGGCTCAAGGCGCATGTCCGGGGCTCAAAGTCGTCGGTAGGCTGCGGGCTACCACACTGGAAGGCAGGCAGATGGCCTGGTTGGTCACTGGTGGTGCTGGCTATATCGGCTCGCACATCGTTCGAGCCTTGATCGAGGACGGCATCGAGGCGGTCGTACTCGACGATCTGTCCAGCGGCCACCGGGATTTCGTGTCCGAAGGCATCCCGTTCTATCAGGGCAGCGTCCTGCAGCGAGATTTGCTCGACACGATCAGCCAGGAGCACGCGATTTCTGGGGTCGTGCACCTGGCCGGATTCAAGTACGCCGGCGTCTCGGTCAGCCGACCGCTGCACACCTACACCCAAAATGTCAGTGGCATGATCACTTTGCTGGACGCGATGGCGGCCCACCAAGTCGACAAGTTCGTCTTCTCCTCCAGCGCAGCTGTCTACGGCACGCCGGAGATGGGCGTGGTAACCGAGGAAAGCCCGACCCGACCAGAGTCACCTTACGGAGAGTCGAAGCTGGTCGGCGAGTGGTTGCTACGCGACCAGGCCAAGGCAACAGCAGACAGCGGTGCGCCTCTGCGACACACCTCCCTGCGCTACTTCAATGTGGTGGGCTCGGGGTATCCCGATTTGTACGACACAAGTCCCCACAACCTCTTCCCCCTGGTCTTCGAGGCATTGATCGCCGGCAGGACTCCGCACATCAACGGCGACAAATTCCCAACACCGGACGGCACCTGCGTCCGTGACTACGTTCATGTTTCCGACCTAGCCATTTCACATTTGGCCGCCGCCCAGGCCCTGGAGGGTGGGCAAACCCTGGAACGCGTCTACAACCTCGGGAGCGGGACAGGACTTTCGGTGCGCGAGGTCATGGACGCCGTCGCACGTGTCACCGGTATCGACTTCACGCCCGAGATCAGGCCAGCCCGACCGGGTGACCCAGCCCGCATTGTCGCCAGTGGGGACCTCGCCACCGGAGACCTGGACTGGCAGATGCGGCACACGGTTGACGACATGGTCGCCTCCGGCTGGGCCGCTCGCCAAGCAGCGGAGTCAAGGCCGGCCTAGGAGCCCCGTCCGCGAGCGTCGGTGGATCGCGCGGCGCCGATTTGGAAGAGTGATGCGCAACATGCTTTCGTTGCGCGGAGAGTACGACAATGGCGTCCGTGACGCGAGATCTCGCGAGCGGAGAAAAGTAGCGCGAAACGCGTCTGTCACATTGGGCGGGCAACTGTCACGTCGGTGTAACCTCACGCCGCTTTAGTGCAACACAGACCAAGCAGAGTGCTGTATGACCGTGCGCGTCTCGGATCCGGCCGCGCCCCGGCCACTCACAACTGTCCAGTCTTTTCACCGAAAGAAGCGACATGACCCTACTCGAATTGGATACAGGCAATACTGCCTGGATCCTGACCTCCGCGGCACTGGTGTTGCTTATGACACCAGGGCTGGCGCTCTTCTACGGCGGCATGGTGCGCGCCAAGAGCGTCCTCAACATGATGATGATGAGCTTCGGTGCGCTCGCACTGGTCTCGGTCATCTGGGTTCTCTATGGCTACTCGATCGCCTTCGGCGACGACATCGGCGCCGGCCTGCTCGGTAACCCAGTGCAATACCTCGGTCTCAATGGCCTGATGGAAGACACCGATGCCAACCTGCCGGCTATGGCCTTCGTCGCCTTCCAGGCGGTCTTCGCGATCATCACGGTCGCCCTGATCTCGGGCGCGATCGCGGACCGGGCGAAGTTCGGCACCTGGCTTATCTTCGCCGGCATCTGGGCCACAATCGTCTACTTCCCGATCGCCCACTGGGTGTTCGACTTCACCCTCACCGATGAGTCCGGTGCGATCACCCACGTCGGCGGCTGGATCGCCAACAACCTCGAGGCGATCGACTTCGCCGGTGGCACCGCGGTGCACATCAACGCCGGCGTTGCCGGCCTTGCGCTCGCCATCATCCTTGGCAAGCGGATCGGCTGGCGGCACGACCCGATGCGCCCCCACAACCTGACCCTGGTCATGATCGGCGCCGGCCTGCTGTGGTTCGGCTGGTTCGGCTTCAACGCCGGCTCTGCGGTCGCGGCGAACAACACCGCCTCGGTCGTGTGGGTCAACACCATGGTCGCCACCGGCGCCGCGTCCCTGGGCTGGCTGCTCACCGAGCGCATCCGGGACGGCCACGCCACCTCGCTTGGTGCCGCTTCCGGCATCGTGGCCGGCCTGGTCGCCATCACCCCGTCCTGCTCCTCGGTTTCGCCGATCGGCGCGATCATCGTGGGTGCACTCGCCGGCGTGTTCTGCGCCCTGGCCGTTGGGCTGAAGTACAAGCTCGGGTACGACGATTCACTCGACGTGGTCGGCGTCCACCTGATCGGTGGTCTCTGGGGCACGCTGGCCGTCGGTCTGCTGCTGCATCCGGATTCTCCGGCTGGCGTCAGCTACGAGCGCAGCGGCCTGCTCTACGGCGGCGGCGTGGATCAGCTGTGGCGCCAGGCCGTCGGCGCGTTCGCTGTGCTGTTCTTCAGCTTCCTACTCAGCCTGGTGATCGGATTCGTGCTGCACAAGACCATCGGATTCCGGGTGTCTGAAGAAGATGAGAGGGCTGGTGTCGACGGGTCCGAGCACGCCGAGACTGGTTACGATCTCGGCACGCTTGGCGGCGGAGCGCGTGGCAGGTCGTTCGGTGGCTCAGCCCCGCGGCAGACTGAGGTAGAGACCAACCATGATCAGGAGGTGACGGCATGAAGCTCGTGACAGCGATCATCAAGCCGCACATGTTGGATGAAGTCAAGACCGCGCTCGAATCGTTCGGCGTCGAGGGAATGACCGTCAGCGAGGCCAGCGGCTTTGGGCGTCAACGGGGCCACACCGAGGTCTACCGGGGGGCGGAGTACACCGTCGATCTGGTTCCTAAGGTGAGACTTGAGGTGCTCGTGGACGACAATGATGTGAAAGACATCATCGACGTCCTGGTCAAGAGCGCTCGGACCGGCCGCATCGGTGACGGCAAGGTCTGGTCGGTTCCCGTGGACGACATCGTCCGCGTACGAACCGGGGAGCGCGGGCTGGACGCGCTCTGAAGCGTGACCTAGCCAACGAGCGTCTCAACGTCGCGATCCGGTCCTCGTGGGAAACCACCTCTGGGCCGGATCGTCGGCGTTTGATCACCGAATGCGTCGAGTCAGAACTGATTGCGCTCTATGACAAGGCCGGCGGTCCGCCGCAGGGTGTTGCCCTGGCCGCCGTCGGGTCGCTTGCTCGCCGGGAGCTCGGCCCCCGCTCAGACATCGATCTTGTTCTGATCCATGACGGCAGGCACAAGCAGATCAACTCGCTAGCTGAGAAGCTTTGGTATCCACTGTGGGACAGCGGAATCCGGCTTGATCATTCGGTACGCACTCCGGCCGAGTGCACAGACATCGCCGGCCGCGAACTGAGCGCCGGGCTCGGCCTGCTGGACCTACGAGGAATCACAGGCGACCCTGCGCTCGTGGCGTCGGCGCGGTCCTCACTGCTCGACGCTTGGCGCCACAACGCACGCAGGCGGCTACCCGAACTCCTGGCATCCCTCGACGAGCGGCAGGCAACCCACGGGGACGCGGCGCACCTCCTCGAGCCTGACCTGAAGGAGTCACGCGGGGGTTTCCGTGACATGACGATGCTGCGCGCACTCGCTGCGAGCTGGCTGACCGATCGACCACACCTCGGAGTCAATGAGCCGCACGGGCGGCTGCTGGACGTGCGCGATGCGCTGCACATGTCCTCAGGTCGATCGCTCGACCGTCTGCTTGCGGGTGAGGCGCCCGCAGTGGCCGAGCGGCTTGGCTTCACCAACACTGATGGGCTGGGCCGCGAAGTCTCTCTTGCGGCACGACGGATCGGACATGCACTCGACTTGACGGTCAGGGCCGCCCGCCAAGTGCTCCCCCAGCGCCGCGTGCTGAGCTTCGGCCGCAGCGAGAGGCGGCCGGTTTACAGCCAAGAGGCCCACGGCTTGATCATTCATCAAGGCGAGGTGGGTCTGGATCGGCAAACGAAGCCCTCCACACCACTGGTTGGCTTGCACGCTGGCGCACTGGCCGCTAGGCGCGGCCTCGTACTCTCGCCGGTGACCGCGGAGAACCTCGCCCAACACGCGACGCCGATCGAGGCTCCCTGGCCGGATGAGGCGCGGGACGCGTTCCTCGACATGCTTGGGACTGGAGAGGACCTGCTTCCAGTGTGGGAGGCTCTTGATCTGACCGGCTCCATTCCGCGCTGGATCGAGGACTGGGAAGCGATTCGCGCACGACCGCAGCACAATCCAGTGCATCGGCACACCGTGGATCGGCATTCGGTCCAAACTGTCGCCGAAGCCAAGCCGCACCTGACGCGGGTTGGGCGGCCGGACCTATTGTTGCTGGCCAGCCTTTTCCACGACATCGGAAAAATTCCCGGTGCGGCTACCAATCACTCGGCGATTGGAGCGCCCATAGCCCGGCGCAGCGTGGAGCGGATGGGTTTGCCGTCCAAGGATGTCGACCTCGTCGAGCGCCTCGTCCTGCACCATCTCACCCTCGCTGTCCTGGCGACCAAGCGCGATCACTCTGATCCGGCCACCCTGGATGCTCTTGTTGAGGCGGTTGACGGCCGAACCGAGGTGCTCAGGCTGCTCAGGGCACTCACCGAAGCGGATGCCCGAGCGGCCGGACCGGCCGCGTGGTCCCCGTGGCGCTCGCAGCTGATCTCGGTGCTTGCTGATCGCTGCGAGGGGCTACTGGTCGGTGAGGATCGGCGAGCCGAGCAGTCGGATCTGGTCGACCTGGGCCTTGCCAGGTCGGTCTCCCTCGATGGACGGCCGCGGGTGCAGCTGGAACCGAAACCCGGGGGCCTTCAGCTGATCATCGCAGCTAGGGATCGATTGGGGCTGTTCAGTGAAACCGCAGGATTGCTGGCCACACATTCGGTACAGGTTCGCTCCGCCGTGCTGCGCACAGTGAACGGCGTGGCTGTCAACACCTGGCGGGTCGACAAGCAGGTGGCCACAGACCTTCCCGACTCTGCGTTTCTGGTCAAGCAGCTTGAGCGGCTCGAGGCGGGCGACACGACCGTACTCTCCGGGGTACGCCGTCGCGAAGCTCGAGCGTACGGCTCAGCGCGGTCGAACGGGCAGGCGCTCCGACCTTACGTTGAGATGGTCGAGGCTGCGAGCGGGACAGCGGTGGTCGTCGAAGTGCGAACAGGTGATCGTGCCGGCCTGCTGTATGCGCTCGGCCAGTCGCTCGCCGCCGAGCGGCTGTCTGTCCGGTCAGCTCACATCAGCACCCTTGCCGGTCAGGCAATCGATACCTTCTATCTCACCGAAGCCGATGGCTCGAAACCCAGCGCCACACGCGCCCGGCGAGCCGTGGCGGCGCTCATCGAGGCAGCAGGACTTCCGCATGCCGAGGATGCGGCAACAGCTCAGGACTGACTAGCGCAAGCGCTGGTCAACGCAGCGGATTCACCCAGCCGAGCTCTGGGAACCGCGCAAAGTCGGTGTCCGCCGAACACAACGTGAGGCCATGCTCGAGCGCCAGTGCGGCCAAGTGTGCATCGGAGATCATGTTTCCCTGCAGCTGGTGCCGTCGTACTAACCCGGTGAGGAGTTGGCTGTGCTGCGACCCGGGGGTAGGCGTCCACACCACGTCCAGGGCCAGCCAATCATCGAGAATGCCCATTGCCTCGTCTACGGTCAACGGCGAGGTGTACGCGCGCGGGTTGGTACTAATCCGGAGGAAGGCGACCAGCGACTGCCATGGGAGTCCTACCCGGCGCGGTCCGTTGAACTGGTCTGTGAGCCATCCAGAAGCGACCTGATGAAAAGGACTGGTCCGATCGACGGCATACAGCAGGAGATTGGCGTCAATCAGCATCAGCGGGCGGATGGCCCCTCAATCACCTCCAGCGCCTCGGCCACATTGGACACATCGATACGCGCTCCCATCTCAGCCGTGCGCTGGCCAAACACCGAACGTCGTGGCGGTGCTGTCAGACCGGCGCGAACCAGCTCGTTGACGGCCTCGCTGAGACCGAGATGACGTTCTCTCCGAATTTCGTCTATCGCCGCAGCCACGTCGTCATCGAAGGTGACGGTCGTCCGCATGCCCGCATTTTATCATCATGATGCGCAGCTCTAGACATCGCGATGCGAAGGGAAGATACGGAGGGCCCGCTCAATGAAAATCAGCCGACACGGACTTTGGCGACCAGCTCGTCGACTTCCGCGGCAGTCGGCGGGTTGGCCCCACGCCGCGAACAGACGATGGATGCAGCCGCCACACCGCGGCTGAGGGACTCCTCCAGACTCAGTTCGCGGTTAATCCGTGCCTCCAGGAAGCCCGCCATGAAAGTGTCGCCGGCGCCGACGGTGTCAACGACCTCGGTCGGAACTCCAGAAACGCGGGTCTGCTTCCCGCTGGCCTCAATCGCCACCGCACCATAGGACCCCAAGGTGATCACCGCCAGGTTCAGCCCATAGGCCCGCACCCAATCAGCAGCCACCGCGATCGGGTCACTCGTTGACCGGCTAGTAGGCAGGAAGTTGATGTCCTCATCGCTGGCTCGAACGATTCCGCCATGTCCACCGATGACCTGCAGCCAGGGCTCCACCTTTTGCCAGTAGATGGTCGGGTCACCGATCACATTTGGCCGGACGTTGATGTCGTAGGAGACCCCAGATCGCACGGTCCGCATCCAGTCGAGCAGGACCTCTGCGCCTGGGTTAACGACGCAAGAAAGTGAAGCAATGTGCAGCCAGTCGTCAGCGCTGAGGGACGGCAGCTCTTCCGGCTGCCAGCCGAAGTTTGCCGTATCCCCGAAGTGGAAGGTGTAGGTCGCCACCCCGGCTGTATCAAGGCTCACTAACGCGAGCGAAGTCGATTGCGAGGATTGAACTGCCAAATCAAGCCCGACTCCGGACGCGTCGATGTAGCCGCGCAGCTGTTCGCCAAAAGCATCAGAACCTAGCCGGCCGAGGAACTGAGTTTGCATGCCAAGCCGCCCCAGGGCAACGGCCGAATTCATCGGGCCGCCGGCTGACAGGGCCGACCATGTGCTGACGGCTGCATCCTGAGGGCCCTCGGATGCGCGGATGAGGTCGATGAGAGTCTCCCCGCACACCACGAAGCGCGTCATGAGGACAAACTAGTGGAGGCCCGCCCCGATCACCTCGTCACGAGCGGCACTTCTGTACCGATTGCCTGCTGAGCTCATCCCACAAGCTGGGCGGAAGCGCCCAGTTGCTGATCTTGTCCAGCAAACGTGCCAACGAGTAGTCCGGTTCAATTGCGGTCACCCGCTCTATGCAACAATTCATCAGGGCGCCATTGCCGCAGACCCAGGCGCAGAATCCGAGTAGACCCAGTGGCGCCGCCTCCAGCGGCGCGGTCGTTCGAGATACCACCCGCGCCCAAAGTTGAAGGTGTTGCTCAGCCTGCTTACGGGTGATTAGCGCCAAGGCCACATCGCGGACCGCCACCTCAGCTGCCAGCACGGCCATCCGTGCACAGGTCGCATCATCGATCGGCTCAGACCGGGCCACTCCAGACTCGACCAGCGCTTTGATCAGCTCGGCTCGCGCAGAAACATCGAGCCGGTCGATCTCGGCTGATTGCTGCTCGGCGAGCAACCGAAGACCGTTGTGGTCGCCGCCTGGTGGTCCGCTGACTTCACGTTCCAACGCTCGCCGATCTGCGAGCACGCTAAGCCCGGCATAGACAGCCTCAGCTGCGACAGAAGAAGAGCCTGGGTCGTACGGTCGGCCGTCCTTAGGGCAGCAGCTGCCTGTGCACATCAAGGACCACCACCGTTGCCCGTCCACCAGGAGAACGTCCTTCAATGCACAGGAGTCGAGTTCGGCTCCGACTGTTCCTAAAACCTGGCGCGCCGATTCGGCGTCGCTGCTGTATCCGACGACGACCAACTCCTCGGCGCCATGCTGGTCGGCGATCCAGGTGATCATGGCCGAGAGATTGGCTGCTTCCTCAGGTGGTGGGAGGTCCACTCGCATGGTCAGCATGACCGTGCCCGACCGGATCAGCAACGCGACGACCGCTTCGGCCGGATAGAACCCCAGAAGATAGGGCACGATTTCGAGGATGTCCGCGGGGCCGGCCAGCCTGATGCTCTGGCTGCTCATGCCCGTACCTTGCGGACAGTCGGCCCGTTCGTGCGCCGTCCTCGAAAATCTGTGGACTGCGGTGATGATTAGCCCTGGTCCTGTGGACACCGGACAGCGGCGGGGCAACGGCCACGAGCGTGCGTCGCTTCCCGCCACTCCCCGGCGGACGCTGGCTGCGCTACCGTGGAGCCAATGTCCGGTCTAGACGCGGCCGGCGCCGGCAATCCCCGGCAGGCCGATCCAGTCGAGCCGGCGGGAATGGGCGCGAAGCCGAGCGGCCCGGAGTTCCTGCCCGCGGCTCAGTCGCAGACAGCTGATGCCTTGCCGCCGCCGCCGACCGCAGCGGTACGTACACCACCCAGCCAACAGCGCTCACGCATACCCGATCTCATCAGTATGGCGCTGATCGCTTTTGTGGCGCTGATCGTGCTGGCGGCCAGCGCCATCGCCCGGTACGGGGATACCCATCTCGTCGCTCGGGCCCCGGAACCCTCGATCCGAGCCGAACGCTCAACTCCAAACGAGATCGAGTTCATGACCCCGCATGGCCGGGGGCGGTTGATCCTGCTCAGCCGCAACTGGCGAGACACCGGCCGCGAACCACCAGCTAACGGAAGCTACCTCCAGTTGGAGGTCCGGATCATCTGCACCGCCGGGCACCTGGGCTACGACCCGTACAACTTTCAGGCTTTCGACCACACTGGTGAGCTGTTCGATGTGGCGGAGGCCGGCCTCACCGAGAATGTCTTGGGAGTCGGTGAGTTGTTCGAAGGGGAGACCGTCGATGGCTATCTGGCCTTCGACATACCGCGGGGCGAAGTGACCCTGCTGATGAGCGACGACACCGAGGAGTCGATCACCGCGCTCAAGGTCCCTGACTGACCGGTGACCTGATCGGCTTGCCCTCGCCGAGGCGTCAGCGGAGTTCCTTGCGGATGACTACTTTGAGTCCCGACCAGGTTTGGTCAATCGCGCAAACCTTGACGTCAACCAAACCTGCGGGCAGCACCACTTGCCGGATCACGTCTTCGGTTATGTCTGTCGGCAACTTGCTGGCCCGCTTGGGCCATGCCACCCAGATCATCCCATCGGGAGCGATGGCCGATTTCAGGGCAGGCACATTGTTGGCGAGATCTCCGGCTCGCTGAAAGAAGATCAACACAAAGTTGACGCGCTCGGTCAACCGGGTGTTCATCGTCACTCCCTCGGGAAGCTCGCCCAGGAGCCCTGACAGATGTTGGGGTACGTGCAGCAGGGCGACCGACATTCCCGGCTTGAGTCCCAGCTTCTTCGCCAACGGCGTACCGGAGTATCCAACGGTCATATGCCGCCACCACCTCCTCGTCGTCGCCTGCCGGGCTTCGCCGCTAACAAGGCAATGCAATCCTTGCTGGCGGTGCTGCCGACCTGAGGTGTTCACTCAAGATGTGACCGTCCCAGCGGCACCTCATCCGCATGAACCACACCGGGCTGGCCTGGCCAACCGGCTGAATTGGCTCCGAGCTGGTGTCCTGGGGGCGAATGACGGCATCGTGTCGGTGGCCGCGTTAGCGGTCGGAGTCGCCAGCGCTACGCCACGGCTGTCGGCGGTGCTGATAGCGGTCCTCGCCGGTCTCGTTGGCGGCGCAATCTCGATGGCCGCGGGCGAATATGTCTCGGTCAGCAGCCAGAGCGACAGCGAGCGGGCCCTGATCGCAAAGGAGCGCAAGGGGCTCGCCGAGATGCCACACGAGGAACTCGCAGAGCTGACCAATCTGTACGAGCGCAAGGGCCTGAGCGCCCATACCGCAAAGCAGGTGGCAACCGAGCTGACTCAGCGCGACGCTCTGGCTGCCCACCTCGACGCGGAACTCAATATCGACCCGCATGACATCGTGAGCCCCTGGCGGGCAGCACTGGCGTCAGCCGTCGCTTTCACCGTCGGTGGACTGCTGCCGTTGGTAGCGATCCTGATCTTCCGCAGGATTGGCGTATCCCCGCCACCGTCGCGGCTGTGCTGGTTGCCTTGGGAATCACCGGTGCATTGGGCGGCTATCTCGGCTACAGTCCCCTGCTCCGCCCGACCATACGAGTCGTTCTGGGTGGTGCTATTGCGTTGGCTGCCACCTATCTGCTTGGTCGGATGGTCGGTGCCACTGTTCTTGGGTGAACGATCGCTCCTCCCAGAAGCGCTCGTGCCTCTCGCTGATTACGAGAGGCACGAACACATTCCCCGAGCTTGGCGGCCATCGGCCGCCTCGGCGAGTACCCCGCTCGCTGACTGCGAGGTGCAGCCAAGCAGCCTCACAGCCAACGTGCGAGGCACTCACCGGGCCAGATCCGCTGGTCCCTCCCCCTTCGAGAACCTGGCGGACGAACAAAATGTTCGGGCCCTCGGCGTCAAGTGCTGTTGCCCAGCGCTTGATCCCTCAAGCAAGTTAGCCGTGAGTCATTGAGGTGTCGACCCCGGACCCGCGGATTGTCGCCTATTGGTCATGTCAAAAAAAGGACACCAACCCTCGGATGTCCTGGGAGTCGGTGGGGGCGTCAGCCCACCAATGCACGTATCTCGTCCACAGACAGCGGAACTCCAGCCAACGCATCATCCCCGAACATGGCGGCGAAAAGTTGTTCCTTACGAGCCTTCAACTCCATGACCTTCTCCTCGATGGTGTCCCTGGCCACGAGCCGATACACCAGCACCGTCTTGGTCTGGCCAATGCGGTGAATACGGTCGACCGCCTGGGCCTCGGTGGCCGGGTTCCACCAAGGGTCGAGCAGGAAGCAGTAGTCAGCCTCCGGCAGATTGAGACCAAAACCGCCTGCCTTCAGACTGATCAGGAAGATAGGCACCTGACCGCTGCGGAACTGGTCCACGGCGGCGGCCCGATTACGGGTTCGGCCGTCCAGATAGGCATAGCCGATACCCTCTGCATCAAGCCGAGCCCGAATCTTGCCCAGGAATCCGGTGAACTGGCTGAACACGAGTGCCGAATGGCCCTCGAAGACCAGCTCGTGCAACTGTTCGGACAACACATCGATCTTGCTGGCGGGGATCCCTGTATAGGCCTCGTCAATCAGGCTGGGGTCGAGGCTCAACTGACGTAGCAGGGTCAGCGACCGCAGGATGGTGAAGCGGTTACGGTCGAGATCCTCGACCAAGCCGAGCACCTTCTGACGCTCGCGCTGCAGGTGAGTTTGATAGATCCGCATGTGTTTGGGTTGCAGATCGACATCGACGATCTGCTCTTGCTTGGGGGGAAGTTCGGCCGCTACGCGTTCCTTTGTCCGGCGAAGCATCAGGGGAGCAATTCTGCGTCGAAGCCGGTCCATGACTTCGGGATGCTCGGCTCGCTCGATGGGGCGTCGATAGAACTCCGAAAATCGATCTGGATGTGGAAACAGGCCTGGTGCTGTGATGGAGAGCAGTGCCCAAAGCTCCATCAGGTTGTTCTCCAGCGGAGTTCCGGTAATTGCGAGCTTGAAGTCCGACCGCAGTCGGCGGGCGCTCTGATAGGTCTTCGCCCGATAGTTCTTGACGAACTGCGCCTCGTCCAAGATCACCCCAGCCCAGGGCAGCTCTGCATAGTGTTCGGTGTCGATGCGCAACAGCGTGTACGAGGTCAGCACGATGTCAGCGCCACGGATAGCCTCAGCCAGCGGCGCTCGTCGTTTGGCGTCTGATCCATCAATCGTGACCACCGAGAGATCCGGTGCAAAGCGCGTCGCTTCGGTGGCCCAGTTGGTCACCACGCTGGTCGGTGCGACGACCAGGAAGGGGGGTTCGGCTGGGGCGGCGAGGCGGGCCTGGCAAATCAGGGCAAGCGCCTGAATAGTCTTGCCAAGCCCCATGTCGTCGGCAAGTATCCCGCCAAGCCCGTGACGGAGAAGCATCTCCAGCCAACGGAACCCGTCGAGCTGGTACGGCCTCAACGTTGCTTTCAGTGTCGCCGGCGGACCAGCTTTTGCCGAGTCGACCTTGGCGTCTGGCGACAGCGCCCGTACCGACTTGATCCAGCGCTCTGCCTGCCCGACGACGACGCCGATCTTGATCAACTCGTCCCACAAACCGACTTGGAACTTGCTGATACGAAGAACAGGCCGGTCACGATCTTGGATCGCTCGCGCCTCCTGAATGAGATCGCGCAGCTGGTCGAGCTCGGGCCGATCAAGTGAGAAGTAGACGCCGGTCTCCAAGATCAGGTAGTCCTGCCCCTGGCTGAGGGCGATGAACAACGGCTCGAAGGGAACGACCTCGTTCTCAATTGACACGGCTATGCGCAGGTCAAACCAATCGGAGCCTTCGTCGCTTTCAGCGGTAGAGATCTCGATGACTGGCGAGGCGCCAGTTTCTCGGTAGTCGAGCACGTCCCCAAGCAGAGTGACATGGACGCCGGCTTTCTCGAGAGCTGGAAGCACCTCCGCGGCAAAGAGCGCTGCCTGGACACCACCAAGCAGAACATGAGCCACTGGACTGGACCGTCCAATCGCCTCGGCGAGCTGTGGGATCTTGTCATACGGCAGGTTCAGGTTGGCAAGCCGGCGCCGCTCTTCGGCTACATCCCGCAGTGACGGCCGGGTGACCGGCTCGTCCAGGTCGAATGTCGCAACCGAGTCGCCTGTCCGGTACTCCCAGGACCAGTCGAGACGAAGCCGGTGCTCCTCCTTGAACGTGGCGATCAGCCGAAGCACCGGAGGCAGGTACTCCGGTAATGAGACCGAGCCGTCGATGGAGGTGAGGGGAACTTTCTGTCGGAGCTGAGGGACGACTTCGGTGGCGAAACGTCGCTCGTCGGTGATCGGAATCGTTAAGCTCGAGCTGTCGGAAAGGAGCTGACGGAGTTCCCTGCTCAGGGGACGATCCAGCTGAAGAAGGCTCAAGGTTTCGGCCGGGGAATCGAGTCCGGGACCCCAGTGGAACAGGCCGTGGGCCGGGTCGCCGAGCAGGCCGACTCGGCGAGACATCAATTCCCGGCCGTTATGCATGACGGCCGGTGCCACCAGTATCGGGCCCTCCTCGGCGCGGCGAACGTCCAGCACGACAGAGGCTTTGCTCGCGGGCCTTTCGGGCGGATTGTCGGACCCCGAAACAAGGAGCGTCAGTCCGACGTTGGTGGCCTGGTCGAGCAGCGACCACCAGACTCCCGCCACTGAGCTGAGAGACAACCAGGGTGTTCGAGGAAACACGTAACGAGCGCTGGCACCAGCCGCCGCTCGGAACTGCAGCAATAGATCGAGGTGAGCGGGCAGATAGCTTCGGGTGGCGTAATCGAGATCCTCCCAGCTGATGCCGGTCCTGATCCACTTGCCGCTCTTTCCGGCCCGTAGAGGACGGATCCGGAGGTCGAGCCGCGTCACATGCCCCCGATAGGCCGGCATCTGCTCGACCTCGAACTCCAGTCCAAGTGGAGCGCTGGCTTCAGGCGGCGGATCAGGTGCCTGGGCGATCTTGCTCAGTGTCCGCTCCCAGACCGGCTGGGCAAGTTGTGAGGACACCCGGGAAATGCTGCGGGCAACGATGAGCACCGCGGCAGCATGCTTGCAGTCCATGGCAACCGGGCAGGAGCAGACGCCGCGACGGGCGGTCAAGGCCCCGGAGACCGATTGAGCGAGCTGGATCGAGGTCGCATAGTCGTCGCGATAGGTGCCACGCACTCTGCCCCGAATGATCAAGGCATGGTCATCGAACTCGACATCTGTGACGCGCCCGCTGCGCGCGTACACAAGTCCTCGTGCAAACGCCTCATGGCCAACCATCTGGATGATGGCATCGTTGCCGAGCATCGATGTCCAGGATCCGGCCATGATTGGCATGCTAACTCTCGGATGCGACACCGTCCGTCGCTTCAGGACGACCCCCCACCCCGCTTTCACGGCTACTGAGGTCGGTGCCACAGTTAGGTCTACGACGCCATCGGGCGCCGTCTAATCGAGCCTGTGTGCTCCCCAACAAACGGAGGATCTATGAGCGAAACAACGCCAACTCCCAGCGAAGGCTACGACAAGCTGGAAGGACCCGCGGACGGTGGCGCTGACGGTGTCCCGGGCGTCCAGGATGGCGGAGCTGATGGTGGCGCCGACGGTGGCGCAGACATGGGTGCCGAAACGGCATCTGATCTGGGCGCCGACGCGGGCGCCGAGGCGGCGGAGGGCGATTCGGGCTTCCGTGCCGCGGGCGCGGCGGCAGCGGCGACTAGTCCCGCAGCTGGCCAGGGAGTGGGCGCACCGGGAACCTCCACTGGCGTCGATGGAGGGGCCGATGCCGGCGCTGACGGTGGCGCAGACATGGGTGCCGACAGTGGGGCCGACGGCGGGGCCACCCCTGGGGGCGACGGCGGGGCGGACAGTGAAGCCCTGGGCGGCGTTGCCGGATCGGACAGCGGACCCGTCGGGCCGGGAACCCTCGCGGGCGCCAGTGGATACGACGGTGGCGCTGACGGAGGTGCTGACGGAGGTGCTGACGGCGGTGCCGAGACCAGTTATGGCGCAGACCGCATGGCGGGAGAAGCCCCGGAGGGCGCCGGGACAAGCTATGGAGCGGAGAGGGGCGGTGGCGTAGAGCCTGAGGGCGGCTCCGGGGCGAGCTACGACGCGGACCGCAACGCCTAGCGACGAATTGGATTTACTTTGACCGAACCCAGCCGGCGGGCGGGGGTGCTCGGAAACGGTTCCGGGCACCCCCTGCTGTCGCGGCTCGTCAGCGTGGACACCGACCGTTTCGCGAGGGACTACTGGGGCAGGCAAGCACTGCTGTCCCCCGCATGCGAGCTGGGTGGAGACTTCACCGACCTGCTCGATGGTGCTGCCATCGATGAACTGGTTTCCGAGCGAGGTCTGCGGACGCCTTTCCTTCGAGTCGCCAAGGATGGATTGACGCTTGCAGACAAAGCCTTCACGGGACCAGGTGGGGCAGGTGCAGGAATCGCCGACCAGGTCAGCGACGACAAGCTTGTGCGACTTTTCGCCGACGGGTCCACGCTGGTGCTCCAGGCTCTGCATCGGGTATGGCCGCCGATCATCGAGTTCTGTCAGCTCTTGGCCGCGGAACTAGGTCACCCCGTACAGGCCAATGCCTATGTCACGCCGCCGCAGAACCAGGGCTTCAGCGACCACTACGACGTGCACGACGTCTTCGTCCTGCAGATACAGGGCTCGAAGCGTTGGCAGATTCACCCCCCGGTTCTCGAGGCACCGCTGCGCGATCAGCCGTGGCATGACCGCAAGGCCTCCGTGCAATCTCGGGCGGCGGAAAAGCCGCTGATCGAGGCAGTGCTCGAGCCCGGCGACTGCCTTTATCTTCCTCGCGGCTTTCTCCATGCTGCGAAGGCGCTCGGCGGCGTCAGCACCCACCTGACCCTCGGCGTGCACGCATGGACCCGGTTCGCGATCGCCGAGCAGATGCTGCAACAGGCACTGCACCGGGTCACACAAGACCCGGCGATCCGCGGATCGCTGCCCATCGGGGCTGACTTCGATCACTGGGAAGCCCTTCACCCCGACGCCGAGCTGGTCCGCCGAGCGCTGGTTTCCGCAGTCCAGAGCACCGATCTCAGCTTGATCTTCGACACGCTTCGACGGCACGAACGAGGGACCCAGCGGGCCGCGCCGATTGGGCCACTCCGCCAGCTACGCGACGCCGATCAGATCAGCAGCACGACGATGATCACGCTACGCCGGCATCTGGCCGCGCATCTTGATCACGCCGGAGGACGCAGCGTCGTTCGTAGCCGAGCGGATGACTTCGTCCTTCGCGAGGAAGACGTCGCGCCGATGAAGGGCCTGCTGTCTGGTGGCGCCGCCACCGCAGATGATCTTGGTTTGGACCTCGCCCGCCGCCTGGTGCTGGCAGGCCTGGCCACGGTGGAGTGAGGCAGCCGCAGTCGCGTTTTCGTTGCGCCGACGCCGCACGAGAACGAGGTGATCCGCTCGTCGGATCAGCGCCCCGAACACGCCGCTGGCTGCTGCTCGAGCACCCAGGACCGTGGGCGATCGATGCCGTGGCCGGCAGCGGCATCGATCCGGCGGTCCTGGAACGGTTGAACGCGGCCCTACAGCAGACGATGGCCAGGATCTTGCTGGTACGCCGGCACGGCAGGAGGAACCTCCGCGCGGAACGACGTTGGATTCTCGCCGGCCTCGACATGGCGACCGTTCAAGGTCCGTGGCAGACCGACACCGATTTGGTGGCCGCTGCGGACGCCCTGCTCGGTGAATCGCCGCAGGTCGTGGGAGAAAATGAACCGATTATTCTCGTCTGCACGCATGGCGTGCATGACACCTGCTGCGCACTGCGGGGCCGACCTGTTGCGGCGATCCTCAGCAGGCGGTGGCCCGAACTGGTGTGGGAGTGCAGCCACGTCGGCGGCGATCGTTTTGCTCCGAACGTGCTCATCCTGCCTGACGGCTTTTACTACGGCACTTTGGAGGCGGACGAAGCAGTGACCACTGTCGGGCGGCACCTCGCCGGCGCCGTTCCGACCGAACACCTGCGCGGTATGACGCGATATCCGCCACCGGTCCAGGCAGCGGTGGCGGCCGTGTATGAGCGCTGTCCGCCGTTGGGTGCAAACGACATCACCGTACGGTCGGTCGAGCAGATCGGCCCTCACGAGGGCCACGGGTCAGAAACGTTCGTTGACATCGAAGTGCCGAGGTTAGGCGCGACATTCCGAGTGGAGATGCTTTCGGTCCGACGTCGAGAGGCTCAGTTGACGTGTCGGGCCGGCCGCGATACCCCTGCGACTGAGTATCGCCTGCAGCATTTCGAACCTGCGAGCGGCTGAGGCTGAGACGCCAGCTGACCGGGTTTGTCACAAAGTGACTCGCAAGATCATGTCGTCGTCATCGCCGGGATTCCCTCGCCCGTCGGTGTTGCTGGTCGCCATCCAAAGGTTGCCGTCCGGAGCGACTGAAACGCTCCGAATTCGACCGTAGTCCTCGGCGAAGTACGCTCTCGGTTTGCCGGCCGTGGTGCCGTTGAGGGGCACTGCGAACAGGCACCCGCCACGCAAGGCGCCAACGAAGGCGGTAGACCTGCTAATGGCCAAACCTGCCGGCGAGCAGGTGTCGGTGGGCGACCAGACCACCTTCGGCGATACCAGACCAGGTTCGTTGGAACTGCCCTCCACGCTCGGCCAGCCGTAATTTCTGCCCTTGCTGATCAGGTTCAGCTCGTCAGCCTCCTGGGCGCCGAATTCTGTGGCCCAAAGCCGGCCGGCACTGTCGAATGCCAGACCCTCAATATTGCGATGGCCATAGGTCCAGACCCGGTTGCCGTACGGATTGCCCGGTGCTGCCCGGCCGTCGGGCCGAAGGCGCAGTATCTTGCCCGTGATTGAGCGCCTATTCGGGGCAGTCGATGAGTCCTCCGCGTCGCCGATCGAAACGAATAGCAGGCCTTGGCGGTCGAAAAGCAGCCGACCACCGTGATGGCGTGTGCGGCTCGGAATGCCCGTCAGGATTGCTGTCGGCCTACCGACTCGACCGCCGGCGAGGCTGCAGCGGACAATCCGGTCGTCACTACTGGTTGTCATGAAGGCGAACAGTGTCTCTTCATCGCCAGGCGCCAGCGCTATTCCCATGAGGCCGCCCTCGCCTCGATTAGTAGCTCCGACGGCCCCGGCGACCTCTCCGATTGCGCTGACCTTGCCGCGGCTTGTGATCCGCAGTATTCGGCCCGAGTCCCGTTCGGATACCAGGGCATCACCCGACTGAAGGAAGGCAATCCCCCACGGCACATTGAGGTCCGTGGCAATCGTGCCGCTCACCCTGGGGCTGGGCCGGCCCCTCGGACTGGTCTGCGATGGCCTCGGCGTTGGAGTTCGCGTTGTGCTGGGCGTTCGCGAGGGAGTTGGTGCGGCGCTGGATGGAGCCGGCTGCGGCGTGGAACTCGACGAGCCGTCGCCGCTGCCCCTATCGGAGCATCCGGTGACCGCGCCGATTGCCACTCCAGCCGAGCCGAGCAGCAGTCTTCGCCGGGTCACCACGCCTGAATTGTGCCGCGTTCAGCGGATAACCTCACAGCATCGGTCGAACCCGCTGCAAGCCGTCATCAAATCGGTACCGGCCCGGCAACGACGGGCGGAAAGAATTGCGGACACTTGCGATCACCCAGAACATCACCGTCGATGGATCGATTGAGATGCTTGGCGACTGGTTCGAGCCACAGGGCGAGGCGGGCGTCGACAACTCAGACTGCTCAATGAGCTTCACCGCCAGGACAGCACCGCAGATGCGCTCCTCACCGGACGGCAGACCTTCGAGGATCTGCGCGGGTACTGGCCCAAGTTGTCCGATGACACCACGGGAATTACCGACTATCTCAACCGAGCGCGGAAGTATGTCGTTTCCTCGACTATGACCGATCCGCAGTGGCAGAACTCCACTGTGCTTTCCGGTGATCCGATCGTTGAGGTTCGCACATTGAAGGAGCAGCCCGGCCAGGACATTGTCCTGACCGGCAGTATCACGTTGTGCCATGCTCTGATCACGGCGGGGCTGGTCGATGAGTACCGCTTGTTCTGTTATCCAACCGTGCAGGGCCGTGGCCGGCGGCTGTTCCCGGACGGGTACGAAGTGCCTCGGCTGACGCTGCTCGAAACGAAGGCCTTCCGAAGCGGCATCACATACTCCCGCTACGCATGGTAGTGACTCGTCGCAACTCCGCCGTACATAGGCGTCGAGGGGGTCAAGCCTGGTCGCCGGGCTTGGGCGGCAGCGGGTAGCGCAGATCCGCAGCCGCCACCTGGTCCCGCAGCGGCGTATCCGCGATGACATGCTCGACTGTGCCACCGGCATCGATCACTGCCTGGGTGAGTTCGTCGATCACGTCGTCAGTCCTTCGGGTTGGCTGCCCACAGATGATGCAGGTGTCGCCGCTCGCGGCCAGCCAGCCCGACTCCTCGCAGACGACGCCGGCGGCGGTGACGTCCTCTTGAACCAGCAGGCGCTGGATCGCGGCGACAGAGCCGGCCCAGAGGGTGCGCTCGAGCCCAACCGCTGCATTGCCGCCGGCGGCCTCCTTCTCGAACAGTTCCGCGACCAAGCGCTCCTCCTCGTTGCGCTCGAACTCGGCGACTACTGCATCCGCGCTCGCGCGGATGTCACTGATGGTTGCGGTGTGGGGATCGATCGAAAATGTGCCGGCCACTGACTCGCGCAGGCGATGCGGCAGGAACTCCAGGAACACCGGCACCTCGTGGTCCTGACCGCCAACGGCCAGCAGTTCAAAACGCTTGGCACGGTAGAACTCATCGAGCACGCTGGCGACCCTTCGGAAGTGCCTCTTGGCGAGCTCCTCGTCCTTGTTCCGGATGCGGTACTCCTCCCACCCATGCCAACCGGCATAGTCGGGCTTGCGCAGCGCCCTGTCGAGCACCTCGCTGGTCCCCTTGAGTTCGCCCTGGTAGAGCTCCCAGGTACGGGCCTTCTCTTTGTCAAGGATCAGAACGCAGCTGGGGTGGTACTCGTCCAGCACTGCCAGCATCGGCCGCACCCACGGTGTCGCATCTACCACGATACGGTCGCGCACCCGGCGCGGCAGCTCTATCTCCTCGTAGAAACCAGCGCGGCTGCAGGAGAAGATCGCGATTGCACCCGGCTTTGGGCGCTCCTCAGTCAGCTGCAGCTCGATGCGCTCGGTATCGCCCCGTAGCGAGAGCCTCGCGTCACGATCGAGGGAATTGTCCTTGGCCATCGGACGGATCTCGTGCAGCAGACTCGAAGCCCGGGTGACCAGGGAGCTTCGATCCTGCGGATCGGGGTTGAGCCCGAGATACATCGAAACCACCGGAAGTTTCCCACCGTCGAACCGGGTGACGCGGTCGATTGTCTCTGCTGTGATCATCCGCCTTCCCTCCGGCCGGTGGCCCGATCTGATCAGGGCGTTACGCAATCTGACGATAGCCTCGTCAAGCCGGCGGAATAGCCGAGGGCGAGGGGTTCAGCCGCTGCGCGGGCCGTGGCGCGGCCACTCGATTCTCGGGCATGCGTCCATGACGACGTCGAGGCCTGCATCCTGCGCGCGTCTAGCTGCCTGCTCATCGACAACGCCGAGCTGGAGCCAGACGCATCGTGCGCCGATCGCAATCGCCTCGTCGACGTGCTGCCCGGCTTGGTCCGGGCGACGGAAGATGTCGACGACCTCTATCGGGAAGTCGATGTCGGAGAGGTGGGCGTAGCCATTCTCGCCAAGTACGGATTCGGCCAGCGGATTCACCGGCACGATCCGCCTGCCGTTTGCCTGCAGGAAGGCCGCCACTCCGTGCGCGGCCCGGTATTCGTGGCCGGTTAATCCGACGACGGCCCAGGTCGGAGACAATAGAGCCCGCTTTATGGCCGCTGGATCACGGTAAGACACGGAACCTCCTATGTCATCGACGGAACCTCTAACTTAGCCTTCGTCGACATCGCTACATCCGGGCCAACTCGTAGACAACGACGCTCGTGATCATTGGATTCGTCTTCGCCAGTTCGACGGCGGCCTCCATGCTCTCGGCGTTCACGATCGAGTAGCCGGTGAACGAGTCGGTTCCCAGCTCGATCTCATTTACCTTGTCCGACGTCACCTCGACGCCGCCGGTCATCGGATTCCCACTGTCGGCCATGCTGTCGCCGACCTGGCTGAACCACTCCATCCAAGATCGCCCGATCTCCGGTGTCGGCGGGACGAAGCCCTTGTACAGAAACATGAACTTGTTCATCGATGTCTCTCCTTCAGTTCTGGATCGATGGTTGGACGCTCGGCTCTTTCGATTGCCGCTACGTAGTTCTCCAAGGTCTCTTCATCAGAGCCCCAATAGGCGTGGTACTGCTGGGCCCACTCCTGCAGGCGAAGCATGGTTGCCCGATTAGCGTTTGACCGGCGCAGGCGGCTCTGCGCTTCCTTTCGGTGAGTCCAGTGGGGGCACAATCAAACGGTGGGCCATGCCACGAGCAATGCACCAGTGAGTCTTCCTGACCTGCTTGCCCGATCCGCACGGTCCCTGGCGATGAACGTGGCGCTTGTGCGTGCGTTCCGCCGCTCGCCGCTGGACTTCCTCGACGTGCTGGTGGCCAATGGCGCCGACAGGGTTCCGCTTCGGGTGGGACCGGAGCGCGTGCTGCTAGTTGACGACGCCACTCAGGTCTGGGAGCTGCTGACCACGCATGCCCGCCGTACCGGGAAGGGCCGCGGGATCGTACGCGCGCGACTGCTGCTCGGCGAGGGCCTGCTCACCAGCGAAGGTGAGACGCATCTGCGCCACCGCCGCGCATTGCAACCGGCGTTCCACCCGCAACGAATCGCCGACTACTTGGCGCATTTCGCCGGCGCCGCGCGGCGCGCTGCCGAACGGTGGTCTGACGGTGGCGATATCGACCTAGTCACGGAGATGTCGGCCATGACGTTGGACGGCGCCGGGGCGGCGCTGTTCGGCTCCGACCTCCGCGGGCCGGCGCCGCAGATCACCCGTGCGCTGACCAATCTGCTTGCGGGTTTCCGGCTCGCGATGGCTCCAGGGGGTCCAGCGCTGCTCCGCTCCCCTTTCGCCACCGCCGTTCGAGTGCGCTCCGCGAAGGCCCAGCTCGAGAACGTCGTCGATGGCATCATCAGCGGGCGTTGGGCCGGTGAGGCGCACGGACCGGTGCTGGACCTGCTCGCTTCTCATCCGGAACTTACTAATGGGCAGGCCAGGGACGAGGTGATGACGCTGCTGCTGGCCGGCCACGAGACGACGGCCATGGCCCTCACCTGGGCTTTCGCCGCCATAGACCACACGCCGGCCGTCCGCGCCCACCTGGAGGCGGAGTGGGACGCCAATCCGGGGGTGCCTCCGGTGGGAGAGCTGACGGGCTCGCTGCCGGTCACAACAGCCGTCCTGGCCGAGACGTTACGGCTGTGGCCGCCGTCCTGGATGTTCAGCCGCCGGGTCCTCGAGCCGGTTTTGCTCGGTGGCCGTACCGTGCAGGCGGGCACGATGTGCCTGATCAGCCCAGCATTGCTGCATCGCGACCCGCGCTGGTGGGCTGATCCGGAACAGTTCCGGGCAGGCCGCTGGCTGCGGCGCGCCCCTGGAGAAGCCGACCGCTTCGACCCCAAGTCTCCAGGCCAACCGAGAGGCGCCTATCTGCCCTTTGGTGCCGGACCCAGGATGTGTATCGGCGAACAGTTTGCCTGGTCGGAGGCCACAACGATACTGGCCGAGCTCGGCCGCAGCTGGCGTCTCCGCGTCCACGACGCTCCGCTGACGGCCGGTCGATCGTCAATGACGTTGCGGCCGAACGGTCCGGTACAGGCAACGACTTCGCTGCGACGTCATGGCATCTCCAAAGATCCTGCATTCGTGGCCACGAAGGACAACTGATGCGGCAAACGACAATATCCAGAGACGAGCGGCCCTACGTGCTCGGGCCTGGGGACCGGGTCCCCACGAGTTGGCAACGGCCGGCGTCGCAGGCTGCCAGCGCTTCCTGGATGAGTCGACGGGTGTGCTTGAGCGCGCCCATCTGAGCGTCGATCCGAGACTTGACCTGCTCGAGTCGCCAGCGCTCCGATCCGCAGGTTGCTCTGTTGCCGTCGTGAGCCGCGAGCGCACCGACTACCTCGTCGATCGTGAAGCCCAACTGCTGGAGCTGGCGGGCCAGCCGAATCCGTTCGACATCTCGCTGGACGAACGTGCGGTAGCCACCGGCGGTGCGGGGAGCCGGTCGCAGGACACCGCGACGTTCGTAGAACCGGACCGCGTCGATCGAGACCCCGACGACCTCGGCGAAATCGCCGATCTTCATGGGGCGATCGCTCATCGAACACTCCCTCTCCAGCTAACAACAGCAGGCCCCCGAATCGACCTTGACTCTGGACCTTAGTCAAGAGTTTATGGTGTCGGCATGACCAAACTGTTGTCAATCGCCTCCCGACCCGATGCCCCAATCGCCTGCGACATGAGCAGTGCCTCGGATACCCTTGCACAGCGACTCGCCAAGTACCGACGCCTGTTTGAACACGCCCTTACCAGCCGTGAGTCCACAGCAACAGGGACCACCTTCCGTTTCGCCGCGCGCCCAGGGGTGCGTGAGTGGGCGTGCGACCTGGCATACCGCGAGGCGGCGTGCTGCCCGTTCCTCTCCCATGAGATCGACCAGGAAGGCGAGGAGATCGTGTGGACAACCGCCGGTGGCCTGGGCGCCGCAGAAATAGACATCCTTGACGAGCTCCTCGATGGCCCCGAGTCCTTGCCCGGCAGCTCCGATGCGATCGCCCAGCGGTTCCAGGACCAGGGCCTACATGTCATCGTGCCGGACAGTGAGCGTAAAACCGGCACAGATCGCCCTCCTGGCCCACGATGCCGGCCTGGTCGGCACGGTCTGACGTCGGCATCCGCCATCTACCACAACTGCACGCTCTGGGGCCGCTAAAAGTAGCGCTCCGGCCGACGAGCGCTTTCGACCGGACGCTCCAGGCCATCTTGGTGGCTTTCACATGGTTCGCGCGGTCGCCTCGCCGACCGCTACGAACGGGTCGGGTGGCCGCAGACGGAACTTGGTGGGTAGAACCAGGACGTCCCGGATGCGGTCGATGCGGAAAGAGCGGATGTCGTCCCGGAGCAGGTCCCATGCCAGGGCATACCAGACGGGAAGATTGTAGTAGAGGAAGTGGAGCTCGATCTCCCGTTTGGTGATCATGCCGTGCCGGTCCTCGTACTCTACTAGCGCGGTTCGCTGCCGCCCGAACGCCTCGAGCAGCTCCTTTGTGACCGCTGGCCGGGGTGGGGTGTAGCCGGCGAGCACTTGCGTGGATGCGGTCTGCCCGACCAAGATCCGCCGGCGCAGCGCGAGGATCCGCCGCGCCTGAGCTGGAGCGAAGGCCGCGCCAACCTTGCGGGTGATGGAGCGCAGATCGTCCAGCAGCAGCGGCGAGCCCACCTTCTCGGCGATGGTCAGGCTGAGCAGCAGGCCCAGCGCCTCGGACTCATTGAGGTGAACTCGGCCGAGCGACCAACCGGGCTCGAGGCGCAGGCCACCGCCGGTCCCCCGATCTCCCTCGACCGGGACCCCCATCTCCCGCAACAGCGCCAGGTCGCGGGTGCAGGGTGCGCGGGCTGACCCCGAGCTCGTCAGCGAGGTCAGCGACCGTTGTGTAGTCGCGCTCCGCCAGGAGTGCCTTGAGCGCATCGAGGCGTAGAACCCGGCTTGCCCAGGGCCGATTGCTGCTCATCCGATAAATATGACAGTTAATGGCATGTTGGTTCCTACTATCGGTCATACCACGAAAGGAGAAAGACCGACATGCACATCGCACTGGCACCGTTCGAGCTCAAGGCGGGCGTCTCCGAGGACGCCCTGCTCACCGCCTCCGACCGGTTCGAGCATGAGTTCGTCAGCAAGCAGGACGGGATCATCCGGCGGGTCCTGGTAAAGGACGGCGAAGGCGGCGGCTACGCCGACCTGGTTTTCTTCCGCGACCTGGAGTCGATCGAGCGGGTGATCGAGGCGGAGCAGAACAGCGACGTCTGCGCGGCGTTCTTCTAGATCATTGATGGCGACGACTCGCACCACGTCTACGAGGTTCTCAAGAGCTACCGGTGACGGCAGCACAGCGGATTCCCCTCAAGGATCAGCTCTTCACCCAGGAGAAGGTCGAGCTGATCGCCAGCGAGATCGAGCGCGCACACCCGGCGTTCCGAGCGGATGAGTTCCTCACCGCCGTCGTCGCCCGCTTCCCGCAGCTCGAGCTCAAGGCACGCATCGACTGGATCGCCACCTGCCTGGAGTGGCATCTGCCGCGCGACTTACGGCGGGCAGTGGGCGTGCTCGTGCGCTCGCTGGCCGCCCCCGCCGACCCGAATCTGTCTGATGGCGACTTCGGCGACTTCATCTACGCGCCCTACGCCGAGTACGTCGCCCGCCACGGCTGCACCGCCGAGGACCTCGACTTCTCCTTGGCCGCGCTTCGCGAGATCACCACGCGGTTCTCTGCCGAGTTCGGGATTCGCCCCTTTCTCGACCTTTTCCCTGGTCGGGTGCTGGCAACCTTGCAGGTCTGGACGGAGGACACGCACTACCACCTACGTCGGCTCTGCAGCGAGGGCACGCGACCACGGCTCCCATGGGCACTGAGCCTGACGCTGCCCCACGATGTGGGCATCCCGCTCCTCGACCGGCTCTTCGCGGACCCTACGCGCTACGTCACCCGATCGGTGGCCAACCACGTCAACGACATCTCCAAGAAGGACCCGGAGCTCGCGCTGGACACCCTTGAGCGGTGGCGGAGCTCAGGGCTGCAGCACCAGCACGAGGGCTATGTGATCCGCCATGCCGCCCGGACTCTGGTCCGCGCGGGTCACCCGCGCGCGGTAGATCTCGTCAATTCATCTCCCGTTATGGGCCGCTCGGGTGCAAGACGACAGCAGCCGAGCAAATGACCGACCGTCCTAGTCCTTGATGCGCTGCACGCCGGCATCGGAGACGCCGCCGGGGCTCGAGTTGCAAGGCAGTCCGGGAACACACAGAGCAGGAATGAACGTGATCGTCGGCAGATATGCCTCGAAAGGTTCACAGCCCGAGATTGCATAGGTGCGGGGCAATCTCGGCGGCGGCCTCGGTGCCGTACGCCTCCTCAAAGCGAGCGAGGAAGGTGCCGCCGAGGCGATACTCCTGAGTTCCGACAACCTCCATCGCATAGCTAGCCAGCAGAGATCCGACCTGCGCGCAGCGCTCCGGCGACACTTGCCAGGCGAGCCCTGCAAGGAATCCGGCGCGGAACGCATCGCCCACCCCGGTCGGGTCGACCCGTGCCACCTCCCGCGCGA
>Ga0126312_10000362_pt1 | contig 25898 bp, 26 predicted proteins | sample Plot104A_FD_92537 | JGI IMG/M metagenome (GOLD analysis project Ga0126312, IMG submission 92537) | Serpentine soil microbial communities from UC McLaughlin Reserve, CA, USA - Plot104A | ecosystem: Environmental > Terrestrial > Soil > Grasslands | place: USA: UC McLaughlin Reserve, Lake County...
AATGCACCGGCGTGCCGACCCTGCGGCTGAAGCTGCTGGCGTGCGTCATCTCCGGGGCGCTGATGTGCGCGGCCGGCGCCCCCGCCGCTATGTACCTGCAATACGCGGATCCCTCGTCCGCGTTCAATCTCAATTACTCCGTCTCGGTGCTGGCGATGTCGTTGATCGGCGGGACCGCGCATTGGGCGGGCCCGGTCGTCGGCGCAATCCTGCTGGGCACGACGCAGCAATTGTTGACCGTCACCATCTCGTCGGAAGTGAACGTGCTGGTGCTCGGCGTGATGCTGGTGTTGTTCGTGGTGGCCGCCCCAGAGGGCATCGTTGGCCTGATCCGAAGGGTTCGCCGCAATCGCAAGGAGGACGAAGCGTGACGTCCCCCGAAACCCAGGCACCGTTGCTGCGGATATCAGCGCTCACCAAGCGTTTCGGCGGCTTCACCGCGCTCGACAATGTCAGTGTCGACATTCGGCCGGGAGAGCGCTTCGGCCTCATCGGCCCGAACGGCTCGGGAAAGACCACGCTGATCAACTGTGTTTCCGGCGCGTTCCGTACCGAGACCGGCACCGTGATGTTCCGTGACGAAGACGTCACGCGGCTGCAGCCGCATATGCGGACGCGCCGCGGCATTGCGCGCAGCTTCCAGATCCCGCGGCCGTTCAAAAGCATGACCGTTGCCGAAAACCTCATGGTCGCGCTCGACTTCGCAAGCGTTGGAGGCGACTTCATCCCGGCCGCGCAGCGGCGCGACACCGTGATGTCAATCCTGACGCGGATGGGTCTCGCGTCGAAGGCCGACGTGTCGGCGACGAAGCTTAGCCAAGTAGAATTGCGCAAGATGGAACTCGCCCGCGCGATGGCGACGCATCCAAAACTCCTGATTTCCGACGAGGCGATGGCCGGCCTTTCCAGCTCGGAAGTCGACGAGGTGCTTGATCTGCTCATGAGCCTTGCGAGTCAGGACATCACCATCATCATGATCGAGCACATCATGCAGGCGGTGATGCGGTTTTCGGACCGCGTGATGTGTCTCGACGCCGGCAGGATCATTGCGATCGGCACGCCGTCCGAAGTCATGGCCAACCAGCGCGTGCAGGAGGCCTACCTTGGCACTTAGTCTTGCCATCAATGACCTTGATGCGGGTTACGGCGCCGTGAAAGCGCTGCGCGGTGTCACGCTCCATGTCGAGGCCGGCGAAACCGTCGCGTTGCTTGGCACCAACGGCAATGGCAAGAGCACGCTGATGAAGTGCGTCGCCGGCCTGGTTCGGCCACAGCGTGGCAGCATGTCGCTGACGATCGACGGAATGGCGCACGACCTGACCAGGTTGTCGACTGAGGCCATCGTCGATCTCGGCGTGGTGCTGGTTCCCGAGGGGCGTCGGCTGTTCCCGAAGCTCACCGTGTTGGAAAATCTGATGCTCGGTGCCTTCCGCAAGGCGGCCCGGCGCAATATCGATCGCAATCTTGCGCTTTCCTTCGAAACGTTTCCGGCCCTCAGGGGGCTGCAGCGCCAAATCGCGGGCACCATGTCAGGCGGGCAGCAACAGATGCTGGCCATCGCGCGCGCGCTGATGTCCTCGCCCCGCCTGTTGTTGATCGATGAGCCTTCGGTAGGCCTGTCGCCGCTCCTGGTCTCGCAGACCATCGCCAAGATCGGCGAGCTCAATGAGCATCTCGGTCTAACCGTGCTTATGGCGGAGAAAAACTTCAATCAGGCGATCCGCATCGCCGATCGCGGTTACATCATCGTCCACGGTGAAATCGTCGTGGCGGCCGATTCGGTCGACGAATTGAGGGGCAACGATATCGTCAAACGGCTCTATCTCGGCGGGATCGCGTGATTGTCCCTAAGGTTTCAGGCGCGCGCAATGCCCTCGGCGGAGGTTTGGGTCCGCAGGGAGAGCGCTACTGCTCGGTGTAAGTGGCCAAAGAAACGACCCGCCGGCTCGGCGGCTCTCATCTTCCTATCTCTTGGTGCGTGTTTGGTCGCGGTCCCTGGTATTGGACCCCGTGGTCTGGCCCGGGGCATAGCCGGATGCGCCTTTCGTTCCCTTTGCGGAGCCCTTCTGCATTTCATGTCCCGGAGTATGTCCGGAAGCACCAGGGCTGTTTCCCCAGCCCTTGTCGTACATCTCCTGGCCGGGAGTTTTGCTGGAATCGCTTTGAGCAAATACAGCCGGTGTTGCCGCTATGAGCGCGGCTGCGGATAGCGCGATGATTGTGGATCTCATCGAGTCCTCCATGGAAGGCCCCCGACATAGAACGGGGGTTCCGCGATGCGGTTCCGCCGCGTCGTCGGTACGATGATATCGCGGTGCGGTGGAGGTCCGCGACGGTGGATCGCCTTGGAGAAAGGCGGACCCTTCATTCTGCTGCGGCATGCGACAGCGTTCCCACTTGTCGATTGGTAACGACAACCTTGATCGCATCGTCAACCCGATCTCGTGCATAGCGAAGCGCGGTCGCAAGATCGGCGAGTGGGAACGTGTGAGTGTGGATCCGGGTCGCATCGAAGCGCTTCTCGGTCATCAGCGCCATCGCGCGGCGGGTGGCGCTACGGCCTTCGCCGCGGATGCCGTAAGCATAGATGTTGTTCTTGACGAGATGCGCGAGGTCCATCGTGACGGGATCGTGCGGGAATGCCGCCAGACAAATCTTGCCGCCGCGATTGGTCATGTGGATAGCCTGATTGATGGTGGCTTCGGTGCCGGCGCATTCGACCACGTAGTCCGCGCCGATCCCGTCCGTCAGTTGCCGAACCACTTCGACGGCATCTTCGTCATTGATGTTGATGACGCGGTCGGCGCCCAGCTCCCTGCCGATCATGAGCCGCTTGTTGCGTGTTCCCGTCAGGATCACCGGGCTTGCGCCGAGCGCCTTTGCCACCGCCACTGCCAGCAGCCCGATCGGGCCGGGGCCGATCACGACCACGCTTTCACCGGCGACCAGTCCGCCCAATTCTGTCAGGCCGTACATCGAGGTGCCGGCGGTGACGACCAGCGTCGCTTCCGCGTCGCTCATGCTGTCCGGCACCCGCGCCAGCGTGTTGATGTGGTTGACGGCGTATTCGGCAAAGCCGCCATCGGTGGTGAAACCGTTGGCGCGATGGCCCTTCTCGGGTTTTCCGTAATTCAGGCACGAGGTGTACATGCCCTGACGGCAGCGCTTGCACTGACCGCAGCCGGCGTGGATTTCGACGCTCACTCGCTCGCCGATCCTGAACTCGTCGACATCAGGCCCGAGCGCCGCAATGGTCCCCATATATTCATGGCCCGGTGTAAAATTATTGTTGAAGGGCAGGCCGCCCAAAATGCTCGCCGGCGATCCGGAGTGAATAATTTCCAGATCGGTCGCGCAGATTGCGACCGCATCGATGCGGACCAGGACTTCGGCGCGTGCCGGCACGGGCACCGGCTTGTTGCGCAGAAAAACCTCGTCGGGCCCGCCCAGGACCCAGGCCTTCATCTCGTCCGGTACGGGAAGGTCGGGCGACGTGCTGACCCCGGCTGGACTGTACATTGGGCAGATTCCCTATTTTTCGCGAAGTTTAGCGCAAATGAGCGTCCCTTGCAGCTACCGGCCTAGGTCCAGAATTCCTTCGTCCGCCGAAACTTGCGCGCGGCTTTTTCGGCGGCAGCGAGCAATTGCTCAGCCTCGCTACGCTCGGTGCCAACGACGGCCCCGGCGGCGAACGCAACCGGCTGTGATTTCCTGTCCGCAATGTCGGTTCGGAGCTTCATGACCATCTTCTGGTGCACGGCGATGTCGTTCAGCGCCCCGAGACTGTCTTGCAGGCTCGCAAGACAGTCCTTGTAGCGGGACAGCGCTTTTGCGGTGGCGTGACCGTCGAAAAGGCTCTCGAAGAAATAAATGCTGTAGCGCAGCTTCTTCATGGCGATACGCAGCCTGTGCCGATCGTGCACGCTCAGCTCGCGAATGTGTTTCGCGCGCTTTTTTGCCTTTGCGATACGGCGAGCGAACAGATCGGCGGCAAACGGTTTGACACGCTGGTCGCGGCGCACCGATCGCCGTTTCGACCAGGCGCCGTCTTCGATCCACTCCAGCGCGCTAAGAATGAGAAGGCGATAGCGCGAACTGGCAATCGCGGCCTTCGCCGCCTCGGCCGCGACGGCACGCCGGTAGTCCAGTTCGCCAACGAGATCGGCCAGTCCAGCGATCGGCGGTTCGGCCGCGGCAAGCCGCTTGACCTTGGTGTTGAGGAACACGTCGAGATCGCGCACCGGGCCGAGCTTGCCTGCCAGCCATTTGAGGTCCTGCTTGATCGTTTCCGTCTGCTGGCAATGGAGCAGGTCGGAAAATACCCAGATCGCGGCCCGCAAGCGGCGCACGCCCACTCGCATCTGGTGCACGCCCTCGGGCAGGCCGGCAAGCACGGCCGGTTCGTTGGCTGCGATGTGGTGCAGCACGGAGCGGCCGACCGCCTGAAACGCGGCACCGAGCGTTGCCTTGCGCGGCAGCGCGATTTTGGATGCGGAAACGGCGGCGGTCGGCTGGTCAGCGATCAGCCCGTAGCCTTGCTCGGATTTGGTTTTTAGCGCGAGTCTTGCCGGAACCAGCTCAGCCACGGTGCGCGCCGCCTTGAACAGATCGCCGATCGAGCCGCGCTTGAGCTCAAGCTCAACCTCCGCCAGCGGCGTTGAGTAAAGCCCGGCGCGGATATGACCCTCGTCGAGCGCCAGTTCGACGCGGCTGTTACCTGGGCGCAGCGGTACCACGGTGCGATGGACGTGGGTCGCGAACACCGCATCGAGCTTGCGCCGCTGCTTCTTCGAGAGCAGTTGCTGCAGCGGTGTATCGTGCGCCGCCCGCAGATCCGGATGGCTGTCGGCAACGCGTTGCTCCCACTCGCCGCGGCCGAGCGCGACGCCGTTTGTCGCGGTCTTGACGGTCTGGATATGCTTCTTGCCGGCTTGCCGCACCCGAAGCGATATGCCGTTGCGCCTGAGGAGATGTTTGGGAGTGTCGAAATAGGTGGAAACCAGATGACGGTGCGTGACGAGTTCTCCGTCGCTCGGCCGCAGGCTGCGTGAGGCCGCCAGTTTCTCGAGATCGGCGGGCGCCACCTCGAACTTGATCTCGGTTTCGATGCCCATCGCCGCCTGCTCGAATCCTATGCTTCCCTAGATCGCACGCTTGCGCGGAAGATCGGACGCGGTGGCGCCGATCGTCATGCGCCGGTCGGTGACGGCGTGGTGGAACTGTTCGAGCGTAAGCCCGATCGCCGAGAGGTCGCCTTCCTCAATTGCGCCATCCTCGTAGCAATCGAGCGCTTCGCGCAGCAACTGATCGGCCTCGGCTTGCATCGCTGCCAGCGCTTCCGGAGTTTCCGCCTCGCGCACCTTGGCGATCAGCTCGAGCAAATCGTTACGATGCAGTTCGTATTTTTCGCGCTCGTCGCGGTTCAAATAGTGCTTCAGCCAGGCGCCGCCAGACCCCAAGCCGGAAATGATCAGAATCGCGCCCCAGATATAGTCGCTATATTTCTCCAAAAACGTCCGTTCATTGCCGTCAATATAGGCGGCCGCGCCCTGATGCGTGGGTAAGGCAGCGTCCTTGTCGGTGTCCGGCTTCTCAATCTTGGAGGCACTGGGCAACTCCCGCGTCAGTTGCTGGCGAACCGTGAACAATTGTCGGGTGAAAGCGCCGACTGTGGTATCGGACAGCGCCTTCGGCGCAATGATCAAATGGTTGACGCTGACGGTTTCGACCTTGTCTTCCGGCCGTGCCGGCGAAGAGCTGAAGATGCTGCCGGCAATCTCCTCGGATTCGTAGAGCGGGTGCTTTTGCGCGATCGCTTCCGAGACGTCGATGGGAAGGAATTTCGGCTCGCCGCGGGTCGCGGCCGTCGCGGCGATGGCGTCCTTGGTGATCTTGCTGTCGAGCGGACCCACCGCCATGTAGGCTTCGATGGCGGGGTCGCGCGCCATCTCGGCAATCTGGTTAGTGGCGAATTGGGTTACGGCCACCTTGTCTGGATTTACGCCGGATTCGGTGAGGATCACGCGTAGCAAGGTGACGTTGGCCTGGGTTCTACCGATGACGCCGACGCGATGTCCGGCGAGTTCGTCGATGCCGTTGATCTTGGCCGCCGGTTTCTTCTTCGAACCCTTGGCCGGAAGGCCGGATGGCGCCCACAGCACGACCACGTTCTTGCGCAGGATGGCGACGGATTCGGCATTCGCCGGCAGGTTGAGATCGCCGCGCGCGACCGCGAGATCGGCCTTCGATGCCGCGAACAGAGCGATGCTTTCCGTCGCTCCTTCCGTCGTGATCGGCGCGAGCCGAATGTGACTTCCATCGCGGGCAAAGATCTGGGCGAGCGTCTGCACCAGTTTCTGGTCGTCGCTGGCGGGTGGGCCTACCGCAATCCGCAAGGTAGTAGGCCGCAGCAACAGATACAGCGTGCCGGCGGTCACGCCGAACAGGAAGATGCCGGCGGCCAGGATCAGAAGTGAGTAGCTTCTTCGCTTCCGCCGCCTGCGCGATATGCCGGGATTTTCGGTTTCGTCTGACATTGTACTGTCATGTTACACGAAGTACTGTCATGTTACACGAAAAACACGGCGGGTGGGCCCGAAAATCAACCTTACAACTCGATGACGTCACACGCCTGAAATATCCATGGCCGAACGTCGGGACTTAAGAATCAATTAATCCCGGATCCTCGTCATGCCGATATTGATAGCAACCGACGCCTGGCATCCGCAGGTCAATGGCGTGGTGCGGACGCTGACCTCGCTCGCCCGCAGTGCGGCGGGTCTCGGCGCCGATGTCGAGTTTTTGACCCCGGACGGATTTCCCTCCGTCGGCGTGCCGACCTATCCGGGGTTGCGGATCGCACTGCCGAACCGGAGCGAGATCACCCGCAGGATCGAGGCGGCGTCGCCTGACGCCATCCATATCGCCACCGAGGGCCCGATCGGGTGGGCGGTGCGCGCCTATTGCCGCCGCCGCAAGCTCGCATTCACGACGTCCTATACCACGCGCTTCCCGGAATATGTCTCGGTCCGGACCGGCATCCCGGTCGGTCTTGGCTATGCCGTGATGCGGCACTTTCACGCGGCCTCCTCGATGATCATGGTCGCGACCGACTCATTGCGGCAGGAGCTTGCGGGCCGAGGTTTTCGGAAGCTCGGCTTCTGGACGCGCGGGGTCGACACCGATCTGTTCCGGCCCGACGAGCCGGCCGTGATCGATCTGCCGCGGCCGATCTTCATGACCATGGGCCGTGTCGCGATCGAAAAAAATATCGAGGCATTTCTTTCGCTGGACCTGCCGGGCTCCAAGGTCGTGGTCGGCGACGGTCCGCAGAAAGCGATACTGCAGCAGAAATATCCGAGCGTCAGGTTTCTCGGGGAGAAAAAGGGCAGGGATCTGACCTCGCATCTGGCCGCGGCGGACGCCTTTGTCTTCCCAAGTCTCACCGACACCTTTGGCGTCGTGCAGCTTGAAGCATTGGCCTGCGGCACGCCGGTGGCGGCGTTTCCAGTCACGGGCCCGCTCGACGTCATCGCCGATCACCCGATCGGCGCGCTGGACAACGACCTGCAGAGCGCCTGTATCCGCGCGCTCGGCATGTCGCGCGAGGCATGCCGCAACTTTGCGCTGGAGCGTTCCTGGGAAAACAGCGCGCGGCAATTCATCGGCAATCTAACGGCGTTGCAACCGAGCCGTTCGCTGCGGTCCGCGCCGCGGGTGGCCGGTCAAAGTGCCGTGCAGGGTTAATCGAACGAGAAATGAGAAGGCAGGCTATCCATGGCAGACATCATCAAACTGGACGCTAACCGGCCGCTGGACTTCGACCGCGAAATGGTCGAGCAGGCCTATGACCGCTGGGCGCCCGTCTACGATCTCGTGTTCGGCGGAGTATTCAGCAAAGGCCGCAAGGCGGCCATTGCGGCCACCAACAAGATCGGCGGCCGCGTGCTCGAGGTCGGCGTCGGTACCGGCATTTCGCTGCCGCAGTACGCGCAAAATCTTCGTATCTTCGGTACCGATATTTCGGAAGCGATGCTGAAAAAGGCCAGGAAGCGCGTCGCCGAGTTCGGCCTCAGGAACGTCGAGGGTCTCGCGGTCATGGACGCCGAAAAACTCGAATTCCCCGACGAATCGTTCAGCGTTGTCATGGCGCAATATGTCGTTACCGCAGTGCCGAATCCGGAAGCCGCGCTCGACGAGTTCGCGCGCGTGCTGCAGCCGGGCGGCGAACTGATCATCCTCACCCGGGTCAGCGCCGATGCCGGCGTGCGCCGCTTCATCGAGCAGCGCCTGCAGCCGGTGGTGCGACCGCTCGGTTTTCGGACCGCCGAATTCGCCTGGTCGCGCTACGCCAAATGGCTGGCGAGCGCGCCCGGAATCGAATTGGTGGAACGTCGCCTAATGCCGCCGCTCGGCCACTTCTCGCTGGTCCGCTTCCGCAAGATCGCCGTGGCTGCCGCCGCCTGACGCGCAGCCACCTGTTGCATCGTCGCGTCGCCGCACAACGCCATATGTCACTATGATGATGTCACACGGCGGACATCGAATCCCTGTATTCAGAATCGCGAAAGACTTTGGGGGAGAAAAATGATCAAGAACTTCCTGCAGGAATTGCGAACCCAGCGTTGGGATGACCATCGTTACTATCATCACAGTCGCATCAACCAGAGCCTGCACTTCGTCAGCGCGGCGAGTTTTCTGGTCGCCTATGTGATGGTCTTCATCGATCCGGTCGTGTCCGCGCTGCTCGGCTGGCTGGTCTCGATGACGTCGCGCCAAGCCGGCCATTTCTTCTTTGAGCCGAGGGGTTACGACCACGTCAATCACACGAGCCATGAGCACAAGGAAGAGATCAAGGTCGGCTATAATCTGCAGCGCAAGGTCGTTCTGATGACGATCTGGGCGCTGTCGCCCGTGGTCTTGTTCTTCGATCCGACCCTGTTCGGCCTGTTCAAGCCCTGGGCCTCCTTTGCTGATTTCGCCCGTCAAGTTGCAAAGGTCTGGCTCGCGGTCGGGATCGGCGGTCTCCTGTTCCGCACCGTCCATCTGTTCTTCATCCGCGACGTCGAGACCGGCCTCGTCTGGATGACAAAGATCATCACCGACCCCTTCAATGACCTGAAGCTCTATCACAAGGCGCCGCTGTATCTGCTGAAGGGCGAGTTGATCGACCCCGGCCTCGAGAAGCATGTCCGGCACGCGTAAGAAGTGAGTATCCGACTGACCAGCGGCTGCGGCCTACCGCAGCCGCTTTCTTGTCAGCATCTCCTTCAGGATCATGCGGCGGATGGTCTTGTTGGTAAGGGCGGCATCGCGCCACCACCAGCCATCGGCCTTCATCCTCCCGGCTGCAGTGACAAAGCGTTCGGCCACCGCGTCAAAATCGGCGTCCGTATAGTTCAGGCTGAAGATCAGGCGGCCGGTGCCAACCCAGCTCAGGGCGAGCCCTTCGGCCCGCAGGTAATATTGAAGCATCCAGTTATAACGCGACGGCTCGGTATAATGGACCATCCAGATCGAAGAGAGGTTGCTGACCCGTACCGGCAGGCCGGCGGCGATCAGCCTCTCGTTCAAATGCCGCACCCGCGCGTTCCAGACCTCATCCAGTCCGTCATAGACCGAACGAAACGCGGGATCGCCGAGCCGTGTGAGGAACTCATCCATCGCGGTCATGACATAGGGATGCGAATTGAACGTGCCGCGCGCGAAACAGACGTCGGCGGGGCGGTCGTCACGGAAGCGGCGCATCAGATTCTTGCGTCCGCAGACCACGCCGACGGGAAGCCCGCCTGCAAGGCTCTTGCCGTAGGTCACCATATCGGCGCGAATGCCAAAGTATTCCTGGGCGCCGCCGGCGGCGAGGCGGAAGCCGACGAAGACTTCGTCGAAGATCAGCACGATGCCGCGCTCGGTGCAGACCTCGCGCAGCGATTTCAGCCAGGCCGTATATGCGGCACGATCATAATGGGCGCTTCGGGAGCTATCGACCAGCGAAGAGTCGCCGGGCGCATTGGCGTTGGGATGCAGCGCCTGCAGCGGATTGACCAGCACGCAGGCGATGTCGCGCCGTGTTTTCATTACATCCAGCGTCCGTTCGGACATCTCGGCAAGCGTGTAGGTGTGGTGCGCCGAAACAGGATTGCCGACGCCCGGCTGCACGTCGCCCCACCAGCCATGATAGGCGCCGGCAAAGCGGACCAGATGCGTGCGGCGGGTGTGATAGCGCGCAAGTCTCACCGCCTGCATGACGGCTTCGGTGCCGGACATGTGAAACGAGACTTCATCGAGCCCGGAGATTTCGCAAAGGCGCTTCGCGTTGTCGGCGACAACGGGATGGTAGGAGCCGAGCACCGGACCGAGCGCATGGGCGCGAGCTTCGGCGCCAGCAATGCACTGCTTGTAGAAGTCGTTGCCGAAAATATTGACGCCATAGGAGCCGGTGAGGTCGTAGAAAACGTTGCCGTCGACATCGGTGACGGTGACCCCGGCGGAGGATTCGACGAAGGCGCTTGTGCCGAGATAATCCTGCACCAGGCGGCTGTACTGGAACGGCACGCGATAGGCTCGGGTGAATTGCAGGTCGGAAATCCGCTCCGCGGCTTCCGACGTCATCGTCCGGCCCTTGGCGTAGCGGTCCTGGTAGAGGCGGGCGAGCCGGAAGAAGCCATCCTGGCGCTGGGCGGCGACGGCCGCCGGCGCGCCGTCGGAGCGGAAGAAATCGTCGATATCGAATTCGTAGAACGGGATCAGCCGCGCCGCCGCGCGCGACATCTTCGAATGGCCGGCCAGCGACCGGTGCTTGGCGCGCGACAGCGCCAGCCGTGCCTGCAATTTCGGGAAGGCCGCGGCGGCAGCCGTCGCGGCGGTGGAGAGGGAAAGAATCAACATGGGCGAATCCATACCAAAAGCGCTAACCAGTCCTTCTGACAGATTCATGACAGTCAAAGGCCTGATATCCACCCTGACCCAGCAGGAAGATCTCAACTTCCTGCTGACCAACCGCATTCCGCGAGCAGCCTTCACCCGCTTCATGGGCTGGTTCAGCAAGATCGAAAATCCGCTGGTGCGCGGCCTCTCTATCGCCTGCTGGCGGCTGTTTTCGGACCTTGATTTGTCGGAAGCGAAAAAGACCGAATTCAAGAGCCTGCATGATTGCTTTACGCGCGAGCTGCGGCCCGGTCTGCGCCCGGCCGATCCTGACCCCTCGATCGTGGTCAGCCCAAGCGACGGCATCATCGGCGCATTCGGGCGGATCGCCGACACCGAGCTGTTTCAGATCAAGGGCGCACCTTACGCGCTGCTCGACCTGTTGGGCGATCCAGCCCTGGTGGAGCAGCACCGCAACGGACGCTTTATCACGTTGCGGCTGACCTCGAGCATGTATCACCGCTTCCATGCGCCGCATGACTGCCGGATCGAACGGGTGACCCTCATCCACGGCGACACATGGAACGTCAATCCCATCGCGCTGAAGCGGGTCGAGCGGCTGTTCTGCAAAAACGAGCGGGCGGTCATTCGAACCCGCCTGCAAGGCGGCGAAGCACTGACCTTGGTGCCAGTCGCAGCCATTCTTGTGGCCAGCATTCGCCTGCATTTCCTGGACGTTGTGCTCAATGCGCAAACCAGGGGGGCGCGGGTATTTCCCTGCAACGCCAGTGTGAACAAGGGCGACGAACTCGGCTGGTTCGAGCATGGCTCGACCATCATCCTGCTCGCGCCCGGTGACTTCGAGTTTTGCGACAACGTAAAGGAATCGGCGCGGATACGCGCCGGTCAGCCGTTGATGCGAAAGCCGCCCACATGATAGGCGGCTCTTGCCGGCGCGCCGTTGGGAATGATTGGAGCGCGTCGGTCGGACGATGTGGCGAAGAACGGCCCCTAGCCCCGCCGAACGCTGGCGCCGCCGTCCACCGGCAGCGTCACTCCCGTGATGAAGCTGGCTTCGTCTGAAGCCAGGAACAGCGCGGCATTTGCGACATCCCAGCCGGTACCCATTTTTCTGCGCAGCGGCACTTTGCTATCGCGCTCGGCCTCGACCTCGGCACGGCTCTTCTTGAACTCACGGGCCCGGGTGTCGACCGCCATCGGCGTGTTCATCAGGCCGGGCAAGATCACATTGGCGCGGATGCCGTATTCGGCGTTCTGGTAGGCGAGCTGCTCGGTGAAGGCGATCATGGCCGACTTGGTCGCTTTGTAGGCGACATAGGGATAGGTCGTGATCGCCGCCATCGACGAGATGTTGATAATGGCGCCGCTCTTCTGCTGCCGCATGATTGGGACCACGTGCTTGGCCGCCAGGATGCAGCTTTTGAGATTGATCGCCACGCAGCGGTCGAACGCTTCCTCGGTGAGGGCAAGCAGCTCCGCATCGCCGCCCGCAAGGCTGACGCCGACATTGTTATGCAGGATATCGATGCGGCCCCAGCGGCCGTGCGCGTTAGCGACCATGGCCTTGATGTCGGCATCCTTGGTGACGTCGGCCTGGCACGCTACCGCCGTGCCTGCCTTGGCGGTGATCATGTCGACGGTTTCCTGCGCAGAGGCCGCATTGTGATCGACGCACAGCACTTTTGCGCCTTCGCGCGCAAAAGTGAGCGCGGTGGCCCGGCCATTGCCGATACCCTCGCCGGGACTCTGCCCGGCGCCGACGACGATGGCGACGCGGTCTTTCAGGCGCATGTCAGCTCACTCCCGGAATCGGATACTGTTGCAGTACCTCTTTGTAATAGAGCTCATTGTCGATCTTCATGGTCGCGAGTACCCGGACCACGGCACAATAGAACGCGATCGTGAGCACGAGGTCGGTCATGTGCTCGTCGCTGAGATGCTTCTTGATCTCGGCAAAGGTTTGCTCGGACATTGCAAGTTCGCGCACCATTTCGCGTGCGCCCTTCAGGATCGTTTTGGCCAGCGGTTCCAGCTTCGACGGCTTGCCTGCGGTCTCGGCCATCAAATCCTGGATGTCATCGTCGGTGACACCAAACTCCTTGCCGATCTTGACGTGGTGGGTGAACTCATACTCCGATTTCTCCAGCCAGCCGACCTGCAGGATTGCCAGTTCGCGCAGCCGCGGGTCAAGCGTGCTCTTGAAGCGGATATAGCCACCGACGCCGTTGAAGGCGCGCGCCATGTCGGGCGAGTTGACCAACAGCTTGTGCAGATTGGTGTTGCGCTTGAGCATGTCGCGATATTCGGGCGCGACCTGGTCGGCCTCAAGATAGGGCAGGCGGGCCATTGTTTCTCCCTCGTGGCTCGCAGGCAGCAAGGCCGCGAGTTCGTCTTTTCATTTTTGACGTGGGAGTTGAGGCATATCTTGCCGGCGCCGTAAAGTCGGCCAGCGCACCAAACCGTGCACGGCAGCCCAGCTTTTGCCGGCGCTGATCCACGGCCTTGCGCGCGGCCATCTGGTCAGGCCGCCACATCCAACAGCCGCGAGGAGCCTCTGATCAGCACTTTGCGCCCTCTGTCCGTGATGACGGGAAAATTGCCGCACATCGCTACGAGTTCGAGCGCAACAAGGCTTTCCAGATGACGGCGGACTGACGCTGGCGAGAGGGACGTCGGCTTGCGCAACGCCTTCAACGTTTCCCATTGATCCGGTGGCAGGTCGTAATCGAATTCCGTATCCATGGCGCCGCGATCCCGAGCTGGTTTCGTGGCTGCCTCTTACAAACTGCGCGTGAAGATCGTGCGACCGAAACTGGACTGGATTTCGATTTCACAGTGACAACGGTAATGTAGCTGTCACATCAAAGTGTCGTTGACGAATCACGCGATGCAGCAATGTGCTGCGGAGCAACATCGCATTGCAGGGTGCATTTCAGCCGGCCGGCGGAACCGACTTCGCCGGTCACGTCGGTTCGTGCTTGCGGAGGTCGCGAAGGTGATCGAAGTAGTCCGCCTGCAGGTCGGCGCCGTCCGCTTCGATCTCGGGAAGGGCCGCCTCGGCGAAAATCTCGGTGGTGACGTCCTCGACCAAGGAATCGGCGACTTCGTGAATGAAGCTGATGTTGCGGTATTCGCCGGAAACCACGCGAGAGACGATTTCACGCCGGGTGATCTCGGGATCGACAACGGCCTCGCGGCCGCGCCGACCATAATCGATCATCACGATGAAATACTGCATGGTGTTCCGGCAACGGGAATCGACATGGCATTATTTCCGAAAATCGGAAATTTGTCAAGCCGAAATTCTGAAAATCAGAAATGAAGGGTCCCCTAGTGCCCAGAGGGCGGGCCCGGCGCAGCGAGAATCACTTCGGCCGTCAGGCTGGTTCATTTCTCTTGCCCGCGCGTGCCATGGGCTCTTACCACCCTGCGCGCCCGTCCCGCCGCCTTAGCCCGCAGCCGCTCGATCTGGCCCCGCGGCAGCGTGACGCAGATCTCGCCGATCCACTCGAGCCTTACCCCGGTGATCGGCTTGGCGTTGAAGCTCGTGAGGTTGACCAGCGTCGATGACTTTCCCCGTTCGATCGTCTTCAGGTAGCGCTCGCCGGATTTCAGGCGCACCGCGGCCTCTTCCCCGTAAAAGCTCGACAGCGGGTGTTGCTGCTCGCGATAGACCACGATAACGTCGCCGTTCTCGTATTTTGGCAGCATGGAATCGCCGGCTACTTCGAAAGCGATGGTTTCCTCGGCGATCGGGAACGGCAGCTCGACTTCGCCCAGGCCTTCCGGCGGCACCTGCTCATGTTCGGGCTCGATCGATGCGCCGGCGCCGATGCGCCCCATAATTGGCACCGAATTGAGCTCGAGGTAGTCGATGATGGCGGCGATTTCCAACGCCTTGATCAGGCGGATTCCGGACAGGATCTCCGAAACCGCGCCGGGGCGAACGCCCATGGCGGCCGCCAGCCCGCCCTTGGTCTTGCCCGGCTTGTCCAGTCCCCGCTCGATCAGCTTGATGTCCAGCATGGCGCGATCATTTCCGAATTTCAGAAACAATAGCAATTCGGATTTTCAGAATCAAGCTTGACTTTTATTTCGGAATATCCGAAATTGGTCGAAGGGCGCCTGGGTGCAAACAGGGGACAAGAAAGTGGAACAGACAAACTGGGCGCCTGAACATTCGGAAGCGCTGCGGGAACTCGTTGCCAAGGGCCTGTCCTATTCGGAGATCGCCGACGCCATCAACGCAAATTTCCATACCTGCTACTCCCGCAATGCCGCGATCGGACGCGCCAAACGGATGGGGATTGCGAATGCGGACCGGCCGAAGGCGCCGCCGCGCGCGTGCCGGCCGCAGCAGGATAGGGTACTGGAGCCCCGCCTGTCCGAATTCAGGTCGTCCGAATTCCGCTGGCCGATGCCGATCATTGAGCGCGCCGAGCCAGTTGCGCTTCGCTGCGTCGAGGTCGACCCGCGCCATCTCTCGCTGCTCGAGCTTGAACGCAACAATTGCCGGTATCCTTACGGCGGCGACGAAGAGGGGGAAGCCATCACGTTTTGCGGGCACCCTCGCCGCAAGGGCTCAAGCTACTGCACGCCGCATTTTCATTTGACGCGCGACCCGGGCGCTCTGCCGGAGCCTGCTGTCGGCGCGGCGCCGCTCAGGCTGGTGGATGCCGCGCAAGACATGTTAGAGAAGTACGAACCAAACGCAAGAACCAGTATCATTCCGCGAAAGTACACGACCGGCGATCGCAGGACCTGCCGCGCAACGCGGAAGTGGCGGCAATTGAAGTCGATGACCCCCTGGGGCTGGAGCCCGGCGACAAGATCGTCACGCTTCGCTCGATCCGCAACGATCCGCTGGCTCGGCTGCACTCGCATCACCAGATCGACGAGGCGCAATATCGGGGCGGCCGGGCTTTTCAAAACGACTGGGAAAGAGCCGAGCGCGGACCCCGTGCCGTTGATCCCACACGCGAATATGTCGACGGCGGCCAGGCGCGGGAGCCGATTACGGAAGGCCAGCGCAAGGCAGTGCTGCGGCTCAACCGCGCCGAGCGCGAACTTGGCGCCGACGGCTCGGCGCTGGCGCATGAGGTTTTGATACTCGGCATGACGATGGAGCAGGTCGGGCAGCGGCGCGGCTTGCGTAGCCAGCGCTGGAAGGACTATTTCGCCCGGCGCTTTTGCGAATGCCTCGACCGGCTGGCGCTGATCTACGGATTCTCGACGGCAAGTCCGGCTGCCGTTCAGAACGGTCCCGCGCTGAAGCGGAACGGCTGTGTGACGTCGTAGGCCGCCTTCGTCAATGGCACGGCGTAGTCGATCGTCAGTGCGCCAAAGGGCGAGGCCCAGGTCAGGCCAGCCCCGACCGACGAGCGCATGACATTGGAGTTGGCGACCTGCATCGATTGGGCAGAAGTCACGCCGTTGTAGCGGAACACGCTGCCGGCGTCGACGAAGGCTGTCGCCTTCAGGCCGTATTCGTTGGGCACGCCGGGAATTGCGCTCTGCAGTTCCGCCGTCGTTGCCCAGTACATGCTGCCGCCGACGTTATCCAAGGTGGTGCCCGGCGTCAGATCGCGCGGGCCAAAACCGTTGGTCGCAAATCCGCGCACCATGGTCGGGCCGCCGAAGAAGCTGTTCATCAGTGGCACCCGCTGGCCGCCCCATCCGGTGACGTAGCCGCCTTGCGCGCGCACCATGCCAACCAGATCGTTGTTGAGCGAATGGTAGTAGCGGATGTCTTCGGTGGTCCGCAGGAATTTCACATCGCCGCCGAGACCGGCCAGATCCTGGCTGAGCTGCGACCTGACGCCGCTGGTTGGACTTTTTGTATTGTCCAGCGTGCTGTAGGTCGCGGTACTGCCGGTGGCCGAGACCCAGGCGGGGCCCGCAGCCGCGGCCTGCTGGACCGCCAGCGACGGCGTGAGGCCCGTCGTAGTTGGCGCAAGTGTGATATCCTGATTGTAGATGGCGTATCGCCACTGCACGCCGAGCTCTTCGGTGAGCGGCGTCCCGAACAGCAGTTTCGCGCCGTAGGTATTGCTTCCATAAGACTGGTAGCTCGTCATGTCAGTCTGACGGCCGAACAGTTCGACGCCGGCCGAGATCTTGGTTCCCAGGAAATACGGCTCCGAAGCCAACAGGTCGACCCCGCGCGTATATTGGCCGTAGGCAAAGGATGCCTGGAGGTTCTTGCCGGTGCCGTAGAAGTTCCGCTCGCCGATCTTGAGTTCGACGAGCGCGCCATCCGTGGTCGAATAGCCGCCGGCGACGTTGATGTCTCCGGTCGGCTGATCGATCGCCTCGACGTCAACCACGACGCGGTCGGGTGACGAACCCGGCCGGTTCGAGATCTTCACGGTCTTGAAATAGTTCAGGTTCCGAAGGCGCCGCTCGGCCCGATCGATCAGGGTCCTGTTGTAGGGATCGCCCTCGGCAATGTCGAATTCGCGCCGGATCACGTAATCGCGGGTGCGGGTGTTACCATGAACCTCGATGCGCTCGACATAGGTCCGGGCCCCCTGATCGATCACGAAATCAACGTCGATGCTTCGTGCCGCTTCGTTCCGGCCGATACGCGGCGTGGCGTGCGCGAAGGGGTAGCCGAGCTTTGACATCTCGATCGCAAGGACTTCGGTGGTCTTGTCGAGCGCGTTGCCGTCGAATGGCGCGCCGTTGCGGGCAAGAACAATGCGCGCGAGCTTTACAGAATCGACGCCCGGAATGTTAGAGGCGATGCCCACGTGGCCGAAACGGTAGAGCGGACCTTCGTCGATCGCGAAGGTTACCGTAAATCCCCTTGTCGCGGGATCGTACTCCGCGTTGGCGGAGCGTACGCTGGCGTCGGCATAGCCCTTGCTGCGATAGTAGAGCCGAATCTGCTCCCGATCCTGAGCGATGCGATCGGGATCGTAGACGTCGCCGCCGGTCAGAAAGCTCAGCACTGATGTCGCCGAAGTCTTGATCACGGCGTTGAGCTGCCGCGCACCGAACGCCTGGTTGCCGGTAAAATTGATCCGGCGCACCGGCGTCTTGGCGCCCTCCGTGATCACATAGACGAGATCGGCGCGGTCGTTGCCGTGGTCGATGATCTCCGGCACCACGCTGACCTCGTCGCGTCCGACATGCCGGTAGGCCTCGACGATGCGGTTGACGTCGGCCTGTATGACAGCGCGCCGCAGCGTGCCGCGCGGCTTGGATTCAACGGCCGCTGCAAGATCGGCGTCCTTGACTTTCTTGTTGCCTTCGAAAGCGACGCGATTGAGCACCGGCGCTTCCGTTACGTGCACGACCAGCCCTCGCGCGGTCCGATCGATGGTAACCTTGTCGAACAGCCCGGTTGCGATCAGTGACTTCAGCGCCGCGTCGCGCGCCGCTTCGTCGAAGTGGCCGCCGCTGCCGGCATGAAAGTAGGAGCGAACGGTTTCAGCATCGACCCGGCGATTGCCCTCGACGGCGATCACTTCGCCCGATGGCGAAGCGGGCTCGGCCGCGCAGGGGAGAACCGACATCAGCGCGAGCAGCCCGGCCAACAGCCCAGCCGCGGCTCGCGGCCGATGCGATCGCGGGACTCGCGCGATGCGTTTACTCTTCACGTCTGTGCCGGACTCCCACCTGACCGGCTGCGATCGAATTGCCCGCGCGGGGCAAAAAAATGTCTGCCATGAGGTGAGTTGCGGGCCGGCCTCGCGCCGGCTGCCACAATTTGAACGTCTTGCTTAATGCACGCTTTCTCAGAATTGTCGCAATGGCCCGCTCATGCTCGACGCCTGTAAAAGACCGAGACGTTGGCGTTACGAGCATCGGCTGCGCCAACGCGCCAGGAGTGTCACATGCGTTATGCCGCTGTCGTTGCCGCCTCGTTGATGCTGATCCAGCCGGCCCTTGCGGAGAAGACGCCGGAGATCGATCCGCGCGCCTCGCTCGGTGTCGTCCAGCAATGGATCTACAATTATCGGGCCAAACCGGACTACGCCCACGTTCCTGCCGCGGTGCGCGTGCTCTTTCACTCCCAGACCTTCAAGGAGCCGGAGAATGCCGGCATCTATCTGGGCTTCATCGCCGGCGCGATCGGCTCGAATCCCGCCAAGGCCGAGCAACTCATCAACAGCCTCTTTCCCGTTCCCCCGGAAGACGAGTGGGTGATCGTGCGCGCGGTGGCCTATTCGGGGGTACCCGATTGGCGAAACATCCTGCGCAGGCTCGCGCTGCGCATGCCGGCGCGCAAGGTGATGATCGACAGCTACCTGGCGGGCAAGTTACTCATCTTGAACGAAATTCCGCTGGAGGAAACCAGACCCGGGATGATGGACAAGTTGCGCGGCACATTCACACGCAATCCGTTTGCCAAGGACGAGCGGAAGGTGAACACCAAGCTGACCTTTGCCGGCAATCAGGATCTGCTTGATACGCTCTGGGGATACTATTTTGCGACCGGATCCCACGTTCCGATCCAGCGCATCGTACAAATGCTGCCATGGAGCAAGAGCCGCGACACCCTCGACAAGCTGACGGTAGGCAGCATGGCGCGCTATACGCTGGCGAGCTACGCCGTTCGCGACGCAAACCTCCGGGAATTCCTGCGTAGCGAGCTTGCGCGTCAGCCGGCGGCGGTCAAGGCGCCGCTCACTGAAGTGGTCGAGGCGGCCGATACCGTGCAGATCGGTGCGCTGCGCAAGGATGCGCTGGCTGCCGTCGACGAGCTCAAAGTCAAAGGCTCGGACAGCCGGCGCGATATCGGCTTCTGGGGCCAGGTCGGCGTCGGTGCCGTGGCGCTGGGTTGTGTCTCTGCGGCGGCACTGGGACAGGTCGCCATCGGGATCCCCTGCGTGATCGGCGGATCGGCGTCGCAGGGCCTGTTGTCGTTCTGGGAAAAACAGCAGTGATTTTCCGATCAACCGCGGCCTCCAAGCCAGTGGCTTGAGCCGCGCGCTGAAGGTCCAGGCATCCGATCCGCATTACTGGACCAGTTTCGGCACACGGTGCAGCGCGCCTTTCGGCTGGTAAGCATAGGCGTCGCTGGCCGCGAGCAGGAAAAGATCGCGCGCAGGTGCCGCCGCGGCCGGCTGACATCGCCTGACATTGCTCCATCGAGGTAAAGCTGCGACTTCGCATCGCAGACGAGACGTCAGTGCGGCAATACGCGCACTTCGCCGCGGTACAGCGCGAACGTGGGGCATGGCGAGATGCAATGGCGGCAGCTATGTCGCTGACAGGTCCGGCTCTGCAAATTCCAGGTTTGGTGTTACGACGGGGCTTCAGTAAAAAGCCATAAAGCGAACAACGGACTTCGCCGGATAGGGCAAAGGGGAAGCGCTAGAGATGACCGCCGGACCACAGCTATCGGAGCGCACGCCGCGCGCGAAGGGCGAACCAACGGCGCTCGACGGCCTGCTGGTGATCGACTTCACGAGGGTCGTTGCCGGTCCGGCCTGCACGCAGACGCTCGCCGATTTCGGCGCCGAGGTGATCAAGATCGAAAATCCCGATGGCGGGGACGATACGCGTGCTTACGAACACGCGGAGGTCGGCGGTGAAAGCGCGGCGTTCCTCAGCCTCAATCGCAACAAGCGCGGCATCGCGCTCGACTTCACCAATCCGGCAGCGCTTGAGGTTACGCGCGCACTGATCGCCAAGGCGGATGTAGTGGTGGAGAATTTCTCCGGTGGCGTGATGAAGAAATTCGGTCTCGACTATGCGTCGGTCGCGCCGACCAATCCGCGCCTGGTCTACTGCTCGATCTCGGCCTATGGCCGCAAGGGGCCGCTTGCCCTGCGCCCGGGCTTCGACCCGATCACCCAGGCCGAGAGCGGCTTCATGTCGCTGAACGGCTTTCCGGATGGCGAGCCGGTGCGCACCGGCCCGCCGATCGTCGACATGGCGACCGGCATGTCGGCCTGCAATGCCATCCTGATGGCGCTGCTGGCCCGCGACCGGCTCGGCCGCGGCCAGCATGTTGAGGTCGCGCTGATCGACATCGCGGTGGCGATGACCGGTTTCTACGGCATGGCCTATCTCATCAGCGGCAACAATCCAGGCCGTTTTGGCAATTCGCCGAATGGCTCGCCGACCGTCGGTGTGTACAGGGCCTCCGATGGGCCGCTCTACATGGCCTGCGCCAACGATCGGTTGTACCGCCGCCTCGTCACCGAAGTGCTCGATCGGCCCGACCTAGTCACCGATCCCGACTTCGCCCACCGCAAGGCACGGACGGCTAACAGGGAAAAGCTGCGCGCCGTCATTGCCGGAATCTTCGCCAGCGACCGGCTGGAAAACTGGATGACAAAGATGAAGAAGGCCAACATTCCCGTTGGCTATCTTCGTACCGTCGAGGAAGGATTCAACGCGCCGGAAGTGCGCGATCGCGATCGGCTCAGCCGGATCCCGCATCCGACCGCGGGCTCCGTTCCAAACATCGAGACGCCGCTCCACATGAGCTTGACGCCGACCATCGATCCCGTTGCGGCGCCGCTGCTCGGACAGCACACCAAGGAAGTACTACGCAAGACGCTTGGTTACGATGACCGGCGGATTGCCGAACTGGGGCAGGCGGGGGCCTTTGGAAAATCCGTTCTACCCGCGCCAGGTACTGACGAATAAGGCGGGCTGCCTGAAATCTCCTGTGCACAGTTGCCGACATAACGACGATTAAGCGGTAATACTTATCTTGCCGCGTCAGTTGTTCTTTGCCATACTTTCAACCTCATCGGATCATCTGTTTGGTCTCGAGTTGCCGTTTGTTTGGTCTCGAGTTGCCGTTAGAATACGGCGTTGTCGAGTCAAGAACTTCGACCCCCTGCTCTTGTGTTCAGCTCGACGTATCGTTCCTTCCTTCGTTGGACTGCAAGATGAAAAATCGCACACCCATCGCAGAACTGCAGAACAAACTTGGGACGCCATCGAGCGACACCATTGAAAGCCTGCGACTATTGAAGGCTTTCATCAGACTTGAGCCGAGCCACCGCGATGCGGTTATCGAGTTCGTCGAGCGGCTCGCCGCGGATGGCGGCGATTCGGACTATCCAAGCGGTCCGACCTAGCGCGGCTACCTGCTCATCGGACACACCAACACCGCGCTGATAGATTTTTATCATCCAATGCTCGGGCATGACGCCGGCGGGGCAGCGTTGCGCGTCGAAAACGGTGCGTCGCTCCGGGATCGTTCGCGCCACAGCTTGCATAGCAGGGTTGAGCGGAATGCGATGTTCGGCGCCGATTGCGACGCTCGGACGTAGCCGGCAGATCGACGCTCGGTATCCCCGGCCAAGGTCGCTTTCCCAGTCCGGCCACGGCGGCTAAGGTGCGCCCCAAACAAGGGAGCGAAGCACCATGAATGACGGGACCCCGATTCGACCGGAAGGGAATGTCGAGCTCGGCGCCAGCGGAGAAGAATTCCAGAACCTGCACGAGTTGGTCCGCAAGGCGCGCGCCAGGCTGAACCAGAATGCGTGGGATTACATCGTAGGTGCATCCGAGACCGAGACTACCATGCGCCGCAACCGCATGGCGCTCGACGAGATCGCATTCCGTCCACGTGTATTACGCAACGTTGCCCGCGTCGATGCCTCGGTTCAAGCCTTCGGCCGCAGACTGCGCCTCCCCGTGGTGATCGCGCCGGTCGGCGCGCTCGAGATCTTCGACCCGGGCTCCGGTGCCGCGGTCGCGCGCAGCGCCGGCAGGTTCGGCGCAGCGCACATGCTGAGTTCGGTTTCGGAACCCGGTCTTGAGAAGACGGCGCAGGCCGCGCCGGACGCGTTGCGCTTCTATCAGCTTTACGTTCGTGGCGACGACGCATTCATTGAAGACGTTGTCAGCCGCACCATCGCCAACGGATATGCTGCGTTTTGCCTGACCGTCGATACCGCGCACTACAGCCGGCGCGAACGCGACATCGCCAAGCGCTATGTCCGCGAAAGCCGCGTCCGCGCCACCGGCGGCGACTTCCAGAAGGGGCTGGAGTGGCGAACGGTCAAGCTGCTCAAGGACAAGTTCAAGATACCGCTGGTCATCAAGGGCATCGCCACCGCCGAAGATGCGGCGATCGCGCTCGATCACGGCGTTGATTGGATCTATGTTTCCAACCACGGCGGGCGCCAGCTCGACCACGGCCGCGGCGTGATGCACGTCCTGCCCGAAATCGTCAATGCGGTCGCCGGGCGCGCGAAGGTCATGGTGGACGGTTCGTTCTGCCGCGGCACCGATATCGTGAAAGCGATTGCGTCAGGCGCCGACCTCGTCGGCATCGGTCGCCTGCAGTGCTGGGCGCTCGCCGCGGCAGGCGAGGATGGTATCGTCCGGATGCTGGAGTTGCTTGAGGATGAGGTGATGCGTTGCCTCGGGCTGCTTGGCGTCACCAGTTTTGCCGAACTCGACGAGTCCTATCTGCATGCGGCGACGCCGACCAATCCGCCGAGCGTATTCAGCGCCTTCCCGCTGCTGGACATCGAGCCCTATCGATATTGAGGGCGGCCCGGACCGCCCGAGGCGTGCTTTGGGCAGGTCGCTTCAAATGCTTCAGCCGCAGGCCGTCCAGGGTCAAAGCACGGTCGGTTCCTGGCGCCACCAGCTTTTACCGGGCCGTCAGAAAACTCTCTACGGAATCGCATTTGATGCAGGGCATTTCGATGGTGGCCTGAAAGCGGGTGCAGGTCGGCGTCGGCCGCAACGCATTTAGCATCGCGTCCTCGAAGCCGCCGGAGGAAGCGCAACGCTCTTCTCAAGGTATCAGCCGCGAATTAGTTTGCCACAGTCCTGACATCATTGGAATCCAGTCAGCGGCAGCTCGATGTTACGGAACCGACAGCCGAAATACCTCGCCGATCGATGGGCCAGTACAAGCGCGAGCCAACCGCAGCCAACAAGTTCCATCGGATCGTCCTGAAAATACGCCAAGCACAGACGTTTTTGGCCACATTCAAAAACGACCATCTGATCTATGAAGACGTTGGCCGTTATTTCGATTTTGGCGCTGCTCACGATTTCGGGCGCAGCCTATACCGACCAGATGCTGACGAGCGGGCAGCAGGCGGGCCAGCGCGCGAACTGATGTTGGCCGTGGGGGCTGGCGTCCGGACTAAATCTTGGGGGACGAGCATGCTTTCAGTGGACCAATTTCTCAGACTCGTGAGCGTGCCGGCTGTGTTTCTGGCCTTCCATATCGCAGCGCAAATTTCGGGCAGCTGACGTTTTAGTGCCTGATCGGCGGTCTCCCCGCTAATTTCCGTCGATCGCTACCGTTCGAAGTGGCGCTGCGCTTTCAATACGGCGCAGACAGCGCCCGGAAATATGCTAACGTCCCTCCAGACTGGGAGGACGACCATGACTGACCCGAAATTGGAAGTTCCGGCGGAATTGCGCGATCTGGCCGAAAAAACCATTGACCAGGCCGAACAAGCGTTTGGAATGTTTTTCGATGCAGCCGCCAAATCGATGGCTTCGATGCCGAGTCCGGGCACCGAGATTTCGAAACAGGCATTATCCTTCACGGAGCAGAACATGAAGGCCGCGTTCGAGCACGCGCGCAAGCTGGTACACGCCACCGATCTCCAGGAAGCCATGCGCTTCCAATCGGAATTCTTGCGCAGCCAGTTCACCAGCGCCGGCGAGCATATGCGCAATATCACCGGCAACGTGATGTCGGCTGCGAAGGATGCCTCAAAGGGCAAGTTCTAGCGCCGTCGCGCGACTGCGACTCCAAGCAGGAACGCGACGAACAGGCTTGCAACCGGCGCCTCGCGGGTAATCGCGCTGACGGTTGCGAGCGCGCCTCCAGGCCGGCGGGAAGCCGCGATTACCTTGCTCAACTGGTGGACCGCAGCTTTCAGTCCGTCAGATAGTTCCGTCATTGTGCGCGACACGTCGGTCGCGGTATCGATGGCGCGTTCGCCCATGCCGGGCTGCAGCGACGGTGCGGGTGTCTCCATGGTCATCGGCCAATCGCTCGCCAAATTTCAGGAAGCCGCCACCTTTGGCTATCCGCGCGTGCGCTTGTTGAACAGCGGGTCAATGACCTTTGGCTATCCGCGACAGGCGCCGTTTTGAACGGCGGGTGACGGCCTCGCCCAGAGCAACGTGGCAGATGTAATTTGGTTCCGCCCACGAATGGCCGTGATTTGATACGCCCGGAAATCACCAAGCGCCATCATCGCAGGAAATTCAATGCCCGGTGGGGTGGCTAACGGACGCTGACAAACGCGCCCCATACAGCGGCAAGACCGGCGCCGACAAGGACCAGCAGAGGATTGTCGCAGAACGCGCCGCCATATCGACAGACATCCCCGCTGAATGAGCCGAGCTCATGTTGGCCCGCTGCGTAAAACACTCCGGACAGCACCGTCAGAACGGCAGCCGCAACATACATCGGCCGTCTCCTTCAATTACTGACAATCGTCGGTGTTCCGCCCCGATCCGGCGACTGGCTCTATTGTGTTCTGATGAAAAGCATCCGCACACTTGACGCGTCGGGCAAATCAGGGGCACACCGGCATCATCGCGAAATTATAAGGCCCGCACGGAGAAATCCGCAGCGGGTTTTTCGCCGGCGCGCGTCAAACTGCAAAGATAGTTCTAATTTGTCGAAGCTGTTTCGTTGCATTTTTCGTAATTTGTTAGCGGCGCAAAAACAGTTTGACACGTCGGGCAAATCACGGGCATAGCGGCATCGTCGCAGAGATCGTCGAAAAGCCCGCGCGGAGAAGCCCGTTGCGGGCATTTTCAATCGCGGAACCCGCCGAAATGGGCGAGAGTGTGAAACCTGCTCCTCGCTGCCGCCGCAATTCTACGGTGGCATACCTATCGCGACACATTTGGGGAATCGCGATGAAGAAACCGCTGGTAGCAGCCCTGATCGCGGGGTTTTTGATCTCGCTCGTTGCATTCGAGGCGAACGCCCAGGAGCGCGCCGGGGATGCTGCCCTCGGCGCCGTCTCGGGGGCCGTGGTTTTGGGGCCCGTGGGCGCCGTGGCTGGTGCCTTCATCGGATACGCGGCGGGGCCGTCGATCGC